>Ga0265340_10001440_pt1 | contig 13655 bp, 15 predicted proteins | sample 4CB225metaG_FD_202082 | JGI IMG/M metagenome (GOLD analysis project Ga0265340, IMG submission 202082) | Rhizosphere microbial communities from Carex aquatilis grown in University of Washington, Seatle, WA, United States - 4-CB2-25 metaG | ecosystem: Host-associated > Plants > Roots >...
CACAGGGGTAGGCCTGTTCCACGCCGCAGGCCAGGACCGCGATCGTGGGTCCGTCCGCGCCGAGATCCAACGGCAGCGGCGGGGGGCCGTATGGCCTACTGAGACCTACTACTGGCGGCCTGACCGACAAGGATTCCGCGTAGTTAGTAAAGGAGGCTCCGGGATCGGCCGTTCAGAACTTCAACTGATGACGATGACTTCACTGCGCGCTGTGACCAGAGAGGTGACCTGATGGCTGGGACCTACGAACTGGACTGGAATCCCACCATGAAACGATTCTCCTTCACCCTGCACGGCATGTGGGATGCGCAGACGATGACTCGCTTCGCCGCCGAGCACCGGGCCATCGTGACCAAGGCGCCGGCCCAGGGCTGGATGGTGCTGGCCAATCTCACCGACTTCCCGGCCCAGTCCCCTGAGATTCAGGCTGGCCACGAGAAGCTGATGGCGTTCTCCGAGCAGCAGGGGATGGCCAGAGCAGCCGTGGTCGTGCCGAAAGCGGTCGCTCTGATGCAGATGAAGCGGATGGCCGCCCAGGCGCACGCGAACACCCTGGCCTTCTTTGCCACCATGGCCGAAGCCGAGAAATTCCTCTCCACCAAGAGCAGGTGAGCCTTCACCTGTCACCTCAACCTGCTGTTCCACGGTGGCCAGGAACCCGAATGAGCTCGGCCCCCCTGCCGCCGCCGATCACCATCACGCCGCACTGGGCTGACGGTCAGACCGTCTCAGCGAAAGTTATCCGGACGGTGAGGCCACCGTTCGAGTTCGGGGTCGCGGTCGTGGTTGCGGCGTGGGCCCGGGCGATGGAGGCCACGATGGACAAGCCGAGGCCGGCGCCCTGGCCGGGCGAATACCGGCGTTCACGGGCGCCGTGGAACGGCTCGAAGAAGTGTGACACGGAATCCGCGGGGACCATCGGGCCGGTATTGACGACCTCAACGACCGGGCCGGCGGTGGCGAGGCCGACATCGTTCGTGGTGTTGGCGCCGCCGCCGACGTCGTGCGCACCGACCCGCACCCGGACCGTGCCTCCCCGGTGATTGTGAATCAGGGCGTTCGAAACCAGGTTGTGCACGAGCTGGCCCAGTAGGACCGCATCACCCTCGACGATCGCCGACCCGGTGTCGACGTCGACCGTGATCTTCTTCCGCTGGGCCTGCGGGGCCAGCGTCGTCACCGCCTGTCTCACGACGTCGTCCAGTTTGATCGGTTCGCGATGCGTGATCCCCTCGTCGGACGTCGCCAGCAGCAGCAATCCCTCGATCAAATACTCACTGTCCTGGGCATTTTCGATTAGTTTGCGCCGAATTCGGGCGACCGTAGGCGGTGCCGGGTCGCCGGCCAGACCGATCTCGGCCGCGGCGCGCTGCACGGTGAGCTGGGTGCGCAGTTGATGCGCGGCATTGGCGGCGAAACGCTGCTGGGCGGCGACGAGTCGCTCGATCCGGTCGAGCATGCTGTCGAAGGTGTCCGCGAGTTCCTGCAGCTCACCTGGAGGCCCGCGCAGTCTGAGCCGCTCGTGCAGGTTGGTGCCGGATAGCTGGCGGGCCCGAGCCGTGATCACCCCGACCGGATGCAGTACCCGCCCGGCCATCCACCAGGCCAGGCCGACGGAGGCGATCGCGTACAGCCCGAGCGCCATCCCGGAGTCGGTGAGCGCCCGCTTCAGCGCGGCCTGGTTGGCGACGGCACTCAGATTCCTCGTCAGCGCCAGGCCCAGCCCGTCGCTGGTCGGGGTCAGCTCCGACGTCCCCGGGCTCACCGGACTCGTCCGCCCTGCCTTCGCGTGGGTCGAATGGGCTTGCGACAGCGGCGCGTTGGGGCCCGCGCTCGGGAGAGCGCCCGCCTTGGCGACGGCCACGCCGATGCTCGAGGGCAGGCTGTTGCGCAGCAGCAGGTAGACCAGGCCGGTGAGGAGGATTCCGGCCAGGATCAGCAGCGCGCCGTACAGCGTCGTCAAGCGGGCCCGTTCACTGTTCACCGTTCGTCGCCGGCCCTCATCCGGTACCCCGCACCGGGAACAGTCTCGATCACACTCTGATCTGCGAGTTTCGAACGGAGTTTCGAGAGCGTGACCCGCACCGCGTTGGTGCGGTAACTGGTGTCTTCCTCCCACACCTGCTCGATCAGATCCTCACCGCTGACGACGGCGCCGCTCGCTCTCATCAGCGTTTCCAGGACGGCGAACTCCTTGCGGGACAGAGCGAGAAAGCGGCCCTCCTGGGTGACCTGGCGTCGGGCGGTATCCAGTACCAGGCCGGCTCGTTCCAGCACCGGGGGCAGCGCGGGATGGCTTCGGCGCCCGAGCGCCAGCACCCGGGCCAGCAGCTCGTCGTATGCGAACGGTTTGGTGAGATAGTCGTCCGCCCCGAGCCCGAGACCACTGACCCGGTCGCGCACGGTTCCGGACGCGGTGAGCATCAGGATCCGGGTCAGCAGCCCCTGCTCGACCACACGGCGGCACACCTCATCACCGTGCACACCCGGCAGGTCACGATCGAGCACCATGACGTCGTACTCGCCGAACTCGAGCTTACGCAGCGCGCTCGGGCCGTCGAGCGCGACATCCACCGCGAGGGCGTCGCGACGCAGCCCCTCGGCCACCATCTCGGCCAGGAACTCCTCGTCTTCGACCACCAGCACACGCATGCCCTCGTTATAGCCGAAGTCGGGGTTTCGTCGATGTAAGCCCTCACGGTGAGAGAAACGAAACCCGCCTGCCCGGCACGCTCGGCGTGTTCGCAGTCACCACACCCCAGGGAGAACGAGATGAACCACGACCTGAACCGGGTTGCTCTCCGGCACCATCAGCGCACCCTGGCCCGCGGTGCGGCTGTCCTGATCGCGGTCACGCTGCTGGCCACCGGCTGCTCGGGCGGCTCCAGTAGTTCCGGCTCGGTCGGCGGTAGCGGGTCGGCCAGTTCAGGGACGACGAAAACCACCAACGGCACGAAGACGGACGCCGACAAGAGACTGGAGTACACCGCCTGCCTGCGCCAGCACGGTCTCGATATCGTCGACCCCAAGCCGGGTCAGAACGGCGGGTCCAGCCTGCGGCTCAATGGTTCGGCGAAGAGCGCGGAGGCAGCGATGGCGGCCTGCGCCGACAAGGCGGTGGGCGGCCCGGCCGGTGGGCAGATGACTCAGGCACAGAAGGACAAATATCTCGCGTTCGCCCGCTGCATGCAGAAGAACGGCGTCAACTTCCCGGATCCGGTGTTCAACGGCGGTGCGGTCCAGGGGATGGTCGCGCCGACCTCCGGCCCGGAGAAGGAGAAGTTCGCCGCCGCCAGCAAGGCTTGCGAAAGCATCCAGCCATGAGGCACGCCCGGTTGTGGGCCGGAACGGTGGTGGTGCTCGCGCTGAGCGGTGGCTCGGTGGCGTTCGGGGAATTCGTCCCCACCAGATCCACCGCTACCCACAGCAGTGCCGCCGTCCCGGTGTCGACCGCGCCGATAGAACGCGGGAACCTGAGCGAAACCACCCAAGTTGATGGAACTCTCGGCTTCCGAGGGGAACGGAAGATCAATGCCGCGGTCACCGGTGTGATGACCTGGACACCATCGCCCGCCTCGATCGTGCGGCGCGGCGGAACGCTCTACCAGGTCAACGGCGAACCGGTCTGGCTGATGTACGGCCGCACACCGATGTACCGGACCTTGACCCGCAACGACAAAGGAGAGGACGTACGGCAGGTGGAAGCGAATCTCGCCGCTCTCGGCTACACCGGTTTCACGGTCGACGACAAATACACCGATCAGGCCGTCAAGGCGGTGAAACGCTGGCAGAAGGCCCGGGGCCTGAAACAGACCGGCACCCTGGGTCCGGACCGGATCGCGTTCGCGCCCGGCGCGGTGCGGATCAAGAGCGCCGACATCGCCGTCGGGGATCTCGTCGCTCCCGGTCAGCCGGCTCTGACCACGACCTCTTCCGAACGCGTCGTCATCCTGCAAGTGGACGTCGATCAGAGCCGACTCACAAAACTTAGGACGAAAGTGACGGTCGATCTACCCGATGGCACGACGGTGGCCGGCCGGGTGGCGGCGGTGGCCACCACCGCCACCCCGGGAACCGACCAGGACAAGACCCCCAAGATCAAAATCACTGTGGCCTTCGTGAAGCCCGGCTCGGTCACCGGGCTGGACCAGTCACCGGTCACCGTGAACATCACCGGAACCACCCGCAAGAACGTGCTCTCGGTGCCGGTGGGTGCCCTGCTCGCCCTGCCGACCGGGGGTTTCGGGATCCAGGTTGTCGAGAACGGCGCCACCCGGACGGTGCCGGTGAAGCTCGGCCTGTTCGGCCAGGGCCGCGTCGAAATTCAGGGCGCAGGGCTGAGCGCTGGCCTCACCGTCGTCGTGGCCGGATTATGAGCACACTCCAGAACCAGGCGGTGATCGAACTGGAGAAGGTCACCAAGGTGTATCCGGGTGGTGTGACCGCCCTGGGTGGTGTGGATCTCGTCGTCCGAACCGGTGAGCTGGTCGGCATTGTCGGGCCGTCCGGATCGGGCAAGTCCACGTTGTTGCACATCATCGGCACCCTCGATCGCCCGAGTTCCGGATCGGTCGCGATCGCCGGGCACGACGTGGCCACCCTCTCGGACCGCGAGCTGTCCGGATTGCGGGCTCAGCACGTGGGTTTCGTGTTCCAGGCGTTTCACCTCGTGCCGGGGGTCAGCGCCCGGGACAATGTGGCCGAAGGGCTGCTGTACTCCGGCCTGTCCCGCGCGACTCGCCGACGGGCCGCCGTGGCCGCGCTCGAGCGAGTGGGACTGGGCGACCGGCTGAACCACCGTCCCCACGAACTGTCCGGCGGGCAGAAGCAGCGGGTGGCGATCGCCCGGGCCGTCGTCGGTGAACCGGATCTGCTGCTCGCCGACGAGCCCACCGGCGCCCTGGACTCGGCGTCCGGAGAGGCGGTGATGGATCTGCTGCACGATCTGGGCCGGGAGGGCGCGACCATCGTCGTCATCACTCACGACGGCGAGATCGCCCGGCAACTGCCGCGTCAGGTACGGGTGCGCGACGGCCTCGTGGTCGCCGACACCCGGCTCGAGTCGACGGCTCAGGCCACGCGACGGACCGTCACCACCGCTGTCCTGGGAGATCCGGCATGAGCGTGACCTTGCCTCCCGGGATCCAGCCGATCGGCGAGCAACCGGAACGCAAGCGACCCGCCTCCGGGGGCCGTCCGCGGCCGGCCCGGCTCAGCCCGGCTGACATCCTGCATGTCGGCTCCGCCGGCCTGCGCACCCGACCCCTGCGGGTGGCTCTGTCCTCGTTCGGGATCGCGATCGGCATCGCCACCATGATCGCGGTGGTCGGCATCTCGGCGTCCACTCAGGCGAAGCTGGCCCATCAGCTCGACGCGCTGGGCACGAACCTGCTGGTGGCCTCCCCCGGCCAGTCGCTGTTCTCCGGCGACACGGTGAAACTGCCTGCGGACGCCGCCGGCCGGGTGAGCCGAATCGATGGCGTCGAGCAGGTCGGGGCCACCGGCAGCACCGACCAGACGGCCCGGCGCAGCGAGAAGATCCCCGCCGAGGAGAACAGCGGGATCGCCGTGCAGGCGGCCGGGCCGCAACTGCTCACCGTCCTGCGCGCCCAGATGGGCAGCGGCCGCTGGCTCAACGCCGCGACCGCACGGTATCCGGCGGTCGTGCTGGGGGACGTGTCCGCCCGGCGCCTGGGCGTCGTCGCGCCCGGTGAGCAGATCTGGATCGGGCACCGCAGTTTCACCGTGATCGGCATTCTCGCCCCCGTTCCGCTCGCGCCGGAGATCGAGCGCTCGGCCCTGGTCGGCTGGAGCGCGGCCCAAACCTGGCTGGGTTTCGACGGGCACCCGACCTCAGTGTACGAACGCTCCAGCGATTCGACCGTGGACTCGGTGCGTAACCTCATCCCCCGCACCCTCGACCCCCAGGCGCCCCAGGACGTCGAGGTGAGCGACCCTTCCGCGGCACTACAAGCGAAAGCAGCCACCGAAGGCGCCTTTAACACCCTGCTGCTGGGCCTGGGCGCCATCGCGCTGCTGGTCGGCGGAATCGGAGTCGCCAACACCATGATCATCTCAGTGCTGGAGCGGCGGTTCGAGATCGGGCTGCGCCGCGCGCTCGGTGCGACCCGCGGGCAGATCCGGATCCAGTTCGTCACCGAATCACTGCTGCTGTCGGGGCTCGGTGGCGTGACCGGCGTCGCCCTGGGGGCCGCCGCCACCGGAATCTACGCCCATTCCTCCGCGCTGCCGTGGGTGGTCCCGTCCTGGGCTATCGGTGGTGGCCTCGGTGCGACGCTGCTGATCGGGACGATCGCGGGGCTCTACCCAGCGGTCCGGGCGGCCCGGCTGTCCCCCACCCTGGCCCTGCACGCGACCTGACCGGAAGATCACCATGAGCCGTGTACCACTGGTACCAGGTGTACACATTTGATGGCCCCGGCAGGGAACGTCGGCTCGCGGGTCCTCGTGTAGGCGAAACCTTCAGCACAACCCGAAGATCGCGCTCGTCGTAAACGACCTCGCGAGTCCTCCCCAGGCGCGTCGCCCGGCTGTCTGTGGGGCTCGTCCAGGCGCCGCGCCCGGCGAAGGTCCGGTCAGCTGGTGACGATGCCTTCACCGCCGGCGCTGCCGGGGACCGTGACGGACCCGATCTCGGTCAGCGATCCGGTGGCGCTGATCGTGAATTCGTCGACGATGCCGTTGCGGCCGGTCTGGACGTAGAGGAACCGTCCGTTGGGGGAGGCGGCGGCGTCGACGGTGCCCGGGTCGGTGCTGGTGTTGCCGAGCGCGGTCAGGGTGCCGTGGTGGTCGGTGTAGCCGGAGACGCTGGCGCTGCCGGCATTCGATACGTACAGCTTGGTGCCGGTGGTAGTGACCCAGCAGGTCGCGGCTTGCCCGGTGGCGGTGCGGGTGATCAGGCTGAGGGTGGCATTGCGGTTGATCGTGAAGGTGGCCACGGCTGATGGGCCGGCTTCGGCGATGACGAGGTGGCTGCGCCGGTCGAAGGCGATCGCGAAGGGCACGTTGCCCGGGTCGGGTGTGATGACCGGCTGGGCCGATGGGCCGGTGGGGCTGACCGGGTAGACCTCGATGCTCTGGCCGTCGCCCTTGGTGGTGACGATCAGTTTGGAGCCGTCGGGGGTGAAGGCGATCTGGCCGGGGGTGCTGGTGAACTCCGGGCTCGGGTTGGGGTTGAAGCCGAGGTCGCGGTGCCAACCCGGGATCTTCGCGAGCAGGCCGCCGAGGCGCAGGTAGCCCTGGATGGAGCCGCCGCCGCGGGCGTTGAGGACGTAGAGCTGCCCGTCGTGGACGGTGATGCTGACCGGGAAGTCACCGCCGGAGTTGATGGTCTGCAGGAGGGTGAGGTGGGCGCCTCGGACAGCGAAGCTGGTGATGGTGTTGCTGCCGGCGTTCACGGCGTAGAGCAGGTGATTGGCGGAGTCGTAGGCCAGCGCGCCTTGGGAAGCGGTGTGATCGACCGCCGAGCCGGTCAGTTGACCGCCGAGGCCGCCGGTCGGGTAGACCCCGGCTTGGGTGAGAGTGCCGTCGGCGGCCTGGTCGTAGGCGACGATGGTGTTGCCGGCCAGGTTGTCGGTCTGCGCGAACACGGCACCGGCGGGCTGGAGGGTCGGCTGATGGGTGAGTTGCTGGTCGGGCTGGTGGACGGGGGATGCGGCGGCGGGGCCGGCGAACGCGGCGGCCGCGGCGGCACTGAGGCCGGCGGTGGCGGCGATGGTGGCGATGCGGAAGACGGTCTTCACGATGCTCCTCGATGAGTCGCTCATTCGGTGGACGAGGGGTTAGCGCCCGGCCGCCGGTGGAGACTTACTCACCCTGAGGGTTGTGTCTTTGGTCTGTAAGACGTGTCTTCGGTCTGTAAGAACTGCGAGCCGAGGTCGTCAGCAGCCCGGGCAAGAAGTCCTCGATGACGGTGGGTAGTCGTTGGTCACGAGTCGGCTCTGATAGCAGCCAGCAACCCCTGGAAGTCCTCGTCGCACGGCCCGCACGCGGCCAGGTGCGCGGCGACCCCGGGGAATCGATCAGCGGCCGCCGGCCCCGCCGTCGTCTCATCATTGATCAGTTCGACATAGAGGTGCAGGATCTGCATAGCCTGCTCGCAGCCCACGTCGCGGGGATCGGTGGTCAGGAAGTGATCGAGCGCGGGCCAGTTGGTCACGGTCGGCTCCCCGCATCCACGTCGGTCGGGACCGCTCCGGCGGGGTCACCGGGGGTGGTCAGATATCCGTTAGCGGCGAGCGCGGCCCGCAACTTACGTCGGGCCTCGAACATTGTCTTGTAGATTGCATTGCGGTTGGACCCCAACTGGGCCACCACCGCGTCGAGCGGGACACCCTGCAGGACGATCGAGACGAACACCTGCCGCTGCCGCTGCGACAGCTCCTCTTCGACCGCTCGGTGCAGCGCGTCGACCAGCCCCTGCCACTGGGCGTGGTCGGCCGGGCCCATCCCGAACCGGTCGGGCAGCCGGTCCCAGTCCTCGGCGTCCAACACCACGGTGGGGCGTTGCCAGAAGTGCCGGCCGAGCTTGGCCGAGACTTCGAGGATGACGAACCTGTAGGCCCAGGTCGTGAAGCGGCTCTCCCCGCGAAATCCAGCGAGCTTGCCGGTGATGGCCAGCAATGCGTCGTCGGCGGCCTGATGAGCGAGGTCGTCGAGTTCGGGACCGGTGATCGGGTGCTGTCCGGCGCGCCGGCGCAGTTCGCCGTGGGCGATCCGCAACAGCAACTCGTGCAGCCGCGCGAGCGCCTGCTCCCGAGCGAACCCGCGGTCGCCGAGGTCGTGCACCCACCGCGCCGAGTCCGGGTCGGGTCCACGGCCTTTGAGGACGACGTCCGGGGCGGCGTCTTGGCCGTCGGTGCCCACGGGGAGATCGTCCGGTGGCATGACGCCGATCCTACTATGCGTCCCGGTCAGGGTGTCTGGTCGATCACAGGTAAGACCGGACGGCAGCCGGTCGCTAACCCGGTTGTGACGACAAGAAAGACGACGACCTACGAGCCGAGCGAAGGGCATCCACGATGACGCTGCTCTATCCGGGACACCCGTTTCCGGCCCTGCCCCTCACCCGACCCGGTGGCAACACCTTGTCTGTGCCCGGATCGTTCGAGGTGGCTATGGGGTGGTGTTGTTCTATCGCGGCTCCTGGTGTCCCTACTGCAACGCGCAACTGAGCGCCTTCCAACGGGCCACCGAATTCCTGGGCGAGGTCGGGGCAAGCGCTGTCGCGCTGTCGGTCGACGATGAACAGACCACGTCCGAGTTGATCGCCAAGCACCAGCTCACGTTCCCGGTCGGACATAGCGCCGACGCCGCCGCGGTCTCGGCGGCGACCGGTGCGTTCGTCGACCCGGCCGGCGGGTTCCTGCAGCCCACCGGGTTCGTTCTCGACCCGGCCGGGAAGGTGGTGGTCAGCGTCTATTCCTCCGGGGCGACCGGGTGGCAGGCAATCGGGACGCCGGTCCGAGGAATTCTCGGGCCGACGTCGCCGGTTTGAGAGCCTGAGGTGGTTGTGGTGTCCTACGACGTACCGTCGGTGATCTCGTACGCCTTGACTGTGAAGGTCAGATTCTTCGTCCACCTGTCATAGTCGGCGGAGAGGTTTTTGGTTGCATGAGCGCTGAACTTTTTCTCGGCACTCCAGGCAACGCCAACTGGGATGCCCTGCGAGTTGTACGTCTCGGCCACGAGTTCCACGTGGGTCACGGTACGAGAAGCGCGGTTTCGGACGGTGGCCTTGAAGACCTCCTGGGCCCAGTACGGTTCGATATAGCGAGTCGTGTGGGTAACCTTGCTGACCGTGAACGAGGCCACGCTCTTGCGAGCGGTAAGAGAGTGCCAGTAGGGCACGATCTTGACCCGCTTCGTCTCACGCTCAATCTTTTGCGAAACGTTCAGTGGATCAATGGAAAACGGTGCCCGCTGGCCGGGAGCCATCACGACCCAGACGTCATTGAAGGAATCGAGGTAGCCGTACTTCTTGAGCAGTTTTCCACCGCTGCCGTAGTAGTACACGTCCGCCGCGACCAGCATCTGCCATTGGGTCGAGGTGTTCACGACATCGCCGACGACATCCCCGACCGTTCCCAAGTGGGCCGACAGCACGCCGAGGGTCGCGCTCGGAGCGACGGTGCGAATGTCCAGCGCGTACTTGGTGCTGCTGGAACCCGAGGTCGAGGCCACCCGCACGAAATACGTTCCCGTGGAAAGGGTTTTATGGTCGACGTCCTCGAAATGAGTTCCCTTGTGGTCCGAGGTACCCAGCACGGCGCCGGCGTCGTTGTACAGGCGTAGGTTATAGTTCGCCGGCAGCGACCCCAGCAGCACCGAGACGTAGTGCGGTGAGGTGAGGGCGAACCGGTACCAGTTCTGCTTCTTGTGGCTCGTCAACGCGTCGTGGTGCACAGTGTTCGCCGTCGTCACCTTGTGGGTTCGGGCGGCTTTCAAACTGGGTGCCGAAACGGCTGTCGCATTCGCTGTCGCGGCCGAGCCGACCAAGCCCGCCGTCGTCACCAGTAACAACGGTACCCAGAATTTCGTGAGCCTTTTAAGCTGCACCGCGATCCTTCCCATAGTCCGCTCTTCTGCCGGAACTCAGTCTAGGCATGCGCAGGTTTGAACATTTATCCCCCCGAGGCTGTAACCGAGCAGGCAAGGTTTAACGGCAGGGCGCCCGGAGGGCAGCAGGGCTGGCCAGGATCTCGTACGTCAGGTTGGCGGCTTCGGGGTGCCGGTGCCGGGAGCGCGCGCCGAGTGGAGCAGGTCGAGGCCGATGCAGACGGGAGGTTGCTGACCCGAGGGATCCCTAACTGAGTACCCGCAGGTCTTCCTCCCCGACCGGATCTTCCTGATGGACCGGAACGTCCCCGGTGTGTCCCGGGTCAAGGCGATTCTGGGCTGTTGCACGCTCTGGCTCGCGTCGCCGCCGCGATCAGCGAGCGGACTCTCCCGACTGTGGCTGGCTGCTACGGGCGGCGGCCGACAGCGGCGACGATGTTGCTGGTCTCCGGATTCGGGCCGATCTCGTCGGCCCAGTCTGGATGCCACTGTGGTATCCAGACCACGCCCGGTTCAATGAGGTCCCAGCCGGTGAACAGGCCCCGGACCCGGTCCCGGGTGCGGAGCGTGACTTGGTCCGCGGCCGAGCGGTACAGGTCGGTGAGCTCGCCCATCGGGGCGGGACGGGCCTCCCCGCACCCGTGCGAAATCACCAGGTAACTGCCCGGGGCGACTCGGTCCCGGAACTGCCCGATGATCGCCTCCGGATCCTCCTGCTCGGACACGAAGTGCAGGACGGCGAGCATCAGGATCCCGACCGGTTGCGACAGGTCGATCAGCTCAGCGAGTTCGGGTGAATCCAGGATGTCTTTCGGACGGCGCAGGTCAGCGCGCAGGATGCGGGCGTTCGGGTTGCCGGCCAGGATCAGCTCGCTGTGGGCGACGGCGACCGCGTCATGATCGACATACAGCACCCGAGCGTCCGGGACCGTACGCTGGGCACTCTCGTGCGTGTTGCCCACGGTCGGGATCCCCGAGCCGATGTCGATGAACTGGCGCACCCCGGCCTGAAGCAGGAAATTCACCGCCCGGTGCAGGAACGCCCGGTTGGCCTGCGCCATCCGCGGCCCGTCAGGCATCACGGCCAAGACTTTGGCCGCTAAGTCGCGGTCCACCGCGAAGTTGTGTGCCCCGCCGAGGTAGTAGTCGTACATCCGCGCCGCTGACGGCGTGTTCAGATCCAGTCCGTCCGGCGCCCATTGCGGCGATGAACCCACCAGTAACCTCCACGACCCTCGCAACTGCCCTCATCCTACCGCCGCTGATCTTAACGCCACTTCTCCCGATAACAGCCGATTGGACCAGTGTCGGGTGTCAAGTCACGGAGGAAGCCAGGACGAACGGTCGATGCGTCGGTCGTTCGCCGGGACCAGCGCCGGCTGTACCAGGCGTGCAGGGCTTCCTTCGAATCCAGAACCCAGTGGCGAGGCCTGAGCAGTTTGAGTTGCATCTTCGTGCTGCCTCGATTGCGGCAGGTGTCCTCGGCGAACCGGACCAAATCCCGGCCGACGCCGCGGCCCCGGACGGCGGGATCGGTGGTGAGCATGCCGAACTCAGCAATGTGGCGTCATCCGCTCACTCGCCAAAGATGTTCAGCCGCAGACTGCTCGGCCGGGCCATGATTGAGCACCACGACCGGTGGTCTGTCCCGGCGGTGCTGACGAAGACTCGAACTCATTGCCGGCCGACGGTGAACTCGTCGGTACCCAGCACCGTGAGCAAGGCGAGTTTCTCGTGGTGCTCCGTACCGGGGGTGGCCGTGAAGATGAGCAGCGACTGTCCTTGGTCCGGCTCGAGCAGGAGCTGACAATAGAGGTCCAGCCGTCCGACTTGGGGATGGACGAATCGTTTGATGTCGCTCCACCGCAATCCCACCTCGTGACGCTCCCACAGCCGCGCGAACTCTTCGCTTGCCTGCCGCAGGATGCCGGCCAGCTCGGCCGCGGAGGAGCGGGATCCGTCCCGAGCGATAGCCGCGCGCAGCTGTGTGACGTTGATCCGGCTGTTCTCGTCGTGGTCATCGGGGTGGTAGCGCTCACGGGCGGTCGGGTCGGTGAACCAACGGTAGGACGCGCTGCGAGCGTGGCCGGTGTGGTGGGTCTGGTCTCCGAGTAGGGCCGCCGCGGAAGGTGTTTGCAGCAGGGTCTCGCCTAGCGGGCCCATGACTTGTGCGGTGGTGCCGGACAGACCATCCATGACCCGCATCAGCCCCGGGCTGATGTGTTGGGCTTGAAGGTCGTGCCGGGTGGCGCGGTAACCGGCGAGCAGAAACAGGTGATCGCGTTCGTCCGGGGTCAGCCGCAGCCCGCGGGCGATGGCCGCGAGCATCTGCTGCGAGGGTTGCGGGCCGTCGCCGCGTTCCAGCCGGGCGAAGTAGTCGGCGGACATGGTGCACAGCTCCGCTACCTCCTCGCGACGCAAGCCCGGGGCACGTCGCCGCTGTCCGCGGCGCAGTCCGACATCCTCTGGTTGCAGCGCTGTCCTGCGGGTGCGCAGGAAGGCGCCCAGTGACGAGCGGTCGAACGTACAGTCCATGGTCCTGATCGTCGGCCATCCGGCGCGGCCTAGCCACGACCTGTCATTCAGTGGTTGAGCGTGTTCTTCCTTCACTCATGGTGCAGCGCGTTGACTGGCGGGGCGATCGACGGTCGCCTCGCTACCTGATTTGACGGAGCCGACACCCATGAGCAGATGGACAGCAAGCGACCTTCCGGACCTGACTGGCCGCACGGTGGTGATTACCGGCGGCGGCCGTGGCCTCGGCCTGATCACGGCCCGCGAGCTCGCTCGCGTCGGCGCCCGGGTTGTGCTGGGTGTGCGCGACACCGGCAAGGCCCGCCGTGCAGTCGCGGGGCTGCCCGGCGACCTCGACGTCCGGCCGCTCGACGTCGCGGATCTAACCTCGGTGCGGGCGTTCGCCGGTTCCTGGACCGGCGACCTCGACATCCTGATCAACAACGCCGGCGTGATGGACATCCCCGCCGCGCGCACCGCCGATGGCCTGGACCTGCAGACCGCCACCAACTACACGGGCCCGTTTCTGTTGACCAACCTGCTGCTCGATCGCGTCACCGACC
>Ga0265340_10001442_pt1 | contig 13645 bp, 13 predicted proteins | sample 4CB225metaG_FD_202082 | JGI IMG/M metagenome (GOLD analysis project Ga0265340, IMG submission 202082) | Rhizosphere microbial communities from Carex aquatilis grown in University of Washington, Seatle, WA, United States - 4-CB2-25 metaG | ecosystem: Host-associated > Plants > Roots >...
CGGCGATATTTGTTCCTATTTTGTTCTTTCATCGATTTGATGACTTGATACCCGGAGAAGCCCTCTTCGGCGCTAGCGGAGCTTTGTCATGAAGGAAAAAACAGAGGGGAGAGGGGGAGGGGGTATCACGATTCTTGAAAACGACTGCTCCGAAGCTTCGCGAACCACAAGATGTAGCGATGGAACGCATTTTCCGAGGCGGCAAAACTCAACTTCAATTCGAAATGCCGGATCAGTCGCCCGCAACCGTGCCATCGCGCCGTGGGTCGGAAGCGCCGATATAGCCGCCCTTCACGCGCTCGATGATGTTGAGGCCGCTCTGTTCGACGCTCGGCTCGACGATCTGGTGCCCCATCGCGGTCAGTTGCGGCGCGAGCGCTTCAAGCGACGTGCCCTTCTCGATCAGCGTCGGCCCGTTCGGATTGGCGATGTGCGGTTCGGTGACGGCTTTCGCCGGCGTCTCGTTGCCGTCAATCAGATCGATGATCGATTGCGATGTGTAAGGAATGATCAGCGGACCGCCCGGCGATCCGGTGGCGATTTTGAATTTACCGTTTTTGTCGAAGACAATCGTCGGCGCCATCGCGGAGAGCGGACGTTTCCCCGGCGCGGGCGCATTGGCGACAGGCTTTCCATCCAGCATCGGATCGAAGGAGAAATCGGTCAGTTCGTTGTTGAGGATGAAACCCTTCGCCATCATTTCCGAGCCGAGGACGAACTCCACCGTCGTCGTCATCGCAATGGCTTCGCCGCGATCGTCGACGATGGACATGTGGCTGGTGCCGGGAAGTTGCGGCGTGCGCTGCGGCGCATAATCGAGCGCAGCGCCTTTGCTTGGCGGTGTTCCGGCCGTCGCGGTGCCCATGTCTTTCGTGGGATCGATCAGCGCAGCACGCGATTTGGTATAGCTGCGATCGGTGAGGCCGCTGACCGGAACCGAAATGAAATCGGGGTCGGCGAGATATTTGGCGCGGTCCGCGAAGGCAAGGCGATTGGCTTCGACAAAGAGATGCGCCTCGCTCAACGTGCCCGGTTGCAGATCGCTGGATGGAAAACGCTCCAGCATATCGAGAATCTGGATGATGGCGACGCCGCCGGAACTCGGCGGGCCCATCGAGCAAAGACGGTAAGAACGATAGGTGCCGCACACCGGCGCGCGCTCCTTGGCACGGTAGTTCTTAAGATCGTCCAGCGTCATGCCACCGGGATTGACGGGTGCGTGCTGAACCTTGTCCACAATAGCTTGCGCGACCGGGCCTTCGTAGAACGCCCTCGGTCCATCTTTCGCGATGGCCTTCAGCGTTTCGGCAAGTTCGGGATTCTTGAGCGTCTCGCCTTCGTTCAACGGCGTGCCGTCGGCGTGATAGAGATAGGCGCGAATGTCCGGCATCTTTCCGAGTTGCGGAAATGCCTTCAGCTCCGCAGCGAGCTTGTGGCCGAGAGGAAAGTCTTTTTCCGCAAGCGCGATGGCAGGCTGAAACAGTTTCGCCCAAGGCAATTTTCCGTAGCGCTGATGCGCCAGCCAAAGCATCGCGATATCGCCGGGGACACCAACCGAAAGGCCGCCGGGGATCGCATCGAAGTGTTGCCGTGGCTTGCCATTCGCATCCAGAAACATTCCGGGCACGGCCGATGCCGGCGCGGTTTCGCGGCCATCGAAGCTCGTCACCATCTTCTTCGCGGGATCGAACAGCACCATGAACGCGCCACCGCCGATGCCACTCGATTCCGGCTCGACCAGTGTGAGCACCATCTGCGCCGCGATGGCCGCATCCACCGCCGAGCCGTGCGCGCGCAACATCTCGAGTCCTGCTTGCGTGGCGAAGGGGCTGGCGGTCGCGATCATGTGATGCTTGGCGGGAGCGTCAGCCAGTGCAGGCGTCACAGAGAGGGCGAACGCGACGGCCAATGCGCGGAAGGATTTCATGGGGCGGCTTTCGGTTTTCGAATACAGAAGCTAGCCTCATCGTCATGGTGAAGCCCGGAAAACGCAACCTCATCACAGATGTGGAAGGCTTGAAAATCGGCAATGCCGAGGATGCGCGCGTGCGCACCGGCGTAACCGTTCTGATCGGCGATGCGCCATTCGCAGCTGTGGCCGATATTCGTGGCGGCGCACCGGGCACCCGTGACGTCGAAGCGCTGAAGCCAATATCGCTGGTGGATGCCATCGACGCGATTACGCTGTCGGGCGGCTCGGCATTTGGTTTGGATGCGCCCGGCGGCGTGCAATCGGTTTTGCGCGCGCAGGGACGCGGTTTTCAGATCGCGCCGGGTGCCCCGATGGTGCCGGTGGTATCGGGCGCGATCCTGTTCGATCTTGCCAATGGCGGTGACAAGGAATGGGGCGACATGCCCCCCTATCGTGCGCTTGCGGCGGATGCGGCGCGGACCGCTCGCGAAGAATTCGTACTCGGCAATATTGGCGCCGGTCTCGGTGCGATGGCTGGCATGTACAAAGGTGGACTCGGCAGTGCGTCCGCCGTCACCGACGACGGGTTTACCATCGGCGCGATCGCGGCGATTAATAGCGTGGGATCGCCGCTTATTCCCGGCAGCAATGTCTTTTGGGCGTTTCCGTTTGAAATGAATGGCGAGTTCGGTGGGCGGCGTTTGCCAAGCGATTTCGTGCAGAAAGAATTCGATCTTCCGCTGGACATGAAGGCGGCGCGGCCACGTGCCAATACGACCATCGCCATCGTGGCGACCGACGCAAAGTTGAGTCGCGTGGAATTGGAGCGCGTGGCGATTATGGCGTCCGATGGCTTTGCGAGGGCTTTACGTCCGGTTCATGCGCCGTCCGATGGCGACATCGTGTTCGCGGTATCGACAGCGCGGCGAGAGATCGGCGAGCCGCGTCATCGTGATGTCATGCGTATAGGCATGATCGCGGGCGACTGCATTGCGCGTTCTATCGCGCGTGGCGTGTTCGAGGCGCAAAGCCTCGGTGCGATGAAAAGCTACAAAGACAGTCTTACAGGGAGATGAGGGTGGACAAGGATTTTGCCATTACACGACGCGTATTCGCGGCTACCGGATTGGTAGCTGGGTTCACCCTCTGCACCAGGCCCCTCAACGCAACAACCATCGTCACTGATGCGACCGGTCTCGATGCAGGCGAAGTGAGCATTCCGGTGTCTGACGGAAAAATTCCGGGCTATCGTGCCAAGCCATCCGGCAAGACACATCTGCCGATGATCTTGGTCATTCAGGAGGTCTTTGGTGTGCATGAGCATATCCGGGACATCTGCCGCAGGCTTGCACATCAGGGCTATTACGCGATCGCACCGTCGCTGTATGCGCGTTACGGCGATCCCGGAAAATATGATTTGAGCACCGTGCAACAATTGATGACGGATATCGTATCGAAAGTGCCCGATGTCGAAGTGATGAGCGATCTGGACGCCACGGTCGGGTTCGCATCGCTCGATGGTGGCGATGTAAAACATCTCGGCATCACCGGATTCTGCTGGGGCGGAAGAATTGTCTGGCTTTACACGGCACATAGTCCGGATGTGAAAGCTGGTGTCGCCTGGTACGGCCCGTTGCGCGGACCGGAGCAGATCAATCCGCTGCGTCCCAAATATCCGCTCGACATCGCCGATCAGATCAAGGCGCCGGTGCTTGGACTATATGGCGGTCTCGACAAAGGCATCACAGCAGCGGACATCGCCGACATGAACGCTACACTTCAAAAGGCGGGTAGCAGGAAATCGCATATCGAAACTTTCGCTGATGCGCAGCATGGGTTTTTCGCGGACTATCGCCCCTCCTACAACGAGAAGGACGCACAACAGGGCTGGCGCGAATTGCTCGCCTGGTTCAAGTCGAACGTTGTTGGCTGATCAGCGGACGTAAACGCGTACTTCCGTCGAGGGTAGAGATGGGTCGGTCGCCGAAGTCAGATTGAGCCGCGTCGCCGGCACGCCCATCTCGGTCATCGAACGCAGTACGTCCTGTGCATGGCGGCGGGCATCGGTTTGCGCGAGCTGAACCGCGGCAGCGGTGCCCCGCGTAGGCGAGACGCCAACGACATCGAAGCCGGCGCCAGGGCGCGACTGCAATGCCTGTGCGAGAGCTGTATAAAGGATCTGCTGATACTGCACATCCGGATGATCGAAGCGGATCGTTACCAGCGCGGAACCGCTTGGCGCGCCGCCGGTGTATATCGACGAACTCGATGCAAGCATCGGCGAGCCGAGTTCGGAGCCATAAAGTTCGCCGTTTTTGATGGCGCTGGCGAGTGTGGTGAGGTTTGCGCGCTCGTTGGCGACATACGCCGTCTGTCGCTGTACCGCTTCGGAGACTTCGCGCATTAGCCGGTCGATCAAGACGATCGACTGGTCGGTTTCATCTTCAAGCACCGAAAGCTGGCGATGATCTTCGTCGACCGCACCGGAGACATTGAAGGTCGCCTGGATCGTGTCGAGATCGAAATGCGCGCGCGAGGAGTCGCCCGCGATGGCCGTGCCGAGCGCGTTCAGAGAATTGATGTTCGTGGTCAACTCATCAAGTGACGTCTGCGCTGTGTTCCACTGCGCGACCAGTTCCGGATTTCCGCGGGTTGTGCCGAGCTGAAGGCGCGTTGTAATTTGCGCCTTAGCTTCATGATAGCCGCCGGCCGATTGCGCCGCCTGGCTGCGCAAATCAGAGAATTGCGAAGCGGCTGATGTGATCTTGTCCTGCAGCGAGGTCAAATCCGCGCGAAGCTGACCGACTTTCTGACCGACAGCAGTCCCGGTATCCGATCCCGGCTCAATCGCCACGGCCGTAATGGTGATGCCGGGGCCGGCAGCTGTCGCTGTGGCGCTGTTGGGGAGAGAGCCGGGCAACGTTCCAGCCGTAGCAACATTGTCGGAAGAAAGCGTGCCGGGCGTGCTGTTGTCGGAGGTAGCTGGCGCTGATTGATCGCTACCGGAATCGCCGAACATCACGTCATCAATATCGGAGCAGCCGGCCAGCGCTACAGCCGTGGTCAGTGCAACAATCGCCAGGATTTTGCGCGATCCCGCTGCCGAAATTCCCAACATCTGTCGATCTCCGCTCCGGCGAGCCCCAGCCCGTCCGCCTTTGGCGCGATACGCCCGATTTTCCGCCCGAATTCGATAGGTCGGTTTGACCGCCAGTCTTAACGGCGTGCGCCATCCGCGACAAGGCCGCTCAATGCGTCAAATAGCGGAAAATCCGTGGACCATCGGGCGGTTGGCAGGCCGGACGATGGAACCGTTGTCTTCCGGCAAGGTGGCAATGATCGCGGCTGGTGCGGGGTCGGTTTGATGGTTGCAGCGGCGTCATCCGGGCGCTTGCTATCCGCCCCCTGCCTGAATAGGTTGCGCGCCCTCGCAGATCATGCGCGCCCGTAGCTCAGCTGGATAGAGCACCAGACTACGAATCTGGGGGTCAGAGGTTCGAATCCTTTCGGGCGCGCCATCGCCAATTTTGGATCGCGTTAGGTGTTGTTTGACCGCCTAAGCCGAAAACGCCGCCGACAGCACCAGCAAGATGCCGAGTGTGGACGCAAGCCACACTAGTGTGCGCAGCGCCGGCACGCCCATCGCATAAAGCGGCAGATAGACTATGCGACCCCAGAAATAGAGCTGCGTGCCCCATTCCGTACGCGCGTTGTGACGATCTAACAGCGCACAGATGATGACCGCGATCGCGAAGAATGGAAACGTCTCGCGGAAATTGGCGAAAGCGCGATCGAGGCGCCCCGCGAGCTTGCCTTCGAGCGGCGGTGTCACGTCGCGCGCGCCGGTGTTCCACGCGACGCCCCGCTCCTGCGTCACGAAATGCGAAGCAAGAAATAAGTGCGCGAAGCCCAGAACCACGGCGAGCGCCAGCATGGTAAACTCCACACTCATGCCGCCGAGTTGAAGGCCCGCAAGCGGGAAGGCCTTCAGCGTGCTGAGAAACTGCGCCATGTTTCTTCGCGCTGGTTATGGTTGAGCGTCTTCGCCGAAGCGCACGCGCGCTTCAACACCGAAGATGCGCGGCTCGCCGTAGATGGACGATGTGGTCCCCGTCAGGTGCTCAAGCGCGTTCGCAGCCACCTTATAGGTCTTATTAGTCACGTTGTTGGCGAAGACTGCCAAGTCGACGGGCGAACCCATGAAATTGTCCCAGTCGAGACGAAGGTTGATGACGCTGTAGCTGCCCTGATAGGCATCCGGCTCTTCATCCGACAGATCGGTGAACCATTCCCTGCTCTGCCAGTACCACTGTGCGCTGACGTAAGGCGCGCCGTGTGCGGGATCGATCGGCAGGTGGAAGCGCCCGCTCAGACCGAGCTTGTTCTTCGGCGTGTAGGCGAACGGGTTTCCGGCGTGATCCGCGGAACTGAGAATTGTCTCTGGTCCTCCAAGTCCATAAATCTCAATCGCTTGCGGCAAGACGAACTTGTTATAGCTGGCGTCAGTGTAGGAACAGAATATTGAGAACTCGACATTCTCGTTCGGGATGAATGTCGATTGGAATTCCAGGCCTTTCACTGTGGCGCGCGCTGCATTGAACGTAAGCGCGGCCGGTTCAAGTAAGGTAGTTGGCGGGTTTGGAGGATCGAGGATGACTTGCTCGATTCCGATCTCGTCGTTCTTCTGAACGTCATCGTACCAACCGTAATACGCATCGAAGTTGGTGCGGCCCGGAACGCCCAATATGGTCCAGTTGTTCTTTGTGCCAAGTTCGACGTCGGTCAGATATTCGGGTTTGAATTCGCCGAATTCAGTGGCCGCGCCGGCGCCGCTGTTGAACCCGCCGCTCTTATAGCCACGGCGGTACGTGGCATAGACCATCGTGTCGTCGGTGACCTGATAGTTTGCAGCCAGGGTCCAGGTCGGTGCGTGGAAGTTCGCGCTTTGATGCGTGACGTTCACGAAATCCGGTATGGCGACCAGCGGGTAAGGACAAGATTCGGTGATGTCGATCGTGATACACGTCTTGGAATCCGCGATCTTGTGATCCCAGGTATAGCGGCCGCCCGTGGTGAAGCTCAGGCCATGGACCCAATCGCTGGCATCGAACGTAACGCTGCCATAGACGGCGTTGGATGTACCGCCATTGTTGAGTTCGTCGATCTCCGTGTTGCCGAAGCCGTAGAACGGGCTGAGGCTATACTGCGCGCCGCCGAAGGTCTCACGCTCGACTTGGGAATAGCCATTCGGGCGATCCGATTCATGGTAGAATCCAAGAATCCAGTTGAGGCGCTTATCGTCGGTTTGGCCCAGAACCTGAAATTCCTCGGTCAACTGATAGGAGTTGGACTCCCAGGTGCGGGAATTGGGGATCTCCAGGATGGATAGCGCTGAACCGTCATAGTCGAAAGATGGCTGCTCCTGATTCACGCGATAAGCGAAGATATTTTTTAATTGAATGTCTGGTGTCACATCAAACGTGGCGATGTCTGTCGCGCCCCAGCTTTTCCGGCGATAGCCAAGCGCGTTATTCGATGTCGTTGCGCGTGGACCGATCGAGTTTTGAAAGGCCAGTTCTGCTTCCATTGCAGACTCGAAGCCGGCCAATGCGCCACAAACCGTCGGGTTCACGGTCGGACACGAACCTCCCAAGAATTGTCCTGCGAGGGCGTCGAGCGTGGATGTGTTGACGCTGGTAAGCTTGGCCCCAGTGCCGTTGTTTCTGTCGTTCAGATAGTCGAAAACCGCGTAGTTATCGAAACGATCTGTGGGCTTCCAATCTATTCCGACGCGGAATGCCTGGTAGTTGATATTGTCGAGGTTTTCTCCGCTACCGGAAGCTCCCATAACTGGATCATAAACTTCGCGTGTAAATCCTTTTCGGTCCGCAATGTCGCCCGCGACGCGGATGTAAAGCGTGTCGTCCAGCGGGATGTTCACGGCAGCCTGCGCCTCGCGGCCGATATAGTTGGTCGTGCTCACATCGAGATAGCCGCCGAACTGATCGTCAGGACGCTTCGGCTCGAAAAGGATCGCGCCGCCGGTCGTGTTGCGTCCAAACAGCGTTCCTTGCGGGCCGTTCAGCACCTGAACGTCTTGCAAGTCATAATCCGTGCCACGGCCGCTTGCGTTGAACGGCACCTCGGCAAAGTACGTCTGCACGCCAGGATCGGCGCCGCCGAATGGCTGGCTCTGTCCGCGGATCGTGAACACGTCGGTGTCACGCGATCCGAGATCGCCGGTGACTGTTAGCGACGGCGCGAGCGTTTGCAGATCGATGGCGCTGTGCGTACCTGTAATGCGCAATTCCTCGCCGGAGATCGGCGTGATTGCAGCCGGAACCTTCTGCTCATCTTCTGATCGGCGGCGCGCTGTAACAGTGACGGTTTCGACCCCGCTGATAGAATCGTTTTCTTTCGTCTGGGCAGTTGCCGGAACGAAGACTGGCACCGCGCCGACCAGCAAAAGAGCACCAAGGATAAAATGTCTGCGCATATCCCGCTCCACAAAATGCGTTTATGGGAGCGGAGCGCCGGTTTGGGCCGACGGCTACGCCGCCCGCATATTCCTCGTGCAAATTGTAAGAAAAAATCAGCCGTTTCCCACCCCATAACCACTGGGCGACGCATTACACGCCGTTAACTAGCTGAATTCTGGACTGCCGTGTGCTTTTCGCAACGGCAGCAATTTGGTGTAGGAACCTTCCTTGTGGTCCTGAATCAGAAAATCGAACGAATCTACACGCGCCATGAGGACCTCGTAGACGGCGTGATTCACGTCGTCGGGATGGTCTTCGCAGTGAACGCAAGCGCGTGGCTGCTTTGGCACATGGCGGGACTGCCTGCCGCCATCGGCGTCTCGATTTATTGTGTTGGGCTACTAGCGATGATCTTCGCGTCTGCTGCCTACAACATGGCGCCGGAAGCTGCTTGGGCAAAACCTATTCTGCGCCGCATCGATCATTCAGCGATCTTCATAATGATTGCCGCGACCTACACACCGTTCGCAGCGAGCAGACTCGCGCCGCCGTTTGGAACTTATATTCTGGTTGCGATCTGGAGCTGTGCGGTCGCAGGTGTGGCGCTGAAAGTTCTGTTTCCGCGCCGATTCGAGATGGCGAGCATCGCCCTCTACCTGGCGATGGGGTGGATGATTGTCACGGTGGTTTCGCCCCTAGCGGCGTCGGTGGCAAAACTCGATTTCTGGTTGCTAATGGGCGGCGGCGCTGTTTATTCCGCAGGCGTCGCGTTTTACGTGATTGAGCGTATTCCTTTTCATAAGGCAATTTGGCATGCTTTTGTTTTGGTAGCGGCCGTTCTGCATTTCAGCGCTATTGCACTCGAATTCTCTTGAAGAATTTCAAGCGTGCTCTTCAAATAGTACGAACCGTTAACTCCGCTTGGCTAGCTTAACGTCGTCGAAGGAGCCGTTGCCATGAAAAAGCTTGTTTCAATTGCAGTGCTTCTGTCTGCGGCCTTTCTTCTGTCCGGTTGTGTGGTTGCTGAAGTTGGCGGCGCCGTGGTAGGTGCCGGTGTTACCGTCGTTTCGACAGCCGTCGATGTGACGGCAGACGGCGTTAAGGCTGTAGCGCATACTGTTGGAGGCTCTGATGAAAAGAAGGCCGACGATAAGAGCGATAATCCGGACAAGAAAGAAGAGATCAAAAGCAGCTCGAATTAGCCGCTAAAAATTGTCTTTGCGCTTTCGGATTTCTCCGAACACAGCGACATTGTCCGCATCCTTCATATTCAGGGTCGCGCGAATCTGCGACGAATCCGGCCGCAGAAATGGATTGGTTTTCTTCTCCAGTCCAATCATTGACGGAATGGTTGGCGCGTTTTTTTTTCGCAGTGCTTCGACGTCACGCATGCGAGCCTGAAGATCGAGATTGTCCGGTTCCATCGTCAAGGCGAACCGCCCGTTGCTCAGCGTGTATTCGTGTCCGCAATAAATCTTCGTATCGTCCGACAATTGCGCCAATTTCGATAAGCTTGACCACATCATTGCGGGCGTGCCTTCGAACAGCCGGCCGCATCCCATAGCGAACAATGTGTCACCGGTAAACGCAAAATTGTCGAACACAAACGCTATGTGCCCACGCGTGTGTGCCGGAATTTCCAGAACGCGCACGGTCTGCGAACCGAACGTCCACGATTCTTCCTCGCCGACGCCTACATCAATCCCGGGAATGCGCTCGCGATCCTTGGCCGGCCCCACGACTTCGGCGCCAAACTCTTCTTTGAGCGCAAGATTGCCGCCGCAATGATCGAGATGGTGATGAGTATTGAGAACATGCGTGAGCTTAAGGCCACGTTCGGCGAGTGATTTTCGAACCGGCTCTGGTTCCGAAGGGTCCACGACGGCACATAGTCCAAGCCCGTCCCACACGAGGTAGGCGTAATTGTCGATCAGGCAGGGAACGAGAGCGACATTCATGGACATACTTGGTTCCTTTCGACCGGCAGCCTAGCAATCGCAAGTGCGGCGTTGAACCCATTTGCGCGCAGGTCTAGGGAAAGCCAATGGAGCACGATTCGGGTGCGCTGACTCAGTTCTACCAGTCTCCGCTGGGGGAAGTGGCACGGCGTCTCATTTTGCGCCGGTTGCGGGAAATCTGGCCTGATCTGGGAGGCAAGCGCCTTCTCGGCTACGGCTTTGCTTTGCCCTATCTGCGCAGTTTTCTCGCAGACGCCGAACGGACGATCGCATTACTGCCCGAACAAATGGGCATGGCATCGGCTTGGCCCACTCCAACCATTCTTGTCGCGTCTTCGGAAGAACTTGCGCTGCCGTTCGCCGATGCGCTGTTTGATCGCGTGTTGGTAGTGCATGGGCTGGAAAGTGCCGATGCGCTCCGGCCGCTTTTGCGCCAGCTGTGGCGCGTGATGGCGCCAGACAGCCGGCTTCTTCTTGTCGTTCCCAACCGCACAAGCCTCTGGACACAAGTTGAACGCTCTCCGTTCGCACACGGACGCCCTTTCACGAGAGGCCAGCTTGAATCGCTCTTGCGCGATTCACTATTCGTAGCAGAGCGATGGGAAAGCGCATTGCTGCTACCCCCATTCCATTCCCGCCGACTACTGGGAAGCGGCAACAGTTGGGAATCTATAGGCAGAAAACTTTGGCCGGCGCTGGCGGGCGTCAACATCGTCGAGGCAACAAAATCCCTCTATTCACTTCCACCGCCGTTGGTCGCAAGAGAACGAGTGCGAAAACTGGTACGAGCAGAGAGCCGATAAATTTTTCGTCGCTAGTTTTCGGCTTAGCCGATTTGGAATGGCTGCCATTCAATATTCATATGTCTTTCGCAAAACTTGTTATTGCTACATTTCGCGAAGAGTCTCTCGCAATCGTCAGCACATGGATGACTTTTTATTCTCGCAGTCACTTTCCTGACGAGATTCCAGACCTATTTTCGGGAGAGCCGGCATTTGGATCGGAAAATCTTGGAGGAAATTCGTTATGCTTAAATCAGGTATTGCGTTTATCGCAGCGGCATCGATCTTTGCTGTTGGAGGAAGCGTGGCAAATGCCACCGACGGCGCCCAGCAGACCTGCACCTCGATGGCGACACAGACGCGAGATGCTCTGCAGGGCAATCGGCAGTCGTCAAACTACGGCCAGGCTCGCAAAGAGAGCGAGTATGGTCGTGACTTTTGCAATAACGGCATGCCAAAGCAGGGGATAGAACACTACGCGCAAGCTTTGAAGCTCCTGGGCATTACGGCGTCGTAAGCTGCTGGCAAGCGGAAACGGTGCGGATGTGAGATGAATTCAGTTCTGCGACCGCGCCGGTTTCATTTGGAAAATAGCACCTTCCGCGAAAAGGTTCGGGCCCCAACTGCTGGCGTTCGTCGCATGTGTCGCGCCGGATGGGCCAACCGATAGAGTCTTCTCGATCTCTGCATTGCATTGCCGTGCCAGCGCCAGGAAATCCGCGATGGTGCAGAGATGGATATTCGGTGTCTCGTGCCAGGCATAGTCAAGCGCCGCAGTTCGCGGCATGCGGCCATTGAGCAGCAGTGACAACCGCACGCGCCAGTGCCCGAAATTCGGAAACGAAACAATTGTGTGCCGGCCAATACGCAGAAGATTGTGCAGCACTGTGCTCGGTGCACGAGTGGCCTGAATTGTCTGGCTCAGAATAACCACGTCGAAAACTTGCGATGGGTATTCCGCAAGGTCGGTATCGGCATCGCCTTGCAGAACGGATAGCCCACGCGCTACGCACGCATTCACATTCTGCTGCGACAGCTCAATTCCGCGGCCGTCTACGCCGCGCTCACGCGTCAGATATTCGAGCAACGCTCCATCGCCGCAACCGACATCGAGGAGGCGCGTACCCGCAGGCACCATGTCCGCAATCGCGGCGAGGTCTGGACGCAAGAGAGTCATGCGATGCTATGCGCCAACGCGGCAGAATTCAGAAATCCGCGCACGGTCGCCGACATTTCCGGTTCGTCGAGCAGGAAGGCATCGTGACCTTTATCGCTCTCGATCTCTACGAAGCTGACGTTGGCGCCGGCGGCATTGAGGGCATGTGCCACGCGCTTGTTCTCTGGCGTCGGGAAAAGCCAATCACTTGTGAATGAAATAATGCAAAATTTTGTTTTGGTGTTGCGAAACGCTTCCGCGAGGACGCCATGATAATCCGCCGCTAAATCGAAGTAGTCCATCGCGCGGGTGATATAGAGATAGGAATTGGCATCGAAGCGGTCGACGAACGTCGTGCCTTGGTGGTGCAGATACGACTCGACCTGGAAATCTGCTTCAAAGCCGAAGGAAAGCTTGTCGCGGTTCTGCAATTCACGGCCGAACTTCCGCTGCAAGGCTGCTTCGGAAAGATAGGTGATGTGTGCGGCCATGCGCGCAACCGCCAATCCCTTCGCAGGCTGCGTGTCCCCATAGTTGCCGCCTTTCCAATCGGGGTCGGCGATGATTGCTTGCCTGCCGACCTCGTGGAACGCGATGTTTTGCGCGGAGTGCCGCGCTGAAGTGGCTAACGGCACGGCAGTCGCGATGCGGTCAGGATAACTCGCGGCCCATTGCAGCACCTGCATGCCGCCCATCGAACCTCCGGTGGCACAAAGCAGTTTCTCGATGTCGAGTGCATCGAGCAGCATGGCTTGCGCCCGCACCATGTCGCGAATGGTCACGACGGGAAAATCGAGACCGAACGGTTTGCCAGTTTCCGGATCAGTGGACGCGGGGCCTGTCGAACCAAGGCAGCCGCCAATGACATTGCTGCAGATAACAAAAAAGCGGTTGGTGTCTATCGGCTTTCCTGGCCCGACCATCGTGTCCCACCAGCCCGGCTTGCCCGTGACAGGATTGGCGCTGGCGACAAACTGATCGCCGGTCAACGCATGACAAACGAGAATGGCATTCGACCGCGCAGCATTCAGCTCGCCGTAAGTCATGTACGCGATGGTGAAAGGCGAGAGCACGCGCCCGCAGTCGAGCGTCAGCGGATGGCTCGCATCGAAATTCATCGCCCGGCCCTGATCGGTTCCGCCTTCCGCGACTGGCCGAAGGAATTTCGGACTTGCCGTTTGCGCCAATTCGCCTCGCCCTGAGCTGCCTCGGCTTGTCGCCGGAAGTGGTTGCTAGGGCGCGCAAGGCTGCCCTGTCAACGATGAGCGGCGATTGCGCTTTTGCTTTCGCGCGCGCTCGCCCTTATCTATGCGCCTTTCCCGGCCAATGGGATTGAAGTCGTCCGGTTCGTACGGAGC
>Ga0265340_10001445_pt1 | contig 13625 bp, 9 predicted proteins | sample 4CB225metaG_FD_202082 | JGI IMG/M metagenome (GOLD analysis project Ga0265340, IMG submission 202082) | Rhizosphere microbial communities from Carex aquatilis grown in University of Washington, Seatle, WA, United States - 4-CB2-25 metaG | ecosystem: Host-associated > Plants > Roots > Rhizosphere...
GCCGGACGAGCGGTTTGGCGCTTTCGGCCGCAGGGTCCGGGCCGGGGTCCGAGGGGATGACTGAAGTCGGGGCGGGATCGGCGACGGTAGATATGGTCTTTTCGCTCACTTCAGTCGATTCGTCGTCGGGTCGTATCTGGTCGTCGGGTCGTATCTGGTCGTCAGGCGCTGTCTGGTCGTCAGGTGCTGTCTGGTCGTCAGGTGCTGTCTGGTTGTCAGGTGCTGTCTGGTCGGTCGGCTCAGCGCGGTTCGGGAGGTAGCGATCGGCTGGGTCGCTGATCACCGCATCGCCGTTCGACGGCTGACGGTTCGGCGGTATACCGACGGTCGGCGTTGTATCTGCCATGCTCCAGCCTCATCCAGGGCGGGGGGTGCCCGCATTTTCACACTCACACTGATGGCCGCCCAGCATCGCGATCAGCCTCGATCGGCCATTCATCGGCCTCAGTCGGCTCTCACTCAACCCCGTGCGGTTTCCTTGCCCGGTCTCACCCATCCGGCGTCATGACCCCGGGCTGCGCTCCGGACCGGTGATCCGGGCGTGTACCTAGCGACAAAGACGACAAAGCGGTGCCTTGGTCCATGCTCGCGCGAATGACGGCCTTAACCCAGATCGAACCAGACGGTAGTTTCGCCGCGATAACCGCTGGGCACCAACTTTATCGGCAGCGGACCGGTGAAACTTCTTGCGACTTCGGCAAGAAGAGCTCAGCGACACGGTGTGTCGCTCTGAGTGCTGCCGTACGCTGCCCACCGTGAGAGCCATTCGCCGTTTCACCGTCCGGACCGTACTGCCGGGACAGATCGCCGCTCTAGCCGAGCTCGCGATCAATCTCCGCTGGTCATGGCACCCCCCGACACTCGAGTTGTTCGCCTCGCTGGACCGCGCTCGCTGGGAGAGCGCGCAGCACGACCCGATCGCGCTGCTGGGCATGTTCTCGCCCGAGGAGCTTGAGGCGCTGGCTGAGGATTCGCAGTTCGTCGCGCGGGTCGAGGCCGCCGCGATCGATTTGCAGGAGTACCTGACCGAGCCGCGCTGGTATCAGACCCTCGACGCGGGCCGCGACTTCGAGCCGACCAGCCCGCCCCGCGCGGTCGCCTACTTCTCACCCGAGTTCGGCATCACCGCCGTGCTCCCGCAGTACTCCGGTGGTCTGGGCATTCTGGCCGGTGACCACTTGAAGTCGGCCAGCGACCTCGGGGTGCCGATCATCGGCGTCGGCCTGCTCTACCAGCTGGGGTACTTCACCCAGTCGCTCACCCGGGACGGCTGGCAGCACGAGGACTATCCGGTCCTCGACCCGAATGAACTGCCCATTTCGTTGCTGCGCGAGGCCGACGGCTCGCCGGCCACCATCACCGTGGTCCTGCCGGGGGAGCGGATACTCACGGCGCATGTCTGGAAAGCCCAGGTCGGCCGGGTGCCGTTGCTGATGCTCGACTCGAACTACGAGGGCAACGACGAGCCGTCACGAGCCGTCACCGACCGGCTCTACGGTGGTACCGCCGAGCATCGGCTGCACCAGGAGATGCTGCTCGGAATCGGTGGTGTGCGGGCGCTGCGGCTGTGGACCCGGCTCCACGGCGGACCCGAGCCGGAGGTATACCACACCAACGAGGGACACGCCGGGTTCCTCGGCCTGGAACGCATCCGGGAACTCATCGGCACCGGCCTGAGCTTCGACGAGGCGCTCGAAACCGTTCGCGCGGCGACCGTCTTCACGACTCATACCCCAGTTCCGGCGGGGATCGACCGATTCGGCCGGGCCCTGATCCTGTCCCATTTCGGCCCGGACGGCGAGATGGCCGGTCTGCCGGTCGAAAAGATCCTCGCGCTCGGGGCCGAGAGCTACTCCGGTGGCGATCCGTCGGTCTTCAACATGGCCGTGATGGGTTTGCGGCTGGCCCAGCGGGCCAACGGTGTCTCCCAGTTGCACGGACAGGTCAGCCGGGGAATGTTCGAGGGGTTGTGGCCGGGCTTCGACGCCCCGGAGGTCCCGATCACCTCCATCACCAACGGTGTGCATGCCCCGACCTGGGTCGACGACCGGATGATCGAGCTGGCCGAGAAACACATCGGGCCCCGGATCTCCAGTGAGGCCAAGGCCTGGGAGCAGATCGACAAGGTTCCGGCCGCGGAACTCTGGGCGATGCGCCGTCAGTTGCGCTCCGATCTGGTCGACGACGCCCGCCGGCGGGTGCGCGGGGCCTGGGTGGAACGCGGCGCCAGCCCGGCCGAACTCGGCTGGGTCGACGACGTCCTCGATCCGGACGTGCTGACCATCGGTTTCGCCCGCCGGGTGCCGACCTACAAGCGCCTGACCCTGATGCTGCGTGACCCCGACCGGCTGAAGGCCCTGCTGCTGCACCCCGAGCGGCCCATCCAGTTGGTGATCGCGGGCAAGTCGCATCCGGCCGACGAGACCGGTAAGCGGCTGATCCAGCAGATGGTGAAGTTCGCCGACGATCCGGCGGTCCGGAACCGGATCGTCTTCCTGCCGAACTACGACATCGCGATGGCCCAGATCCTCTACCCGGGCTGCGACGTCTGGCTGAACAACCCGCTGCGGCCGTTCGAGGCCTGTGGCACGTCGGGGATGAAATCGGCCCTCAACGGTGGCCTGAACCTCTCGATCCTGGACGGCTGGTGGGACGAGTGGCATGACGGTGAGAACGGCTGGGCGATCCCGACCGCCGACGGCGTCGAGGATCCCGAGCGCCGGGACGATCTGGAGGCGGCCGCGCTCTACGACCTTCTGGAGAACGAGGTCAGCGCCCGGTTCTACAACCGGGATGACGACGGCCTGCCGCAGCGGTGGCTGGCGATGGTGCGGCACACCTTCGCCTCGCTCGGCCCCAAGGTGCTGGCCAGCCGGATGGTCGCCGATTACGTCCGGCAGCTCTACCTGCCGGCCGCGGTGTCCGGGCGGGCGACCACCCCGGAGGTGGCCCACGACCTGGCGACCTACAAGGCGAAGGTCCGGGCCTCCTGGCCGGCGGTCCGGGTGGACCACGTCGACTCCTCCGGCCTGAGCGACTCGCCCCAGGTCGGCGACGAGCTCCAGGTTCGGGCCGTGGTCTGGATCGACGGGCTGGAGCCCAGCGACGTCGACGTCCAGGTGGTGCACGGCCGGGTGTCTCCGTCCGACACGATCACCGATTCGGTGGTGCAGTCACTGCGCTTCGCCGAGGCGATCGACGGCGACGAGGGCCGTTACGCCTTCGAGGGCACCCTGAAGCTGCGCCGCACCGGCCCCTTCGGATACACCGTCCGGGTGCTGCCCAAGCACGACGGCCTGTCCGCTCCCTCCGAACTCGGCCTGGTCACCAACGCCTAACCCCATCCGTCGCGCGCCTCCGCCCATGATCACCTATTGGGCTCACGAATCGGCCAGAGCCGTGACACTTTCGTGGGCTCAGCCGGTGATCATGGGCGGAGACTGGGTGGAGGCGGGGCGGGGACTGGGTGGAGGCGGAGGCTGGGCGGGACGGTGATTCAGTGGGCCCGGTACAGGCGCAGGGAGTCGGGGGCCAGCGAGACCCGGGTCTTCGGCGGGATCAGGCGCTGCCGGGTGGCCGGCGGCCGGGCCTGGGCGCTGTCCCAGAGCAACTCGTAACCGTTGATGGCCGGGGCCACCGGCAGCAGGGCCTTCTGCTGCATGGCCGCGCCCGCGATCACCGTCAGCAGGGACCAGGTTGCCCGGGGCGGGCCGTCCGGACCGTCCGGGACGGCGCTGGTGGGGTCGGCGAACAGCACCTGCAGGGTGCGCAGCCGCCCGTCCTCCCACTGTCGCCAACCCATCTCGGTGCCGTCGGCCGCGAACCAGGCCAGGTCCCGGGGGCCACCGGGGCGTGAGGGCGCCACCGGGCGCCCGGTGAAGAACCGGGCCGGCCGGACCGCGGCGAACTGGCGCCGGAGCGCGATCAGGTAGCGCGTGGTCGCCAGCAGGTCCTCCTGCCAGGACTGCAACTGCCAGTCCACCCAGGAGACGTCATTGTCCTGACTGTACGGATTGTTGTTGCCGCGCTGAGTACGCCCGAACTCGTCCCCGGCCACCAGCATCGGTACCCCGGCGGAGAACAGCAGCGTGCCGAGCAGGTTCCGAATCGAACGCTGCCGGGCGACCAGCACCGCGGGATCCTCGGTCGGACCCTCGAAACCGTGGTTCCAGCTCCGGTTGTTGTCGGTCCCGTCCCGGTTGTCCTCGCCGTTGGCGAGGTTGTGCTTGCCGTTGTACGCGGTGCAGTCGGCGAGCGTCATCCCGTCGTGCGCGGTGATGAAGTTGATGGAGGCCAGCGGCCCGCGCTCGGGCGCGAAGGTGTCCACCGAACCGGCGATCCGGGTGCCCAGATCGCGCAGCCCGTTGCCGCCCTGATCGGCCGCCGCCCGAGCGTAACCGGGCAGCCAGAAGTCGCGGACGTCGTCCCGGAAACGGTCGTTCCACTCCGCGAACGGCATCGGGAACTGGCCGGTCCTCCAGCCGTCCGGGCCGACGTCCCAGGGCTCGGCGATCAGCTTGACCTCGGCCAGCACCGGATCGGTGCGCATCGCCACCAGCATCGGATGATCGGGGTGGTACTCGTTCCGGCCCCGGGCCAGGGTCGGGGCCAGGTCGAAGCGGAAGCCGTCGACGTCCATCGCCTGGGTCCAGTACCGCAGCGAGTCGAGCACGAGCTGGACCACCCGGGCGTGAGTGGCGTCCAGGCTGTTCCCGCAGCCGGTGAAGTCGATGTCCCGGCCGTCGTTGTCCAGCCGGTAGTACGTGGCCGCGTCCAGGCCCCGGAACGACAGCGTCGGCCCGCCGACATCGCTCTCGCAGGTGTGGTTGTAGACGACGTCGAGCAGCACCTCCAGCCCGGCAGCGTGCAGGGCGGCGACCATCTCGCGGAACTCCACCACGGCTTCCGCGGCGTCACTGGCGGCCGCGTACGGCAGGTGCGGGGCGAAGAAGCCGAGGGTGCTGTAGCCCCAGTAGTTCGACAGCCCGCGGCGAACCAGATGCGTCTCCGGCACGGAGGTGTGTACCGGCAGCAGCTCGATCGCCGTGATCCCGAGACCGGTCAGGTACTCGATCGTCGCCGGATGCCCGAGGCCGGCGTAGGTGCCCCGCAGCGCGACCGGCAGGCCGGGCAGACGCCGGGTCAGGCCCCGGACATGCGCTTCGTAGATCACGGTGTCGGTCCACGGGGTCTGCGGCCGGGTGGACCGGAACAGCTCGGGAGCCGGCCCGGAGGGGACGACGACGCCGTGGGGGGCGTAGGGCGCCGAATCGCGGGTGTCCGGTACCCGGGGATCGCCCTGCAGATCGTCGTTGACCGAATGACCGAACAGTTCCGGTCGCAGGCCACTGAGTGGGACGACGGCCCGCGCGTACGGGTCGAGCAGGAGCTTGGCCGGATTGTGCCGGTACCCTCGGCGGGGGCTCCACTCGCCGTGAACCCGCAGCCCGTAGTGCTGTCCGAGCGGCACCGACGGTACGAAACCATGCCAGACGCCGTGGGTCTGACTGGGCAGCACCACCCGCCGCTCGATCCAGTGCCCCTCGGCTGATCGGTCCAGCAGACAGAATTCCACCCGGGCCGCGTGGGCCGCGAGCACCGCGACGTTCACTCCACCGTCCCGGGGGTGGACGCCGAGGGGGTGGGGTTGTGACGGCACGGGCATCTTCGCAGTCTGCCGCATCGGGGACTCACCCACGGTCGGGGAAACGGTCGCGAAGCCAAGGAGACGGTCGCGAAGCCAGGAAACGGCCGGGATGACGGGAACCGGGGGTGGCGGACTAGATTTGTCGAATGACCGACCCGACTTCGATCCCGTTCTCGCCGCTTCCACCGGACAACCCGCACCCGCTCCGGGGCCGCGTCCTGGATGCCTTGCTCGACCAGGGACATGAGCCGACCATCGACGAGGACGGTGACGTCGCCGTCTCCTTGCAGGAGCAGATGCTGTTCGTCCGCTGCCTGGACACTCAGCCACCGATGATGCGGGTCTTCGGCCAGTGGCTGCTCGACGACAGCCTGGCGGGCGACGAGCTGACCCGGCTGCGCGCGGCGAACGCGGTCACCAGCGCACTCAACCTGGTCAAGGTCACCGTGCACGGAGACCGCCTGGCGGTAGCCGTCGACCTGGTCGTCGGGGACGGCCTTGAGCTGCATTCATTGCTGACCGCCACGCTCGAGGCCGTGCTCGGGTCGGTGCGGACCTGGCATCAGACCGTGACCCAATTACTCGAGGGCGATGAGCCGACGCCGGACGTGAACGGATAAACTCCGGCCGCGATGCGCATCCCCGAAGGAGTGGTGACATGGGCGAATCCGTCCGCCTGGAGGTAGCCGCCGGGATCGGCACCATTCTGCTGGCCCGGCCGCCGATGAACGCGCTCGACATCGAGGTCCAGGAAGGCATTCGGGACGCCGCCCAGCAAGCCGGAGAACGCCGGGATGTCGCCGCCGTGATCGTGTACGGCGGCGAGAAGGTGTTCGCCGCGGGTGCTGACATCAAGCAGATGCGGACCATGTCGTACACCGACATGGTGGACCGCTCCAGCGCCCTGCAATCGGCCCTGACCGCGGTCGCCCAGATTCCCAAGCCGACCGTCGCCGCGATCAACGGGTATGCGCTCGGTGGGGGCTGCGAACTGGCGCTCTGCTGCGATTTCCGGGTGGCGGCGGACAATGCCAAACTCGGCCAGCCGGAGATCCTGCTCGGGGTCATCCCCGGTGCCGGGGGTACCCAGAGACTGGCCCGGCTGATCGGCCCGGCCCGGACGAAGGACCTGATCTACACCGGCCGGTTCGTCGACAGCGCCGAGGCGCTCGCGATCGGGCTGGTCGATGAGGTGGTACCGGCGGACGAGGTGTATGCCGCGGCTCGCCGCCGGGTCGAACGATATGTCGGTGGCCCCGCCTATGCTTTGCGGGCCGCCAAAGAGGCTGTGGACCGCGGCCTGGAAACCGATCTGAACACCGGCCTGGAAATCGAGCGGATGCTCTTCGCCGGTCTCTTCGCCACCCGGGATCGTGAACTCGGGATGTCATCGTTCGTGGAGCAAGGACCGGGCAAAGCCCAGTTCGAGGGGCGTTGATGGACGAGAACCTGAATGAGCCGACGACGCCGGGCCGGCCCGAGCGAGCCGCGAAGAAGTCCGCGCCGCGGGCCTCGAAAGCCACGGCCCGAAAGGCGCCGGCCAAAGTAACTCCGGCGACTCCGGCCAAAGCGACTCCGGCCAAGGCGACAAAGGCGAAAGTGACGCCGGCCAAGGCGACAAAGGCGAAAGTGACGCCGGCCAAAGCGGCAACGGCGAAAGTGACGCCGGCCAAGGCGGCTCCGGTGAAGGCGACCCGGGCCAAGCCTGCGACCCCGGCCAAGCCCGCGATGCCGGCCAAACCCGCGGCCCCGAAAGCTGCGGTCAGTGCTGCCCCGGTGCGGAAGGCCGCCGCCGTCCAGGCCCTGGTGTCGTTGCCGCCCGAGCCTGAACCGGTGCCCGAGCCTGAACCGGTGTCCGAGCCTGAACCGGTGTCCGAGCCTGAACCGGTGTCCGAGCCTGAACCGGTGTCGGTGCCTGAGCCCGCGGCGTCCGCTCCTGAACCGGTGTCCGAGGCTGACGTCGAGCGAGCCTGGAAGGACAACCGGCTGGCCCAGGTGCTGTATCACGACTGGGAAGCCGGAACGTACGACGAGAAGTGGTCGATCTCGTTCGACGAGCGTTGCATCAGCTATGCCCGCGACCGGTTCAGCGCCGTGGTCGGGGCGGAGGTACTGCGGACCGAGCGGTGGCCCTACGCCCGGTGCCTGGAGATCGGTGCTGGGACCGGGTTCTTCTCGCTCAATCTCCGGCAGGCCGGGGTTGTCGACGAGGTACATGTCAGCGATGTCTCGGCCGGCATGGTCGAGAGCGCCCGGCGGAACGCCGAGGGGCTCGGCTTCGAGGTGCAGGGTGCGGTCGCCGGGGCCGAGGAACTGCCTTACGACGACGACACCTTCGACCTCGTGGTCGGGCACGCGGTGATCCACCACATTCCGGACGTCGAGGCGGCCCTGCGTGAGGTGCTGCGGGTGCTGCGGCCGGGCGGCCGGTTCGTGATCGCCGGGGAGCCGACCCGGATCGGTGACTGGTACGCCCGGTGGCTCGGCCGGGCGACCTGGGAGCTGACCACCGCCGTCACCCGGTTGTCGCCGCTGCGGGAGAAGTGGGCCCGGAGCCAGGAAGAACTCGATGCCTCCTCCCGGGCGGCGGCCCTGGAAGCCGTGGTCGATCTGCATACCTTCGTACCGGAGGAATTGGCGGCCCTGGCCGAGCGGGCCGGGGCCACGCGGATCCGGGTCCAGACCGAGGAATTGCTGGCCGCCGTCGTCGGCTGGCCGATCCGGACCTTCGAGGCGGCGGTCAATCCGGAGGCGCTCGGCTGGGGCTGGGCCAGTTTCGCCTACCGGTCCTGGCAGCGATTGTCCGCGCTCGATCGGGTGCTGTCCCGGGCGCTACCGGATTCGATCTTCTACAACGTGGGGATTACCGGTACCAAGCCGATCGGCTAACCGTTGGGTGGAAACCGGCGACCCGGGCCGGGGATCTCCGGTCCGGGCTGAGGAAAAGGCATCGGTTCGGCGAGACTGGGCTGGTGAGCAACTCCCTTCCCGCGGCCCGGCCGCCACGGTGAGCCCACCCGAGCCCCAGGTTCCGGGCTGGTGGGGGCGACGGTGGAGCACCGCCCTCGCCGACGCCGGTCTCTATCCCGAAGCCCTGCGGGTACACCCGGCGGCCGAGCGGGCCGACATCGTTCGCCGCGCGGAACTCGCGGTGCTGGCGGGCAATCACAAACTGGCCCTGCACCTGCTGTCGGAGTTGAAGACCCGGCGGACGGCCCGGGTCGCCGTGGCCGCCCGGTCCGATGCACCGGGCCCGGCCGAAACCCACTGGCTCGAGTTGCTCACCCGCTACGCGCAACTGCTGCGCGGAGACGGCGGCCGGTTCGACGACGTCCTGGGCCCGGCGGAGCCGGTCCGGCTTCCGGCCCAGGGTGCCTGGGTGCTGGCGCTGGCCGGGGCCGCCGTGGGCGACCTGGAACCGGCGGCGGCCGCCGCGGCGTCCGCTCGCGCCGGGGGCTGCCGGGATCTGCGGATCCCGGCGATCCTGGCCGCCGACCGGGCCGCCGAGGGCGACGACCTGACGGCTCTGGACCTTCTGACCGGTGCCGTCCGGAGAGCCGTGGCCGGGCCTGACCCGGTCGGCTTCACCCTCGATCTGCTGGATCGGGCCGGACTGCGGGCGGACGCGCAGCGACTGGCCCTGCTCGGAGCCGGGGACCGGTCAGCGCCCCGGCCGGCCCGGACGGCCTGGAAGTCCGGTGCCCGCCGGGTGGGGACCACTCGGCCGCGCCTGCTTCGAAGCTCGCTGGCCGCGGCCGTCGACCCCGGGGAATGGCCCTGGCGGTGGCCGGGCCGCCGGTTGCGCGACGGGGCCCGGCCCGATCTGACCTGCCGGTGTTACGGGTCGGCGGGGTGGATCGGGGCCGAGCGGATGGATTACGTGTCCGGGCATCTCAGCGAACTGCCGGCTCCCGTGGTGACCGGGTTGCGGGCCCGGCTGCTCGGCTGCCGGGCGACGAACCTGACCTTCCTGGACCTGGCCGAGCATCGGCTCACCCTGCCCGTGGGTACGCGGCCCGGATGACCGCGAAGACGATGACCGCGAATAGGCTGCCCGGATGTGGCAGTCCTGGAGACATCGGTGGCGTAACGGGCGTGACCCGCGTCAGGCCCGGTTCCTCACCCTGGCCGGTCTGCGCTGGATGCTGCGGAACCGGGCCTACACGCCCTGGTACTGGCGGCACTACTGGCGGCTGCTGCTGTTGCGGTTGCGCCGGCCGGACGTCGTCCTGGAAGGGATGGTGTTTCTCGGCCGGAAGGTGACCCTGCAGACCAGGCCCGGTTACGGGCGCCTGATCATCGGTCGCTGGGTGCATCTGGGTGACCTGACCCGGTTGCGAGCCCATGAAGGCACCCTCCGGGTCGGTGACAAGGTGGTGATGGGCCGGGACAACACTGTGAACTGCTACCTGGACATCGAGATCGGAGCGGGCACCCTGGTCTCGGACTGGGTCTACGTCGGCGATTTCGACCATGAGATCGCCGACATCACCGTGCCGATCAAGGATCAGGGCCTGGTCAAGACGCCGGTCCGGATCGGGCCGGGCTGCTGGCTGGGCGTGAAATCCAGTGTGCTGCGCGGGACCGTCATCGGTGCCGGCAGCGTGCTCGGCGCCCATGCCGTTGCCCGGGGTGTCTATCCGCAGCAGTCGGTGATCGTCGGGACGCCCGGTCGCCCGGTCGCCAACCGGGCCGACCGCTACGAACGGGCCGGCGCGCAGCGCGCGGCGCTGGCCGACATGGCCCGCAAGAACGCCGAACTTGCCCGCCGGGACGCCGAAGCCCCGCGCCGGTGATCACCCCAGCTCTCGGAGGGCGGCGTCGATCAGGCGCTTCTCGTGGCCAGGGAGCGCAGGTGGGCCGGGGCGAGGGAGGCAGAACGGGCCTGGGAGTAGGCGCGGGTGGTCAGGGCGGCTACGTCCGGCCAGGTCAGGGCGCGGACGGCGCGGGTACCGGCTTCGGCCAGCCGGCGGGCCTGGTCCGGCTGGGCGAGCAGCAGTGAAATCGTGTCCCGCAACCCGTACACATCACCGGTGTCGATCAGCAGACCGGTCTGGCCGTCCGCGACGGCCTCCATCAGACCACCGGTCCGGGTGCTGATCACGGTCGCGCCAGCGGCCTGGGCTTCCCGGGCGACCAGGCCGGACGGCTCGTACCGGCTCGGCACCACCACCACATCGGCCGCGGCGTAGAGCGCGGCCAGATCGCGCCGGGCCAGCCAGCCGGGCAGGGCCAGCAGATCGCTGACTGCGAGTTCCGCGGCCAGGGCGACCAGTGCCGGGGCGTACGATCCGCGGCCGGCCAGCACGAACCGAAGCTGTGGATGCTTCCGGCGAAGATCCGGTAGCGCCCGGATCACGGTCGAGAAGCCCTTCTCCCACTCGATCCGGCCGGCCGCGGCGATCAGCGGACCGGCCGGACCCGAGCGCGGTGTGGTCGCGACCGGCCTGACCGAACCGGTGGGCGGTGAGGCCAGCCAATGCCGGCGGGCCGCCCGAACCGAGGCCGGCCCGGCCCGCCAGGGCGTGACTTCGACGGCATTGGGCACTACCCGCACCCGGGACGGGTCCGCGCCGAGCACGGCGCAGACCTCCGCCCGCATCGCCTCGGAGCAGACGATCACCAGATCCGCGGCGGCGACCCCTTCACGTTCCAGGGCATGGACGGCGGCCGGAAGACCGTTGTCCACTTCCGGCCCGACCCGGCCCTGGCGGCGTCCGTACTCGGTGGCGTGCACGGTGAGCACCAGGCGGGCCCCGATCCGGCGGGCCACCGTCCGCGCGGCCTGGGCTCCGATCCAGTCGTGCGCGTGCACCACCGACGGCATCGGCGTCCCCGGGCCGGCCAACTGGGCCAGGGCGGCCACGGCCAGAGCCTGGTCGAGTTGCCGGGCCGCGCCGAGCAGATCGGTCCAGGGGGCCCGGGGCAGCGGCCGGCGCACCCTCAGCACCTGAACATCGCGCCGGGTCCGCAGCCCGGTCGGCACCCGCCGGCCGGGGTCGGTCACGTCCTCGGCCGCGGTGACGACCATGACCTCCCAGCCGGACTGAAATTGCGCCCGGGCCAGGTGCTCGGCGTGCCGGGCCAGACCGCCGTAGATCACCGGCGGATACTCCCAGACCACGTGCATCACCCGGGGCAGGGCCGGGTCGGTGCTCAAAGCCCGGTCGGTGTTCACAGCCCGGTCGGTGTTCACAGCCTGGTCGGTGTTCACAGCCTGGTCGGTGTTCACAGCCTGGTCGCCGTTCACAGCCTGGTCGCCGTTCACAGCAGGGCCCGGGCATCCAGCCGGGCGAAAGGCGCGCCGCCCACGGCGACCTCCCGGGCCGCGCGCAGGCCTTCGGCCGGTCCCCGGCCCACGGCGTCGGCGATCCAGTGCACGGCATCACGATGACCGATCGCCCGCCGCCAGGCATAGTCGGGAGCCTGGTTCCGGCTGATCGCGAACGCCCAGTCGCCGGAAAGCTGCATCAGGGTCTCGCGGACCAGTTGATCGAGATCGGGACGCCGGACCGGTCGCCGTCCGGCCGGCAGTTCACTGTCCAGCACGCCGAGCAGCCGTTTCTGCACCTCGGCGGCGTCGGCCTGGAGGGCGCCGACGGATTCACCGGCCCAGAGCCGGAAGTCCTTGCCCGCACCCCAGGTCCCGGCCGGCGGCCGCACCGGGTCGCGGCCGACCCGACCGTCCTCCAGCGCGGTCCGCAGCGTGCTCACCCGCACCCCCGCCTCCGGCAGCAGCCGGAGCACGCGGTCCAGGAACGCCGGGCCCTCGTGCCACCAGTGGCCGAACAGTTCGGTGTCGTAGGCGGCCACCACCACACCGGGTTTGCCGTCCCGGTTCCGCAGCTCGGCCAGCCGGTCGCGAACGGTGCTGACGAAATCGCGCGCGTCCCGCTCCACCGCCGCGGCGGCGGCGGCCGGGCAGTACGGCGCCTTCTCCGGGCCGGGCCCGGTCACCCGCCAGAGCCGGAAACCGCTGGCCGGCTCGACGGCATGAAAATCGCGGTAGTCGACGCCGGCCGGGTAGCCGTCGTGAGAGGACCAGACCCGGTTGGTGACGGCCAGATCGCGACCGAAGGCGACGACGTCGGTGTCGGCGAGCCGGTAGCCGGCCGCGGTCGATTTCCCGGCCGCGGCCAAGGTCGCCTCGTCGACCACGAGATGACTGACGCCGGCCGCCCGGTAAACCTGCTCCAGGCCGGGGGCCCAGCCGCATTCGGGGGCCCAGATCCCGGCCGGGGCCTGGCCGAGCCGGATCCGGGCGTCATCCAGTCCGACGGTCAGGGCGATCCGGGCCACCCGGGGTTCGAGCAACGGCAGCACCGGGTGCGTGGCCGGCCCGCCGAGCAACTCGATCACGCCGGCGTCGGCCAGGGCCCGGAACCGGGGCGAGCCACCCTGCCGCCAGCCGCTCGCGGCGTCCTCAAGGGCCCGGGACGCCGACTGGAATTCGATGCCGGCCTGGCTCGCGGCGTGCTCGTCGAGGCGGCCGTGCCGGTCCCGGCGAGCCGCGAGATCCTCGGCCCGCAACCGCCAGTCGGCCAGCCAGGCACTGAAACCGGCCAGGCAGTAGGGGTCGTCGAGCTGGTCGGCGAGGATCGGGGTGAGCCCCAGGGTGAGCACGTCCCGGTGACCCTGCGCGGCGAGTGAATCCAGGACCCGCACCAGCGGCAGGTAACTCTCGGCCCAGGCATGGTAGAGCCACTCCTCACCGACCGGCCAGCGGCCATGGTGCGCCAGCCAGGGCAGGTGAGTGTGCAGTACCAGGCAGAACGATCCGGCGTCCGTGCTCACGAGACCTCGCTGTGGGCCACGACAACCAGATCGAGCACCTCGGCCTGGGCCGGGGAGGGTGGGGCCAGGACGAAATCCTCCGCGGTGACCGACCGGACGACGTGCGCCAGTTCGGCCGGCCACTGATCCGCAGGGACGGCGAGCTGGGCGTCGATCAGGTTGCCGTGCCGGTGCTGCCAGGCCG
>Ga0265340_10001453_pt1 | contig 13577 bp, 8 predicted proteins | sample 4CB225metaG_FD_202082 | JGI IMG/M metagenome (GOLD analysis project Ga0265340, IMG submission 202082) | Rhizosphere microbial communities from Carex aquatilis grown in University of Washington, Seatle, WA, United States - 4-CB2-25 metaG | ecosystem: Host-associated > Plants > Roots > Rhizosphere...
GTAATTTGCTTTCATATAGGCAGTTTGGTAAGCTACCCGCCCGTAACTTGCGGCATGCGCTTTATTGAAACCGTAAGCCTGAAAAGGTTCGAAAAGTTTCCAAAGTTTTTCGGCAAATTCCGGAGTCTGTCCGTTTGAGATTACCCCTTTGGTGAATTTTTCTCTCTGGGCCGCCATTTCTTTTGGAATTTTCTTGCCGACAGCCTTACGGAATTTATCCGCTTCTTCCCAGTTATAACCGGCTAGTTCAATAGCGCAAAAAAGAAGGTCATCCTGATAAACAATCAGCCCGTATGATTCGCCTAAGAATTTTTTCATTCTGGGGTCCAAATATTTTACGAGTTTTCTGTCGTGTTTACGTTTTATATATTCCGGTATTGATTCCATCGGTCCCGGGCGATAAAGCGCGACCATGGCATTGATGTCGTGGATTGATGAAGGTTTTAATTCTTTCAAAAATCTTGTCATACCGGCTCCATTCAGCTGAAACAATCCTTCCGTCTGGCCGGAGGCCAAGAGAGCGAAAGTTTTTTTATCGTCAAGCGGTATACGCTCTATATCTATATTTATATTATAAAATCTTTTTACTAGGCTTATACTATCGGCCAAAATAGATAAGTTTCTGATGCCCAAGAAATCGAATTTCAAAAGCCCAGCGTCCTCAACGCTATACATATCATACTGGGTTATCACTTTTCCTCCCTTAGGGTCAAGCTGGGTAGGCACGTATTCATAAAGAGGTTTCGGAGCAATCACTACTCCTGCGGCGTGCACTGAAATATGCCTTACACACCCTTCCAATTTTAAAGCCAAATCTACTATTTTTTTTGTGTCTTTTTCGTCTTTGTACGCGCCTTTTAGTTCCGGTACGATTTCCATCGCATGGTCTATGGTCATTGGCATTCCCTGTGAACCCATTGGAATCATTTTAGAAATTCTGTCGCCTATATTATAAGGATAACCTAGTGAACGGGCGACATCACGTACTGCTCCGCGCGCCATCATTGTGCCGAAGGTTCCGATTTGCGCTACTTTGTCTTCCCCGTATTTTTTCTTGGCATATTCTATCATTTCATCCCGTCTGTTATCGGCATAATCCATATCGATATCCGGAGGAGACGGACGGAACGGGTTTAAGAATCTTTCAAAGGGGAGTTTGTATTCTATCGGGTTTACATTGGTGATACCCAGAAGATAAGTGACCATAGAGCCTGCCACCGAACCTCTGATGGTGGTTAGAATTCCATTATCTTTCGCGTAATCCAATAAATCGTCTACTACCAAGAAATACGGCGAATAGCCTTTTTCAAAAATGATTTTTAATTCATATTCGACTCTATCAATAATCTCAGGCGTTTGCGCTAATCCAAGATTTTTAAAACCGGCATAAGCAAGCTCTCGTAATTTTTCGTCGTAAGTTTTTCCTTCCTCAATTTTAAAATTCGGGAAGACCCAACTGCCTAATTCCAATTTGAGATTGCACATTTCCGCAATTTTTATCGTATTCGTAACAGCTTCCGGAGTGTCTTTAAAAATTTCCGTCATTTTATCGGCGCTGAGAAAAGAAAAATCATCATCTGAAAATTCAAACTTTGACGCTTCCTTATTGTCGCCCTGGGTATTTATCTGAAGCAAGGTGTGATGTGCTTCGTGGTCTTCCGTGCACGGATAGTGAGAATCTTGTGTGGCAACAAGCGGAATGTCACGCTTTTTTGCCAAAGCAATAAGCGATTCCCGTACGTATTTATCATTTTCCACATTCGGATGAGATTGAATTTCAATAAAATAATTTTCTTTGCCGAATATTTCCAAATGTTCTTTTATTATCATTTCGGCTTTTTCCTCATCTTTATTGGCAACTGCCCGGGAAAGTTCACCACCTAAACATCCGGAGAGGCATATTAATCCGCCCGCATACTTTCGCAATATTTCTTTATCCATTCTAGGTTTGTAATAATATCCCTCCAGATTTGAGATTGTCACAAGCCGTATCAAATTTTTATATCCTTCCAAATTTTTTGCCAGAAGAGTCAAATGATAGCGTTTATTGTCTATGCCGTATTCTTTATCAAGTCGTGAGCGTTCGGCGATATATGCTTCCACTCCAATGATTGGTTTTATGCCTTCTTTTTTAGCCAGTTTGTAAAATTCAATGGCTCCATACATATTACCGTGGTCGGTGATGGCAATAGCGGGCATTTTGAATTTTTTGGCAAGTTCCACCAAATCTTTGAGTTTGGAAAGTCCGTCCAAAAGGGAATAATGGCTATGGGTATGCAGGTGTATAAAGTTTGCTTCTGTCTTTTCCATTTTTCCTATAATAGCACTTTTTTATGTTTTTGATATACTTATAATATGAATAAAATTAGAGTTAGTATAAATGGTTTTGGCAGGATAGGCAGGGCATTTCTAAAAATAGCGTGGGAACGTCCCGAACTTGAAATAGTGGCAGTAAATGATTTGGGTGCTGTAGAAAATTTTGCTTATTTATTGCGTCATGACACTGTTTATAAAAATTGGAATCACAAAGTGGATGTTTCTGGCTCTGATTTGTTAATCGATGGAAAAGTGGTTAAATTTATTTCGGAAAAAGATACCACGAAACTTCCTTGGAAAAATTTGAATATTGATGTGGTAGTTGAATCAACCGGACTATTTACTTCTTACGACAAAGCGAAGTTTCATCTTGACCAAGGCGCTAAAAAAGTTGTCATAAGCGCTCCGTCCAAAGGCGGAGACGGTTCTGTAAAAGGCGAGACAATACTGCTTGGCATTAATGAAAATAAATTTGGCACTTGCGATATTACTTCAAATGCATCTTGTACCACAAACGCCGCATCACCACTCATCTCTATTCTTCATGAAGCTCTGGGTATAGAGAAAGCGATTTTAAATACTGTTCACGGATATACAGCTTCACAAGCCCTTGTTGACGGACCAAGCAAAAAAGATTTGCGTGAAGGACGCGCTGCAGCGCAAAACATAGTGCCGTCTTCCACTGGCGCCGCTATTGCTGTTACAGAAGCTTTTCCGGAATTGAAAGGTTTATTTGACGGCATTTCCATCCGTGTGCCGGTGCCTGCCGGGTCAATCGTGGATGTGACTTTTATTTCAAAAAAGAAAACAAGTAAAGAAGAGGTAAATGCGATTTTGGAAAAAGCGTCAAAAGACAAAAGATGGGAAGGAATTTTTTCAGTCACCGACGAAGAACTTGTTTCAAGCGATATTTTAGGGAGTAAATACGGTTCTATTGCAGACTTAAAAATGACCCGTGTTGTGGATGGCAATCTAGTAAAAGTTTTGGGCTGGTATGATAACGAAATGGGGTATACCTATACTCTGGTAGACCACGTTATTAAAACGGGCAAAAGTATAAAATAATTTATTTTATTTCTCCTTTAAATACACAAACAGCGGGGCCTGTTAGCCAGATGTTTTCGTATGAGCCGTCTTTATTTTTCTTAAATTCTACAATGAGTTTTCCGCCGGGCATTTTGATATGGCAAATATTTGATTTAATTTTATTTAAACACGAACAAGCGATAGCTACGGACGTGGCTCCTGTGCCGCAAGCCAGAGTCTCATCTTCCACACCGCGCTCATAAGTGCGGATATTTACAATATTGTTTTTTATTTCAACAAAATTTATATTTACTCCTTCCGGGTCGGAATATCTGATTTTTTTGCCTTCTGAAACAACAGGGAAACTTTGCAAATTTTCCACGAACATAATATTGTGCGGAGTAGTGCCACATAACACAAATGGCAAATTGTTTCTTTCAGCTATTTTGTTTATATCCTGCATCTTTAACTTTATTTCTCCGTTTTTTAGTATTTCCGCTTTGTGTGTGCCATCCACGGCTATAAAATTTACATTTTTAGGGTCTTTTATAATTTTCAAAATATTATGCGCGAAATGCACTATACACCTCCCGCCGTTTCCACACATTGAGCCCATACTGCCGTCATTGTTTATAAAAACCATTTTAAAATCGTAACCCTCGTGTTTTTCCAATAGTATTATGCCGTCCGCGCCAATGCCAAAATGCCGGTCGCATAATAGTCTTATATTATTTACGTTTTTAGTGTCAAAACTTTTGTCGCGGTTATCCATTAAAATAAAGTCATTCCCGGCGCCGTGGTATTTATGAAATATAGTCATATCCACAGTATACTATATTTTTAAAATGGTATAATGCTATTATGAAAATTTTTATCGGGACAGACCATGCTGGTTATGTTTTAAAAGAAAAACTTGTTTCTTGTTTAAAACTTCAGGGGTATGAAGTCATAGATGAAGGCGCGTATGAATACAACGAAGACGATGATTATCCGGATTTTGTTGTTCCGGTCGCGCGTGAAGTTTCAAAAGATTCCGACAATGTTAAAGGAATTATTCTTGGGTCTACCGGTCAAGGGGAAGCCATTGCGGCAGACAGATTTCCGCATGTTCGGGTTGTGGTTTACTACGGTAAAGCGAAGCCGGTCATAGACAATGAATCGGATATTATAGTCAGGTCAAGACAGCATAATAATTCAAACATTCTTTCTCTTGGCGCCAGATATTTAACGGAAGAAACTATGATGGAAGCAGTGAACCTCTGGCTCAATACTACTTTTAGTGGCGACGAGAGGCACATTCGTCGTTTAGCAAAGATAGACCAAATAAAAATAGATTAAAAAAATGGCTGAAATAATTCCCGCAATACTGCCGAAAAATTATGAGGATTTGAAAAATAAAATCGCGCTTGTGCGTGGAATGGTTAATTTAGTCCAGATAGATATTTGCGATGGGGTGTTTGTGCCCTCCAAGACTTGGCCTTTCACGACCGGGGGAGCCGATGATTATAATTTTCACAAAATTTTGAACGAGGAAGAGGGGATGCCTTTTTGGGAAGATATTGATTTTGAACTTGACCTTATGGTAATGGATGCTGTTGAAAATTTTGATGTATACACTAAATTGGGGCCTAAAAAAATAATTTTTCATATTGAAGCGGTTGGCAACCTAGAAAATTTTAAAGATTTTTTGGAAGGTATTGATATGTATATAAGAGAAGCTATTGAAATGGGTATAGCTATAGATATAAAAACGCCAATAGAGAAAATTTTCCCTCTAGTAGATAAAGTTGATTTTGTGCAATGTATGGGTATAGATAAAGTCGGTTTTCAGGGACAAGAATTTGATAAAAAAGTTTTAGAGAATATAAAGATACTCAAAGGAAAGTTTCCGGACATCCCCATATCCGTTGATGGCGGAGTAAATTTTGAAACTGCCCCAATCCTTATAAACGCAGGCGCAACACGCCTAATCATCGGTTCGGCGATTTTTAATACGGATGATATAATTGGAACCATAGAGGAGTTCAGGAATTTATAATATGTTAAATGATTCAAAAATAAAAGAACTGGAAATAAAAGCGAATGATATTCGCCAGAGTATTATTGAAATGCTAGTGGAAGCGAAAAGCGGACACACGGCCGGACCGCTCGGTATGGCGGATATTTTTACCCTTTTTTATTTCCACATTTTGAAACACAATCCCAAGGACCCGTTTTGGGAAGAACGGGATAGGTTGGTACTTTCTAATGGTCACATTTGTCCAGTGCTTTACGCCGCTATGGCGCATAGCGGATATTTCCCAGTTCCCGAATTAAAAACCTTGCGCAAATTCGGCACTCGTTTACAGGGACATCCGCATCGCGAATATTTGCCATTTGTTGAGAATTCTTCAGGACCCTTAGGTGAAGGGCTTTCCCAAGCAGTGGGTATGGCGCTTGCCGATAAAATAGACGGAAAAGATAGAAACAGATACATTTATTGTTTTATGTCCGATGGAGAACACGATGAAGGGAATACTTGGGAGGGAGTTATGCTTGCCGGAAAACATAAATTAAGAAATTTGATTGCCGTGGTGGATAGAAATAATATTCAGATAGACGGTTATACCGAAAACATAATGCCGCTTGAACCACTGCCGGATAAATGGCGGGCTTTTGGCTGGCATGTGATAGAAGTGGGAGGGCACGATTTTAAATCTTTAAATGAAGCCGTGGAAGAAGCGCAGGGAATTTTCGAAAAACCGATTGTGATTATTGCTCATACTATTCCTGGCAAGGGTGTGAAAGAATTTGAAAGAGATTATAAATGGCACGGTAAAGCGCCCTCCAAAGAAGAAGGTGAGATGGCCCTCAAAGAACTAAGAGACCATAGACCGGTATAAATATTATGTTAAACCCAAACTTAAAATTAAATCCTAAAATTTTTAACGAAGATGTGGAACAAATACCGATCCGGAAAGGTTTTGGACAAGGGTTGCTTTTAGCCGGAGAAGCGGATAAGAATGTCGTGGCTCTTTGCGCGGATTTGACTGAATCAACGCAGATGAATTTATTTGCCGATAAATTTCCTGAAAGATTTATTGAAGTGGGAGTGGCTGAACAAAATTTAGTAACTGTTTCTTCCGGTATGGCCGCAATGGGCAAGATGCCTTTTTGTTCTTCTTACGCTATGTTCTCTCCAGGGCGCAATTGGGAACAAATAAGGACGACGATAGCTTACAACGATAAACCTGTGAAGATAGTCGGCTCGCACGCTGGTATTTCAGTTGGACCAGACGGAGGCACGCATCAGGCGCTGGAAGATATTGCTTTAATGCGGGTAATGCCAAATATGGATGTGATTTCTCCCTGCGACGCGATAGAAGCAAAAAAAGCCACATTGGCATTGGTGAAAAGCGGCAAACCGGCATATCTGCGTCTAGCCCGAGAAAAAACGCCCATCATAACTACCGAAGAAACTCCGTATGAAATGGGTAAAGCCCAAATTTATTGGATGCCGGATGTCGGCTTGGCCCAAGTGGGTATTATTGTCACAGGCAGCCTTACTTATCGGGCTATAGTTGCAGCCAAAGAGTTGGAGACAAAAGGAGTAAAAACCAAAGTGATGAATTTATCCGCAATCGCACCGATAGATGTGGAAGCCATTGTAGCCCTTGCTAAAGAAACAAAAGCCATAGTCACGGTGGAAGAACATCAGGTAAGAGGGGGAATGGGTGGGGCTATCTCGGAAGTTTTGGCGCAAAATTATCCTGTGCTAATGGAATTTATCGGTGTTCAAAATCTTTTTGGTCAATCCGGTACGCCGGACGAATTGATAGAACATTATAAAATGGGGGTGAAAGATATAAAAGAAGCGGTAGAAAAAGTATTAAAAAGAAAAATCTAATTGATTTTTTTAACTTTATAATCTGCCGGAGCATTTTTTAAATATCCTTCCAATTTTTCCCGGCTAAGCAATCCTGCCTGGGCGCCTATTTTTTGAACTACGGACATTGAATTTATCGGTCCCCAAGAAAAAGCTTCAAGGGGGGATTTACCCAAAGCGAGAGCCGCTGTAAAAGTTGAAGAAAAAGCATCACCTGCGCCGGTGCGTTCAAACGGGGGCGCGATATCCGGATAAATCGGGCTATGCCACAATTCTCCATTTAGATAAAGATAAGCTCCATTTGGCCCGTCGCTTATCACAACTATTTTCGGCCCTAGGCCGGCTATCCCTTTTGATAAAACCAAAGGGTCTTCATTTTCTATTTTTAAAATTCTTTGAGCTTCATCAAGGTTGCAAAAAAATATTTCTGTTCTTTTGTAAATTTCCTTCAGATTTTCCGTACCGAATTTTATTTGGAAAGTTCCCGGTTGGAAAGCGAGTTTTGTTTCAGGATTGTTTTTCAAAAATTCCAGTATTTCCTGATGGTACGGCAACGAACTTTCGGCAAGAGAACTCAAATAAACCCAGGAAATATTTTTTAATTTTGGAAATTTATAAGTAAAATCAGTATGTTTGATTAAAATTGTGCGGTCAACATCGTACCAGAGAACAAAATGATAGTTTGTGATTTTATTTTTCTCCTCGGCAACATATTTGGTTATGACTCCGTCTTTCTTCAAAGAAGATAGGCAGTCTTTGCCGTTTTTATCATTTCCTATATTTGTGACCAAAGCTACGTTTAACCCCAAGCGCGCGGCGGCCACGGCGGCGTTTGGACTGTTGCCGACGGCTGGAATTACATTTAACGACTCATAAGGTATTTTATCTCCGAAACTCAAACATAGCTCGCAGGCTTCTGTATCCAGCTTGCAATGCACGTGAGCGTCTTTTATTTTTATAAACGCGTCTATGACAATATCTCCTATTGCCAGGAAATCTATCTTTCTCATGATATAATCATACCATATTATTTAATTTTTAAAACAATCTTATGCATAAAAAAGTAATCCTTGTTTTGGCAGGAATTTTTTTATTTTTTGGGTGCAATATTGCAAAGGCAGATGTGGTTATAAATGAGGTTCAGATAAATCCCATAGAAGACAGGTTTATTGAACTTTATAATTCGGGAAATTCAGCGGTAGACCTGACAGGCTGGTACATCCAAAGGAGAACGGAGAATTCGGACACTTTTAGTTCTTTGGTCACGAAAACAAATTTTCAAAATAAAACTATAGGTTCAGGTAAATACTTATTAATCTCAAAAGGGAGAGCCAACGCCGACATAGTTTTGGATTCTTTTTCATTAACCGAGTCAAATATTATTCAAATCAAAAATTCAAATGGAGGAGTGGTTGATAAAGTTTGTTGGGGAGATATAAACGATTGTGGGGATTCAAAAACATCTAACCCCGCTGAAGGTCAGAGCATTCAAAGAAATCAAAATGGTTTATGGACTATCGGAGCCATACTTACACCGGGCGCGCAGAATTATACTTCTTCTAATGATACCAATACTGCTACGCAAGATTCTGGTAATGATTCCGATAACCCCGGCGTTTTTGTTGCCGGTTCTTCTTCTCAGAACACAGCCGAAACAAAAACAAAAATCACCGAGGTTCCAAAAATAAAAACAGAGATAACAGCCCATATGATTGCTTTTGTTGGAATGCCCACTGACTTTAGCGCGAATGCCACAGGATATTCCAATGAGCAGCTTTTTTCCGGCAAATATTTTTGGAATTTCGGCGATGGTGATTCAAAAGAAATTAGAGTCAGTGATGCAGCAAAATTCACGCATACTTTTTACTATGCCGGAGAATATAATGTTCTCTTGGAATATTATCAGAACTATTATTCTCAAAATCCGGATGCTTCCGATAGTGTAACTGTCAGGGTTGTGCCGGCGGATATTTCCATATCTAATGTTGGAGATGAAAATGATTTTTTCGTGGAGATATACAATAATACCGATTACAGTGCCGACCTTTCAAGGTGGAGCCTCGTAAGTGGCGGAAAAAGTTTTACTTTGCCCCAGAATACGATTTTGGAATCGAAAAAGAAAATTATTTTATCTCCCAAAATTACCGGTTTTTCCGTTTTAGATAAAGATACTTTAAAATTGGTAAATGCGGAAGGTAAAACGGTATTTAATTATTTGCCTCCTGTTTTGCCGGCTAAAATTTTAGTAAAAAATATTGCTCCAGTTAAAATATCTATAGTAGAACCGGATGTCAATACCACTGAAATTCCAGTCAGTAATCTAGTGGCGGAAGCGGTAAAAAGCAATCCAAACACAAACAATACAAATACCAAAAATAATTTTATATATGAAATTGGATTGCTGATTTTTCTTGGAGTTAGCGCGAGTGCAGCATATTTTATCCGCAGTCGTAACAGAAGAGTTGTTCCAAAAGGAGCAGGGGATGATTTTGAAATAATAGATGAATAATTTTGTGTTGTAATGCAAAGTTGCGGTATGATATAATAATAATAGTTGACGCATTATAAAAATAAAATAATAGTTATTGGCAGGTCAGGAATATTATCTTTGTTTGTTTTTTCGTTTTTATTTTTTGCTATACCTTCTTTTAAAGCGCAGGCCGCGAATGTTTGTCAATCAAATGGAACTGGCGGTGGCAATTTTAATGTTCCCGCAACTTGGACTAATTGCGGGGCAACCACCCCTCAAATAACAGACTCTATTACCATTTTGAATGGTGACACCGTGACATTGGTTGCCACGACAACCATTGCCGGAATTACCGTCAATAATGGCGGAATTCTTAACGAAGTAACGTTTACTATTACCGATAGCGGAAATTTTACGAATAATGGAGCCTTAACGGGAACTACCGGAAAGTTAACATTGACCGGTTCTGGGACAACTATTGATGGAAATGGCTCTTATGTTCCGACCGGAGTCGTGACTATAAATACAGGCGCGAAAACTATTACTTCTGCATCTTCTTTATCTTTTCCCAGCGTGACTGTCACCAGTCCCGGCATCGTGACCAATAATAGTACAGCTGGTTTTACGGTCTCCACTGCGCTTGCTGGAACAGGCACTTTCACTCAAGGGTCAGGCAGTATTTTAAATCTTAAAGGCACGACTACCGTGACGACTCTTAATGCTTCGGTGAATACAAATGAGGTGCATTATATTAGCACGACTGGAGCGCAGACAATTAAAAATGCAACTTACTATAATCTTTTTATTGATAAATCCGGCCAGACGGCAACCGTGGGTACTCCCGGTATTGCCGTAAATGGAAATCTGAATGTGACCGCAGGTAATTTGTCTGATGGTGGTTTTCAAATTACCGGCAATGGAACAGGAACATTTACTCTGCCGGCCGGTTCGACTTTAACTCTCGGTTCAGGCGCATCTGCAACTAGCTTTCCAACAGCGTTTATAAATGGAAACATATCACTTAATGTATCAAGCACAGTCAACTATAATTCCACCGCTGCCCAAACTATTTCGAGTATCCCAAATTATGGCAACCTAACTACAACTGGAGCAACAACCAAGACTGCTGATGGGGTGCTTACAGTAAATGGGAATTTGAATGTTACTGCAGGCACATTTGCCGATGGCGGATTTACTGTGACAGTGAAAGGCAACAGTACTATGACAGGCACGCATACAGGTACGGGAAAAATTTTATTTACCGGAGGCGGAACGGCGCATACTGTTTCCGGGGCCGGTTATAACAATGTGGAATTGAATGATACTCTGGGTGTGACTCAATCCTCTTCCACGACCATCGGAGGCACTTTCACCATAACCGGTGGAACATGGACATCAATCAACACTCTCGCAGTTACTGGTGCGACTTCAATTTCTGGCACTTTGGCTATAACTGCCACGACTGGAACACATACCTTCGGCGATGTGATTGTAAACGGCACATGGAGTAATTCAATAAATGAAATTATTGGGATATCGGGTAATTTAACGGTAAATGCCGGAGCTGTATTTACGGCAGGAACCGGATTGTATACTTTTAGCGGAGTGACAAAAACCATCGGCGGAACTATCGCATCTTTGTCTATTCCAAATCTTACCGCTACAGGCACTATCGCAAACGATATTTCAACTTTGACAATTCCCACCTTATTAACCGTCACAAGTCCCGGAACTTTCACCAACAATGCGTCAAAGACCGTCACTGCCACTACTGCCTTATCCGGAACAGGTACTTTTACCCAAAGCTCAAGTTCGATTTTAAATATTGGAGGAACGAGTACTATCACTGTTCTTGACGCATCAGCTTTATCTAATGAAGTGCACTACACCAGTCTGTTGGCGCAGATAATTCATGCGGGCACCTATCATCATCTTTTTCTGGATAAGACAGCCGGCATAGCGGGAACGCTTGGCGGTGCCATTATGGTCAACGGCAATTTGACCGTGACAGCCGGAAATTTAGTCGACGGCGGTTTTCAAATTACCGGCAATGGAACAGGAACATTTACTCTGCCTGCCGGTTCGATGCTCACATTGGGAACGGCGGCAACTGCGACCAATTTTCCGATTTCATTTATTAGAGGAAATATTTCTTTAAATACCACTAGCATCGTCAACTATAATTCAAATGTAACTCAAACGATTTCCAGTGTTCCGGTTTACGGCAACTTGACGACGACTGCAACCGGCGCGGTCGCTAAAACAGCTGATGGAGCAATAACGGTTAACGGCAATATTGCGAACGGCGTTAATAATACTTTGGCTGATGGCGGATTTATTGTCACGGCAAAAGGAAATGTAACAAATAATGGAACGATTAGCGGCGCCGGGAAACTATATCTCAATGGTGGTGCAGGTTCACATACTATTAGTGGCGCAACGAGTACTTTCGGTAATGTTGAACTTGATGATTCAAACGGCGCGGCATGGAGCGGCACGGGAATCACGACAGTGAGCGGAACATTAACCATAACAACAGGAGCATTATCTTTAGGAGCGTTTACGACTTCAGTAACGGTTAATGGCGCGACTAATATTGCTGCTTCACAAATACTGAATATTACCAGTACGACTGGAACGCATAATTTTGGCGATATAACCATCAATAATGGTTCATCAATAAATTTCAGTGTTGCCGAAAATATGGCGGTCAATGGAAATCTGACGGCCAACGGCACCGGAGCTATTACCGCCACAACTACGACCGGTGTAATTACTTTCCAAAAACTGGGAGGCGGTTCCATAAATGGAAGCGCCTCTTCACTCTCTATTCCTGGAGCGGTTACCTTCGCCACACAGTATTCTCTGCCTCCGACTTTTATCGTAAATACATTGAGTGTCAGCATAGGGATAAATGAAACAAATGCCGGCACGGTGACGGTCAATACTGCGCTATCTGGAGTGGGGACATTCACTCAGAATATCAATACGGTGCTTAACCTCGGTGGAACGGTTGGAATTACGACGCTTGATGCTTCGGTAAATCCAAATGATGTTCACTATACTTCTGCTACTGCCGGACAAACTGTTAAAGCAACCACTTATTATAATTTGTTTTTGGATAAAGCAGGACAGACAGGGACGATGAATGGAACAACCAATATTTTAGGCAACTTCTCATCAACTGCCACAATAACTGATTTTTTATCTAGCACAGTAGTAATAACTGGCACGACGGATATTTTTGGCGTATTGAAAGATCAGAATAATGGCGGAGTGGTTACATTTGGTGGTTTATTGACAATGCACTCTGCGAGCAGTTGGTTGGGAGTTGCAGGTGAAGTTTGCGATTTTAATTTCTTAAATGGATTAAGATTTGACGGCACAAGTTTCGTTCCTGGCGATGGTTTCTTTTATTTTCTTACAAATAATCAAAGTATTACTGGATCGTCACATATTTTAATAGAAAATATTATTGTTAATGGAATTCAATTAACCAACAATAATACATCTTCTGTTAGTTCTGGATTGTCACTTTCTGGTACAGGCGAATTTATTCAGGGTACAAATGCAGTTTTGAATATTGGGGGTACGACATCTATTAATACCCTCACGGCAACAGCTAGTGGAAATGTTGTTAATTATAATGGATCAGTTGCTCAGAATGTTAAAGCTACTACATATAGAACTCTTGATGTTAGTGGCAATACTACTCTCGATGTAAGTACTGGTAAATTTAAAAATGGTGCCTATATAGATGCCGACAACTCCGGTACAGTTACTCCTGGCGATATTCGTGTTGCTATTGGTAACGCAACTTTCTCAGGACTTGGTTTTACTGCTGGTTCAACTGTCGCTTTGGGTGATACGGATATAGGGACAATTATTGCATTACCAACC
>Ga0265340_10001454_pt1 | contig 13573 bp, 12 predicted proteins | sample 4CB225metaG_FD_202082 | JGI IMG/M metagenome (GOLD analysis project Ga0265340, IMG submission 202082) | Rhizosphere microbial communities from Carex aquatilis grown in University of Washington, Seatle, WA, United States - 4-CB2-25 metaG | ecosystem: Host-associated > Plants > Roots >...
CGGTCAAGGCGAAACAGCATGTCATCAAGGCCTCGGCCGCGGTAGCCGCCGCCAGCTCCAGCACCGACTCACGCGCGCGCAGCGCTCTGGACAGCCTGGAACGCATCGAGAAACGTCAGGAAGAGGCTTTGGCGCAGATGGACGCGGCGAACACACTCTCCCAAGAATCCACCGGTGAGGCGCTGGAGGAGCGGCTGCGCCAGGCGGGAGTCATCCCGGGCGCCAGCGCCGCGAGCGATGTGCTGGCGCGCTTCAAGAGCGAAGGTACACCGGGTGCCGGATCCGGACCCGCCACCTGATTGTCGATAAGGATTCGGCCATGAGTTTCGGAACGATGGTAAGCGCGCTCGCGCGCGATGCGAAAGAGCGGTTGAGTCCGGCTCGCCCGCGTGAGGCGCTGCCGCCGGAGCCGCTGAAGCTGCGCCGCGGTGGCTTCGTCGAGATCGATTCGGTGCCTTTCCGGATGTTGAACGGCCGCGCGAACTTCGAGATCGGCGCGTGCGCGCAGCCGATCGCCGCGCGCGGGCTCGTGGATCTTTCGGGCAGCTGGCTGCATCGCTACTACCTGGATGATGATGAGACCTGGCTGCAGGTCAAGACCGATGGCGGCACCGGCGATGCCGACGTGTCGGAGTGCATCCTGTGGCAGTACTGGGAAACGCTCACGCCGGCGAATCACACGGAACTGGCGACCATCGCGGGAAAAAACAGCGAGGTGGGCCTGCCAACCTACGAAGTCGGAGCATTCATTTATGACCGGGTGTGGGGAGTCTCCCGCGGCCAGACCGAACTGGTGCCGTTCATCGAGCAGGTCTTTGACCGCAGCGACACGGTGGCCAGCCGCAACTGCAACCACTACGCCATGTTGTACCGGCGCCTGATCGAGGACAGCGAGCGGGCGGAATACGTGCTGATCTCGGTCGAGGAAATGCCGGACAGTCTCCAGGTCGTCACCTCGATCGGCGTGGACTTGAACCCAGCCGATCTGACCGTCACCTGAAAGGTAAGCATCATCATGTCGCATCCCTGGGCGCTCTCCTTCTCAGGCCTGCCGGCCTTTCTCAGCTACTTCGGCGTCGCCATGCTGCTGCTGTTGCTGTTTGGCTGCATCTACACGCGGCTCACGGCGCACGATGAATTCGAACTGATCCGGCACGGCAAATCGGCAGCGGCCCTGGCGTTGGGCGGCTCGCTGCTGGCGTTCGCGCTGCCGCTGTGCAGCGCCATCGTCCATTCCGCCTCACTCATCGACTTTCTGATCTGGGGTGTGATCGCCCTGGTGATTCAGATCGCCACCTTCTTCGCGGTCCGGGTCTTTCTCACCAATCTGTCGCAAAGAATCAGCAACAACGAGATATCGGCGGGACTGTTCGTAGCCCTGACCTCGCTGTCGGTGGGTGCGATCAATGCGGCGTGCATGACGCCTTAGGGAGTACAGATGAAGCGTTCACGATCAATCCAGCTGGTACTCATGGGTACGGTCCCCCTGTTGCTGTCGGCGTGCGACCCTCCGGCACCCCCGGCCGCGCCGCCGCCACAGGCGGCGGTGGCCTACCAGGGCCTCACTCAATGCATCAGTGATGGGAAAGTGAGCGCGGATATCTGCGAGAAGGCCTATGCCGACGCCGTGCAGGCGCAGTATCGCGACGGCCCGCGCTTTGATTCGCTCGACGACTGCCAGGCCCAGTATGGCTATGACCAGTGCCATCACGTGCAGACCGCATCCGGCGGCTGGTTCATGCCGGCGCTGGCCGGTTTCATGGTCGGCCGCGCCCTGGGCAACCACGGCTTCAACTACGGTTACGGATACGGCGGCGGTTTTGGCCAGCCCCTGTATCAATACCGCGGCGATCGCGCGCAGTGGCGCACGGCCACCGGCGCTCCATTCGGCGCCGGCATGCGCGGCCCGTCGGGTTCCAGCGTCGCTGAAACCCTGTCGCGGGGCGGATTCGGCATGAGTTCCGCGGCGCGTGCAAGCTGGGGCGGCTGAGTGCAGCGCGTGGTGATGGAGGAGAGACCCGGGTGGCGGGCACAGGCCGAGTCGCTGGGATTCCACTTCCACTCCATCGGTGGCACGCCCTACTGGGACGAATCGGTGCATTACCAATTCACCCTGCCGCAGATCGAGGCGGGAATCGAACAGCCGACTCAGGAGATCCATGAGCTGTGCATGGATCTGGTCAGTCGCGCGGTGCGCAACGAGGACTATCTGCGGCGCCTCGCTCTGCCGGAGCGCTTCTGGGACCTCATCCGTACCTCCTGGGAGCGCGGCGATCCGCACCTGTATGGACGCATGGACTTCGCCTACGACGGGGAAGGTCCCGCCAAACTCTTCGAACTGAACTACGACACGCCGACCTCGCTGTACGAGGCCGCCGTGTTCCAGTGGATATGGCTGCAGGAGTGCATCGAGACGGGCCGCCTGCCGCCCGCGGCGGACCAATTCAATTCGCTGCAGGAAAAACTGCAGCTCGCCCTGTCGCTGCTGGCGCCAAAGCTCAAGGGCTGCATGCATTTCGCCTCCGTCCGGGAATCCATCGAGGATCGTGCCACGGTTGAGTACCTGGAAGATCTGGCGCGACAGTCCGGGATTCACACCCGCTACATCGCGATGGAAGACATCGGGCGCACGGCCGATGGCCGCTTCACCGATTGCGACAACACCGTGATCGACACGATCTTCAAGCTCTACCCCTGGGAATTCCTGTTTGCCGATGAGTTCGCCCGGTATCTGGACTCGGCGCAAGCGACCTGGTTCGAGCCGCCCTGGAAGTCGATTCTGTCCAACAAGGGCGCGCTCGCCCTGTTATGGGAACTGCATCCGGAGCACCCCAACCTGCTGCCAACGTTCTTCGAGCAAGGCGCGCAGGCTGCCGCGCCGCTGCCCGTCGGCTGGGTTCGCAAGCCGCTGTTTTCACGGGAGGGTGCCAATGTCGAATTGGTCACGCCGCAAGGCGAGCATGTCGAGGCGCCCGGACCGTACAGCGACTTCCCCTACGTTCGGCAGCGGTTTCACGCGTTACCGAAGTTTGCCGACCGCTATGCTCTGATCGGCAGCTGGGTCATCGGCGATCAGCCGGCGGGTATTGGCGTGCGCGAGGACAGCTCGCTCATTACCCGTGATTCGGCCCGCTTCATCCCGCACGTTGTCATTTAGGTCACTGTCCGCGTCATGGACCTGCGGGGGCGCCGGTGACGTCGATTCTTACGCGCTTCAATCTCGGACTGAGAATGTGGATGACCATGAGTGCGATGAGATAGACCGACCCCGCAATGATGAACAGTATTCGATAGGAGCCGGTCGCCTGCAGGATTTGGCCGACGAATTTGGTGAACAGCATGCCGCCGATCGCCCCCATCATGCCACCGATGCCGATCACTGAGCCCGCCGCAGACCGGGGCAGCACGTCTGACGGCAGCGTGTACAGATTCGCGGAAAAGGCCTGATGCGCGGCAGCGGCCAAGCCTATCAACAGCACCGCCACCCACAGCTCCCGGGCCCCATCGACCTTCAGGATCGGCAGCACCAGCAGAGCACAGACCAACATCGTGAGTTTGCGCGCCACATTGACGCTGACGCCACGCCTCAATAGTGCCGAGGAGGAAAACCCGCCCAGTACCGAGCCTACATCGGAAATCAGATAGATCGCGATCAATGGTGGCCCGTAACTGCTCAGGTCGAGGTGGTAGGTCTTGTTCAGGAAGTCCGGCAGCCAGAACAGGTAAAACCACCAGATCGGATCGATCAGAAACCGCCCCCCGGCATAGGCCCAGGTTTCCTTGAGCGTCAGCAGTTTCCACCAGTTCACCGGGACCACCGGATCGGCGGGATCCGACTCGATCAGCGCCAGCTCCGCCGCGTTGACCCTGGGATGATCCTGGGGACGCCGGTACAGGGCCAGCCAGGCCACCAGCCACAGCATGCCGATCGCACCGGTGACGAAGAACGAAGATCGCCAGCCCCAGGTTGCGGTGAGCACGGGCACCATGGCGGGGGCGATGATTGCGCCAAGATTGGTGCCCGCATTGAAGATGCCCGCCGCGAGCGCCCGCTCGCGCTGCGGAAACCAATCTGCGATGGCCTTGAGGCTTGCGGGAAAGGCGCCCGACTCCCCGAGCCCGAGGCCCACTCGAGCCAAGGTGAATTGCACCGTGGTGGTGGCGAGGCCCGCGGCCATGTGCGAGAGGTTCCAGAGGATGAACGCGATGGCATAGCCCGTTCGAGCGCCAATGCGATCGAGCACCCGACCAAAGGTCAGGTAACCCAACGCGTAGGCCGCCTGGAACCAGAACACGATGTTCGCGTAGCCGACTTCATCGAGCGCGAACTCATGCTGCAGCGGACCCTTCAGCAGGCCGATGGTCTGGCGCTGAATATAGTTGATGGCCATCGCTGCCAGCAGCAGACCGCAGATGACCCAACGGTAACGTCCTGGTCTCATCACATCCTCTAACGAAAGCGGGGCCCGCAAGGGCCCCGCTTGAACCTACGACAAAACCCGGTGCTACTGATGCAGCGCGGGTGCCGGCGGCGGCGTGGCAGCCGGAGCACCCGCAGCCGCAGGCGGCGGACCACCAGGCCCCCCCCGTGCGCCGAAAGCCGGAGCGGGCGGTGCATTCTTCGCCTGGTTCGCGGTCGTTACGACATAAGAGCGGATCGCATCCGCATCCTGCGCGGTGAGTTCCTTGCGGAAGGACACCATGCCGTTGTCCTGCAGTGCCCCGTCGATGACGATGGCCTTGAACGCATCGGCGCTCCACAGCGCGCCGGCGTAGCGCAGATCCGGGAACAGGCTGCTCACCTGGCGGCCGCCGGCCGAGTTGTTGCCATGGCAGCCGGCACAGTGCGAGGTGTACTGGGCCTCGCCCCGTTCATGCTCAGCCGCATCACCGAAGTTGGGCGGCGGATTCAGCGGCGGCGGCGTGAAGGCCACTTTCTCCGGTAAGGTGGCTGCCCCGCCCAGTTTGTATACCAACAGGCGCGCGTAATTGGGTGCCCAGTACCCGCCACCACCGAAACCCGACTGTCCGGCCGCGACCACGGCAACGTACTGCGTGCCATCGATTGCATAGCTCGCAGGTCCTCCGGTGATTGCCGCCTGGGTATCCACCGACCAGACCTTCTCGCCCGTATCGGCCTTGTAGGCGTTGAAGTTGTGCTGCGCGTTGCCCTGGAACACCAGATTCCCGGCGGTCGTCATGGTTCCCGCGCGGCTGGTGCCTTCGGTCTGTATCCAGGCGGCCTTCTGTTTGACCGGATCCCAGGCCGTGAGGTAGGACCTCGGGCCGTCAAGTTTCGGTGCCGGCGCCTCGGGGCGCTTGCGGATGTTGATGCCCAGCAGCTGATTGCCCATCTTGGCGCCCAGTTCGGCAACATACGGATAGGTTCCGTAGTTGGTCGGCAGGTACACCAGTCCCGTGTCCGGACTGAATGACATCGGATTCCAAACATGCGATTGGAATCCGACCAGGTTGAAGCCTTTGCCGGTCTTGGCGTAGTTGGCCTCGGGATTGAGGATGGGGCGACCATTGGCATCGAAACCCGACATCCAGTTCACGGATGCCACGAATGGCTTGCCGGAGATGAACTTGCCGGTTTTTGCATCAAGCACATAAAAGATGCCGTTCTTGGGGGCATGCATCACGACGTGAGTCTTCGCGCCATTGATGAGGAGGTCCGCCGTCGTGATCTGCGCCGTGCTGTCGAAATCGAAGCTCTCGGCCGGCGTCTCCTGGTAATGCCAGACGTACTTGCCGGTCTTCGCATCGATCGCGATGACCGACGCGGTAAACAGATTGTCACCGCTGCCGGGTGAGCGGTCCTCGGAAGGCCAGGGCGCACCATTGCCGGTGCCGATGTAGACATAGCCGGTGGTGGGATCGTAGGTAATGCCATCCCACGGCGTCCCGCCGCCGCCGGTCTTCCACCACTCCCCGCCCCAGGTCTTCGCGGCCATGGCGAGTTCGGGCTGCTCGAAACCTTTGGACGGATCACCGGGAACGGACCACCAGCGCCACAGCTCCTTGCCGGTATCGGCGCTGTAGCACCCCAGATAGCCGCGCTCCTCAAACTCGGAACCGGCCTCGCCGATGAAGATGCGGCCGTCGGCGATACGCGGCGCGCCGGTTATCGACAACCACTTCTTGGGATCGGTGGCCTGCACTTCCCAGACCTTCGCACCGGTCCGCGCATCCGCGGCGATCAGACGCCCGTCGAGCGTGCCCCAGATGACCTTCCCCTTCCAGATCGCGACGCCGCGGTTGACGATGCCGCAGCACAGCTTCACCGCAAATTCACCGGGAACGTGCGGGTCATACTTCCACAGCTTCTTGCCGGTCTTGGCGTCGTAGGCATAGACCTTGCTCCACGGCGAGGTCACGAAAATGCGCCCGTCACTGACCACCGGGGTCGTCTCGTAGCTGCCGCCGCGCTCGGATAGATCACCCGACCAGGCCAGACTCAGCTGACTGACGTTATCCACGGTGATCTGCTTCAAGGGACTGTAGCGCTGCTCGCTGTAGTCGCGGCCGTACGAGGGCCACTCGCCGGCATTCTTGGGCAGGTCGGCCGGATCGGCGGCGCTGGCGCCGGCCGCGCCGGTGCCCGGCGAGTCGACGCAGGCCACCAGTCCTGTTGCCACGACCAGTGCCGCGGACAGGACGGAAATCATCGTGCTTCGCATATTCTTCTAAATCCCCCGCGCGAGGCTCGGCGCGTCGTTGTTTTCAAGCGCCGGCAACACCGCGCCAATGGCCTAAGAATAGCGCTACGCAGCCCCCTTAGCCTAGCCATCGTCGCCGGCGACCCGCGTGCCGCCGAGCGCTGCGGCGCGCGGATCGCCGCGACAGGTGCTTTGTCAACACCCGCCGGCAGCGCTCCTTTGCCTATAGAATCGCCGTTAATGCGACGGCGCATGCCGCAAAGTCTGGCGCGCTTCATGACCAACAGCCCGAACCATGTGCCGAGCAGGCACTCCTCTTTTTACCGATTCGAACAGTCGATAACGCCCCGGCATCGGCGCGGGAGGCTCGGGGTCGCCCTGACCGCCGCGCTGTGCGCGCTTGTGGCCCTGTCGGCGTCGGCGCAGAACTCGCCGCCTAAGCGCGGGGCAGCCACCCCCTGCGCGCCGAGCGACGGCTTAAGTTATGTCTGCGGCCCCGTTGCCAGCGAAGACCTCGTGCGCCTCCCGGATTCGCGGTGGCTGATCGCCAGCGGCTTGAATGTCGGCGCCCCGGCACACCTCTACCTGATTGACGCGCATCGCAAGCGGGCCACGATTGCATTTCCACCCGAGACAGTTACCCCTCCGCCCCAGTCACCCTCGAAGATGGGATGCGACGGTCCACCGGATCTGCAGCGCATGTCGCTGGACGGCCTGGCGCTGCGGCCGGGAGCCGCGCGCCGACACATCCTCTACGCGGCGAATCATGGTGATCGGATGGCCATCGAAGTCTTCGCCATCGACGCGCGCGGCGCGCGACCGCGGTTACGCTGGGCGGATTGCGCCATGCTGCCCGCGAAGACTCTCCCCAACGCAGTGGCCACCTTGCCGGGGGACGGATTGCTCGTCATCAGTTTCTACGATCCCACCGAGCCTCAATCCTGGGCACGCATGGCACGCGGCGAGGTGACCGGCCGGATCCTGCAGTGGCACCCGGGACGGGGATTTACCGCGGTTGCGAACGGCGCGACCTCCGGCGGCAACGGCCTTGCGAGCAGTGCCGACGGCCGCCTCGTGTATGCCAGCTCCTGGAGCGCGCGGCGCCTGGTCGTGCTGTCACTCACCGACGCCTCACGCAAGGAGATTGCGCTGGACTTCATGCCCGACAACATCCATCGCTTGGCGAATGGCTCCTTGCTGGTGGCCGGCCAGCGCACCACGGTGGCTGCGATTCATGCCTGCACCGGCCCGCAGTGTCCGCAACCCTGGGTCATCGCGCACGTTGAACCCCAGGGCGGTACCGTCACCGAATTGCTCAGCGGCCCCGGCACCACCGCCATCAACTATGCCTGCGGGGCCGTCGCCATCTCGGGCACGCTGTTCGTCACGGCGCGCGGCGCGCAACGCATCGCATATCGCGACGTCCCGGGAGCGGCCTACCTCAACTAGTGTGGCGCGCGGGGCGATGCTAAGGTGACCGGTAACATCCGCCGCAGCCAGCCATGCCGAAAGCCGCCAACCAGACTGACGCGCCCTCCTCCTGGCCCAGCGCCACCCAGGGACTGATTGCCACCCTGCTGCTGGCACTGGCCTCGATGGGTTCGCAGTTCGACCGCACGGTCGTGAACCTCATGGTCGCGCCGCTGAAGGCAACCTTCCGCCTCGATGACACCCATTTCGGCATGCTGCAGGGCGTCGCGTTCGGGATCTTCTACGTCATCGCCTGTATTCCGATCGGCAGGCTCGCGGACCGCTACTCGCGCCGGCTGATCATCGCCGCGGGCATCGGGCTGTTCAGTGTCTTTGCGATGGCCTCGGGTCTGGCGCGCAGTTACCTGCAATTGTTCGTGACACGCGTCGGTGTCGCCGTGGGTGAGGCCACCCTCACTCCGGCGGGTCTGTCGATGCTCAGCGACCTGTACCCTCCCGAACGGCTGAGCAGGCCGGTGAGCGCCTTCCTCATGAGCGCGCCGGTCGGCCAGGGACTGGCGTTCATCGCAGGCGGCGGGCTGCTCAGCTGGTTGACCCGGTCCTCAGCGCTGACGCTCGGGCCCTTCGCGCACCTGGCACCCTGGCAAAGCGCCTTCATCATTGTCGGTGCACCGGTGCTGCTGCTGGTGCCGCTGTTTCTGCTGCAGCGAGAGCCCGCGCGGCGTGGCCCGGGCGGTCACGAACCGCTGTCGGTACCGGAAGTCATCGCCGTGGTGCGCACCCGCGTGCGCGCGCTGGCGCCGATGTTTGCCGGGTTCGCGATGGTCAACCTCGTCTCCTACACCTTCTTCATCTGGACGCCGGCGTTCATGCAGCGCACCTATGGCTGGAATACCGCGGCGATCGGTATCGCGTTCGGCGGCATCATTCTGGTCTGCGGCACGGGTGGTGTGTTCTTCGCCGGGTGGCTCAGTGACCGGCTGACCCGCAGCGGCCGACTGGATGCCCAGCTGCGCGTGGCGGCCTTCGGATTTGTCGGCTGCGGAGTATTCGGCGCGTTGGCGCCGCTCATGCCCACCGCGGGCGCAGCGCTGGCGCTGCTCGCGCCCGCGATCTTCCTGAGCATGATGCCCTACCCCTGCGCCGGTACCGCGATCCAGCTCATCGTGCCGAATCGTGCCCGCGCACAGGTCACGGCCGTCTACGTCACCTTGACTACACTGGTCGGCCTGGTCGTGGGCCCGCTGGTCGTGGGTCTCATGACCGATCATCTGTTCCATGACCCCGCCCAGATCCGCTACTCGCTCGCCATCGTGGTAGGAATCGCGGCACCGACCATGTTTATCCTGCTGCTGGGCGCGTTTCGGCCCTACCGTCTGCTCAGAACCGGTCAGTAATCGGGGTGCGCACGAAGCCTTCCGGGTAGTCCTCGACTTCATTGCCGACAATCGTGAATTCCTTCCGGCGGCCGCTGAAGCGCTCCTCCAGCTCCATGTAGCCGCGCGGATCAAACAGCGGCGTCGCACTCATGCCATAGATGCCGGTCGCATCCTGCTTGTCGCAGGTATACAGACTGCCCTGCTGCGCGAAGTTCCTCTTGCCGTGTTCCAGCATGCCGTCCATCGCCGCCTTCAAGGTGTAGTGCATGGTCAGGAAGTTGTAGCCCAGCGGGTAGATGTCCTCCACCGTCACTTCGGGCACGCCGTCGCGGCCCGCAACATCCGGATACATCTTCCAGCCCGGCACGCGCTTCGCGACATAGCGGGCATCCTCGAGATTGCTCAGCTTGACGACCGTCGTCATCTGCGCGCCCAGTTCAACCGCGGCCCGACAGCGCTCGATGCCCTCATCCAGCTCGGTCTTCGGATCCGCATTGGTGCGCGCGATGAGGATGCAGTCAGTGCCCGCGAGCGCTGCGAGCGCCGCCTTCACCTTCTCCAGGTAGCGCGCGCGCGGCAGCAGCCGCGTCGACTCCTCCATGTCACTGGAATCCTCCAGCTGCAGGGCGGTCGCGCCGGCGCGCGCCATGCGCTTGCAGGCGCGATACACCGCCAGCGGCCCGCCGTAGCCGTTCTCGATATCCGCGGCCAGTGGCAGGGGCGAGGTCTGGCTGATGCGGCCGGTGATCCACTCAATATCCGTCAGATTGGTGAATCCGTAGTCCAGAACGCCATTCATGGCAATGGAAACCTCCCCGCCGCTCAACATCATGGCGGGGAAGCCCACCATTTCCACGGCCCGTGCCGAGGCGCAGTCGTACACGCAAGGTGCGACCACGCAGGCGGTAGCCGCCTCGAGGACCTGTCTTAGCGACTGCCTGCCCATGCTGCGACTCCACTGCAAAATGATATCGGTACCATAGCCCCGTTTGCTAGCCCGCACAACCGGCGCCGCGCGCCCGCTCGAGGGCGTCGAGACTCGCGAACAGCATGTCGGCCATGCGCGTTCGGGTCTCAAGCGTCGCACTGGCCATGTGCGGCGTCAGAATCACCCGCGGGCTGTGCCGCAGCGCCAGCGGCACCTGGGGCTCATGCTCAAAGACGTCCAAGGCAGCCCCGCCCAGCTGCCCGGTCGCAAGCGCCGCGATCAATGCGGTCTCATCGACCACCGCGCCGCGCGCCACATTGATCAGATAGCCCTGCGGACCCAGTGCCGCAAAGACCGCGGCATCCGCCAGATGTCGCGTCGCCGCGTTTGCCGGACAGGCGAGCACCAGCACACTGCTCGCCTGCGCCAGCGCCAGGATGTCGGCGTGAAATTCGTACGGCGTGTCCTTGCGGGTCGGACCGGTGTAGGCCACGGGCCCGAATGCCGCGAGCCGCGTCGCAATCGCCGTGCCGATTGACCCCAGCCCGACCACGCCGAAACGACGCCCGCTGACCTTGCGCGCCAGCGGCCGTTCACCCTTGAGCCAATCACCCTTGCGGACGAACTCATCGGCGCACGGAATGCCGCGCAACAGGCCGATGATCAGGCCCACCGCAAGATCCGCCACATCCTCGGTCAAGGCGCCCGGCGTCGTGGCCACCTGCACGCCGTGACAGCGCGCATAATCCAGGTCGACCTTGTCGACCCCCACGCCGTTCACGGCGATGATTTGAAGCCCGGGCAGCGCCTGCATCAGGGCGGTACTGCAGCCGATATGTCCGCCGGTGATCACGGCGCGCACGCTCGGGGCATGTCGCTGCAGCCATTCGATACGCTCAGGTTCACTGAGCTGATACCAGCGAATGACGGCGAATCGCGCGGCGAGGCCCGCCTCAAGATAGTCGGCGAACGGACACAGTTGCAGGGCTGAGGCGCGCACGGTCGTCATGGCCGATCAGATCACGGCCAGCAGGCCGCCATCCACGTACAGGATCTGGCCGTTGACGAAATTCGAAGCCGCGGAGGCCAGAAAGATCACCGCCCCATGCAGATCCTCGATCTTCCCCCAGCGCCCGGCGGGCGTGCGCTTGCGCAACCATGCATCAAATACCGGATCCTCATACAGCGCCTTGTTCAGTTCCGTGGCGTAGTAGCCCGGACCGATGGCATTGATCTGCAGCCCGTAGCCGGCCCAGTCGGCGCACATGCCCTTGGTGAGATTCTTGACGGCCCCCTTGGAGGCCGTGTACGGCGCGATGCCGGGACGGGCGAGTTCGCACTGTACGCTGCCGATGTTGATGATCTTGCCCTGCCCGCGGCGGATCATGCCCGGCGCCACGGCCTTGCTCACGTAGTAGACACTATCCAGATTGGTGGCCATCACGCGCCGCCAGTCCTCATCCGCGAAATTCTCCAGCGGCCCGCGGCACTGGATGCCGGCGCAATTGATCAGGATGTCGATGGCACCCAGCGTGGACTCCAGCGTCGCGACAGCCCGGGATATCTGCAGCGGGTCCGTGACATCAAAGGCGCTGGTGTCCACGGTCGCGCCGCGCTGGCGCAACTGCTGCGCGGCCGCTTCCAGCACATCGGGATGGCGTCCGTTGAGCACGACGCGCGCGCCGGCGCCTGCCAAGGCTTCCGCAAGACCAAAACCGATTCCGCGGGAGGAGCCGGTCACCAGGGCCCGACGTCCGGCCAGGCCGAACAGCTCCTTTATGTCCATGCGCAAATTGGAGCATACCTGGCGCGCCGGTGGCAACGCGTCCGGGACGCTGTGTTATCGTGCACACTCCCGGTAGCTTGCGGAAGTACGCGATGTTGGCTGCGGTGTGTCACGGCAAGAAGGACCTGCGGATCGAGCGCGTCGCAGATCGACCGCTCGGGGTCGGGGAAGTGCGTGTCGCGGTGGTCTTCGGTGGCATCTGTGGTTCGGACCTGCACTACTTCCACAGCGGCGCCGTGGGCGACTTCAAGGTGCGCGAGCCGCTGATCCTGGGGCACGAGATCTCCGGGGTCGTGGTGGAAGTGGCAGCGGATGTCACCCAGCTGAAACCCGGGATGAAGGCGGCGCTCGATCCCAGCCGACCCTGTCTGCTGTGCCGCTATTGCCGCGCGGGTCGCAGCAACCTGTGCAGCAATATGTACTTCCTCGGCAGTGCCGGACGCTTCCCCCATGTGCAGGGCGGTTTTGCCCAACAACTGGTGTTGCGACAGGACCAGGTGATTGCGGTTGCGGAAGACACGGATCTGCTGAAGCTGTCGGTGGCCGAACCGCTGTCGGTGGGCCTGCATGCCGTCAGCCGCGCCGGTGCCCTCACCGGCAAACGGGTCCTGGTGACCGGATCCGGACCCATCGGTCTGCTGACCGGTCGGGCCGCACGCCACGCGGGCGCCGCCGAGATCGTTGCGACCGATATCGCAGCCCAGCCGCTTGTGGTGGCACGGCAGCACATGGGCGCCTCGCACACCGTAAACGTCGCGTTGGATCCGCAGGGACTGGCGCCATATGAGGTGGACGGGGGCTATTTCGACGTTGCCTTCGAGGTCTCGGGGAGCGCAGCGGCACTGGCATCGATCTTCAAAGTCATTCGCCGTGGCGGCCGCATCGTGCAGGTGGGCATGTTGCCCGCCGGCAGCGCGCCGGTCCCGGTCAATGTCCTGCAATCGCGCGAAATCGAACTGGTCGGCGCGTTTCGCGCCTGCGATGAATTTCGTACGGCGGTGCGGCTCATCGTGGAAGGCACGATCGATGTGACCGCGATTCTGTCGGGCACCTACCCGCTGGCGCAGGCCGCCATGGCCTTGGAGATGGCGTCCGATCGCGCCAGATTCGTCAAGCTGCACCTGGCGCTGCAGCAAGGCTCGGCATGAGGCCGCGGCAGCGGCCGACCATACGGGATGTGTCGCGACTGGCGGGGGTGTCACGCATGACCGTGTCGCGGGTCGTCCGCGAGCTCGGCGTGGTGTCGGCGACCACCAAGGACCGGGTCAACCGCGCCATCGCCGACTTAGGCTATGTGCCGGATCGGGCCGCCGGCAGTCTCGGCAGTCATCGGACCGGCTTCATCGCGCTCATCCTGCCGAATCTCACCAACGGCAACTTCGCGGCC
>Ga0265340_10001460_pt1 | contig 13549 bp, 8 predicted proteins | sample 4CB225metaG_FD_202082 | JGI IMG/M metagenome (GOLD analysis project Ga0265340, IMG submission 202082) | Rhizosphere microbial communities from Carex aquatilis grown in University of Washington, Seatle, WA, United States - 4-CB2-25 metaG | ecosystem: Host-associated > Plants > Roots > Rhizosphere...
GGTCTTCGGGCACACCTCGGCGGCCGAACTGAATTCAGTGGCGGCCTATTTGTCCGAGTTCACCCGCGCTCATGACCTGCCGGAGAAAGTGATGGTGGTGCATCAACTGGCCCCGCGGATCATCTCCCGGATACAGGATGTGCGTCGGCACGACGGTGTACAGATCGTGCTGAGCGTCGACGGGATCGGTAACCGGGCCGAGAAGGTCTCGACCTGGCGCCGGCTGGTCAAGCCGCTACCGGCCGCCGTCCAACCCGGGTTCAAGCTCTTCTTCGAAGAGGATCGGACCCACGGCAAACTGATGACCCCACCGCAGGTGATGAGCCTGAACCCCACCCCGGCCTACGTCCTCTACGAGTAGCCCCCGCCACCCATACCCCAAACCCAGCCCATGATCACCCGTCGGGCCCGTAAACGCGCCATTGCAATGGCACATCCGCGGGCACAACCGATGATCCTGGGCTGGAGGTGGGTCCTGGGCTGGAGGTGGTGCTGGGCTGGAGGTGGTGCTGGGCTGGAGGTGGTCAGCCGAGCCGGGCGCGGAGGGCGTCGAGTTCGGTGAGCAGGGTGGCCGGCACCTTGTCCCCGATCGAGTCGAACCACTCCTGGATCAGCGGGATCTCTGTTTTCCACTCCTGCGCGTCCACCGCCAGCGCCCGGGCCACCTGGGTCGGGGTCAGGTCCAGGCCCTCGATGTCGAGTCCGTCCGCGGTCGGCACCAGCCCGACCGGGGTCTCCACGGCCCCGGCCCGGCCCTCGAGCCGATCCACGACCCACTTCAGCACCCGGCCGTTCTCGCCGTACCCGGGCCAGAGGAAGCTGCCGTCCTGGTCCCGGCGGAACCAGTTGACGTAGAAGATCTTCGGCAACTTGCTCTCGTCGGCGCCCTTGCCGACGTCGAGCCAGTGCTGGAAGTAGTCACCGGCGTGGTAGCCGATGAACGGCAGCATGGCCATCGGGTCGCGGCGCACGACGCCGACCGCTCCGGTGGCCGCGGCCGTCGTCTCGCTGGAGAGGGTGGCGCCCATGAAGGTGCCGTGGTTCCAGTCCCGGGCCTGGGTGACCAGCGGGATGGTGGTCTTGCGGCGGCCGCCGAAGAGGATCGCCGAGATCGGCACGCCTTCCGGGTCGTCGTACTCCTTGGCCAGGATCGGGCAATTGCGGATCGGAGTGCAGAAACGCGAGTTGGGGTGCGAGGAAACGGTGTCGCTCTCCGGCGTCCAGTCATTCCCGTGCCAGTCGGTCAGGTGCGCCGGTGGTTCCTTGGTCATCCCCTCCCACCAGACGTCGCCGTCATCGGTCAGCGCGACATTGGTGAAGACCGAACCACCCTTGTCGATGGCTCGCATCGCGTTCGGGTTGGTTTCCCAGCCGGTGCCGGGGGCCACCCCGAACAGGCCGTTCTCCGGGTTGGTGGCGTAGAGCCGGCCGTCCGGACCGAACCGCATCCAGGCGATGTCGTCGCCCAGCGTTTCCACCTTCCAGCCGGGGATGGTGGGCTCCAGCATCGCCAGATTGGTCTTGCCGCAGGCGCTCGGGAAAGCGGCGGCGATGTAATTCACCTCCTGTTGCGGGCTGGTCAGCTTGAGGATCAGCATGTGCTCGGCCAGCCAGCCCTCGTCCCGGGCGATCGCCGAGGCGATCCGCAGCGAGTAACACTTCTTGCCCAGCAGTGCGTTGCCACCGTAACCCGAACCATAAGACTGGATTTCGCGGGATTCCGGGAAGTGAACGATGTACTTGGTGTCGTTGCAGGGCCAGGCCACGTCCGGCTGACCCGGCTCGAGCGGGGCCCCGATCGAGTGCATGGCCGCGACGAACGGTGTGTCTTCGCCCATGGCCTCGAGCACGGAGGTACCGATCTTCGCCATCACGTGCATCGACACGACGACGTACGGGGAGTCGGTGATCTCCACTCCGAACATGGGGTGAGGGGCATCGAGATGCCCCATCACGAAGGGAATCACGTACATCGTGCGGCCCTTCATGGCGCCTCGGTACAGGTTTCGCATGATGACCCGCATCTCGCCCGGGTCCATCCAGTTGTTGGTCGGGCCGGCGTCGGCCTCGTCGACGGAGCAGATGAAGGTCCGGTCCTCGACCCGGGCGACGTCGGTGGGGTCCGAGGCGCACCAGTAGGAATCGGGTTTCTTGTCCAGCTTGACGAAGGTGCCGGCGCTGACGAGTTCGTCGATCAGCACTTGCTGCTGCTGCGCGGAACCGTCGATCCATTCGACCCGGTCGGGCGTGGTCAACGCGGCCATCTCGGCGACCCAGGCCGCGAGTCCGGCATTTCGGGTGGGGGCTTCGGCTTGCGGTGCGGTATTGGCAATGGTGGTCACGGGGCTGCCCTTCCTCGTGGAGGTGGTGCAGGAGCCATCACTTTAGGTAACCGCGGCATCGTCGTCCACGGGTTTCAACCACCGTAAAACGCCGAGTCGTTGAAAGGGAACCTGTCCGGACAAGTTTGTACGTGATGCATCCCACATCGTGCTGAGCTGCATCGATGCTCACGAAATGAATTTCAGAATGAAAGAAAATTCTTGCAGTCACGCTGTGGTGGTGAGGTGGCGCGGGCTTGTGTCGATACTCAGCGTAAGCGGCATCTCAGCCGTTCAATGTCGATCGGCAGTTGCCTAAGGTCCGATCGGCGGCTGTCTCAAGGCCTTGAACCCGGCCTGCGCGAACGCGCTCGCCGCCACCCACCCGGAGTTGATCTCGGTGCTGCTTGCGTGCGCGCATCACAGACTCCCGAATTCCGCGACGCGCGCCGGTCAGAGCCGGAATGCCGAGACGGTCTGGCGGAGCCGATTGGACATCGTGGCGAGCTCGCCCGCCGCTGCCTCCGTGGCCTGAGCGGAGATCTGGTTGCTGTTTGTCGAGGCGACCACCTCGATCATGCCGTTGGTGATGTCGCCTGCCCCGGTGGCCGCGCGCTGCAGGGCGACGGTCATGCCACCCGTGGTCGCGCTCTGCTCTTCCACGGCGGAGGCGATCGTGTTCTGGAAGGAGTTGATCCGCTCGATCACATGGCTGATCCCAGAGATCGACTCGACCGCGCTGACGGCGTCGGCCTGTATCCCCTCCACCTGGCGACCGATGTCCTCGGTAGCTCGGGCTGTCTCCTGGGCCAGTTCCTTGACTTCCGAGGCGACCACCGCGAAGCCTTTGCCGGATTCTCCGGCCCTGGCCGCCTCGATCGTGGCGTTCAGGGCCAGGAGGTTGGTCTGCTCCGCAATCGCCGTGATCACCTTGATCACATTCCCGATCTCCGCAGACGAGGCGCCTAGCCGCACCATCAGCTGCTCGGCGGTGTGGGTGACGTCCACGGCCTGCTGGGCCACGTCGGCGGCCTCACCCGCGTTCACCTCGATCTGCCTGATCGAGGCCCCCATCTCCTCCGCACCGCTGGCGACGGACTGCACGTTCTCGGAGACCTCAGCCACGCTCCGGTCGATCGCCGCCACACGCCCGGAAGTGGTGACGGCGGCCTCGTTCAGGCTCGCACTGGCGGCTCGCAGACCGGTGGCTCGATCGGCCAGCTCGGTGCTGGTGACGTCGATCGATCGCAGGGCCTCCCGCATCCGTGACGTCACCTGAGTGACAGCCATGGTCATCTCACCGATCTCACCGGAGGTCGAGCCGCTCAGCCGGACCGTGAGGTCGCCTGTCGCGACCCGCGACAGGGCTTCCCTGAGCACGCGGATCCGCCTGCTCAGGTTGCGCGCCAGGAGCAGCCCGACGGTAAGGCTCAGGACCAGACCGAAGGCCAGGATGGCCAGGATCTCGGTCCGTGCCGTCGTGCGGGCACTGGCGGCGGCGGCGGCGCCATCAGCGCCGGCCCGGTCGGCCTCCGTCGTGACGGCGCCAATCGCCTCGACCGCCTGGTTCATGGCGGGGTTGAGGGTGTTGGCCCGGAAGCTCTGCCACTCCTCGATCTTGCCGGCGGCCTTCAGCGCGCTGGACTGCTTCCGCAATGTGAGGTAGTTCTGCCAGGCGGCCACGAACGTGGACATCGCCCGCTTCTCCGGCGCGCTGACCGTTCGCTCCTGGAAGGCGCGGATGCCGGCCTGTATGCCGTCAAGCTCCGAGTTGGTCAGGACGGTGTACTTGTCGGCGGTCGCCTTGTCCGTCGCGGTCAGGTTGGACAGGCTCGCCCAGCGGGATTTCCACATCCGTTCACGGATCTGGGCGAGATCCTGGGTCGGTTGCAGCGCCTGCTCGTACATCGCCTCGGTCCGGTCAGCGACCTGGCCCGTCTGGACCAGGCCGACCGCACCGACAGCGACACCGACGCACGCGCACAGGGCCAGAACCATGAGCAGGCTGTTCCTGATGTTCCCCGTCACCGCGAAGCGCCTCGACCCGACCTGCTCGTTATCGCTCATCTTTCGTGCTCCAAGGTTTCGCAACGAGGGTGCCGGTCAGCCGACCCTGGCCGCTGTTAGGAGTTGTCGGCAGCCCAGGGGCCAACCTGTAGCTGAATGCCCGGCTCACCGGCTTGCCGGTCAGCCCGGTTCTGGTCCTCGCGGGCACCGACGTCGGGTGCATCGGTGCCCGCGTTGGCGTCGGGTGGCTGGGTGTGGTGGCTGGGTGCAGTGGGCCGGGCCGAGGTGCTTGCGCCTCGGAGGGCCCCTCACGCACCGATTTGTAAGCGATCTATTTTTAATGGCTCCTGGCTATTGACAGCCGAGTCAGGAACCGTGAGTCTGCTCAGAAAGCGCTCTCTGACCATTTGGCAAAACCCCAGTCACTCCGTGTTGAGGAGCGTCCAATGACGACCGCCTCCGTGCCGGGCACTTTCACGGTTGCCACCACGATGGCGGCGCGCACGATGGCCGGTGATACCACTCAAAACAGCGCCGATTCGGTCAAATTGACCGATTCACGCGGGATGAGTAGCCCGCGTAAACGGAACGTGAAATGCGTGGTTGAGTCGGCCACCGCGGGCATCACCTATGCGGCGAGCGGCCTCCCGGCCGGCCTGAGTATCAGTGCGGCTGGGGTCATTTCGGGCACCGCGACCACTCGCGGTACCAGCCCGATCACAATTCATGCCGCCGGAACCTTTGGGGCCTCCGCCAACGTGATCTTCGTGTGGACGATCACCTAACCCTGGCCGATTCGGCCGGAGCTTGTCCTTCCCCAATCCCCAGTAGTACCGAAAGGAACTGATCATGCCTAGCCGGAGAAGCGTCCTGCGAGGAGCCGTGCTGGCCACGGCGGGAGCACCATTGGTCACCCTTGGTACCGGTCAAGCGGCGTCGGCCGCCAGCAAGCTGCCGATCAAAGTCGTAAATCGCACGAACAAGTACGCTAACGGGGAAATCTGGGCCTACATTGTCGGCACCAACCCGAGCGGCCAGCAGTGTTATGTCAAGGCCGATGGCACCTCGGTCCCGGTGTCCCTGAGCCTGAACGGCTCCGACGGTTACGCCGACCTGTCGATCCCGCTGGCCGCGAACGGCGATACCAGCCTTTCGATGCCGAACATGTCGGGCCGGATCTACTTCTCCATGGGCAGCAAGCTGAAGTTCAAGGTTGTCACCGACGGGAACGGCAACGGTGCTCTCCAGTACCCGGCCGGCTGGGTCAGCAGTGACCCAAGCTACAACGTCCTGCATGACTGCGTTGAATTCACCTTCAACGCCGGCGGAATGTACTGCAACACCACGATGGTCGACATGTTCAGCATCCCGATGGCCATCACCCTGGTTGGCCAGTCGACCCAGACCACGGGCACGCTGGTAGCGGGTGGCCGGGATGCGATTTTCGCTGGCATCGCCGCCCAGGCGGACTTCAAGAAACTGGTCGTCGGAGACAAGCTGCGGGTCATTGCCCCCGGGCACGGGATCGAGTCCGGCCTGTTCTCGTCGACGTATTTCGACTCCTATGTCAACGATGTCTGGAGTCACTACGCGAGCACCGACCTGCGGGTGAAGATCAACTCGACCACCTACACAGGTCGGGTGAGCGGCAACAGCCTGGTGTTCAACAACGGTGCGGCTTCCTTCGCCAAGCCCAGCACCAAGGACATCTTCTACTGCAACGGCGCTCTCGGTGCGCCGAACGACGGGGTAACCGGACCGGTCGCCGCCGACCTCGGCGCGGCTTTCAACCGCTCCACCCTGCTCAGCAATGCCGACCAGCCGGTCACCGATTCGGCGTTGTACTACAAGGCCGCGATCACCAACCACTACTCGCGGGTGATCCACGCGAACACCGTGGACGGTAAGGCGTACGGGTTCCCCTTCGACGACGTCAACAGCTTCGCCTCCTATATTCAGGACGGTGCGCCCACCGCGTTCACCATCGAGCTGACCTCGTTCACCGGTTCAGCGGCTGCCAGTGGCAGCACCGCCAGCGTGCTTTCGGCCGGAAAGAACGCCACCGCGTCATCGAACCAGACCAGCGAGTATCCGCCGTCGGCTGCGGTGGACGGCAACTCCGCCACCCGCTGGTCCTCCGCCTACGCCGATCCGCAATGGCTACAGGTCGACCTCGGCGCCACTCATTCGGTCAACCGAGTGGTGCTCACCTGGGAGGTCGCCTTCGGCAAGGCGTATCAGATCCAGACTTCCACCGACGGCAGCACCTGGAAGACCGCCTACTCCACCACCACCGGTGACGGCGGGGTCGACGACATCAGCTTCGCCGCGGTGGACGCTCGCTACGTGCGGATGAACGGCACGACCCGGGGCACCGTGTACGGCTACTCGCTCTGGGAATTCGCCGTCTACAGCGCCTGACCGACCCCCAAATTTGCCCACCACCAGCTCAGCCAGCAGGGAGACACCGATGTACACCTTGCCCCATCCCGGAAAACGGAATCAGAAAGCACGACGAGATCGTCCCTTGACGACCGCTTTGGGGCTCTCGGTGGTGTTGCTCGCCGGGTCGCTGGCCATGGTCACGGCGAGCTCGGCCCAGGCTGCGGACACGTTGCTGTCGCAGGGCAAGACGGCGACCGCCTCGTCCCTCGAGCAGGCCGTGTTCCCGGCCTCGAACGCGGTTGACGGCGATGCCGGTACCCGCTGGTCAAGCGCCTTCAGCGACCCGCAGTGGCTGCAGGTCGACCTCGGCGCCACTGACACCATCAGCTCGGTGGTGCTGAACTGGGAGACCGCCGCCGGCCAGTCCTTCCAGATCCAGACCTCGCCCGACGCCACCACCTGGACGTCGATCTACTCGACCACGAACGGCACCGGCGGCGTCCAGACGCTCAACGTGAACGGTAGCGGCCGCTACGTCCGGATGTACGGCACGGCCAGGACCACGATCTACGGCTACTCGCTGTACGAGTTCCAGGTCTTCGGCAGCACGGGCGGCAGCATCTCAACCCCGACGCCCACCTCGACGTCAACTTCGACGTCAACCCCGACGGCGACCTCCACCGGCGCGACCATCCCGACCTCGGACACCCCGGACTTCGGATCCAACGTCGCGATCTTCGACCCGAGCATGTCGAGCGCCACGATCCAGTCCAAGCTGGACTCGGTCTTCGACGCGCAGAAGGCCAACCAGTTCGGCGACCGCCGCGACGCGCTGCTGTTCAAGCCGGGTACGTACACCAACAACGCGAACATCGGCTACTACACCTCGATCCTGGGTCTGGGCACCAGCCCGGACGACGTCACGATCAACGGCAACGTGACCGTGGACGCCTTCAACGCCAGTGAGGCCGGCAACGCCACCCAGAACTTCTGGCGTTCGGCCGAGAACCTGTCGATCGCACCGTCGGGCAACGACCGCTGGGCCGTCGCCCAGGCCGCACCGTTCCGCCGGATTCACGTCAAGGGCAACCTCGATCTCTTCCCGGCCAGTTACGGCTGGGCCAGTGGTGGCTACATCGCCGACAGCAAGATCGACGGTGCGGTCAGTTCGGCCTCACAGCAGCAGTGGTACTCCCGGGACAGCAGCTTCGGTAGCTGGAACGGATCGAACTGGAACATGGTGTTCTCGGGTGTGACCGGTGCTCCGGCGCAGACCTTCCCGACCCCGCCGATGACCGTGCTGGCCAACACCCCGAAGTCGCGGGAGAAGCCGTTCCTGTACATCGACTCGGCCGGTAAGTACCGGGTGTTCGTGCCGGCGCTGCGGAACAATGCCTCCGGGGCGAGCTGGACCAGTGGCACCACGGCCGGAACTTCGCTGCCGATGAGCCAGTTCTTCGTCGCCAAGCCGACCGACGGTGCTGCGAAGATCAACCAGGCGCTGGCCCAGGGCCTGAACGTCTTCTTCACCCCGGGCGTTTACCACCTGAGCGAGACCCTCAACGTCACCCGCGCCGACACCGTGATGCTCGGCATCGGCCTGGCCACGCTGATTCCGGACAACGGCGTCAACGCGATGACGGTGTCCGACGTCAACGGGGTCAAGATCGCCGGCCTGTTGTTCGACGCCGGGACGACGAACAGCAACACCCTGCTCACCGTGGGCACGTCCGGCTCCAGCGCCGACCACACCAGTGACCCGACCACCGTTCAGGACGTGTTCTTCCGGATCGGCGGCGCCGTCGCCGGCAAGGCCACGAACAGCCTGGTGGTCAACAGCAACAACGTGATCATCGACCACATCTGGGCGTGGCGGGCTGACCACGGCTCCGGCATCGGCTGGACCGTGAACACCGCCGACAACGGGCTCACCGTCAACGGCAACAACGTCGAAGCCACCGGATTGTTCGTCGAGCACTACCAGAAGACCGAAGTCCAGTGGAACGGCAATGGTGGGCAGACCATCTTCTTCCAGAACGAGATGCCGTACGACGTGCCGGACCAGGCCTCCTGGATGAGCGGATCGTCCAACGGGTATCCCGCCTACAAGGTGGCGGCCAACGTCACCTCCCACGAGGCCTGGGGCCTGGGCAGCTACTGCTACTTCAACGTCAACCCCAATGTGGTCTCGTACAACTCCTACCAGGCGCCGAACGTGTCGGGAGTCAAATTCCATGACATCCTCACGGTCTCGCTCGGCGGGGTCGGAAACATCACTCACGTCATCAACGACACGGGTGCCACCACGCCGGCGAACACGGTTCCGAGCGACGTGACGTCGTACCCGTGACCTGAGCCTCGCCGCTTGACCGAACTACCGCTTGACCGAACTACCGCACCACCGCAGCACTGAACTGCAGAGTTCCCTGAAACCCGCCGGCCGTCCCGAATCCTCCCGGGGCGGCCGGCGTCTCGATGGGCTCGGGAGCCCCCGGGCAGGCAGCCCGGCCGGCACCCAAATGCCCGCTGGATGAGATTTTCCTGGGAATTTACTGACCGGGCGTCGTTCTGGAAACCTCCGCGCCGGCGGCCTCGCGGTTGGCGCGAATCTGAGTAGTTCCGGAAATATTGCGGATTTTCCGCAGCGGAAATGCGGTCACTCCTGAGGACGTCGGTGCCGCTGGTCGCCATGCTGTCCGGGGATGAAGTCTCTTGCTGGGGCCGGTCACCCCCGATCTGCTTCACCCATCTGTTGATCGGCTCTTATCGCTGTTCGAAAGGACAACCATGGAGTTCAATGAAGCTGGTCCCGCCGCCTCCCGCCGGGCCCTCCTGCGTGGAAGCGCTCTGGCCGGCGGCGGCGTCGCGGCGGCGCTCGCCCTGGCGGCGTGCGGAAGCGGAAGTAGCAGTGCGGCGGCGGCCTCGGGCACCGGAAACTTTCCGGCCACCCCGAAGTTCAAGTTCGTCTTCGTCAACCACGTGACCACCAATCCGTTCTTCCAGGCCACGCAGTACGGCATCCAGGACGCCTGCGCTCTGGTCAATTGCTCATATCAATGGGTGGGATCGGAGACGTCCGATGTCTCCCAGATGGTGACCGCCATGAACACAGCGATCACGTCCGGCGCCGACGGGATCGCGGTAGCGCTGGTGGACCAGACTGCGTTCAACGCCCCCACTACGGCCGCCCTGGCCAAGAACATCCCGGTCGTGTCGTACAACGCCGACGTGACCACCAACGCCCGGCTGACCTACGTCGGTCAGGATCTCTACGCGGCCGGGCAGCAGATGGGGCAGAAGATCGCTTCCCTGTTCCCGAGCGGCGGCGACATCGCCATCTTCATCGCCACCCCGGGATCACTCAACATCCAGCCCCGGGCCGACGGCGCGGCCGCGGCGCTCAAGGCCTCGGGCAAGAACTTCACCGTCAAGCAGGTGACGACGGGCGCGGACGTCAACCCGGAGCAGAGCGCGATCGACGCGTTCACGCAGGGAAACAAGTCCTTCAAAGGCCTGTTCGCGGTGGATGCCGGTAGCACCCAGGGCATCGCGAACGTGATGCGCAAGTACAACCTGAAAAGTCAGGGCTACCACGGCGGTGGTTTCGACCTGCTGGTCCCCACCGAGCAGGCAATCTCCGACGGCATCCTCGACTTCACCATCGACCAGTCGGCCTACCTGCAGGGCTTCCTGCCGGTGCTCTACCTGTACCTGTACAAGCTCTCCGGCACCCTGGTCAGCCCGCCGTTCACCGACACCGGGCTGAAGTTCGTCACCAAGGATCTCGTGGCTGCCTACCTCAAGACCCAGAACCGCTTCGAGGGCAGTGCCGCCAAGCAGCTCTACCTCCACTGAGATCCCGTTCCCGATCGGAGTTCCCATGCTCTCCAAACAGCGGATCCCTGGACTGGCCGGGGTGTCCAGGACCCTGCTGAGAATGCGCGAGCTCAGCGTGATCGCGGTCGTGGTGGTGTTGCTGCTCTATTTCGGCGTGTCGAACTCCGCGTTCTTCTCGTCGTCGAACCTCGGCAACATCGCGAACTTCACCTCGGCGGCGGCGATCATCGCCGCCGGCGAGGTCTTCCTGCTGGTGTGCGGGGAGATCGACCTGTCGACCGGGATGACCTTCGCGCTCATCCCGTTCGTGATGATGTCGGTGAACGACCACGGCGTGCCGATGTTCTTCGCCGTCATCATCGCCCTGCTGGTGGCCGCGGTGATCGGAGTCTTCAACGGCCTGGTCAGCCAGTTGCTGAAACTGCCGTCGTTCATCACCACGCTGGGGACGCTGTACCTGCTGCACGGCATCACCCTGAAGGTGTCCAACAACTTTCCCCGGCCCGCACCGCAAGATGGTTTCCTGATGAAAATCCTCGGCGTCGGGGAATGGACGGAAATCATCTGGGCCGTGCTGCTCGTGACCCTGATGCAGGTGATTCTGACGCAGACCCGCTGGGGCGTGCACACCATCGCGACCGGGGCCAACACCCTCGGCGCCTCGGAGGCCGGCATCTCGACCCAGTGGGTGAAGATCCGGGCCTTCATGATCGCCTCGACCTTTGCCGGATTCGCCGGAATTCTTGACGGAACGCACATCTCGCACTCGTTCGACCCCAATGCCGGCGGTAACGACCTCATGTTCGAAGCCGTCGCTGCCTGCGTGATCGGCGGAACGGCGCTGATCGGCGGGTCCGGGACCGTGGTCGGCGCGCTCTTCGGGGCCCTGCTGCTGGCGGTGCTCCAGGACGGCTTCAACATCCAGGGAGTCAGCGCGACAACGTTCATCATGATCGAGGGGATCGCGATCCTCATCGCCATGGTGCTGAACACTCAACTGGGCCGCCTGCGCCGAGGCGTGAAGGAAGGATGACCATGACCGGTACCACGCCCGAGCCATCGGCCGAGCCCGATCCCGATCCGACGGGAACCAGGCCGCCGGCCATTGCCGTCGAGAACCTGGCCAAGCGCTACGGGCAGGTCCGGGCGCTGAACGACGTCAATCTGAGTGTTCAGCGCGGCGAGGTCCTCGGACTGATCGGCGACAACGGCGCCGGAAAGTCCACTCTGATCAAGATACTGACCGGATTCATCCAGCCAACGTCCGGCCGGATCCTGATCGATGGCCAACCGGTCGTCCTGTCCTCCGTCTCGGCCGCCCGGGCCCTGGGCATCGAGACGGTGTTCCAGGACCTCGCCCTGATCAACACGCTCCCGGTGTACCTGAACCTGCACCTGAACAAGGAGTTGCGGGCCGGGCCGTTCCTGCGAAAGTCGTTGATGCGCAGGAATGCCCGCAGCTACCTCAACGACATCGGGATCAACATCCCGTCCGTCAATGCCGAGGTGGCCCAGCTCTCCGGCGGTCAGCGGCAGGCGATCGCGGTGGCCCGGTCAGTCTATTCCAACGCGAACATCCTGCTGCTGGACGAGCCGCTGGCGGCGATGGGGGCCAAGGAGGGTGGCATCATCCTCGACCTGATTTCGTTGCTGCGGGGACGGGGCGATCTGTCGATCATCCTTATCGCGCACAACTATTCGCAGGTGCTCGACGTCTGTGACCGGGTAGCGCTGCTGCAGCACGGTGGGATCACCTTCAACAAGAAGACGGCCGACACCTCCGCGGAGGAACTGCTCGACCTCGTCGCCAACGAGTACCGGATCGGCGGGAGCAAGGCCGAAGGGCGAGGCAGCTTCCTCACCGAGATCCGCGACGCCCGGCCTTAGGACGACCCACCATACGAGGTTCTCCCGCCGGAGATTCGTTGAATGAGTCTCTTGTGTTTGTTGTGTTTGTGCTGGTGAGTCGTGGGGAGGTTGTGGGACGGGGATCGAGGTTCTTCCTGGCGGTCTGCTTTCAGGCGAAGGGCTGGGGATCGTCGTTCCCGGTGGCGATCCAGGTCGGGACCGCTGGCCCGGGCCCGGGCAGAGCGGTGGGTTCCCGCAGCGGGTCGGCTGAGTATTTCCGGCGGGGATCATTAGAACGGTGGGTCGCCGCTGTCGAAAACCTCTGCCGCCGGGGGCGGTGGCGTGGGCTGAGGGTTCCAGCGGCGATCCCGGATGCTGCGGCGTTGCCCGGGAGTAGCGTCAGCCGGATCGAGGATCTCGTCGAAGAGATCACGGTAGGTGCCATTGCCCGCGGCGCCGGACCACCCTGGTTCAGGGGAGGGACTAGTAGCCTGGGAACTGAATGGCAGGGTCCAGCCGTTGCTGCCGGGCAGCACTGGTGGCAGGGTAATCTGCCTCTGCCCGCAACGGCTGATCCACTCCAGGGCGCCGGCCGGGTAAGGTTCGTCCGGGCCGGTGAATCGAACAGTCCATCCCGCATGGGTTTTCACCAAATGGTGGTACCGGCACAAGGGGTGAAGGTTGCACAGGCACGTACTTCCGCCCCCCGCGTAGGGGATCAGGTGATCCAGATCGCAGGACTCGGCCCGGCGGCGGCAGCCGGGGAACCGGCAGGTGCGGTGCAACCCGATCACCATATCCCGCAACGCCTGCGAGGGTTCATACGGGCGGTCCCCGTTCCGGCAGGAGGCTTGCCGGCCGGGCCCGTGCCCACCCAGCGACCACACCCGACCACCCAGCACCCGCTCACCGGGCGGGGATGAGGGGCCCGTGTCCCCCGGCCCGGCCGCAGACGCGCCGAAGGAAGGACGCGCCTCACCTTCCCCCCGATCACCTTCGCCCCGATCACCCTCACCTTCGCCCCGATCGCTTTCGCCCGGATCGCTTTCGCCCCGAGTTGATCGTGACCGGGGCGACTGGCCCGGTGGGGGCGCAGGGGTACTCGACCCGGCCTCCGGATCTGAGGCAGGACCGAAGGTACCGGGTGCGGC
>Ga0265340_10001462_pt1 | contig 13544 bp, 7 predicted proteins | sample 4CB225metaG_FD_202082 | JGI IMG/M metagenome (GOLD analysis project Ga0265340, IMG submission 202082) | Rhizosphere microbial communities from Carex aquatilis grown in University of Washington, Seatle, WA, United States - 4-CB2-25 metaG | ecosystem: Host-associated > Plants > Roots > Rhizosphere...
GCAGACGATCACTGCGCCGGCGAAATCGCCACGGCTGCCGACGGACAACGTGGCGGGGCGCAGGTCACCCAGCGCGATGCCCTCAGCCTCGTAAAGGCGGCAGAGCTTTTCCATGGAGCCGTGGAGGTAGATGGGGCGGTCATAGCCCTGGTCGCGCAGCATGCGGATGACGCGCTGCGCCTTGCCCAGCGAATAGGCGCCGACGAGATGGGCGCGTTCGGGAAACTGGGCGAGGGAGGTCAGCAGCTTGCCGATTTCGCCTTCCGCCGGCGGGTGCCGGAAGACCGGCAGGGCGAAGGTCGCCTCGGTGATGAAGATATCGCACTTCACCGGCACGAACGGCAGGCAGGTCGGGTCGGCGCGGCGCTTGTAGTCGCCGGAGGCGACGATGCGGAGGCCGCCTCGCTCGACGGCGATCTGGGCTGAACCCAGCACGTGGCCGGCGGGGTGGAATGTCACCGCGACGCCGCCGACGTCGACCGTCTTACCGAGTTTCGCGACCTGCACGTTTCCCGCAAAGCCCTCGCCGTAACGCGCGGCCATGATCCTCAGCGTCTCGGCCGTGGCCATCACGGCCGTGTGGCCGGCGCGGGCGTGGTCGGAATGGCCATGGGTGATCAGGGCGCGGTCAACCGGGACGGTTGGATCGATATAGAAGTCGCCGGGCGGGCAATAGAGCCCGGCGGGCACTGGGGTGAGCAGATCCTGCGGGCGCATCATGCCGGCCCAATATAGGTGCGGCTTCGATGCCGTGCATGTCCTTGGCTGCGGTCGTCCGCCGGCGGCTCAGGAGGCCACGGCCGGCATGAAGGTTTCGGCCTGCGCGCGCATCCACTCGCCCGATATCGGCCCCTTTTCGCTGCCGTCCACGAGCGCGCCGGGCTGGATCGGCAGATGCACCTCGTCGCCGTGGATCACCTTGCCGTCTTCGCGGCGGAACTGCAGGTGGCGCGGGGTCAGTTCGCGCGGGTGGGAAAGGCCGGCGGCGCCCAGCACGTCGGCGACGGCGCGCAGCGTGTTCTTGTGGAAGTTCGCGACGCGCTCGGCCTTCACCGGCACGACGATGGCCTTCTGGCGGAGCGCGTCCTGGGTGGCGATGCCGGTCGGGCAGCGGTTGGTGTGGCAGGAGCGCGACTGGATGCTGCCGGTCGCGAACATGAAGCCGCGCGCGATCATGGCGAAATCGGCGCCCAGCGCGTAGACGCGGCAGAGGTCGTAGCCGGTGATCAGTTTGCCCGAAGCGCCGACGCGGATCCGGCTGCGCAGGCCGGCGCCGACCAGCGCGTTATGGACGAAGGTCAGCCCGTCGATGAGCGGCAGGCCGACATGGTTCGACAGCTCGGGCGGTGCCGCGCCGGTGCCGCCTTCGGTGCCGTCGACGGCGATGTAGTCGGGCGTGACGCCGGTCTCCAGCATCGCCTTGAGCAGCGCCAGGAATTCGTAGCGATGGCCGATGCAGAGCTTGATGCCGATCGGCTTGCCGCCAGAAAGGTCGCGCAGGCGGCTGATGAAGCCCATCATTTCGAGCGGCGTCGAGAAGGCGCGGTGGGTTGGCGGGGAGACACAGTCGTGGTCGCGCGAAATGCCGCGCGTGGCGGCGATCTCGGCGGTGATCTTGGCCTGCGGCAGCACGCCGCCATGGCCGGGCTTGGCGCCCTGACTGAGCTTGATCTCGATCATCTTCACCGAGGGCAGGCTGGCCGTGCGGGCGAAGGCCTCCGGGTCGAAATCGCCGTCGGCGTCGCGGCAGCCGAAATAGCCGGTCGCCACCTGCCAGATAAGGTCGCCGCCGGGCTGGCGATGGTAGGGGCTAATCGAGCCTTCGCCGGTGTTCTGCGCAAAGCCGCCCATGGCCGCGCCGGAGTTAAGCGCGAGAATCGCGTTCGCGCTGATCGCGCCGAAGCTCATGCCCGAAATGTTCACCACCGATGCCAGGTACGGCTGGCGGCAGTGGGGGCCGCCGATCAGGACGCGGAAATCGCAGTCGGCGATTTCCACGGCGCGAATGGAGTGGCAAATCCAGCCGTGACCGGGCTGGTTGACGTCGATGATCGTGCCGAAGGGATGGCTGGAGTGGACATCCTTCGAGCGCCGGTAGGCGACGTTGCGCTGCTCGCGGCTGAAGGGAAGGGGGTCGCGATCGTCCTCGATGAGGTACTGCCGCACCGAGGGGCGGAGTTCCTCGATGAGGTACCTGAAGTGACCGATGACCGGATAGTTGCGCAGGATGGCATGCGCTGGTTGCATCATGTCGAAGATGCCGAGGGCGACCAGCGGCAAAAGCAGGAGAAGCGCCCAGTACAGTGCCGGCGCGCCGGCAGCGCCGGCCGCGACGCAGAGCAGCGACAGTGCGATCGCCAGTCCGAACGTGGCCAGCCGCCAAGCGTGATGCATGGTCCCCCCTTTCGCTGTCATATTCCCGGAAAATGACAGTTTGCGGTCGGAGGGCGTGTTAGCCGGTGGCGGCAATCACCTTTCGCCGGGGGCGCAGCACCAGCACCGCCAGCCCGGCCATGATCAGCACCATGCCGGCGAGGCGCAGTGGACCGAAGCGCTCGCCGAGAAGCAGCGCGGCCGAAATGGTGCCGGTCACCGGCACCAGGAGAGAAAAAGGCGCGACAATCGAGGCCGGGTAAATCTTCAGCAGCTGCGACCAGGCACCGTAGCCGAAGGTGGTCGAGGCAAGGCCGATGTAAAGCACTGCGCCAACCGTCATCCAGCTTGCGTGGGTGAGCGCGTGGCCAATCGTTGCCGGACCTTCGACGGCGTAGGCGATGGCAAGCATCGGCAGCAGGGCGATGAGCGACAGCCACGAGACCAGCGCCACCGCGTCAACCGGCGCGAGGCGGCGGACGAGTATATTGCCAACCGACCACAGCACGGCGGAGCCCAGCGAGAGCGCAAGCCCCTCCATCGTCACGCCATTGACGCCGACGGTTGCGGCAATCGCCGCCAGTCCGGCCAGGGTGATCGCCGCGCCGACGAGCTGTCGCGCGCCGGGCCGCTCGCCGAGAACGGCGGCCGCGATCGCAATGGTGACGAACGCCTGTACCTGCAACACGATCGATCCGAGGCCGGCCGGCATGCCGACTGCCATCGCCGAGAAGAACAGGCTGAACTGGCCGATGAAGAGCGTGCTGCTGATGAGGATGAGCATCGGCCAGCGGATTGCGGGCCTGGGGAGAATGAGTGCCGGGAGAGCGGCAACCAGAAATCGCAGACACACCAGGAGCAGCGGCGGAAAACCAGCCAGCGCAACGTCGATGGCGACGAAATTCATCCCCCAGACGACAGACAGGAAGACGGCGAGGGCGACGTGGCGGGGCTGCATGGCAGATGCCGGACGGGAAAAGAGCGCGGCTTTATGCGCTTGGCGGGGCGCGAAGGCCAGCCGAAACGGCGGCACGGCGTCTGGACGGTCGGCCCTGTCGGCGATACCCGTAGCCGGTGAGCGCACGCACCCTTGCAAAGAGTCCCCAGCGGCTGCTTCCGGCGGCTTTTTCCGCGTGGTTTGCGGCGCGCGGATGGAAGCCGAGGCCGCACCAGCTTGAGCTGCTTGCCAACACCCGCGGCGGGCGCTCAACCCTCCTGATTGCGCCGACCGGTGCCGGCAAGACGCTTGCCGGATTTCTGCCGAGCCTCGTGTCGTTGTCGGAGCGGCGCGGCAAGGCGCCTGTCGGCGGCCGGGGCATCCACACGCTCTACATCTCGCCCTTGAAGGCACTGGCGGTCGACATCGCGCGAAACCTCGAACAACCGGTCAGCGAGATCGGGCTGAATATCCGCATCGAGACGCGGACCGGCGATACGCCGGTGCACAAGCGGCAGCGGCAGAAGCTCGCGCCGCCCGACATTCTGCTCACGACGCCGGAACAACTCTCGCTGCTGCTTTCCGCACGCGACGCCGAGCGCTTCTTTGCGGACCTCGACACGGTGGTGCTCGACGAACTCCACGCGCTGGTGACCAGCAAGCGCGGCGACCTGCTGTCGCTCGATCTCGCCCGTCTCAGGGTGCTGGTGCCCGGGCTGAAAGCGATCGGTCTGTCGGCGACGGTCGCGGAGCCCGATGCGCTTCGCGCCTGGCTCGTCGGGCAGGGCAGCGGACCGGCGCTCGCCGATGTCGTCACGGTTGCCGGTGGGGCGAAGCCGGAGATCGTCATTCTCGATTCCGCCGAGCGGGTACCGTGGTCGGGGCATTCGGCGCGGTACGCACTGCCGGAGGTCTACGCCGCGATCCTCAAGCGGCGGATGACCCTCGTCTTCGTCAACACGCGCAGCCAGGCAGAACTGCTGTTTCAGGAATTGTGGCGCATCAACAGCGAGCGCATTCCGATTGCGCTTCATCATGGCTCGCTCAGTCCGCAGCAGCGGCGCAAGGTGGAGGCTGCCATGGCGGCGGGGCAGCTCCGCGCCGTGGTCTGCACCTCGACGCTCGACCTCGGGATCGACTGGGGCGATGTCGACCTCGTCGTCAACGTCGGTGCGCCGAAGGGGGCAAGCCGGCTGGCGCAGCGCATCGGCCGCGCCAATCACCGCATGGACGAGCCATCGCGGGCGCTGCTGGTGCCGGCCAACCGCTTCGAGGTGATGGAGTGCCGCGCCGCGCTCGACGCGAATTATCTCGGTGCGCAGGACACGCCCCCGATGCGGGCGGGAGGGCTCGACGTGCTGGCGCAGCATGTGCTCGGCATGGCGTGCTCGGCGCCGTTCGACGAAGACGTGCTCTATCGCGAGGTGACCTCGGCCTATCCCTATCGCGCGCTTGATCGCACGACATTCGCCGAGGTGGTGGCGTTCGTCGCCGACGGTGGATACGCGCTCAAGACCTACGATCGTTTCGCCAGGATCAGGAAAAACCTGGACGGCCTGTGGCGCATTGCCCACCCGCAGGTCGCGCAGCAATACCGTCTCAACGCGGGCACCATCCTCGAGGATCCGCTGCTCAACGTGCGGGTCTCGCGATCGGCCAGGGCGGGCTTTGCCGGACGCGGCGGGCGCGTGCTCGGCAAGATCGAGGAATATTTCATTGACGGGCTGGCACCCGGCGACACCTTTCTCTTCGGCGGGCTCGTCCTCTCCTTTCAGGGTATCCGCGAGAACGAGGTGATCGCGACGCGGACTGCCGACGAGACGCCGAAAATCCCGATCTATGCGGGCGGCAAGTTTCCACTCTCCACCTATCTCGCCGCAGGCGTGCGCGCGATGCTCGCCGATCCGAAGACGTGGAAGGCGTTGCCGGCGCAGGTCGGCGACTGGCTGAAGATGCAGCGCAAGCGCTCACGCATTCCCAAGGCGAGCGAACTGCTGGTCGAGACATTTCCGCGCGGGCGGCGGTTCTACATGGTCGCCTATCCCTTCGAGGGGCGCCTGGCGCATCAGACGCTGGGCATGCTGCTCACCCGGCGGCTGGAGCGCGTCGGGTTGAAGCCGGCGGGCTTTGTCGCGACGGACTATTCGCTTGCCGTCTGGGCGCTCGGCGACCTCGGGGCGGCGTTCGCGGCGGGGCGGCCATCGATCGAGGCGCTGTTCGATGAGGACATGCTCGGCGATGACCTCGAGGCCTGGATGGGCGACAGCTACCTGCTGAAGCGCATGTTCCGGAACGTGGCGCTGATTTCCGGGCTGATCGAGCGACGCCATCCGAACCGGGAGAAGACCGGCCGGCAGATTACCATCTCGTCCGACCTGATCTACGACGTCCTGCGGCGCCACGAGCCCGGCCATATCCTGATGCGGGCGGCGTGGGCGGATGCGGCGCAGGGCTTGCTCGACATCCAGCGCCTCGGCGATATGCTGAAGCGCGTGCGAGGGCGAGTCGTGCATTGTGGGCTCGATAGAATTTCGCCGCTCGCTGTTCCAGTAATGTTGGAGATCGGCAGGGAATCGGTGCCCGGTGGAGGCGCCGATGAGCACGTCCTCCGCGAGGCCGCGGAGGATCTGGTGCGGGATGCGATGAGCAATGACTGAGGCGACGCTACAGCAATTTGCCGAACCCCCGGTGGCGGGCTCGCGGGCGACGCTGGCTGGCGTCTGCGGTGTGGTCATGGAGCTGTTTCCCGAGGGGGCGCTGTGGTGGGGCGACATGCGCCTTCTCGTCGTCGCGGACCTGCACCTCGAGAAAGGCTCCTCGTTCGCCCGCCGCGGGCAACTGGTACCACCGTACGATACCGCCGAGACGCTGGCGCGCCTTGCACGGCTGATCGCGCGCCTCAGGCCGCGCATCGTGGTCGCCCTCGGCGACAGCTTTCACGATCCGGAGGGGGCGACGCGGCTCTCCGCCAGCCATCGCGCGATGCTGAAGGGGCTGCAGCTTGGTCGCGAGTGGGTATGGATCGCTGGCAATCACGACCCTGAGCGGCCGCCTGACGTCGGTGGCGAAGCGATGGACGAACTCGGTGTCGGGCGCATCCTGTTTCGCCACGCGCCGAGTGCCGGGCCGACGCCCGGTGAAGTGGCGGGGCACCTTCACCCGTGTGCCCGTGTACGCGGGGGCGGTAAGTCCGTGCGCCGACGCTGTTTCGCCGGCGACGGCGAGCGGCTGGTGCTGCCCGCATTCGGCGCCTACGCCGGTGGGCTTGATGTTCTAAATGGCGCCGTCATCGATCTCTTCGTGCCGGAAAATTTCCGTGCGTTCATGCTCGGTGACGAGCGCATCTATACCGTCGGAATGAAGGCGCTCTCCGCCTGAGCGGATCCCTCAGTTGGTCGGCTGCGTCAGCGAGGCAACCAGCGTCCTGTCGATCTGGCCGGTGACTGGCATGCCCACCTTCTGCTGGTAGGCACGGACGGCGTCGACGGTCTTTGGTCCCATGCGGCCATCGGCGGGCCCGGGGTCATAGCCGGCGTCGGCGAGCAGGGTCTGGATCTTGGCGACCAGTCCCTGCTGGTCGGCCACGGTAAGGCCGCTGCCGCCGGCGTCGTCGTCCCAGTTGCCCTTGCTGATCGCATTTGCCTCAACCAGCGGCGCTTTTGCGTGCCAGGCGGTCACGGCGGCGCGCGCCTTGGCCAGGTCGTCGGCGCTCATTGCCTTTGCAACTTCGTCACGACGGGCGGCGGCGTCGGTGTCACCCTGTGTCGCGGCAAGGGCAAACCACTTGTACGACTGGCCGAGATCCTGCGCCGTTCCGATGCCGCGGGCGTAGATGACGCCCAGATTGTACTGGCTGTCGCGGACGCCATAGTTGGCCGCCCCCAGGAACCATTGCAGCGCCTTGGAGCGGTCGGGCGAACCGTCGGCACCCTCGCTGAGCAGGACCGCCAGGTTGTGCATGGCGTTGACGTTGCCCTGGTCGGCGGCGCGCTGGTACCAGTTCACCGCGTTGACCAGATCCTTGCCGACCCCCTGACCGCGCTCGTAGAGGCTGGCAAGGCGATATTGGGCAATGGCGTTACCGCCTTCGGCGGCCTTGGCATACCATACCGCCGCCTTGGCAAGGTCGGCGGGGACGTTGGCGCCCTCGGCATAGCGTGTGGCCACCTCGAACTCGGCGTTGGCATCGCCGGCGCCCGCGGCCGCAATCAGCTTCTGCGAACCGACGGCGGGATCGATGCCGGTGTCGGCGGCGGAGGTCGCGGTGCTGGCCGAGGTCAGAATGACCGACGCGCCGCTCGGCGTTGCGATCGGGAGCGGGGTGGCCTTCGGTGCCGCCGGCAGTGGGGCGGCCGACGCCTGGATCTCGGGACCGTCGGACGAGAAGTGGGTTGCCGCGGTATCGGGGCTGGCGAACGTAACCTGCGCGGGCGGGTTTGAACTCGGCGGAACCAGCATGCTGGATGACGGTGTCGTCGCGGTTGCGGCGGCCGTGGCGTCCATGATCTGGCGGACGCTGGCCTGACCGGTATCCGGAGCGGGGACGATTGCCGGCGATACGGCGGGCTTTGCGACTGATGCGCTCGCATTGGCGATCAAGCGATCCTGCGACTTGCCGGACAGCAGCGCGCGAGCGGTGGTGAGAAAGGGACTGTGGCCGATGGTCGGGGCGAACTTGCCGTAGAGCTGTACGGTCCCGATCGCGAGCACGATTGCGGCCGCAGCGAGCAGCAGGGGACGCCGGCGCCCGCGGATGGCCTGACTGATGCGGGCGAAGGCGCCCTGTCTTTCCTCGGCGACCTCCTCGGTCTCGTCGGGCTCCGACGCTGTTTCGGGCGCCGTCTTGCTGCGCGCCGCTTCTTCCGCGACGGCCTGTGCGGCGCGCCGCGCAGCGGCAATGAATTCGGCGCGGCGCTGGGCGGCGCTGAAATCAATCTGAACGAACGGCGCAGCCTCCGGGGCGACGCTCGCCTTTTCCGACCGACGCTCCACGACCGGTTCAGGGACGCTGTCGGCCACGCGGTCGAAGGTCTGCTTCCAGTCGCCGGGGCGGCGCTTCGGGGCTTCGGGTTCCTTCTTCGGCGGCGCGGCTTCGGCAGTGCCTTCCAGGCGGCTCAGCCGCTCGACGACGTGATTCATCGTCTGGCTGACCGATTCCAGACGCACCTCGGTATTCATGTCGGTCCCGCCCGAAGCATTCTTCAGGTCGTCGAGATCGCGCATGAGGCTCTTGATCAGGGTGCTGTCGGCCTCGCTGCCGGCGGCAACCTCGGAAAGCTCGGCGACGGCACGGCGCGCCTCCTTGCGGGCGGCGGCGATCGATTCCTGCCGCGAATCGGCGAGCGCCGCCTGCAAGCGGCCGAGCGTCTCCTCGACGTGATTCATGGCGCCGGTCTGCGGCTTGGAACGCTCAAGTTCCTTGGCCAGGCGGGCGACCTGCGCCTCCAGAGCGGCCAGCGCCGGCTCGTCGGTGTGGCGGGACTTGCTGACGATGTCGAGCTGGCGGGCAAGCTGCTGCACCTGGTGCTCGAGCTCTGAATTGTCGGCGGCCGGCGCGCGGCCGGCCATCTGCGTGCGCAGCGAGGCAATTTCGCGGCGAATGGCATCGAGCTCGGACGGCGGGACCTTGCCGGCCACGACTTCCTTGCGCAGGGCGCCGATTTCCGACTTGATCGCATCCAGGGCCGGCGAACGCTCTTTCTGCGACGAATTGAGCCTGTCGATGCGCTCTATCACCGACTGCAGCCGGGTATAGACGTGCTGCACCTCGGCGCGTTCCTGGGCATTGTCGGAAATGCCGCTCAGCCGTTCGGTGATATCCTCAAACCGCTCCTCGAGCTGGCGCTGCACCGCTTCGATTGCGGCCGTCTGCGGACGCGTCGCGTTCTCGACCACCCCGCCGAGGCGATTGGCAATGGCAGCGATACTCGCCTCGAAACGCTGCTGGGCCGCTTCCATGTCGACCGTCTGTGGCGTGGTTTCGATCAGCCCGCCCAGGCGTTCGGAAATGTCGGTCAGGCGCACGTCGAGGTGCTGGCCGATGCTGCGGATGGCGGCGTCGACCTGGGCGCCGGGATCGCCGAGAGAGGCGACACGGTCGGTAAGCGCCTCGATACGGCTTTCCAGCCGTTCGACGATCGGGGCGACGTGCCGGCTGGAAAGCGCCGCATCGATGCTGCGGCCAAGCTCGGCAACATGCATCTCCAGCCGCTGGACTGCCCGTGGGCTGTCGTCCGATTCGAGCTGGTGGCGGAGCGCCGCGACTTCTTCGCCGAGAGCATCCAGGCGCGTGCGATCGGCAACCGTGCGCAGCAGGTTTTCGAGCTGCGCGCTGATGCCGTCGCCGTGGGCGTCGAGGGCGTCCTGACGGGCGCCGACCTCGACCAGCGAGCGCATTCTTTCAATCTCGTCGCGCATGCTCTCCAGCATGTTGCGATCGAAGGGGCGTTCCGCGGCCATCGTGTCGAGGCGGTGGGCCACCTCGAACACGGCGCCGTGGCCTTCCTTGCCGATGCGCGTAATCGCCGAGACCTGATCGGTAAGAGTGGCAAGGTCGGTGCGCAGCGCGGCGACGGCGGCGGCGATGGCTTGCTGGTCGCGGCGAACTGCGGCAGCCTCGGCGCGGTCGTCCAGCGTCTTCTGGTGCGCAGCGATCTCGCGCACCGCGTTGGCGATTTCGGTTTCCTTGTTGGGTTTGCGCCGGTCGTTTTCCGCGGCGACCAGACGGTCGGCGATGTCGGAGAGCCGCTGTTCTATGCGCTGAATGTGATCGATGGTCGCCGCCGGCGGCCGGGTCTCGGCGATTGCCGTGGCGCGGTCGAGCCGGTTCTTCGCTTCGTCGATGCGCTCTTCGAGGGCGCGCAGCGTGGCCTCGACTGCGGCACTTGCCGCAGCGGTCGGTCTTGAAGCGGTGCGTGAGCGCGGGGGTGGTGCCGCGGAACGGCCCGCCGGCTCGTCGAGGAGGGTGTTCAGCCGGGCCTGAATTTCGTCGAGCGAGAGGCGCTCGGGCGGCGGCGGAGCGGGAACCTCCTCGCTCACCCGCTGCTGCATCGCAGCAATCCGCCGGTCGAGGTCGTTGATGACCTCGGTGAGCGGGTCCTTCTCCGATGTGGAATGCATTGCGGAGCGGCTGGGCAGCCCTTCGATCATGGAACGTGCCTGTTCATCAGCGTTGTCGATCTGGCGGGCGAGGTCGCTGACCATCGCCGCTGTTTCGTGGAGGAGGCGGGTGCGTTCGCTCTTGCCGCGGCCCGGCGCCGAGAGGCGGCCGATATGCTGCTCGATGGCGTCCAGGCGTGCCGGCAGGGTCGGGATCGCGGCGCGGGCGCGCTCGTCCATTGCGGCGATCCGGCCGGTCAGAACCTGCATCGAACGGGCGAGCTCGGCGGCGGCAGGTGCCTCGCCCGCGGCGGGTTCTGCCTGCTCTGCGGCAGCGTCGCGCTCCGCCATCACACGCTTCAGCCAGTCGGCGACGGTTATGCCGGAAATCCGTGCCGCCTCGGTAATCGCAGCACGCGTGTCGGCGTCCATGTCCCGCAGATTGAATGAAAAGCCAGATTTCATCAGCGTCGAGCCCCGGAGCCGCGCGGGGTGCCATGCCCTTTTGGTGCGCCAAGAATCAGTGCGCGGCTTGGCCAAGGTTCGGGGCAACGTGGTAAACAACCGGTTAACCGCGCTGTTAGCCGCCAAACCGGCGGTAAGGTGGCTTAACGAAATCTTCCCGTCAGAGGGCGCTTGGCCGCGGAATTCCGCCGTTCTGTGCCATCCTGGGACGGCGCGTCTTCGGATTTTCCGCGTGGGCGCGGAGCGGGGCGGGAGCCTCATCCCACCCGGTTTGGGGCGCGCTCCTCCGCGGTGATGTGGTCCTGCCGCCGCCGGAAAACCCGTGAAGTCAAGAGACGGCGTCCTTTACAGAGGCGAACGGAGCGGCCTATCTCGGCTGGCGTAAGGCTTCCGGTTCGTCGTTCCCACGCGCCGGGCGCGAAGCCTGGCACGGAGGGGTCTGGTGCTGTCTCACGCGCGCATCTGGCAGGCGATCGATCGCCTTGCCGAACGTCACAAGCTGACGACGTCAGCTCTGGCGCGGCGCGCCGGTCTCGATGCGACCACGTTCAACAAGTCGAAACGTGCTTCGCCCGACGGGCGCCCGCGGTGGCCATCGACCGAGAGTCTGGCCAAGATCCTCGATGCCACTCAGACGCGCATGGAAGCGTTCTTCGATCTGATGGAGGACGGGACACGCTATCCGCGTGCGGTGCCGCTGCTCGGGCTGGCTGAGGCGGGGCGCGGAGGTTTTTTTGACGACGGCGGCTACCCTGCCGGTCAGGGATGGGACGAAGTCTCCTTTCCCTCCGGGCGCGACATCTTTGCCGTCGAGGTCTCGGGTGACTCCATGCTGCCGCTTTATCGCAAGGGCGACCGGCTCATCGTCGCGCGCGATGCGGCACTGAAGCGTGGCGACCGCGTCGTCCTATGCACCGCGGAGGGCGAAGTGATGGCGAAGACATTGCAGAAGAAGACTGCGCGCGTCGTCGAACTCGCCTCCTTCAATCCGACGCACAAGCCAATTGTGCTTTCCATTTCGGGCGTCGACTGGATTGCGCGCATTCTGTGGGCAAGCCAGTAAGGAGCGGCGCCGGTGCGGGCAGTGTTTCTGGCGCTGGCGCTGTTTGCCCTGGCCGCGGCGCATGCTGACGCCGACCACGCGACAGCGGTTCAGCCGGCCGATCGCGATGTCAGCCCGCCGGGCGTTATGCCGATTCCGCCCGGTCCGTTGACGCGCGTCCCGACCCCGCCGAAGCCGCCGGAACCGGCGCGCTGGCAGCGCTATTTCCTGCCGGCGACGCCCGATGCCGCAACCTTCGTTGTCCCTGGCCTCGCTATCCACATTGCGGGCGTGTCGGCATTGAAGCCCGGTGAGACGTGCCAGGGGGCGGACGGTGCATGGCCCTGCGGCGCCACGGCGCTGTACGCGTTCCGGCGATTCCTGCGCGGCCGCGCGGTCGAATGCTATTTTCCGTATCGCGAAGGGATCGGCGAAGTGACTGCGCCTTGCCGGATCGGTCGGCAGGACGTCGGCCTGTGGCTCCTGCAATCCGGGTGGGCGCGGCCGAGTGATCTGGCCAGCGACGGTTATCGGTCGGCAGCGATGGCGGCCGAGTGCGCGGCGATCGGCATCTGGCAGGGCAGGTCCGCGCCGGCCGGCTGCGCAGCGAACGCGCCGAAGAGCTAGATCAATTCACGATTTTATCGAATCGCGAATTGATCTCGATTCCTTTGCTTTCCGCAATTCCGGACGGAAAAGTGGTCTCCACTTTTCCTGCAATTGCTCTAGGCCACGAGTTCGCCGGCGAGCGCGCGGGCAATCAACGCGCGTGTTTCCGCGATGCCATAGATTGCCACGAACGAGCCGAAGCGCGGCCCGCGTTCCTGACCGAGCAGGATTTGGTAAAGCGTGGAGAACCAGACGACGGAGACGCCCGGGCCGCCGTGCGGGCCCTCGCGCTCGCGGTCCTGGTAGCGGGGGATGGCGCGGGCGACATCGAGTATGGCGCTCTGGATGATCTCCGGATCGGCGTCCGCGGGCAGGGACGCCAGCCTGGCGTCCAGGCCGGCGAGCGCGGCACGCTCGACGTCATCCGGCGCGCGGAACACCTTCTTCGGGAGGACGAAAGCATTGTAGTAGGCGACCGCATAGCCGACGAGTTCGTCGAGCTTGGGATGGGTCTCGGGCGTCACGCCGTTCAAATGCCGGCGGATGAAGCCCCACAGCACCGACTTGTCGTGGGTGTTTGATGCGCTCGCCAGATTGAGCAGCATGGTGAACGTCACCGGCATGTCGATTTGGGGCGGCTGGCCGGAATGGATGTGCCAGACCGGATTGCCGAGCTGGTGGTCCGGCGTCTGGGTCGGGAAGCGCGCGAGGAAATCAAAGTATTCGTCGACGGCCTTCGGGATGACGTCGAAGTAGAGCTTCTTGGCGGCGCGGGGCCGGTGAAACATGTAGAGCGAGAGGCTCTCGGGCGCGGCGTAGGTCAGCCATTCGTCGATGGTCAGGCCGTTGCCCTTTGACTTCGAAATCTTCTGGCCGTTCTCGTCGAGGAAGAGCTCGTAGTTGAATCCCTCCGGCGGCGTGCCGCCGAGGCTGGCGCAGATGCGCGTGGAGAGCTTGACCGAATCGATCAGGTCCTTGCCCGACATTTCGTAATCGATATCGAGCGCGGTCCAGCGCATG
>Ga0265340_10001465_pt1 | contig 13536 bp, 12 predicted proteins | sample 4CB225metaG_FD_202082 | JGI IMG/M metagenome (GOLD analysis project Ga0265340, IMG submission 202082) | Rhizosphere microbial communities from Carex aquatilis grown in University of Washington, Seatle, WA, United States - 4-CB2-25 metaG | ecosystem: Host-associated > Plants > Roots >...
TATAGCGGTCGGCCCCAGCCACCTCGATCAGGTCCGCCATCAAACGGGCGGTGATCGGAACACGGGGCTGGTCCTTTTTATCGGAACGTCCATACGCAAGGTAGGGGATAACCGCAGTAATGCGGGCTGCCGAATCCAACCGCAGCGTTTGAAGGGTGATCAACAACTCGATCAAGTTGCGGTTGACCGGCGAAGCCGTCTGCTGGATCAGGTATACATCCTGTCCGCGCACACTTTGGTTGAGTTTTATAAATAGATTCTCATTGGGGAATTCGATCAATTCCCGATCACACAACGGCGAGCCAAGATAGGCAGATATCTTTTTCGCCAACTCGGGTGAACCGTCGCCTGCGAAGAGTTTGATCTCGCCATATACTTTCATTTCGTGCGGGTGACTGTGGTTACTCATTTGTCCTCCCGTCTTGCATCCCACTCCGAACGCAAAACGCTCATGATATGAATGTCAGCATACTTCCCATGCCGGTAAACCGCTTCGCGCAATGTGCCCTCCGGAATAAACCCGGCTTTTTCGTATGAACGCTTTGCTCGTGGGTTTGTAGAATAGACTCGTAAATAAATCCGATTCAGGTTCAAGGTTTCAAATGCATGCTGCAGGACCAATTCTACCGCTTCTGTGCCATAACCTTTATTCCACAGGGATTTATCGCCGATGAATATCCCAAATTCTGCGCAGCGGTTCGTCCATTCGAGGTTGAATATGCCGCTATTCCCGATCAACCGCCAGTCCTCGCCGTCTTTGAGCTCAATCGCCAGCGGTTTATCGTGCTCGTCTGTGCGCGCGACCCTGTCGAACCATTGCTCTTCATCGGTCATGGACATGGGTAAATAAAGAGACAAGCCTTGGGTCACTTCGGGATCATTCAACCACTCGTAGAACCGGGGGATATCGCTGCGCTCAACACCACGCAGCCGGATGTGTTTGCCGTAAATCATTTTCCCTGCCTCTCCTCCTGTGCGAGCGAGGGAGTGGGGGATTTCCCATTCGTCAACATGCTGACCGCCTCCCACGGTGAAATACTTTTATTAAAGACTTGATGCATAACATCATCGTAGACCGCCTGTGAAACGCGGTCCCGGAACTGGCTCATCAACCTCTGATGAAGCATAACCTCCATTTCGGATTCCAGGCGGGCCTGCTCACGAGCTACCCACCCGCCACTGGTGCGCAAATAAGCGGCATGTCTTGCGATCTGTTCAGCCAACTCTGGGATGCCCTTCCCCTCGGTCGAGATTGTTTTTTGAATGGGCGGAATCCATAACTCTTTCGGAATCTTATTCTCACTTTCCGCTTGCGCTGCATCACGTGCAGGCGGAATGCCAGCGCTCTCGATTTTACCGTGATGCAGGTAAACTCTTTGCAGCGGGTGGGCGAGTTCCAACATAGACTTGAGAGCCTTCTCGGTGTTCTCCACGCCCGGGCGGTCGGCCTTGTTAATCACCAGGATATCTGCGATCTCAAGAATACCGGCTTTGATGGCCTGAATATCGTCGCCGAGGCCAGGTGCTTCCACCACCAGAGTAGTATGGGCCAGGCGAACGATGTCCACTTCTCCCTGTCCCGCACCGACTGTTTCAATTAATATGACCTGATAGCCTGCCGCGTCGAAGACCTGGACTTCACCTGCAGTGGCCTGCGCCAGTCCGCCCAGCGAACCGCGCGAGGCCATGGAACGGATGAACACACCTGTATCCCCGCTCAAATCTTTCATACGGACACGATCACCGAGCACCGCACCGCCTGTGAACGGGCTGGACGGATCGACGGCTACAATCGCCACGGTTTTCTTTTGTTCGCGAAAATGCAGTGCGAGCCGGTTGACCAGCGACGATTTGCCAGTGCCAGGAGCGCCAGTCACTCCGATCAGATGCGCTTTTCCAGTATGGGGGAAAAGCGAATCCAGTGCAGCACGGCCATCGGGTGTGTTGTTTTCAACCTGCGTCAAAACACGCGCCAAGGCAAGACGGTCACCGTTGAGTATGGAATCTATCTGTTTCATTGATGATTTATTGTAACTATCCACGCCCCACCCCCGACCCCTCCCCAAATCAAACTGCGATTTGGAGAGAGGGGCAAGGAGATGAATCGGCGCAGGGAGAACAGATGCAACCTCGGAAAAATAATCTTTCTACACAAAGGACATAAAACCAAAAGCTTCAGGGTCAAAGGAAGAACTTTTAACCTGGAATAATGGATTGGCCGAACAAAGAAACGAAGCTGCAAATAGATACGATTTATTTGACTGCATTTTGGATATCTTTAACGATATCTTCTGTCGAAGCACCTGGGCCGTAGATGCCGGTGATGCCCATCTCCATCAAACGGGGCACGTCTTCATCGGGAACGATCCCCCCAATAAACACTTTAACCTGCGCCTGTCCATTGGCCTTGAGCAGGTCCATGATGCGCGGCGCAAGGGCCATATGCGCGCCGGAAAGGATGGAAAGGCCGACCACATCGACATCTTCCTGCAAGGCAGCTTCCGCGATCATTTCTGGGGTTTGGCGCAAGCCGGTATAAATAACTTCCATGCCGGCATCGCGCAAGGCGCGCGCGACTACTTTTGCGCCGCGGTCATGCCCGTCGAGGCCGGGTTTCGCCACCAGCACACGGATCTTCTTTTCAGTCATCATTCCTCCGCGGGTGAATTAGAGGGAATTATACTAAAGACCCGGGCGTCGGTGCGAAAATCGAGGATTTGCGCGGTGAATCTATGCCCGTCTGTCCGTAACTTGCAAAAGAGACTGTAATCTGAAAGGGTCGAACCTACCCGTAATTCTGGTCATTTCCTGTATGGCAGTCGAAAATTAAAATATGCTATACTTTTACAAGGTATAGTGTACATTAAGTACAATATACTATTAATTGTACTGCGACGATTTAGGGTACAGGGTTGTTTCAGGATCAACAGGAAGTATTCCGTTTTACCCTGCAAGACAAGGTGGTCCCTCGACCATGAGATCAAGCTCAGATATTAATACAAACACCCCGCTCATCCGGTCGCCGCGGGCTCACTGGATTCAGTGGGCCGAAAATTTGCACCGTTATGAACTGGATGGCATTGCCTCCTGGCTGCTAGACGGTGGTCGGCCGCTGGGCATCCTGTTTGCACAAGTACTTTATATGGGACGGCCATTCCTGGGCGAAACCGCGGACGAACTGGCCAGCACGCTCGAATCAGACGACGAAGCCCGCGCTTTTGCTTCTTTTCTGGATGGGAGGAATGCCTTATGAACCTGGTAGGGCTCGGTCTCGTAGGCTTTTCTGCCTTCCTCCTTTTAATACTCTCCCTGATCAAACGCAAATCGCCCCCGAAGCTGCGCAATATCCCAGCCCTGACGCGCCTTTATCGCGCAGTGGGCTTGAGCGTTGAGGACGGCACCCGCCTTTTGATTGGGTTGGGAAGCGCAAGCCTACTTACACAATATGGCGGTGCTCCACTGGCAGGGCTGAGGTTGCTGCGTCACCTGACAGAACGGACATCGCTTAGCGATCGCCCGCCAATTGCCGCCTCCGGGGAACCCTCCCTGGCTTTGTTATCACAGGACACACTGGAAGCCGGTTATCAGGGTGCGGGAGCCGGAGAGTTCTACCAACCGACAACCGGTCGTTTGACTGGAATGACGCCTTTTTCTTCCATGGCCGGAATGATACCGATAATGCACGATGAAAATGTCTCGGCTACCGTGTTGGTGGGACACTTCGGTGTGGAAGCCGCGTTGCTGGCAGAGGCTGCTGAACGCCAGAACGCATTTCTGATCGGGTCAAGCGACGCTCTTTCGGCGCAGGCGGCGTTATTTGCCTCGGCACAGGAAACATTGATTGGGGAGGAACTCTTTGCTGCCAGCACGTACCTGGAGGCAGGCGCTTCCAATTCCACGAGCCTGACCGTGCAGGATGTATTGCGCTGGATTATCATCCTGGCTTTGCTGATCGGTTCAGGCTTGAAATTATTTGGAATTATTTGATGCGTATCGTCGCCTTCGTCCTAGCTGTTCTCACCGGTCTGATCGTACTCGTCGGATATTTTATTCCTGCCCTGGCGCCGGTTGAAAGTTTATTGCTGAATTGGGCCATCATCCTGACGGGTATGGCAGCTCTGGTGGGTGTTTTAAACCTGATCCTCGTGCATGGGACAAAAATCACGCAGCGTGAAAAAGGGACCGTTTATAGCGCCATTCTTCTGGTCTGTTTATTCGCGACGCTGGTGTTCGGCATCGCGCTCGGACCGGACCATCCCGCCATGCTTTCCCTGGTCAATGCCATTATTGTGCCGGTCGAGGCAAGTTTAATGGCCCTGCTGGCGGTAACACTTCTATACGCCAGCATCCGACTTTTACGGCGCCGGGCAAACCTGATGAGCATCCTCTTTATTGCGACCGCCCTGCTGATGTTGGCTGGCACGGCTACCTTGCCGTTTGGCGAAATTGGACTCCTGAATAATTTCCTGCGTCCCTGGATCCAACATGTGCTTGCTCTGGGTGGGGCACGCGGTATTTTAATCGGTGTTGCACTCGGCACCCTTACAACCGGACTGCGCGTACTCTCCGGAGTCGACCGTCCATACGGGGGCAAATAATGGCAGATCCAATCATCTGCCCGGTATGCGGCGAAGCCAACCCGGCCGATATGGAGTTTTGCCAGAACTGCCAGTCGCGCCTGCTGCCCCTCACCGGTGCGCTCAAGGGAGAGGACGCCCCCATCCATCCCGGGCAGGCCCCAACAAAAAAAGTAACATCCGAGCTTGAACCCATACTTCCGGAATGGCTGCGTGAAGCGCGCAAACAAGCGCGTCAATCAGCGCAGGAAGAACCCCCCACAACAATACCTGGCGGTGAAAAACCGACCAGGCCGCTTCCCGAAGTCCCCGACCTGCTGGCCGGGCTTGCCTCTCAGAACAAAGATGAAGAAGATGAAGAAGATGTAGCACCCGAATGGTTAACCGGCATCACTGGCGCGCCAGCCAAAAAGAAAAAAAGCGAACCTGAAAGTTCACAGGTCAAATGGGTCGAACTCGGTCATGACGATGAACCCAACAAGACTCCTGCGATGGATGAAAGGCCTGCATGGACGGCAGAACAATCTTCCACGCCTGATAAAGATGAGCTGACTGAATGGTTCAAGCAGGCCACCGGTTCCGCCCCTGCCCCAGACAAGAAGCCCGAACCAGCTCCGATCCAACCAGACAAAACCGATGTCTTGCCTTCGGCTCCTAAAGCAGCCAATGTTTTTAAAGACCTGGATACAAACGCAGCGGACTCCTTCAAGGATGAACCTGTATCCGCGCCTGCACCAGAAACGAATATACCAGAATGGATAAAGAAACTCGATGCCAATACACCGGCGGTCGGGCCGCAACTGCCTCTCAGAGAGGAACCTTTATCACCAACGGCAACACCCATCGAGGTCCCGGATTGGCTGAAGGGTCTCGGACAGAATCAGGAGCCTGCTACTCCCGCTGCCGGGCAAGAACCGCTAAACCACAGACCAGGAGAACAATTACCTGACTGGCTGAAAACTAGCGGCCCATCCACCTCGGATGCCTTCACAAGCCCCGCACCGGAAGAGCTGACCGCTGCACCATCTCAGCCAGTACCTGAAAAACAACCCGACCTGACGGAACTTCCGGATTGGATATCCTCACTTAAGCCAGCAGAGCCGCAAAGTTCCAAGCCCAGCGAGCCAGTTATCCCGGTTTTCGAACCAGAACAACCAACTTCTCCGGATCCTGGTTCTCCGGCCCCAGCCTTCACAGAAATTTCGGAGGCGGGTAACGACGTAGATGCGATATTCGCTTCGATGCAAATGCCGGATTGGCTTTCCGACGTAACGTTGAAAAAGCCCTCCGCGGATGAAAGCCTGCCACCCGCGGCACAAACAGATGAATCGATCGCGCCTGCGGAGCTGCCCTCGTGGGTGCAGGCCATGCGCCCCGTTGAATCTGCGATCAGTACTTCAACAGGAAGCCCGCAGGATACCCGCCTCGAAGAGCAAGGAGCACTGGCAGGGCTGCACGGTGTTTTGCCCATCATTCCAGGTGCGACAGCCGCCACCAGCAAGCCAATGTCCCAATCGATCAAACTGGATACAACAGAGCAACAGCAGGCGCATGTGGCCTTGCTAGAACAGATCCTTTCCGCCGAAACCGCACCTGTGCCGATGAAGGCCGACTCGGTCATGGGGTCGCAACAAGTTTTGCGCTGGGCGCTCAGCGCGTTGCTTTTCATCGTGCTGGGCGGCATCATTTTTGGAGGGACACAATTCTTTCCCCTGCCCAGCCAGGCACCCATCGAAACCAACTCCGCCGTACGGGCGGTTGAGGCTATTCCAGCCAATGCCCCTGTCCTGGTGGTCTTCGATTACGAGCCCGCAACAATCGGTGAAATGGAAGCCAGCGGAGCTTCACTGATCGATCACATGATCATATTGAATCACCCGCGGTTGACACTGCTCTCCACATCTCCGACCGGTGCGGCACTCGCCGAACGATTTATGTCAAATGTATTGGCAAGCCCTTATTACCTGCGCGGCGTTAATTATATCGATCTTGGTTACCTTCCCGGCGGGTTGGCCGGTGTGTATGATTTTGCCCAGAACCCGCCTGCCGTTATGCCAATCAGTATCGATTCAAGCGAAGCCTGGAGTTCCCAAGTACTGCAGGGAGTGGCTCGTTTCTCGGACTTCGCATCCGTCATCGTTTTAACGGACAGTGTGGAGTCCGGCCGGGTATGGATCGAACAAACCGCGTCAGCACGAGGAAAAACTCCGCTGATATTAATTTCCAGCGCGCAAGCAGGGCCGATGTTCCTGCCCTACGCAGACTCGGGCCAGATAAACGGCTTGATCTCAGGTCTGTACGGCGCGGCAGGCGCGGAACAAGCGAACGGCGGACTGCCCAGCATTACCGCCGCGCAAAAAGCGAATGGCGTTCCTCAGATCGGTTTCGTACGACGTTATTGGGATGCGTACAGCTTTGGCCTGCTGCTCGTGACGGCTTTGATGTTTCTTGGTGGATTGTGGAATTTCTGGCTCGGCGTAAAAGACCGGCGCGACCATGAGGCGGGATAAATGTCTACAGATATGATCACAGGCATTATTGCTTTCCTAATCACTTTGATGATCCTGAGTTATCTCATCGGGGATAACCCTCTCTTCCGCGTGGCGGTTTACATCTTTGTCGGTGTTTCGGCAGGTTATGTTGCTGTGGTAGCCATACGACAAGTGCTCGTGCCCGACCTTCTTCAGCCGCTTTATTCCGGGTTCCTTTCCGGTATATCGGTCCAACAAGCCGTGCTGGCCGTGCCACTTCTATTATGCGGCCTGCTCCTTATGAAAGCCTGGCCGCCTCTCGCCCGCCTGGGCATGCCTGCCATGGGATTCCTGGTAGGGACTGCCGCGGCAGTGGCCATCGGCGGCGCTGTAAACGGCACACTCTTTCCGCAATTCAATGCAACCATCGCGGCCTTCGATGTAAAAAAGTTCAATGCGCCTGAATCACTACTCAATGCCGTGCTTATACTGGGCGGCGTAATCACCACTCTCGTTTATTTCCACTTCGGGGCGCGCACGCGACCGGACGGCTCGATTAGACGTTTTGGTATCATCGAGATCATCGCTTTTGTGGGCAGTATTTTCCTGGCCATTACGCTCGGCGTGTTATTTGCCGGAGTCTACTCGGCTGCGCTGACTGCATTGATTGAACGCCTGCATTTCTTTGGGACTTTCTTCGGATTTGGTTAAGTGATCCATGCCTTCTTCTCTCACACAAGGTGACTCTCTCCTGGCAGTAGATATCGGCGGTGCGAATACACGCGCAGTGCTCTTCGACGTTGTGGAAGGAGAGTACCGGTTCCTGGCGTCAAGCTCGGCGCCTTCCACGGCGGAAGCGCCGTTCAAGGACGTGAGTGAAGGCGCTCGGAACGCGATCGCGTCGCTGCAAACCATCACAGGACGCACCATGCTGGATGCAGAGCGGCGCGTCATTACACCCATCCAGGCCGATGGGTCGGGTGTGGATATATTCGTGTCCACGCTATCTGCCGGCCCCGCCCTCAAAACCGTGATCGTCGGTCTGCTTTCAGACGTCTCGCTGGAAAGCGCGCGGCGACTGGCAGAGACAACGTATACTCGCATTGTCGACTCGATCGGGATCAACGACCACCGCAAGCCCGACGTACAAATCGATGCGCTGATGCGTTTGCAGCCCGACATAGTCATTATCACAGGCGGGACGGACGGCGGTGCTTCGCGTTCCATCCATAAAATGCTGGAACCGGTCGGCCTTTCCGGCTACCTTTTAAACCCCGAAAAACGACCGGCTGTGCTTTTTGCAGGTAACCAGAAGTTGGACGACGAAATCAAAGAGTTATTGGGCGGGGTGACTTCCGCTTTGCGGTTCAGCCCGAACGTGCGCCCTTCACTAGAAACAGAAGACCTCGAACCGGCGGCGCGGGAACTTGCCGAGCTTTACCTGGGAGTCCGTAAACGCCAGTTGAAGGGCGTCGATGTCCTCGAAACCTGGGCAGGCGGGAACGTGCTTCCGACCGCTTATGCCGAGGGACGGATGCTTCGCTTTCTTGGAAAAGTTTACAGCGGGTCGCGCGGCGGCATCCTTGGCGTGGACATTGGTTCATCGGCGGCGGTAATCGCAGCCAGCTTCAAGGAGAAGACCACCCTGGGGGTCTATCCGCATTTTGGTCTCGGCGAGAATTTGCCCGCCTTGCTCCAATATACTTCCCTCGAGGATATATTACGCTGGTCGTCCCTGGATGTCTCGACCGGCGTGCTGCGTGATTACTTATTCCAGAAATCCTTATTCCCATCCACCATTCCCGCCACGAAAGAAGAACAGTCCCTTTCCCAAGCGGTGACCCGCCAGGCTTTGTACCTGGCGATGCAGACGGCCAAACGCGATTTCCCGCGATCGGTGCGAAAGGCGAAACCCGGTCTTCTGCCATTCTTCGAACCGATCCTGGTGGGTGGAGGGGCTTTGGGCGACTCCCCCACGGCCGGACAAGGGTTATTACTTTTGCTGGATTCCATCCAGCCGGTGGGTGTGTCCACGATCATCCTGGACCGCAATAATTTACTCCCGCTTCTCGGTGCGGCCTCAGTACGAAACAGCCTGCTGCCAGTGCAGATTTTGGAGTCCGGTGCATTCCAAAGCCTGGGTACGGTGGTATCGGTAATCGCCTCCGCCAATGTTGGGGCACTGGTCGTGCGCGCACGCCTTACTTATGACAATGGAACGGAGACACTCGCTGATGTTAAATTTGGCAACCTGGAAGTACTGCCTTTGCCGGCAGGTGAATCAGGCAAGCTTACGCTGCAGCCGCAGCGCGGGGCGAACGTTGGGTTTGGCCCAGGGCGCGGAGGTACGGTGCCGGTCAGCGGCGGTTCGATGGGTGTGGTAATCGATGGACGCGGCCGCCCGCTGGTCCTTTCTGAAGACGCGGGACGCCGCCAGGAATCGATCAAGAAGTGGCTATGGACGGTTGGAGGATGAAATGACACTGGCTCCTGTTCATCACATCCTGCCCCTGACGACCATCGTGCGCGAGCGCGTTCTGCCCGTGAAAGGCAACGTATTGGTACGCCTGAGTCAAAAAGTGGTCCCAAGTGATATTGTGGCCGAAGCCACATGGGCCCGCGAACATATCTTCCTCGACGTAGCCCGCACACTTAATATCTCCGCGGATGCGGCGGACAAATTGATCCACTGCCAGACAGGAGATAAGATCCCGGCCGGGGCAACGATCGCGGCAGGGCGCGGTTTCCTGCCGAAGACTGTCAAGTCGCCACGAGAGGGCCGGGTCGTAGCAGCCGGCGGCGGCCAGGTTTTGATCGAATCGGGGGAATCGCATATGGAACTGCGTGCCGGTATACCGGGCCTCATTACGCAGATCATCCCAGACCGCGGAGTGGTCATCCAAACCACAGGCGCACTTATACAGGGCGTATGGGGCAACGGCCGGGTAGACACGGGCGTGATGATCAACCTGGCAGACAAGCCCGATTCAGAACTCACAGTAAGCCGGATGGATGTGAGCATGCGCGGGTCGATCATCGTAGCCGGAGAGGTAAAACAAGCCGATGCGCTGCAAGCCGCGGCGGACCTTCCCGTACGCGGGCTGATCCTTGGAAGCCTGTTCCCGTCCCTTCTGCCCATTGCGCGTGAGATGCGCTTCCCCATTATTTTGACAGACAGCTTTGGCGTTTTACCGATGAACTCCGCGGCGTACCGCTTGATCACCACAAACGCCAAACGCGAGGCTACAATAAACGCCGAATTTTTCGACCGTTACAGCGGAGCGCGGCCTGAAGTGATCATCCCGCTGCCGGTTACTTCGGACCCCCCTCCGCCGCGCGACGTGGATGTATTTGCTCCCGGGCAGACGGTACGCCTTCGCCGCCAACCAGCAGCAGGGTTGATCGGTACGATCGTGAGTTTGCATGTGGGTTTAGCGGCATTCCCAAGCGGCCTACGGGCCGAGGCTGCCGAAGTTAAGCTTGAAAACGGTGAGCAACTGCTCATCCCTCTTGTAAATCTTGAAGTTGTGGGATAATAAATCAACTAACGCGAGGAGAATAAATCATGTATGATGGCGAACAATCCAACCTTGATGCTCCACCACCTGAGGAAACGAGCAACCGTACCTTTCTGATCGTGGCGGGGATATTGGGAGGCATCGTCCTTCTATCACTAGCCTGTGTGGCCGCTTATGTTTTATTTGTTTATCCGAACACACAAAAGCAGCAGCAAGTAGCGATCGCCACGCAGAATGCGCAGAACGCACAAGTGGCACTGGCGCTCACATCCACGGCGCAAGCTGCGAGCTTCCCCACTGAAACCGAGACCCCACCACCCACTCCGACTCCGGTCATCGCCCAGGCCACCGTGACAAGCACGCCGTCGACGGTCACACCTGACCCGGCCACTGCCACCGTCGGCGCAGCGCTGACCCAGGCGGCGCAAGCCCAATTGACCATTGTGCCAACCACAACGGCTTTGCCTGGCACCGGCCTCGCGGACCAATATGGTGCACCGGGTTTGGTCCTGGCAGGGATGGCGTTGATCGCCGTTATATTCCTGGCACGCAGATTGCGCGTGGCACCCACGAAATAATAATCAGAGTTCCACCTCGCGAGTTATGTCCCGATAGGGCAAGAAGTAAGCCCGCCTACTCGACCACCCAAGTTACAATTAAGATGATGGGACAGCAGTGATATTGCTGTCCCATTTTTGTTATTCCAACGAGTTACTTTCGATGAAAGACGCTTATTGGCATTGCACCCCAGGTGCAACATATTTTACCGTCGCAAAGACAGCACCTTTTCTTTCTACATTAATAACTGTCTTGGCATCTCGACAGTGATTTTGGTCCAGGTTATGGCGATTAATCAGGACGGCATAATCGTATTGCTTGTAAGAAACATCCCCTTCTATGGGAACAAACACCTGAAGATCGGGCCTGGCGTATCGTCTTGCAATTATTTTAGGGCCAAAAACCAAGACCTTCGCATCTTGCGGCGCGATGCGGTTCACGTCCTCCATGGCCTCCGTAAAAGAAGTGCCCCAATAATCCATTTCATAGGAACGGAAAGCACCTCCGGTGCCATTTACAAGGACATTGTAGTAAACATATTCATAGGGATGCAAACGAACTACGGCGTACAGGCCCGGCACCATAACCAATAACAATAACGCGAACCTGAAAACCGGTCTGGTGAGCAGCTTGAAAACGCGGTCAAGGGCGACCCCGGATAGGAAAAAGATGGGGGGGAGCAGGAAATAGAGCTGGCGGCCGTTATCGTAAATAATACTATGTATTAGAATAATCCCGGTGAGGGGCAAAAGGAACCAGCCCAGGAACAACAAAAAGACTTCCCTGTTTTGCTTTGATAAAGGGGATTTCAAAAGGATGACCAGACCGGCGAGGGAGAGCAACAAAGCCGGTTCAGTGAGTTGCAGAGATAGCAGCGTGGGGAAGTAAATCCACGGCAGATTTTTCGGCAGGTATGACTTGCCCATGAACAGAATACGGCCCGTGTAAGGATAATATTCCGCCGTCTTAACACTTAATATAAAATGCCCAATAGGCGACACCCATAGATAAGGCCAGGAAAGGTAGGCGGCAGCAAGTGCTATGAGGATGTAAGGAACGGCTCTCCATATCAATTTTGTGCGTAAACGGAAGAAGCCGTAAGCGAGGACGATCAAACCTGCCAGAGGTCCGGCGACCCGGATGGTAACTGCCAGACCGAGCATGATTCCTGCCAGGACGACAAACAAGATTTTGCGAGGTGTGTCTTCGACGTCGACCATGCAGAACCCCAAGTAAATGCAGGTCATAAAGCAAACTAAATAGGGAATATCTTTTGGGTTGATGAAAGCGTGTCCCCAGAATAGAGGCTGGAATAAAAATAACAAGGCCGCGCCAAAAGCGGCCCAAGGCTGCACCCAGCGGCGGATAAGCAGATAGAATATCCAGACGCCCACCAGGAAGATAAAGAAGTTTACAAAGTGATTGGCGTTGATGAACGACCAGGCTGGAATAATGGCTTGCAAAACACGAGCCGATCCATCGGCAAGCATAAAGTACGCGGGGCCTTTGAATTTCAGGCTTGTGACTAAATCAAACGAGGCGAGCGCCTGGGGATGGAAAAAGTACTGATAGGCATGTAGGGCATAACCACCATAAAGATAATCGTTATATTCGTCCCAAGACTCGCCATAATCGCGGACTGTGATCACACCGACCAGGAGGCAGACAGCCAGCAGCGCGAGAATGGCCGAATATTCGTGTGAGAATATTATGTTTAGAAGAGACTTTTTATTCGTTGTCTGCATAGAGTTCACTTGGAAGCTACATTGAATCCTGTATTTCTACCATAGATCACCGATGCTTATTGGCATTGCACCCCGGGTGCGACATATTTGACGTAGGCGAAGACGGCGCCTCTTCGCCCTATGGTAAACAGGGTCTGGGCAGCCTGGCAATGATTGCGGTTCAGCAGTACTGCATAATCATATTGCTTTTGAGGGGTATCCCCGTCCTGCGGATAAAACATTTGAAGATCGGGCCTGGCGTATTGGGATGCAATCATTTTGGGGCCGCCAAGGACGAGGACTTTAGCGTGCTGCGGCGCGACCCGATCCACGTCGTCGATGGCTTCCTTAAGAGACAAGCTCCAATAATCCATTTCATACGTACGGGAGGCGCCCCCGGTGCCACCTACAAGGACGTTATAGTAAACATATTCATAGGGATGCAAGCGGATCGACGAGTATATTCCCGGCAGGATAACCAGCGCTATTAACGCAATCCTGAAAACCGGTCTGGTGAGCAAATTGAAGAGGCGGTCGAAGGTGACACCGGACAGGAAAAAGATGGGGGGGAGCAGGAAATAAAGCTGACGGCCGTTATCGTAAAGAATACTGTGTAAAAGAATGATCGCGGTGAGGGGCAAAAGGAACCAGCCTAGGAACAACAAAAGGACTTCCCTGTTTTGCCCGG
>Ga0265340_10001469_pt1 | contig 13521 bp, 13 predicted proteins | sample 4CB225metaG_FD_202082 | JGI IMG/M metagenome (GOLD analysis project Ga0265340, IMG submission 202082) | Rhizosphere microbial communities from Carex aquatilis grown in University of Washington, Seatle, WA, United States - 4-CB2-25 metaG | ecosystem: Host-associated > Plants > Roots >...
ACCCACTGGACCAGAGTCAAAGTCCCTTGCCGGCAAACCTCAAAATAGAAGAGAAAAACACAACTATTTACGCCGAGCGGCGGCCAACAGTCTCAGCTCTACGGAGCGACTCGCCCAAGGGGCTCCTAGCTCCTTCGCATCACTGCCACGGCGAACCAGTCCGTACACACCCGAAACCGGAGATGGCCGATCATGGACGCTTCCCCTGTCGTGGGCTTGATGTCCCAAGCCAATCGAACAGAGCCCTAGACTTTAATTTGTCGGAGTCCGCCGACGGTCGTGGTCCCTTATCTCTGCGTTCGTGATGGAGCGACTCTGTGCTGACCATGCAAGCTGCCCTGACCCGGCTGAGCTCCTACTGGGCAGATCACGGCTGTCTCCTGATGCAGCCGATGAATACCGAGGTCGGGGCCGGCACCTTGAACCCCGCGACCGCATTACGGGTCCTGGGACCCGAACCGTGGCGAGTCGCCTACGCGGAGCCCTCGGTACGCCCGGATGACGCACGGTACGGGCAGAACCCGAACCGTTTGCAGTCGCACACGCAGTATCAGGTGATTTTGAAGCCGGAGCCGGGTAACCCGCAGGAGCTGTACCTCGGGTCGCTGGCCGCTCTGGGGATCGACGTTCAGGCCCACGACGTGCGGTTCGTTGAGGACAACTGGGCTTCCCCTGCCCTGGGCGCGTGGGGTCTGGGCTGGGAAGTGTGGCTCGATGGTCTGGAGATCACCCAGTTCACGTATTTCCAGCAGGCCGGTGGGATCGCTCTCGATCCGGTATCGGTGGAGATCACGTACGGGATGGAACGGATCCTGATGGCGGTGCAGGGGGTCCGCCACTTCAAGGACCTTCTGTACGCCCCGGGAGTGTCCTACGGGGAGATCTTCGCCCAGACCGAATACGAGATGTCCCGCTACTACCTCGACGACGCCGACGTGGGCACCACCCGCGACCTGCTCGAACGCTACGCCGGTGAAGCCCAGCGAATGGTCGACCTGGGACTACCGATCCCCGCGCACATCCTGGTCTTGAAGATGAGCCACGCCTTCAACATCCTCGACTCCCGCGGCGTGGTCTCCACCGCCGACCGGGCCCGGGAATTCTCCCGGATGCGGCACCTGTCCGGCGCCGTCGCCCACCTGTGGATCGCCACCCGGGAGAAAGCCGGATTCCCCCTCCTACCCGACCCCGAAACCGCCCCACCAGCCCCGCCCGCAATACAACTCACTCCCCGCGCCACCCCAGCCACCACGACCCCGGCCCCAGATGCCGGCGGCGCGGCGCAACCGTTGCTGTTTGAGATCGGGGTGGAGGAAATGCCGCCCGCTGAGGCCGAGGCCGCCCGCGCCCAGGTCGAGACGACCCTGACCAGCCTGCTGGGCGCTGGGCGCCTGGAGCACGGCAACCTCAGCGTGTGGGCCACCCCCCGCCGGATCGTCGCCCACCTGGAGAGCGTGGCCGCCCGCGAGAGCGACACCACCATGCTCGTGCGGGGCCCGAAGGTAGCCGCCGCGTTCACCGCGACCGGTGAGGCCACGAAAGCGGGGTCCGGGTTCGCTCGCGCCAACCAGGTAGACGTCCCCGCACTGGGGCGGGTCAGCGAGAACGGGGTGGAGTACGTGGCCGTGCGCCGGGAGGAGATCGGCCGCCCGGCCGGGGAGGCGCTGGCCCCGGTGCTGACCGAGGTGGTCCGGTCGCTGCGATCGGCGAAAAACATGCGTTGGAGCGACCCGGACCTGAGCTTTACCCGCCCGATCCGCTGGCTGCTGGCCCTGCTCGGGCCCGACATCGTGCCCGTGCACGCCGGTGGCCTGCACGCCGGCCGGCTCACGACGCTGACCCGGGTGGTGCCCGGCAGCACCACCCGCGCCGGGATCCCCGCCACTCTCACCCTGGCTACCGCCGGTGAGTACTCCGAGGCCATGACGGCCGCCGGGATCCTCCTCGACCAGGACCAGCGCCGTCAGCACATCGCGGCCGCGGCCGCCGAACTGGCCGCCGGGATCGGCGGGCGGATCGACGCGCGGGCTGAGAGCGGGCTGCTGGATCAGATCACCTACCTGGTCGAGGCTCCCACCCCCGTGCTGGGATCGTTCGACCCGCAGTACCTGAACTTGCCGGACGCGGTCCTGACCACCGTGATGCGCAAGCACCAGCGGTACCTGCCCGTGCGCGATCGCACGTCCGGGGCCCTGCTGGCCCGGTTCGTGGCCGTGGCCAACGCCAGCATCGACGTGGACGCCGTCCGGGCCGGGAACGAAGCGGTCCTGCGGGCCCGGTTCGAGGACGCCCTGTTCTTCCACCGCGCGGACCTCAAAACCCCGCTGACCGTGATGCGGGAACGGCTGGGCCGGCTCACGTTCACCGACCAGCTCGGCTCCATGCTCCAGCGGGCCGACCGGATCGGGGCCCTGGCCGCCGCCCTGGCCCCGGCCCTGCCCCTGAACGAGCAGGAACGAGCCGACCTGGCCCGCGCGGGCGCCCTGGTGAAATTCGATCTCGGCTCCCAGATGGTCATCGAGCTGACCAGCCTCGCCGGGATCATGGCCCGCGAATACGCCCTGGCCGCCGGGGAACCACCCGCCGTGGCGCAGGCCCTGCTGGACGTCGAGCTGCCCCGCAGCGCCGGCGATGCCCTACCCGAGTCCGGTCCCGGCGCGGTCCTGGCCCTGGCCGATCGTCTCGATGCCCTGACCGGTCTGGCCGCCACCGTGGGAATCCCCACCGGCAGCAGCGACCCCTTCGCCGTGCGCCGGGCCGCGCTGGGAGCCCTCACCCTCCTGCGATCCCATCCGGTCCTGGCCGGGGTATCCCTCGCCGAGGCCCTCACCGCCGCCGCCGAGCGGCAGCCGGTTCCCGTCCCCGAGGCGACCCTCACCGATCTGCGGGCCTTCCTGGCTCGTCGTCTGGAACTGGTCTTGAGCGAGGAAGGCCACCCGATCGAGCACCTGCGCGCGCTGGCCTCCCACGCCCTGTACCCCCACCGCACCGATCAGCTCCTGGCCCAGCTGGGCGCCCTCACCGCCCAGGCCGACTTCACCGATTTGGCCGCCGCCCTGCAACGCGCCCGCCGGATCGTGCCCGCCGCCACCGGCCCCGGCTACAACCCCGCCGACCTGCACGAACCGGCCGAGCAGGCCCTGGCCGAGGCCCTCACCACCGCCCACCACGCCCTCGCCCACGCCGGGCCCGACCTGGACCTGATCACCTTCACCACCCTCGCCGCCCCCTTGACCGCCCGGGTGCAGGACTTCTTCCGCGACGTCATGGTGATGTCCGAGAATCCCGGGGAACGGGCGGCCCGCCTCGGCCTGCTCGCCGGCGTCCGCGACCTCGGCGCGGGCATCCTCGACTGGGACGCCCTGCACCTGTAAACCACCCCGGCCCGGTGAACCAGCACCAGGCCGGCCCGAACGCTCAGACACCCGCCGGGCTGAGACCCGGGACGGGCCGGCCCGGCGGGTGCTGAGCTGACGTCGGGGCCTGGACCCGGGGCTAGTGGCTGGGTGCGCCGACCGTCGGCATGCTCAGCGTGATCGTGCGGGTCTCCTTGGTCTCGAAGAAGCTGCCCAGGTGGCATCCGCCTCGGCAGATGTCCGAGACCGCGCAGCCTTCACAGGTGGGGCGGGTGGTCACGGCGGCGTGGACGGCGGCGGTCAGGGCCGGCCACAGGTCCCCGATCGGGGCTTTCTGAACGGCGCCGAAGTAGACGTTGGAGTGCGGGCAGTTCCGCAGCCGCCCGTCGTAACTGATGCTGGCCCAGACGATCCCGGACTCGCAGTGCCCGGCCAGCTGGGAGAACCGCAGGCCCAGGGTCGGGTCATCCGCGCGCAGTGGGGTATCGGTGTCGGTGGCGCAGACTTTCTGTGCGCACGGCCAGGCCACCGTCATCCCCGGACAGGCGCGGGCCACGAGGTCATCAATGCGCTCGATCAGCGGCATCGTCACCGAGACCGGCACCCCGTACGTGTCGTCGGCCCGCCCGGTCGGCACGTACCGCATCACCCCGAACTGGCGGACCCCGTGGGCGTACACATCCTCGATGACCTCCAGGACCGCATCGACGTTCGCCGCGATCAGCGTCAGCTCGGCGACCACGTCGATGCCGGCCTCCCGCAGGGAATCCATCGCCGAGATCGCCTTGGCGTAGGCCCGCTTGTGCCCGGCGAGCTCGTTGTGGGCGGCCTCATCTCCATGCAGGGACACCAGGGCACAGCGCACGTTCGCCGCAGCCATCCGCGCCGCGACCTCCGGGCTGACGAAATGCCCGTTGGTGAACACCACCTGGTACAGGCCCAGCCGGCCGCCGTACTCGAAGATCTCCATGGCGTCCGGGTGCAGCAGGGTCTCCCCACCGCTGTAGCGCACGACGAAGCAGCCCTGCGCGGCGCACTCGTCCAGGATCTGTTTCACCGTGTCCGTGCCCAGATGCTTACTCGGCAGGTTCTTCACCGACCGGCGCACCTCCGCGTCCGACATCGTCGGGTCGATCTTCCACACGTTGTAACAGAACCCGCAGTTCCAGTTGCAGACCGCGGTGAGCTCGATCTCTAGGCGCAGCGGGAACCCCAGCGGTGCATCGAAACGTTTGTCGATCTCCAGAACCGACACCTGCCCGCCCGGCCCGGTGCCGGCGGCGGGTGGTTCTTGCAGCCGGTGCAGCAGTGCTGACAGATCGGCGCTGATCACGGGTTCGGCGACCCGGTAGTGGGCGGCGACCTGCTCGACGATCTCCTCGAACGGGCGACCGTCATAAGCCAGGGCCAGCATCCGGTGGGCGCTGCTGTTACGTACCCGGTGGAAGACCCCGGTGCGCGGGTCGAACAGCAACCCCAGATCCGACCGCCACCGCAGCCGTCCGGTCACCGTCTCCAGCAGGCCCTCAGGCACCTGACCCGCCCCCGCCCACCAGCTGTGGGCTCAGCTGCCGGCGCAGCTGCTGCACATCGTCGCGGACCTGCTGCGCCGGCACGGCGTACCGGGAGGCCATCGCGGTGACGATCTCATCCTCCCCGGCCCCGGAGAACCCCAGTTCGACGATGTCGCGGGCGGTGGCGTTGGCCAGCCGAACACAGCGATCGTTCTGCCAGTCATGCAGCAGGGCATGCTCGCGGTGGTACCGGTAATGCCTCAGCACCCAGGCCAGGGAACCCGGAACACAGGCAGCGATCTGCTCGTACGGGGCGTGCGCGGTCGCCAGCAGCGGCCCGATCGAAGGCCGAGACAGCAACCGGCTCGCGTACAACGCGACACCGTGATCACTGATGTTGTATCCCCAGCCGCGCATCTGCTGGAAATGGATCGACACCATGATGTCGGCGAGGGTGAACTGCCCGCACAGGAACGGGCCACCGGACATGTCCAGCAGGGCTGCGACGGTGTCACAGACCCATCCGGCCTGCTCCCGGGCCCGCTCGCCCATCACCGGTTTCTCCCCGGGGCGCAGGGACAGCCCGTAGGAGGCCCCGTGCACCAGATCCCCCAGATCGCAGTACGCCCACCCGGCGACCGAGCGGACTCCCGCGCGGGTACGTACGTCCTTGCCCATCAGGCAGGTTCCGGTATCGGGGTACAGCTCATCGAGCAGCTCGCCCACGGCCAGGATGTCGGAGGCCACCGCGCCGCTGTCGGTATCGACCAGGACCGGAACTCGGGGAAGGATCAGCGCCGGGCTGCCGGCCAGCAGGTTCTCCTGGTCGAGCTGGAGAAGATCACCCGTCTCACAGGCGCAACCGCCCTGCACCTCCCGCGCCGGATTGTCCTCGCCCACGACCAGGACACCGTCGGCGTTCTCCCGCGTCGGCCAGTCCAGCTCGATCAGCCGCTCCTGGTAGGGCACCTGCTTCTCACCCACCGCGATCCGCCCCCGCACCGACCAGCCCGAGAAATGCAGGTCCCCCACGTAAAGAATCAGCACAATAACACCATCCAAAATCGGGGCTCTCACACATATAAGAACGGGGAAGGGGCGGGCGGGCATAACAGATCGCCGCCCGCCCCTCTCATCAGACGAGGGAAGAAACGTCAGCCGCACTGACGACTGATCATCTCCTTCGTCTCGACCTGCGGGGCCTCGTACTGCTCTTCCTCGCCGGTCAACGCGGAACTTTCGATCTCGGTACTGTCCATCAATCCTCCTCACTGAATGTATTCAAATCGTCCGCCACGATCTGAGGGAAGTCAACAAATACCAGTCACCAAAAATACGCCCGTGGCGTCGGCGGTTGATCCCGTCGGAATAGATCGGAGAGCAAGGAGTAACCAAAGATCATCAAGACGCGAAAGTTCGTCTGACCTGCGCATATGAGAACTTCTCGCGTGGTATCTGGATCTCGCGTCGCTAGTGGAAGCGTTCTCGCAATGCGTAGACAAAAACCCTTACCCAGTTTTGGTGCGGACCGGTATTTTGCACGGTCATTATCATGTGCGGCGCTATTCGCAGACGCTTGTGGCGCAATGCGGAAATAGACCCTTCGCCATAGCGTGGGCCGCACGAATACTTGCCGGTATCGTTCGTGAAATTATTCGCAGTCCGCCTGCGTTTCGTTCAGATCCACCACCCGATCGTCGCTGGCCCAGTGCTCACTCGGATACAGAAAGAAGAAGGGATGCCGGTGAATGATCAGTGCCCGGCTCGCAGTGACCATGTTTATCCTCAGCCCGATCTACCGGGCCAGCGACGGTGTGTCGCTATGGTTCCGGGCGCGCGAACAGGGCCTGGACGCCGTCGATCTGCGCGTCGATCCCCATACCATCGGCACCGAGAACGGTCACCACCGTGGCGTCACCGCGGTCTCGTGCGAGGCCAGCAACCCCGCTCAGCTCCAGGGGAATCGAAGATCCTCGTCGGGGCCAGTCGCAACGCTGCCCGCGGAAGAGGTTCAGGCCTGCGGAGGGGAAGTCACTCATCACCATCAGCGCCTGCGAATACCAAGTTGCCGGCCGCGTCGCGGAGGAACCCCTGGGCGGCCAGGCGCTGATCAAGCCACTGGCGGTGCTCAAGTGCCGGGATGCCCTCCAGAGCTCCCTGGAGCTCGGCGCGGCCCAGGCCGAACAGCTCCAGCGAGAATCGTTCCACCGGATCGAGACGAGCGTCCGGAGGGTGAGTGGCCAGGAGACCTGGCCTTGGCCTCAGCGTGATCACGTCGGCCCAAACCCCAGCGCTGAGCCTCATGCGCCCGCCCCGTGATCAGGACCCGGACGTCGGTGTCATCGGTGAGGATCTCCCCGGTTCCCTCGCTGCTGAAGACGACGACGCCCGTGTCCTGCTCACCCTCGCGGGCGAGGGAGACAATGGCGCTCAGCGGCAGGCCAGTGTTCGTTTCTTCGAAGATGTGAATCAGGGTGCGTCCGGCGTCATCGGCGCAGGCCAGGAGAATCTCGCGTCTGCGGTCAACCCCGGCGCGGGTCATGTCCGGCTGTGCCGGAACCCACCCGTACATCGCCGGTCTGCCCGGATCTTGGGCCTCGGTCACGGGTGGCTCACCCCACCGGTAGATCCGGATGGAGCTCGCCGCCCACACACCGGGGAATACGGGTGGCCGTCGTGGGGCATGGGCCCGGTCCTGGCCTGGGGGCACGTTATCGCAGGCCAGGACCGGCTGCCCCGGCCGTCGCGCACCATGTCCCCGGTGATGGAGGGGGATCCGCCGGGTGGGCGCGGACCGGGAGTCAAAGGGGTGCCAGGAACCGAATACATGATCATCATGTCAGATCACCGATCACCCTGGATCGCGGTGCGTCCGCTACTACCGCGACAACCAGGTGCGTTTGCTCGCCACCCCATTCCTCGCCGGATCGGGCAGGAGAGGGTGCCGAAGGGCCATTCATCTGAAGCCGTCCTTTGCCTAGACGGAACGTTTGAGGGTGGAACCCGGTCCCCGCCGGGAGTGGCTTGGTCGAGGAGGCCACTCAATACCGGCGGGGACCGGGGTTTCAGGGCCGCGCCCCGGCTCGGTCAGCCGGGGCTGGCCCGCCGAGGGAACGGCATTCAGATCACCGCCCTCAGCTGCGTGAGGGTGGTTCCAGGGACGGGGTAGGGAATTGACCCGTCGATCGTGAGATAGGTGCCACCGGGCTGGGCGGACCAGCCCAGGCCCTGGACCTGGAAGGGGAGATCGGGGTGCTGTAGCCAGCGGTGGAACCGGTCGCGGCGCAGGTCGGTGACATGGTGGGTGGCGATCGTCACCGTCACGATCTCGGGCTGGACGTCCAGTTCCACCGTGCAGACTCGCCACGTCCGGCCGGCGGCCAGGTCGAACGCCAGCGTCCCGACCCACGGTTCCTGCTCAGACGGTGCCCGGTCGTTCTCCGGCCGGCCGGGATCCAGGACGGTCAGGACCCGCAGGTCTGTGGCGCGGGCCATCTCCTGTACCCGCTCATCGGCGGGCCGGGTAGTGACCACGGTGCGGGCCTCATGCAGGCAGGCCAGCGCCTGGAGGGCCTGCACCGATACCTGCATCTGATCCGGGCCGGTCCCGCCCGGCTCGTAAATGTCGGCCAGGCACACGCCTTCCGTGTGGGCACCGTCCCGCACCGCGGCCCGCGTGTCTGCGCGGGTGCACGGGTCTACCCCGGAGATGGGCGGTGGGATGAACCCGACCGCGAGGGTGCGAGTGAGGTCGAGGTCTCCTTCCACGCTCATCGCCCGGCCAGGAGCCGAAGAGTCGTGATCGACTCGTCCGGGAAGACGCAGTCCATCCCGGCGAGGTTGACCCGCAGGTGCAGGCCAACCCATGACCACGTCACGTTCTCCATCGCGAAAGGCAGGCGATCCTGGGTACGCAGCCACACAAAGAAGTGGTTTCGGTCGATCAGGGCAATCGTCTGCCCGGCAAGATCAACACGCAGCGCGTCGACGCTCGGCACCTGGGTGATCCGCAGAGGACGTTCGTGATGCCCATCCATGCGGATCGCAAAATCCATGACCCCGATGGGTGTCTCTGTTCTGACGTGCCGCAGGACCGCTGCCTCAGCCGAGGGGGATTCGTTCATCGTGACCGGGCCTGCCTTGCCTGCCGCTGGAGCAGGAGTCCTTGAGCAGCCTGCTGGGCTTGGGCCGGGTCGCTGCCGAGCGTGCTGAGGGTGTCATGCCAGACCGCGACCGCGTACGCGGTGGGCTCCGGCGGCTTTGTGCGGTCCTGGGGTTCCTGGGGTTCCTGCTCGGTCCACATCGCCTGCCAGTAGGTCAGAGCGTCACCCGGCGGTTCCTGACGCAGCGCGGACAGGGTCCAGCGTTTGCGCGCACAGCCCAGGAGGACATCCACCATGGGGTTGTCCGGAGGTGCCGGCACGGTTGCGGTGCTGGTATCGGTGTGGACGCTCAGGGTCGCGGCGGCCGCGATCCGGAACGCCCTCAAGGTGTCTTCCCGTGCCCTACCGCGGCGGGGCACGGGAACAGGGAGCGGGCCTGGTCTGGTCATAGCTACTCCAGAGTGGGTACAGGTCAGAGCGGCACCGTCCCCGGGCACAACGGTGCCCAGGCCGGGTGATGTGATCGAGATCTGCGTGCTCATCCGGGCTCTCCCGGCTCTGCGGGTCGCTGCGGTTCACGCCACAGCCGGGTGAAGACCGCATCCTCGGCGAGGGAGAACTGAGGGTCGACCTGGAGCGGGGGCCGGTAATGGTGCCGGGCGTACAGGGGGTGGCTGCGGGGGTCGGCGGCCTCCAGGTACGCGGGGACTCCCAGCGCATCCAGATGCGCATGATGGGCGCGCAGCAGGTCACCGCCGATCCCGGTGTTCTGATGGGTCGGCAGGACCGCGAGGAACGCCAGGTAGGCATGCCGGCGATGGTGAGGGTGGTGAGTGGCGAACAGGAGGTCGAGTTGCTGAAACCGGTCGGTGTAGGGGCCGGCGGCCTCTTTCAGCCGGGCGTCGTAATCGTCGGGCTCGGGGAGGTCGAGGCCGTTGGTGAACCAGACCGCGGCCCCGACCGATCCGTCCAGGCAGTCATCGGGTGAGGAGGAGCGGGCGGCCAGGTAGACCGTCCCGTGGGTGAGTGCCTGCCGGGCCTGGATCGAGAACACGTTGGTCAAAACCGTGATCCGGGCCCGCTCGTCGGGTACGAGGTACCGGCAGGCGCCCAGGTGCTGGAACGCGCCGGCGATGATGGCGGCCGCGACGTCGGCGTCCGCTGAGGTGGTGGCGACACTGATCTGAGTGCGGGTGCTGGGGACGGTCATCTCAGGCCACCGCCCTGACCGCGTTCACGCTGGAGCGCACCGCGGCGGCGTTGGGGCCGTGGCCGATGGAGGCGTACACATCCGGGCGCCGGGCCGCGAGCATCCGGGCCCGGATCATCCCTAAAACCAACGCGCCCACGATGATCACCGGGACCGCCACAGTCAGGGGATGGTGCGGGGGCACGCCGAACAGGACGGGCAGGCTTCGGACCGCCAGTACCACCATCACCGCCAGCGCGCCGGCCGCCAGCAGCGGGGCCAGGAAACTCGACCAGAGCCTTTCCTCATGCGCGGTGACCCGGAAGTACTTCACGACCGCCATCGAGGTCAGCAACAGCAGCATCAGAATGCCGAGCGCTCCGGAGGTGCCACCCCAGTAGAACAACTGCACGAGGGGATCCCAGCCACGGGCGGCGAACAAGATGATCACGAACAGGCCGATGCCGGACTGGGCCCAGGACGCGACCACCGGGGCGTGCGTGCGGACCGAGGGTCGTCCCAGCACTGCCGGCAGCACGTGCTCTCGTCCCAGCGCGAACGCGTACCGGGCCGAGGTGTTGTGGAAGGAGATCAGCGCGGCGTTGACCGAGGTCACGAACAGCAGGTGCCCGATGTCACCGGCCCAGCCCCCGAGCTGGGTGGAGGCCAGGTTGAAGATCAGGTCCGAGCCCTGGGTGCGGGAAGCCTGCACGATGCGCGTGGGCCCGGTGGCCACGCTCATCGCCCACGACGCGAACAGGTACACGGTCCCGATCAGGCCGATCCCGGTGTAGATCGCGATCGGCACGGTGCGGGGGGCGTTGCGGGTTTCCTCGCTGTAGACGGCCGCGGATTCGAATCCCACGAAGGCCAGCAGGGCCAGGACCAGGACGGCCCCGAGTCCGGCGGTGCTCAGGCTTCCCGGCGACAGGGTATGGAAGGAGATCTGCCCGCCGGCGGGGTGCCCCAGATCGGCGAAGCTGTAGACCAGGGACACCGCGATCTCGGCGACCAGCAGGACCGCCAGGACCCGGGAGTTCTCCCGGATCGGGCGGACCCCCATCACGGCGGTGAACGCCCACGCGATCAACGCGATCGCCCACCACGGCGGGCTGATGCCCAAGTACCGTTGGGCCACCGGTATCCCGGCGACCCCGACCGCCCCGTACAACGCGACCTGCAAGGCGTTGTAACTGATCAGGGCCAGCCAGGCGGCGCCCACCCCCAGCTCACGAGACAATCCACGAGCGATGAAACTGTAGAACGCGCCCGCGTTGCCGACATGGCGGGCCATCGCCACGAAGCCGGGGGCGAACACCGCCAGGACCCCACCGACCAGCAGGAACGACACCGGGATGCCGGTCTGCCCGGTCGCGGCGTACCCGGTCACGATCAGACCCGCGATCACCGTCAAGGGAGTGGTGGCCGTCCAGGTAAAAAACACCAGGTCAGCGACCCCCAACTGGCCGGCCGCCAAGGCATCCGTGCCGACAGTCCGGGCCGGGCGATGCTTCGCGGGGCGGTCCCCCACGGGGAGTGTCATGAAAATTCCTCCATGGAATAGTCAAAATGAGGGCCTCCAGGGCTAGAAGGCCGTGATCCTCAAAGGCAGATGTGCGCGCTCATTTACCGGTGGCGGGGGGCCATCACGGCCCGTCCGATGGCTGCTTCCGCCTCGGCGACCAGCAGTCCCAGCAACCTCTGCCACGGCGGCGATAGCCCGCTGACCGCCTGCTTGGCGTATGCACGGACGTCCGGCTCGGCGTAATCCAGCATCAAAGGACGCCGCAGACCTGCGGCCAGCGCGATCCCGACCAGTACCCGGTCGGAGTCCTGCAGCTCGCTCCATTGGCCGCGGCGGTGGATCCGGCTCGAGAGGATCACCGTGGTCTGCTCAGCGATCCGCTGATTGACCGGTACGTACTCCGCCGCCGGGGGCCCGAACCAGCGCTGCAGCGACGTCGCGGCTGAGACTGGTGCCGGCTCAATCTGGTCGGCCTGCCATAGAGCAGTTGTGACCCAGCTCAGTGCGTCACCGCTCAGCTCAGACAGCCAGTCCGCTAGGTCATACCCCAGCTCACCGGTGAGGATCTTCTGGTGCACCGCCTGACTCACACGATCGGTCGGCGGACATGTCTGCGGCGCGACCACCCGGGCCACGTCCTCGTGGAGCACGATCCGCCGGCACAACATGAGCTCTCCCAGGCACCCCGCCGCCAGAGCGATTTTCAGCATCGGTTCCCCGATCAGTCGGCGACCATGCGGATTGTGGGCCAGCCAGTACAGCGACATCGGCAGAGGCATCCAGTCGTACTCGCACACCGGATTCGCTGCGGGGGTCTCTTCCCGCAACCACGCCACCTGGCCGCTCTCGCCCTCCATCAACGTGCCTGCCCGAGCTGGCCGTGTCGCAAGCAAGGCACCCCGACCATCACGGGCCCAACCTGAAATCAGCGGCCCCAGGCCATCACCTTCCGGCATCAGTACCCCCCACGTGGTTCAGGTACAGGCACCGACGCTGCTTCCGGCTCGGCCTCACGTGACGTAACTCCCGCAGACGTGCATATGGCCAGCTCAGGACGCATTTGAGGGGTCATCGGTATCCCAGCGAGAGAGTCATCAGCGACAAGATCGGTACGAGCAACAAACGTCTGCCTTGTTGCTCTCCGTGGTTCGTTGCCCCGTTAGGGTGATATCCATCTTGCTTTGGTTGCAACCAAAAGACAATCCCCAATTGGCTCTAAGATTATGACCGTGACCAATTGGTGCCCCCCGCGTGACTCCGCCCGAGCAATGGTGTTTATTTGGGTGGAGGCCCAACCATCTGGACGGATTCATCTCCAATCTTTTGGATGGGCACCCAACCATCTGGAGGCGATGTGCTCGAGGAGTCGGTCGAAGCAGAGTCACCGTTGAGCAACCGGCGGTTCCTTGGCCGGACGCTGCTGGAACTGCGCAACCAGACCAAGCCCAAGCTCACGCGCGCACAGGTCGCCAAACAGACCGACGTCAGCAGTAGCACGCTCGGGCGGATCGAGAACGGCGAGCTCGGCGTCAAGATTCGGCAAGGTGACCTGAGGGACCTGCTGAAGCTCTACGGGGCCAGCGATGCCGACCAGGATCTTGTGCTTGGGCTGGGCACCGCGATACGCAACAGCGCCACCGCTCCATGGTGGCTCGACCAAATGCAGGACATCCCCGACTGGTTCACGGAACGTGTGGCCCTCGAAGAGGCAGCCCAGCGCATCCGTGAGTACGCCGCCGAGAACGTCATCGGCCTGCTGCAGACCGAGGCCTACGCCCGGGCGCTGATCTTCCTGGCGACCGGCGGCGACGAGACGAAGACCAACGCCAAGGTC
>Ga0265340_10001470_pt1 | contig 13509 bp, 11 predicted proteins | sample 4CB225metaG_FD_202082 | JGI IMG/M metagenome (GOLD analysis project Ga0265340, IMG submission 202082) | Rhizosphere microbial communities from Carex aquatilis grown in University of Washington, Seatle, WA, United States - 4-CB2-25 metaG | ecosystem: Host-associated > Plants > Roots >...
AGAGGGCGGCCCCCCCGCGCGGCGCGGGGATGCGGGTGGATCCAATGTCAGGTATACGTGAACCGAAGCTGGCTGGGGTCCGTGTAGGCAGGCAAGAGGGGATGAACAGCGCCCCCGCCACGGAGGAGAGCGATGGCACTGCGTCCCGTAATCCGCTGGGGGCAGCGTGCCTGAAGGCCGCTCCTCATCGGGGGATTCGCATCAGCTCTGGCTCCATGACGTCGCGGCTTACGCGATGAACGCGCTGTCCCTGCCGGAGGTGGCGCGGCTGCGCGAACACCTCCGTGACTGCCCGGAATGCCAGCAGGAACTCACCGAACTGCGTGAGGTAGCGGCGATGCTGGGCAAGGTCCCGGCCCAGGCCTTCCTGGACGGGCCGCCGGAGAACCCCGAACTCCTGACCCGGGGCACGCTCCGGCTGATCCGGTCGCCGGAGGTGCCGGCGCCGATACCGGAGCCCCTGCCGGTCCCGGCCACCACCCGCGAGAACCGCGTCCGGATCAGGACGCTGCGACCAGGCTGGCCGCAGCTTCGTGATCTGGCCGTGGCGGCGGCCTTGGTCGTGCTCGCGGTGCTGGCCGGGGGGCTGATCGGGCGCTCCACGGCGCCGTCCGGCCCGGCCGCGATCGCCGGCCCGCCGACCCCCTCGGCCACCGCCACGGTCGTGGCCGGAACCGTTCAGGCGACCTCCACCGATCCGAAGACCGGGGCCAGGCTGACCGCCCAGATCGTGCCCGCCCAGGGCTGGGTCCGGGTGATCGCCGCCACGGCCGGGATCAAGTCTGGGCAGCGGTGCACGCTTTACCTCGTCTCCCGCTCCGGCCAGCGGGTTCAGGCCGGTAGCTGGCTGGTCTCCCCGGCCGGCGCCGCCCAGGGGACGACGCTGCAGGGCTCGGCCCTGATCCCCCCGGCTCAGGTGGCCGCCGTCCAGGTCGAGAACGCCGCGGGCGACATCATCGTCAGGACCGAGATCTGACGTGGTCGGATTCACCACACACAGGCCGGCCCAGGCCGTTCCCGGCGACGAGAAGTTCGTCACCCTGCTGGTGCAGGAACACGGCGCGTCCTTGATTGCTTACGCGACTCATCTCACCGGCGACCGGCACGCGGCCGAGGACATCGTTCAGGAGACACTGACCCGGGCCTGGCAGCGTTCGGACACCCTCACCAACGGCAAGGGATCGGTCCGCGGCTGGCTGCTGACCGTGGTCCGTAACATCGTGATCGATCAGGCCCGGGCTCGGGCCGCGCGCCCCCGGGAGGTGGCCGCGGCCCCGAGCGACCCGGCCACCAGCGATGATCACGCCGACGACGTGGCCACCTCGATCACGTTGCTGGCCCTGCTCGACACTCTGGGGGAGGACCACCGTCAGGTCCTGATCGAGCTGTACTACCGGGGCAAGAGCGTGGCCGAAGCAGCCGAGGCCCTTGACGTACCGGTGGGCACGGTGAAATCCCGGGCATTCTACGCCTTGCGCCTGCTGCGCCAGCGGTTGCAGGAACCGCGGCCGGAGGCCGGACCAGCCTGATATGAGACGCTGGCCCGGTGGCCCAGTCCGTTCGATTGACACCCTCCACGCGACCCGGCCGGCATTTCGGCGCCCCGCCCCGGCTGGTGCCGGTCACGCTGCTCGGTCTGACCACGATCGCGGTCGCCGCCGCGGTCATGGTGATGACGATCCACCACCACCGCGGCACCGCCGTACCCCGGCCCGGCGACTACGTCAGCGCCGACCGGCTGGTCGCGACCGGCACCGTGGTGCCGGCCGGCCCGGCGGCCTCGACCGGCTCCTGGACCACACCCTGCGGCCGGGACGAGAACGGGCATCACAACGCCGACAACATGATCAGCAAACCCGGTCAGCCCGGGGGAGCCATGCACATGCACGACTACGTCGGCAACCTCGCCACCGACGCCGAAACGACCGACGCCGATCTTGAGGCGGCCGGAACCACCTGCGCCTACGGTGACCGATCCACGTACTACTGGCCCTCGTTGCGGGTGATCGGCGCCGGCTCCGGGGTCCCCTCGACCCCGGTGGCGGGAAACACCGGCCGGATCCTGCGTCCCGACTCGGTGCTGGTGCAGTTCCGGGGAAACCCGGTCAGCAAGGTCCTGCCGATGCCGATCCTGACCCGGGCCGTCACCGGGAACGCCTCCGCGCTGACCGAGCGGGGGGTGAACGCCGAGCACGTGCAATGGGGCTGCTCCGGAAAGCCCGGCTTCAGCACCCGGTCCTACCCGCTCTGCCCGGCCGGGCAGCGGCTGACCCGAACGTTCGACTTTCCGAGCTGCTGGGACGGGCGACGCACCGACAGCCCGACGCACCGCGCCCACCTGGTGTTCCCGGACGCGGGCGGCGCCTGCCCGGAAGCCACCTTCGCGGTCCCGCAACTGCACGTCGTCGTCGCCTACACCATTCCCACCGGGCTGAAGTTCGCCATCGACGCGATGCCCGGCCAGTTGCGCTCACCGCTGGCCGATCACAGTGACTTCATCGACGTGATGCCCGCCGGCCTGATGAACCGCATCGTCGGCTGTCTCAACTCCGGCCGGACCTGCTGACCGGGTTCCCGACCGCCGGACCAGCGCATGCTTGGCGGATCTTAATAATCTGTTAGCACCGCCGATCGGTGCGGACTGATCACCTGCTGATCTCTGCTGACACGATCGAAGACGGAGCCACCGGCCCATGGTCCACTTCCCGGGAGACGGCATCACGCCCGCAGCCGACCGGCCCCCCGACAGCGGGGGGAGTCTGGCCGTTTCCCCGCCCTGGCGGCGCTTCAAACGGGATGGGGTCTCGCTCGCCTTCAGCGACACCCGCGGTCCCGGTCCGGTCGCGTTGCTGCTGCCCGGGCTGACCGGAAGCGCGCTCGAGTTCCAGCCGACCGCCGACCGGCTGAGCCGGCACTTCCGGGTGGTGGCCCTCGACCAGCGGGGGCACGGGCGTAGCACCCGCCGGCCGGACGATCTCTCCCGGCAGGCCTACGTGGACGACGTGATCGCCCTGATCGGGTTGCTGGCCGATGGCGCGCCCGTGCGGCTGATCGGTCATGCGATGGGCGCGCAGACCGCGATGCTGGTCACCGCGCAACGGCCGGACCTGGTCGAGCGGCTGGTCATGCTCGAGGGCGGGGCCGCCGGCGAGACCGAGCAGAGCATCACGATGACGATGGAATTCCTGTCGGCCTGGCCGCTACCGTTCGACTCCCCGAGCAGTGCCGCGGCCTTCCTCGGCCCGACCGCGCCCGCCCAGGCCTGGGTGCGGGACCTCGAGCGGTGCCTGGACGGCTTCCGCCCCCGCTTCGACACCGACGTGATGGCCGAGACGCTGCGCGGGCTGCGGCAGTCGCGCTGGCCCGAATGGCAGGGCCTGGCCGCACCGACGATGGCCGTCTTCGCCGAACACGGGAAGTTCTCCGCCGGCCGGCGGGCCGAGCTGATCGCGCGCCGCCCGGCCACCTTTCACCTGACCCTTCCAGACACCGGCCACTATGCGCACCTCGAGCAGTTCGAGACCTGGATGACGGCGCTGCACCGGTTCCTGCTCACCTCCGACGGCGCCGCGGTCCGGGAGAACAGCGTGAAGCTCGGCGACCTGCCCACCGTCGAGCGGCACGGCTAACGGTTAGCCAGATCTCCCATGATCACCTCTCCCATGATCACCGTCTGAGCCCGCGAAAATGCTACGGCGATGACACTTTCCCGGGCCGGGTCGGCGATCAGGGCTGCGGTCGGGTCCAGAAACCATTACGCCAGCGACGTTGCAGTGGCTCCTCGAGATATTTCCAGGACGCCGTCGCGACGATCATGCTCGCGGCCAGGGTGAAAATCAGGGAGATCCAGAAGCCTCCGTCGAACGGCTGCCGGCCGAGCATCGACCGGATCGCGTCCAGCAGCATCGGGTGCCAGAGGAAGACGCCGAAGCTGATCTGACCCAGCCACCGGAAGAAAGGGCTGGTCGCGGTTCGCCGCCAGGATGCCGCCGGGTCGCCGAACACCGCCGGCAGCAGTAACAGGGTGGCGATCACCAGGAAGGACAGGTGCTTGAACAGGGCCTGCGGGTTGGTCGGCCCTTCCAGTCCGAACGGCCCGGCCAGTTCGGTGGTGGTCAGCCAGTAACCGGCCAGCGCCAGGGACCAGCACGCTCCCGGCGCGGCGGCGATGTACCGCAGCACCGGGGGAACGGACTCGGCCCGCTCGCTCAGCCAGGCCAGCAGCATGCCCGCCCCGAACCAGTCGAGGAACGCCGGCAGCCAGAGCACCTGATTGCCCAGTCCGCCGGCCCGGTTCGTGTAGTAGGCCCGCCAGACGATCGTGAAAACGGCGAAACCGGCGAGCATGATCCCCGGGCGCAGCGCCGCTAGCTGCCGACGCCAGAGCGGATCGTTGAGGCCGGCGAGAAGACGACGGGGAAGCGGGAGACGAGGGACAGGCCGTCCTCGGCGGGCGACCGGGCCCGCCTCGTCCCCGGCCTCCGCGCGCAGTCGGCCGAGCCGATCGCTCGCCCGCGCCGCCGACGTCGATGGCCCGAGAATCAGCGCCGCCAGCAGCGGGAGGGCCAGGTAGAAGGAGACCTCGACGGCCAGGCTCCAGCACTGCACCATCCCGGGCAACTGATGGACGAAGTTGACGGTGTAGTTCTGGAGCATGAACACGGTCTGGAACCAGACCGATCCGCTCGCCTGCCGGGCCGCCGGCGTGATCAGGTAGTCGACGACCAGCACCGTGACGAAGGCCGGATAGATCCGGATGTAGCGTCGGCGCAGGTACGCGCCGAGCCGGACCGGCGGCCGCCGCCCGTAGGCGGCCTGCACGTAGGGCCGGAACAGCAGGAAGCCGGAGAGCAGGAAGAACAGGGCCACCCCGAAATCGAGCCGGGAGAGCCAGCCCGCCCACGCGCCGCGGATCCCGGCGCTGGAGATGAAGCCGACGTGGGTGAGCACCACCATCAGCGCGGCCACGCCGCGGTAGGCCTCCAGCACCGGCAGGTCGTGCCGGGGCAGGGTGGAGAGCTCACTGACCAGGGTCGCCCGGGCGCCCGGATCGGTCGCCGGCCGGCTCGGGGTCGTCGTCATGAGTACGGCACCCAGACCCGGGCGCCGGTGACGCAGTTGGTCTTCGTGGCGTCCAGCGCGACCCGGACGGCGCTGATCGTCTGCCCGTACGGCACCGGCAGCCGGACCGTGTGCGGACCGGCCGGAAGTTCGACGTTGGTGAAGCGTTGCGGGGTAAGCACCTTGCCCTGCGCGGTGACGACGGTCACGTCGACCTTGGCCGCCTCGGCCAGCAGCAGGCCGACCTCCACCTGGGCCCCCTGGGCGTAGAGCGCCGGCTTCGGCAGCCGGACCGTGACCGGGGTGGCCGGGCCGACCGGTATCGGGGCGAGGCACAACTTCGCCTTTTTCGTCTCGGTCAGGACCCTGGTGAAGTAGGGAGAGCGAACTCCGGCCGTGTTCATCACCGACGTCGGCCCGTCGCCGTCGTAGAACCGGATGTCGGGACGCAACAACAACAGCAGCGGTGCATCGGTGGGAAACACGAAACTCACCCAGGAGGGCATCACGGCGGCCGGTAGCGGGGTGGCCAGGACCCGGGGGTAGGGCTCGGCGTTGACCAGGGAAGCCCGGGCATTGGCGATCCACTGGCCGGTGGGGTTCTGCCACCACCGGTGGGCATAGGTCAGTGAACTGAGCACCGATCCGCCCAGCACCAGGAGGATCGCCAGCGCCGCCGCGATCACCGGCACGGTGATCTCGGCCGGGGCACCACGATCGGCCGGTGGCATCGACCGCGTCGGCGAGGCCGCCACCCCCACTCGCCAGGGCAGCCCGGCCAGGGCCCCCACCAGCAGGAACGCCGGCACCAGATCAGACCACAGGCGGGCCTGGTCGACCAGCGTCATCCCGTACTGAGTGAACCGGCCGGCCGCCACGATCACCACCGAGGGCACCGTCCAGGCCAGCAGCAGGGTCAGGGCCCGAACCACCCGGGACGGGCTGCGGAGCGCGGCCGCTCCCAGCCCGAGCAGCACGATCACCAGGCAGAAGGCCACCGCCGTCGTACTGACCTTGGTCACGCCGGTGTACTGGGTCTGGAACGCCCAGTGATAAGGACCACCGAGCAGCAGTGGGATCATCGTCCGGGTCGAGGTGTCCCAGCCCAGGCGCAGCAGCTTCAGGGCCGAGGGCAGCGAGCCGCCGCCCTGGTCGTACGGGCCGGAACGGTAGATCAGCAGGAAGACGGCATCGACGGCGCCGGTCGCCAGTACCCCCGCGCCGGCCGCCCGCCAGGCCGTCGAGCCGGCTCGGGCCGCCCCCGTGACCGCGGTCTGCCGCCCGGCGAACAGCGCCAGTGACAGACCGAGCAGGATGACCGGGATCGCGGCCGCCTTCTCGTAGCAGCCGAGCCCGGCCGCCGTCACCACGACCAGGACGACCAGATCGGCCCGATGCCGGTAGAGCACCCAGCGCAACTGGGCATCGATGGCCCAGACGATGGCGACGGTGCAGGCCAGCACCGTGATCGATTGCCGGTACCAGGTGGTGGCCGGGATCAGGGCCGGGGTGAACAGCAGCAGCGCCAGCGGGATCAAGGTGGCTGCCCGGGGCCCGAACAGGCGCCGCGTCACCCGCCAGAAACCCACCCCCAGCAGTAACCGGATCAGCAGCGTGACGATCGTCGCGGGAGTGTGCTCGAGCGGGAAGGCCCGGGACTGGACCCAGTCGAGCACGCGGGGCAGGGGAGCGAAGTGGGTGCCGTTCGAGTCGAGGATGAAATGCCAGAACGGCTGGCCGTAGGCGTATCCCTGAGCTCTCAGATCATCGACGTAGAGCGATCCCCGGCCCACGATCACCAGCAGCAGCACCAGCTGGCCGGCGATCAGCCAGGCGGCGACGGTGTCGATCGGGGTCCAGGCCGCCCGGCGGCGTTCGAGGGCCACGACGACGCGCTCGGGAACCAGAGCCGACAGATCGTTTCCAGCCGGGGTGGCGTCACCCGGGTCCCGGGGTGGCCCCTCGGGCGGCGGGATGGCCGCGCGCTCCAAATCGGCCGCACGCTCGAGCCGTTCTGTCACCCGTCATCCTCCAATAATCGTCCGCAACGCTCAGTGTGCACTGATCCCGACAGCAGCGGCAGGGGTAACCGAAAGTGACCTTGATTCATCGAGCAACTATCGCGCATCGACATCTACCCACTGGTAATGTGTCGAGCGCCACATTACTATCGGTAGTCGCATGGTTCGATGTCTTGCCAATCTCACCTGATCGCCCACCTCGACATGTACGGAGATGTTCATGCGCAGGATCGTTGGCCTCGTCTTCGTGGCCCTGGGGGTGGCCCTGATCGGACTCGCCGTGGCGCTGCCGGCGTACGTCTATCCCAGGGTCAAGATCCCGCAGGATCCCAATCTGTACCTGGTCGCCCAGGGACGGGGCCTGACCGTGCTGCTGGCCCAATCGGTCGACGACGGCGGCATCCGGGTGCTGACGAACCAGACGGTCACCGCCACCCGGCGGATCCGGGGTCAGGTGCGGACCGGCGCCCCCCGGCCCACCGGCGACAACGTCTTCTACCGGCTGGCGTTCCGGACCGACGTGGCCGAGCAGACCAACGGATTACTGACCGCGTACGTCGAGGGTGGTTCGATCAACGCCAGAACCGGGCTCTCGAACAACTGCTGCGGGGATTACATCAGCACCGATGCCACGGACACCGTGGGCACTCCGATCCGGCACGAGGGTCTGCAGTGGAAGTTCCCGTTCAAGACCCAGAAGAAGAGCTATCCGTTCTGGGATGTGAATCTGAAGAAGGCAACCACGGCCCATTTCGATGGCACCGAGAAGGTTGACGGCCTGCTGACCTACCGTTTTGTCCAGCCGATCAATAACGTCGTGATCTCACAGGAGGACATCCCCGGCTCCCTGCTCGGCCTGACGAATCAGCCCACCGTCCGGGCCGACCGGCTCTACTCGGACACCCGCACGCTCTGGATCGAGCCGTACACCGGCGCGATCATCAAGGGCAGCGAGAAGGTCAACCAGCGACTGGTCTCGAACGGTAAGCAGGTCCCGGTCATTCAGGGGACCCTGACCTACACCGACGCGACCGTGAAGATGATGGTCAACAAGTACAAGGGCAACGCCGCGAGCCTGAGGTTCGTGACCAGGATCGGGCCGCGGACCGGCTGGATCCTCGGCCCGATCCTGATCCTGGCCGGACTGGTCCTGATCATCAGCGCCCGGCGCGCAGACGCGGCCCGGGCCCGGGGTGGCCGGGGTAGCGACGCCGGCGTCCCGGACCCGAATGACCCCGGCCCGAGCGGCACCCCGACAGCCACCGGCCCGGCGGACACCGGCACTGACACCGGACCGGCCCGGAATGAACGCACCGGAGCCGCGACCCGGACCGGCCGGGCCCGGCGCTCCACCCAGGAATCGATCTGATCGAGTCAGCCGTCCAGTCGGCAGACGAAGATCGCGGTGCCGGGGATCAGCCGGCCCCGGAGTGGGCTCCAGGGGCCCCAGGGTCGGTCAAGGTCTTCCGGCCACTCGGGTTCAACCAAATCCAGCAGCCGGAAACCGGCCTCGGTCAGGGAACGGACCCGCTGCCCCAGGGTGCGATGATGCTCGGCGTAGGCGACCGCGCCGTCGGCACCGGTCTCGACGTACGGGTCACGGTCGAAATACGACCGGGTGACCTGCAGTCCGCCGGCCCCGGGATCGTCCGGGAACGACCAGCGAATCGGGTGCGTGATCGAGAAGACCCAGCGACCACCGGGCCGCAGCACCCGGGCCACCTCGGCCAGCAATCGCTCCGGGTCACCGATGAAAGGGATTGCGCCATAAGAAGTGAAGGCCAGATCGAAGGAGTCGGCGGCGAACGGCAGATACCGGCCGTCGCACTGGACCCGGGGCAGGCCGGCCGAGGGCGCCATCGCGAGCATCCCGGCGGACAGATCGGTCGCCACGCCCCGGGCACCGCGTTCGCGCAGCCAGGCGGTGCAGTCCCCGGCCCCCGCACCCAGTTCCAGGATCGAACGCCCGGCCACTGCGCCGAGCAGCCCGGCCTGGGCCTCGTCCAGCCCCTCCGGACCCCAGACCAGCCGGCCGGCCAGGTGGCCGAGATGCTCGGCCCGGTATTCGGCGGCCTCGGCGTCCCACCAGGTGCGGTTGCCCCGCACGCTCTCGTCGGCGTCGGCCGGGCGATAACCCGCTCGCCGCTGGTCGGTCAGATTCACCCCTGGGTCCTGGTTCACCCCTCCGATCTTGCCGGGTATCGTGACCAGGCCCGAAACCGCCGGTCAGCTTTGACCCTTGCTTGCGCGGCAGGCTAGTGTAGAGGGTGGCGCATCTAGGGGTGCCCTGCATCTAGGGTGCCCTCCATCTAGGGTACGTCGCCTGTGTTAGTCCTTGATCCGATTGGCGGGACGCCCTGCGGGGGGTTTGGTCACCGACTCGGGGCCCACCGGACTGCGTGCTCGGGTTTCACCAGAACCTAGGCGCCACTGCCCATACCCACACCTATTCCAGTCCGCATCGGAGTCCCCTCTAAATGACCGCCAGCACGGCCGAGAAGGCGCGCACCCCCCAGGTTGCGATCAACGACATTGGCAGCGAAGAAGACTTTCTCGCCGCTATTGACGAAACGATCAAGTATTTTAACGACGGCGACATCGTCTCCGGGACGATCGTCAAGGTCGATCGCGACGAGGTGCTGCTCGACATCGGCTACAAGACGGAGGGGGTCATCCCCTCGCGCGAGCTCTCGATCAAGCACGATGTCGACCCCAACGAGGTAGTCAGCGTCGGCGACGAGATCGAAGCCCTTGTTCTCCAGAAGGAGGACAAGGAGGGGCGTCTGATCCTGTCGAAGAAGCGGGCTCAGTACGAGCGCGCCTGGGGCACGATCGAGAAGATCAAGGAAGAGGACGGCATCGTCACCGGCACGGTGATCGAGGTCGTCAAGGGTGGCCTGATCCTCGACATCGGCCTGCGTGGCTTCCTGCCCGCGTCGCTGGTCGAGATGCGTCGGGTCCGCGACCTGCAGCCGTACGTCGGCAAGCAGATCGAAGCCAAGATCATCGAGCTGGACAAGAACCGCAACAACGTCGTGCTCTCCCGTCGCGCCTGGCTCGAGCAGACCCAGTCGGAGGTGCGCCAGACCTTCCTGCAGACCCTGCAGAAGGGGCAGGTCCGCTCCGGTGTGGTCTCCTCGATCGTCAACTTCGGCGCCTTCGTCGATCTCGGCGGGGTCGACGGACTGGTGCACGTGTCCGAGCTGTCCTGGAAGCACATCGATCACCCGGGTGAGGTCGTCGAGGTCGGCCAGGAGGTCACCGTCGAGGTTCTCGACGTCGACATGGACCGCGAGCGCGTCTCACTGTCGCTCAAGGCCACCCAGGAAGACCCGTGGCAGCAGTTCGCCCGTACTCACGCGATCGGCCAGGTCGTCCCCGGCAAGGTGACGAAGCTGGTTCCGTTCGGCGCGTTCGTCCGGGTCGATGAAGGTATCGAGGGCCTGGTTCACATCTCCGAACTGGCCGAGCGTCACGTCGAGATCCCGGAGCAGGTCGTTCAGGTCAACGACCCGATCTTCGTCAAGGTGATCGACATCGACCTCGAACGCCGGCGGATCTCGCTCTCGCTCAAGCAGGCCAACGAGGCCGGCTCCGGCGCCGGATCCGAGACCTTCGACCCCGCGCTGTACGGGATGGCGGCCGAGTACGACGAGGCCGGCAACTACAAGTACCCCGAGGGCTTCGATCCCGAGACCAACGACTGGCTCGAGGGCTACGAGAAGCAGCGCGAAGACTGGGAATCGCAGTACGCGGCGGCTCACGAGCGCTGGGAGCAGCACCGCAAGCAGATCGAGGACGCGAAGGCGGCCGAGGCCGAGGCTCAGGCCACCGGTGGCGGGGAGGCCCCGTCCGCGTCGAGCTATTCCTCCGAGGAGGCCGCGCCCGCCGAAGGCACGCTGGCCACCGACGAGGCCCTCGCCGCGCTGCGCGAGAAGCTCACCGGCGGCAACTGATCGATCCCTTCCCGGGTCGGCGCGAGCCACCCGGGAGAGACGAGCCCGGCATCTCACCCGAGATGCCGGGCTCGTCTCGTTCTCCTGCCTCCCGTCGGCAGCCGGATAGGATTCCCTGATGGTGCGGATCGGTCTCACGGGTGGCATCGGTGCGGGCAAATCCACGGTGGCGTCCCGGTTGCGGGATTTGGGGGCCACGATCATCGACGCCGACCGGCTGGCTCGCGAGGTGGTCGAGCCGGGGACGCCGGGCCTGGCGGCCGTGATCGAGGCCTTCGGGCCCGGGGTCCTGCTGGCGGACGGGCGGCTGGACCGGGCCACCCTGGGAAAGATCGTTTTCGGTGACGCTGAGCAGCGAGAGCGCCTGAACGGCATCCTGCATCCGCTGATCGGTGAGCGCACCCGGGCATTGGTGCAGGAGGCGGCCGAGAGCGTAGCGGGCGAGGTGGTTCTGGTTCACGACGTGCCGCTGCTGGTGGAGAACGGGCTTGCGGCCGGGTACCCGATGGTCGTGGTGGTCTATGCGCCGGAGGCCGAGCGGGTCCGGCGGCTGGTCGACGACCGCGGGATGAACCGGGAGGATGCGCTGGCCCGGATCCGGGCCCAGGCCGGCGACGAGGAACGCCGGGCCGTGGCCGACGTCTGGATCGACAATTCCGGATCCCGCGAAGCCACCGAGAAGCAGGTGGACGACGCCTGGCGGGCCCAGATCGAGCCGCTGCGCCACCTCGCCGAGGGCAAGGGGGGCGGGCCGGGTTCCGATCCGGTCGGTGGCTCGGAACCCGGCCCCTTACGGGGCTTCCGCGCTGGCGAGCGCGGATAGCTGGGGGTTGTTAGTTGGCCCAGAAGACGTAGTCGGCCGTGTACGGGACTGCGGTGGTGTCTCCGTCGGTGCAAGCGGTGGTGGGTGCGGCTCCGCCGGAGGTGTTCAGGCGCTGGACGTTCTGGACTTGGGCCAGCAGACCGTCCGTGGGCCCGCTGTGGCTGTTGACGGTAAGCAGCAACTCGGGAATGGATCCGGCCACGTTGACCCCGGCCGTCCTGGTCGCGGTGATCAGGGACTGGTCGGATACGGATTGCCAGCTAGGCCCCGCGAAGTGGTGAACCTGTCCGGCGGGTCCGCTCAGGGTGGCCTCGGGCACCGAGGCGCCGGCGAAGGACCCGTTGGCGCAGGTATACGTCTGGGTGCCGCTGACCACGTGATAAGTCCCGATCGAGTGCAGACCCGCGGGTGGGGTGAGCGCCGCCGGCGCGCTGTCGTCCGGGACCAGGCTGATGGCGTTGATCTGCGGCTGGTTCGCGGCCCCACGGATGAAGTCGATGCGCACGGTACCGGTGGCGTCGGCGGTAAGACTGAGGTCGCGTTCGACCCCGAAGGCTTCCTGACCGTCGGCCCCGCGAGCGACCGCTGTGCCGATGATGTCGAAGTTGATCAGGAACGGGCTGCCGTTCACATCCACGTCGAAGATGCGCTGACCAGGATGGCTGAAGTACCAGTCCATGAAGTACAGGCGCAACTGGTAGGCGCCACCGGGGGTGAGGCCGGGCACGGTGTAGGAGGATTCGAGGAACCGGGAGGTGTTCCAGACCGCGTCCGGAATCGGATGCGCCACCGTGGGGCCCCAGTTGGGCAGGCTCGCGGCATCGGCGGGCTTGGTGTCCGGGATACCGCCGGTACCGTACTGGTCGGGAACGAAAGTGCCGTCATTGACGCTACCGCCGACGTCGATCTGGACCCCGCCGGCCAGCGGAGCCGGATCGTCAGCGTGCGCCGCTGGGCTGCCGAGCCCAGTGATGACCAGCGTGGCGGCCAGGGCCCCGACCGTCAGGCCGGACCCGAGCTTGCGGGTGATTCGAGTAGCAGCGCTGGATCGGCCCGTGAAGCTGCCGAGTGTGACCATATATCGCACCTCATCCGTGAGTCGCGTCCCCACCGCAGGGACAGTAGCCATGATTTGCTGACATAGCCGATCAAAGTCGTCGATATCATGCCATGTGGTCATCAGTACCACGCAAGGGGGCCGCGGGGGGTTCACGGCAATGCCCTAGTTGTCGGTGGTGGCGTTTACCGTTGAGTCATGCGTCCCATCACTGACCTGCAACGCACAGTGGCTCCGTTCAAGGTGGTCTCGGACTACCAGCCGAGCGGTGATCAGCCGACCGCGATCGCGGATCTCGCCGGCCGGGTCAACTCCGGTGAGCAGCACGTCGTCCTGCTGGGCGCGACCGGTACCGGTAAGTCGGCCACCACGGCCTGGTTGATCGAGCAGGTCCAGCGGCCCACGCTGGTGATGGCGCCGAACAAGACGCTCGCCGCTCAGCTCGCCAACGAGTTCCGCGAGTTGCTGCCCAACAACGCCGTCGAGTATTTCGTCTCCTACTACGACTATTACCAGCCCGAAGCGTACGTCCCGCAGACCGACACCTACATCGAGAAGGACTCCTCGATCAACGAGGAGGTCGAGCGGCTT
>Ga0265340_10001471_pt1 | contig 13507 bp, 18 predicted proteins | sample 4CB225metaG_FD_202082 | JGI IMG/M metagenome (GOLD analysis project Ga0265340, IMG submission 202082) | Rhizosphere microbial communities from Carex aquatilis grown in University of Washington, Seatle, WA, United States - 4-CB2-25 metaG | ecosystem: Host-associated > Plants > Roots >...
CCCGGTGGTGGATGGGATTCTTCCACGCTGTCTTTTACAGCGATCCCCAAGTAATCCGCCAAGGCGCCTGAAGTTGTCTCACGTTTTCGAGACGGAACACGCAAAGTGAGTCCAACCTATCGGTCAATATGAGAAAGCAATTCTCTTCGTTGTCACACCTTGCTTTCATTAGTACCGCGGTTGCTTGTAATTTGTTCGGGTGCGCTGCGAAGGTCGATGACCTTGGCAACAGTGATTCCAAGCCGGCGGCGCAGGGGCCTATTTACTCGACGGGCGTTCCGACCGCACCGGCTAGTGCGGGGACGGATTCGGGCGTTACGGCATCGGGGATGTCTGCATTTCGCATCGTCGACATGGAGCAAACTGGCTGCGACTATGGCGGCGGTTTGGGATGTTCAGCTTCAGCTTTCATGGTTGACTCGGGCCGTCTGTTGTGGTTGTCGCCTTCCATTGACCCCACAGACCAGGAGCTCAATTACTATCTGCGCAGTTGCGGTGTTGACAATTGCGCTGGCACGCTAACGTCATCAGCCCGTCATCGAGACACAGGGAACTCGATGGGTACGCAAATGTACTGGATGCAGAAAGTCGGTGACCAAGTTTACTGGGGGGGCACAGCTGCGCCGTCCGTCCTCGTAGACGGAAATTCTAATTCTGCGCCCAATTCTGCGATCGCGCCGTCCGTGTTGACCGTAAACTCTGCGCCCGGTTCAACGATTGAGGCGGCAACGTCGGTCATCGACTTCAGCGGGATTCCAGTTTTGGACAATGGTTTTCTTTGCTGGGTAACGTCACAGAATACGTTGCTAAGATGCGACCTGACAGATTGTGTCAATAGAACGGAGAGTTTCGCAATAACGGAGCCCAGCGGCGCCGCGCCGTTCGATTCGGGCAGCATCGTGGCATATGACGATGAATACGTGTATCTCGTGGACTCCGGTGCAAGCACGGCCAATACGCGAATTGCGCGCTTGAAGAAGGACATGTCAGCGCCCTTCGAAGTCATTCTGCCCAGTATCCAGACGCACCCAAGTGTTTTCGGCGTGGATGGCGATACCTTGTATTGGGTTGAGGATATTGTCGGGGGGCGGTTGTTCAGTTGTCCCAAGTCTGGCTGCGTCGGAGCCCCAACCGTGCTCATGACAGGCTTGAACCGCCCGACGGATCTCGTGGTTGATAGCTCTTTTCTTTACGTACTCGAGTCGCCCTTGGTGGACACGTCAGCATCCCCTTCCACGGTGGATTACGCTTACGGTGCCACTTGCGATTCTTTGGTCAGAAGTGTGGGCTCGGGCTCCCCTGGCTACACAGTGACTAGGCCTGGCCGCATCCTCAAGTGTCCGCTCACCGGCTGCTCGAATCCTACGGTGATCTACGCAACTAGCGACGAATATGTACTCGACAAGATCAGGTTGGATGATCGCTTCGTTTACTTTCATGGCATGCATTCATTCACATTCCCGGGTTCGCCTCCTGGTTCATCCACATTCCCGGTTTTGCGGCGCTTTGATGGCTTCATCGGGGCGGTTCCGAAGTGAGCCAACAAGGGGCATCGCATTCTGACTCGGCCTGGCTTCATTTTTCCGTAAATATCTCAATCAGTCGCTTAGCTTCTTCCTTTGTCCTCGCACCTCGTAACAAAGGCCCACCATGCCGCTCCGATAGGCTTTTACTTCCGCCAGATGCAGGGTGACGTCTCTGTCGAGCTTCTCAAAGAACGGTATTCCGTCGCCAATCAAGATCGGGAGGATCGAATAACGAACCTCGTCGGCTAGCCCGAGACGGAGGCATTCGCCGGAAACTGTACCACCTCCAACAAACCAGATGGAACGAAACGTGGGTCGCAGTTGCCCATTCACGAGCTACATGAGATCGCCTGAATAGAACTTGACTGTCTCTCGGTTTCGCGGCAGTTCGCGACTAGTGAGAACGAACGTGGGTTTGTCGCCGTAAGACCAGCCGAACCCTTTTGCTTCAAACATCAACGCGGTCTCATAGGTTCGCGATCCCATGACGTGGCAGTCGATTGTTCTTAGGAAGGCCTCGACGAATCCTGGATCCAGTGTGTCCCCGTCTGCGAATTCGTCTGAGGTTTCGAGCCAGTCGACGCGCCCGTCCTTTCGAGCGATGAAGCCGTCGAGGCTCGCCACCATGTGAATCGTTACGCGAGAATCGGTGTTTGCCATCATGTCGTCCTGTCGTTGAGTGCCATTGCTCACAACTCGGTACGGCGTCGCTGCCGCTTGAGTCCATCTAAATGGCTAACGCATAGCCGGCAGCCCCGACAGTAACACCAAACGCGTCAGGAGGGGGGGGCAGGAGGCGGTATTGTCGTGTTCGGCCCGAGGCGGTGCTTGATGGCGGTCAATCTGGGTCTGTCATCGTGAAAGTCGTGCCCTATTTGCTGGATTTCAAACGAAATCAGTGCTTTCAATCGTCCGTTCACGCGCACGGGAGATTCTCAATGGCAAAAGCAAAACCAAAAGCGGCAACGAAGGTAGTCAAGAAGCTCACCAAGGGGGCCTTGATCTTGGCCATCCTGGAAAGCATGGGGGAGGGTTGGGCACGCAAAGACGTGGTAAAGATACTCGAATCGCTCACCGAGATTGGACACAACGAACTCAAGAAGAAAGGCATGTTCGTTCTGCCTGGTTTCGCCAAGTTCGTCGTCATCAAGAAGCCAGCGCGACCTGCACGCGAAGGCATCAACCCGTTTACGAAGGAGCCGACGACGTTCGCGGCAAAGCCCGCCAGCAAGGCCGTCAAGGCGCGTCCAGCCAAGGCTATCAAAGACGCGATAGCGTAGTGTGGTGATTGCTCGATCCACTGCTTGAGCAATGAATCGATGCTCGATTCCCCGGCAGCTCGACCTATGCAATAGCTCGGTTGAGCTGCCTGCCTCAAGTCACGGCAACGAGAGAGTACCGCAGGCTCAGCGCACGGCGACCAGGAAAATTCGCGGAAATGAGAACAGTCGCTTTCCGTCTGCGCGTGGAGCGTAAGCCGTGTCGAGAGCCGCAGCGTACGCCTCCAAGTAGGCTACCTGTTCGTCTGGCGTCAATGCCTCAAGATAAGGTCTAATGCCCGTGCCTTTGACCCATTCAACGATACTTTCAATGTCTGGCATCACATACTCGTAGATTGTTTGCCAGATATCGACGCGTTGCGCTCGGGGCGCCAGCAAATCATAGTAGAATGTAGGAGACTCCACTGGCAAACGTGACCGTACGCCATCCAAGCGAGTTTTCCATCGTGCGTCAAGTTCGCGCATCAACCTGTGACTGGGTTCGTTGAAATTGCGCGGCATCTGCATTGCCAGAGTGCCTCCCGGACCAAGGGACTCGAACAGCCGAGGGATCAAAGATTCGTGATCGGGCAGCCACTGCAGTAGGGCATTGGCAAACAGCAGATCGGGTGACGTGTCCGAACGATATTCACGTATGTCCGCATGAACCCATTCCAATTCCGGCCAATCCGCGCGGGCACGCCGGAGCATTTCCCCAGAGTTGTCGACCCCAACTACTCGTGCAGTTGGCCAACGGGTTCTTAGCAGGGCGGTGGAATTGCCTGGACCGCACCCAAGGTCGACGACTAAACGCGCGATGTCCAGCGGGACGCGCGCCAGCAGCTCATGCGCTGCCCGGGTGCGTTCATCGGCGAACTTCAAATACAGCTTGTCGTCCCAAGCCGGCATTATCGTGACTGTTACCTCAACGCGCAGTCTACGCCAGCGGCATGCGCGTGAGACAGCCCGCTGTAGTGTTTTGGCCCCATGCTTGCACCGCGGCGCGAATAGACTCGAGCCTCCCGCAGTTGGTTCCCAATGGTCCAGAATTACACTTCCGTGAATTCGCTGCGAACCCGCGCCAGGAAGCGGTTCCAAACCTCGTTGGGCTCCCAAACCCGCCCGATATAAGCGTCTGCTTGCGCGCGCGACCAGCCAAGCTCAGCTTCGCCCAACAAAGCTGTAAAGCAAGATACGCGATAGTTCATGGCACAGTGGGCAAACACGACCTTTCCGCGCAAACTGTTCATAACTTCACGAAATCGGTCGAAGTCTGCGCTGGTGGGATTCTGGAAGTTTACCGGAATGTGGTGATAGAACATTCCTAACGTCGCGACGGAGGCCGCCTCGTCCGACAGGCAGTACCGTGGATCGAGCAAGCCGAGATTCACGACCGCCTCAAACCCGTGAGTCGCGAGCTCGTGCAGGTGATCCTCGCTAGGCTGACCAGCTGTGACGAACACGCCATCGATATCCACCAAGTTGCAAATGCCATTCAGAGTGACACGTACGTGCGGGTTCGGTATTGAGTAATGCTCGTCGGTCAAATCGCCTCTTCACGGGGTACTGTCTAGAGCTTCCTTCGAGGGATAGAGGTCGTGCATGACGAGCAGCGTCTTGCCATCTTTTTCCTCGAAGGTCACCGTGGTCACGGCCCCACCGTCCACACCTTCGTCATTGGTCCAGACGAGGCGCGAGTGCGGTGTCACTTCGATGTACCTACCGAAGAACGCCATGGGCTTCGATGCATCGTTGCCGAGCATGAACACGAAGCGGTAGCTGCCCCCCACACGAACATCGGCCTCGCAGGAAAGGAAGGACACGCTAAACGACTTCGGCGCCCACCACCGCTTGAGCAGCTCGGGCTTGGTAAACGCCTCGAACACATGATCGCGAAAGGGCAGCATTGGAATTGAGCAACGAGGCGGTGCGCCGGGTGATTCATGATGAACTGCAGGAACCTCGCAATCCCCGCACAATGAGAAGTAGCAAACCGACCCAGGTTGATGCCGCCGATAGTGCTGCCCTCGGTACTCCACCAAGTCACCGAATCCGTCCGCGATATTGATCGGGGTCCACATCGGGCCCACCATCATCCCGTTGGAACTCGAAGCGGGCATATTGAGCAGTGCGACCCCGGAACTCGCTAGAAACGTGGCTCATGGGTATGGGGTGAGAGGTGTGAATGAAATTGTCCCGTTTTAATGGAGGATAATATGATAAAATGGTGGAAGTCCGTAGTCTTTTGTATTGCAGCGCTCACCTGTACCGTTGTCGGGGAGCGATCATCGTCGGCGTTAGAGCCGAACGACAATTCCTATCCATGGGAGGTAAACCTAGCGTGGTACGGAAACGCGACCAACTACGTTTGTAACAACCTCGAGTGTTGGTGGTATTCGATGGAATCGATATCGCCTTCCGGTGACGTCGACTATCTCACGTTGATATGTGGCAAGGGGCTGATCACGCAGGCTCGAATCAACTTCACGGGCGCGTCTGGCGACTTGGACATGCAAGTCTATAAGCTCGACGGAACATTTCTGGGCGGCTCGTATGGCACCGGGAACGACGAAATCGTGAACACCAGTTCCGCGGCCAGGAACGCGTTGATGATGAAAGTTTATGGATACAACGGCGCCACGAACACGTACACGATTATTTTTGACTGCAGCAGTTCGTAGTTGCAGAGCATGGGAAATGGTGGAGCAACAAACGCGTACGGGATCGCATTCTACTGCACGTGATCGAACGCAATTCTGGTAAATGGGAAATTGGTCACGTCGCGCGCATCGTGATACGGTGAATGTATGAAAAGGGTGTATTTCGTTGTGGGTGGACTGGCCGTCGTGGGTAGCATCATTGGCGCCATCCAATGGACACGTTCGTCTTCCGCACCCGAACGAAGTCGCCCCGCGGAAACCGTGCGCAGAATGCCGGAGCCTGTTGACTCGACTGAGGAAGCAGGCTCCGGCACTTTGGAGGAGGTTCGGCGATTGCGTGCGGAGCTGCAGCAGAAAGATGAGCTGCTACACGCGCTTACTGCTCTGCCGAAGGTTGCCGAGGACGCGCCTGCCCAAGTCGTTGCCGCGCCGCCGACGCCCGACTTGGATCCCGCTGCGCGGACAGCCGATCTACTCGACGAACGCATGCTCATGGCACCTGAGGAGCCACGCAAAGCGGCCGAAATGGAGCGAGCACTTCGAGACGTCGCGATCCCTACTGCGCTGGACCAGGCCAAGCTGACCTCGCTCCATTGTGGGTCGACCCTATGCAAAGTAACTCTCAGCGCGGATAATGAAGCAGCAATCAATCGGTCGATGGTAGCGATGAGCTCCCACCTGCCGAAGCTGTTCGGCGCCTCCGTCGTGCTCCAACTCAGCGGAGATCAGAGCGCGATGTATGTCGCCAAGTCGAGCCAAGACCTTGCCATCGAGCCCGCGAACCAGGACAAGCAGTGAAATGTTTTCGTCGCGCCCGGAACCCGTAGTGTCCGAGAAATCCATCGCGTCCAATGCTAGGCGAAATCACGTTTCCTAGCTTCTTGGTCATGCCTGCACGGAGACAAAAGCCGCAGCCGCTCGCGATTCCGACCGCGACCCCGACGGTATTCGTGCCGAGGTCACCCCTGCGCAGTCGTTCTTCGGGAACATCGCAGGCGAGAACGACTTCTTCGTGTAGTTGAATGGTCATTAGTCTGGATGGGCGGTGATGAAATCGTCGCCGGCGTCCACGATCCAGACCGTTTTGATGACGGCCCTGATGGCCAGCGGGTCCAGTTACGATGGCACGGACCTCGTACTTTGCTCCGAATTCGCTCTCCTGTCCGGGGTTCGCGTTACCGGAACGAGCGATGTCGAGAAGCGCCCACCGGGGCGTTTCCCAGTTTGAAATGTTGAATCCCAGCGCATTGAAGAACGCCGACTTGCCCCTAGCGCGCGGGTTGACCGGCGACAGGAGAAAGTCGCGAACCTTCTCGGCAGACACGATGGCACGATCGGCACCGGGTGACTTCACGCGTCAGTCATATACGAATCGTGCGCGTACTGTAAAGTCTCATATTGCACACAATCCGCGGCGTCTGCTGGTCCGTATCATTTCGTCACTAAGCAGCCATTTTCGTTCGGAGCTCGATCTGGCGGTAGCTTCTCAATGAACTCTGGTGGTCCGCTAAGACGAGTCGACAGTCCACATCCAGTAAACTCGATCACCAACCCGTTTACAAATTCCAATTTTCCATGCACCACACCCCGTTTCTCAAGAGGGACCGGACGATGCGCTCGGGACTTGGTCCTCTAGGGCAAGACGCACGAACAGAGCCTGATGGTGCTTGAGAGCCTCAGCAAACTGAGCGACCTGTTCTGAACTAACGGTCTCAGAACTGCCCACGTCAATTGGCGGCGAAGTGTGCGCATTGCTCAACACGTAACAGTGGGATCAACGCTTGCTGCACAGCGTCTCCGACCTGTCCGGGCACAACACCTGACGTGCCGCGAGAAGAGCCAGCGTGTCAGCAAACCGCACGTCGAGTTTACCGTGACCGACGAGCATGCGATACCACATCGCGCCAAAGATCATGTCGACGGTCACCTCGCTGGCCTTCGACGCGTAGCGCAGGAGCAACTGGCGTAGGATTTGGCGCCGCTCCTCGATGAATACGCGAAAGTGGGGCAAAAATGCCGGATCGAGCTGAGCCTCTGCCATGAGCCCGCGCAACACAGGGGCTGTGCTCTCTTTTCCGCTGGCATAGCGAAACGTGGCCCTGAGAAATGCACGCAGATCAGCTTCGAGATTCCCCTTTTCATCCCAAGGGATTGTCCGGGCGTTCTCGCGTAGCGCCTCGAGCACGACCTCCGCGCGCGAGCGCCACCAGCGATAAACCGTCTGCTTGCCCACGCCCGCCTCGGCGGCTATCGCATCGATCGTGAGCTTCCCGTAGCCTTCGGCCCGGGCGCGTCGCAACGCCGCGTCCAGGATTCTTTGCCTGGCGTCCTCGCTTCTTGTCCGAGCCATAGTTGCCGTCAGTGCATCGCAAGACGGCCGCCACCGTCAACGACTAATGTGGACCCAGTAGTGAATCCTGAGGTCATGAGAAAGACGATAGCGCGTCCGATTTCGTCCGGGTTGCCGACGCGCCCCACGGGCAGCGCCGCACTCGCCTGTCCAAAGAACCCGTCCTTTTGCTCACGAGGCATGCCGTCCCACCAAGGCGTGTCCACGATACCTGGGCTTACCGCATTGACTCGAATTGGCGCCAGTTCGAGGGCCAAGATGGGGACGACCGCTTCGAGTGCCCCATTTACCGCCGCCAGCCCGGCAGTTCCCCGGATCGTCGAGCACGCGGAGGCAGCTGTTACCAACGTGATCGAGCCCGACTTCATCGAGCGTGCAGCCACTTGGATGACCGTAAGCTGGGCCAGCGTCTTCGCTGCGAACGCATCACGCACTGCCTGAAGATCCAGCTCGCGAAACGCACCCGCGCCTTTGCCGCCACTGACACAGACGACCACATGGTCGAACGGTGGAGCACCTTCGAACACGCGAGCGACCGCTTCGGGATCTGTGCCATCCGCTGTCTTTCCACTGGCGTCCGGCAATCGTGAGAGTGCCGCCTCGAGTCGCTCGGGGTTTCTGCCCACGATCACGACCTTGGCACCTTGGGATGACGCTAGCCGCGCCGTGGCTTCTCCAATTCCCGAAGTTCCACCAAATATCGCTACCCTTTTGTTGTTCATTTTCGGTCTCCTTATAACGAGACGTATAGTTTCGTTTAGAAGCATAACGAAACTGTTCGTCTCGTCAAGCAAGCGTTGGCTAACCTCTCGAACGACCGAAACGCCGCACCGGTTCGAAGTGTGAATCTTCGCATCCCCTTGTTCTGGAGATTGCCGAAGACCGGTTCGACGGTGCCCATTCGGCGACTGTAGATTTCGCGCCTGAGCGCGGCCTGCCAGAATGGAAAGCCGCCAACTGCAAGCGATTGTTATGCGGCCCCACGCTTGGCCTACCGTGATTGACCTAGTAAGTCGTCGATTTTCATGCTTCTCGCACTATAGATGAACCTATCATTGACAGCGTCAATGACCTACATTAGGTCATTGTGCATGGGAGCTTCAAAAGCAACCAGTATTGAAAATTTGCGCATCCGAGACGACAAGCCTCACTTGGCGCGGGAAGTCGCTCACACCTATCAAGTGCTCATGGCCGGACTGTCATGGAAACTCGGCATGACGGCGTCGCGGTTTGCGCTCATGCGGCTCTTGTGGACCGCCGATAGGGATGTCGGCGTCATGGATCTCTCGCGCCGGCTCGGTGTCAACGCTGCGGCAGTCACGCGGATGGTGCAGGAGCTGGAAGGCGAGCGGCTTGTTCAGCGGCGTGCCGATCCCAAGGACGCTAGGCGCAACTACGTTAGGCTGTCGCCCAAGGGGCGAAAGGTATTCGGTGTGGTCCACAATCTCAGCCATGAGTTTGAGCTGTCGCTGTCATCGGTGATCAGCGACGAGGAGAGGACCATCGCGATCGCGGTTCTGGCAAAACTTCGCACGTTCGCGGAGGATCTGTGTCGACACCAGAAAGGAGTCAAGCCATGAAGTCGGAGCGGACGAGCAAGGAGCTCACGATGCTCCTCATCGATGTCGTCGTCCTCGCAGCCGCCTTCCTGACGTTCGGGAGCGGGCTGGTCCTGTTCTTTGGCTTTCACGTCGGCGAAGGCGCATTTCGCACTTCTTCGCTCGGTCTCAATCGCCTCACATGGCTGAATCTCCACCGACTGCCAGCCCTGATGGTGGCGCTCGGGATCGGCCTTCATGTTGCGCTCAACTGGAGAGCGTTCGTGGGACGGTGTCGGCGCAGTCTATCTCGAAAGGGCGGCTCGCGAGATGTTCTGGAGTTGGTCATGTATGTGGCCTTTTGGACCGTCGCGCTCGCAGGGATGGCAGTCTGGCTACTCATCGGAGGTTCGGCGCCGCTCGCGGGCCCGGTCCAGATCGGACGGCTGCCGCAAGTACGGCACCAAGTCGTCGACGTTCACAATATCGCGGGGCTCGTGGCGTTCCTGTTGACATTACACCATGTTTGTCACCGCTGGCGTCGAATGGTGCGAGGTCTGAGGACGGCGTGGCACACGGCCGAAGAGAGAGGTGTTTGACATGGCCCAAAGCCTCGAGATTTACAACCAGATAGATTGGTGGAACCCCCGGCACTCGCTCCTCAAAATGGCCGCATTCAAGTTCGAATACTTCCACGAGAGGATCGGGAGCCTCGATGGGCTGCGTATCCTCGACCTGGGATGTGGGGGTGGACTCATTGCCGAGAAGTTCGCCAAGCAAGGGGCGAACGTCACGGGAATCGATCTCTCGGAAAAAGCGCTCTGCGCGGCCCGAGACCATGCTGCCGCGGGCGGACTACAGATCAGCTACGAACTTGGGAAGGCCGAGGAGATCCCGGTCGCCGACGGACTCTTTGACGCCGTCGTGTGCGCCGACTGCCTTGAGCACGTCGGCGACTTGGAGCGGGTCATCGAGCAAGTCTCCAGGGTCCTCAAGGACGGCGGCGTCTTCTGCTACGACACTTTCAACCGCAACTTCTTGTCGAAGGTTATCATCACGTGGATCGTGGAGTCGCGTCTTCGTCGGGAATATCGCCGTCTGAACGTGTCCGAACGAGCCTTTGGCATCCACGACTGGAGCAAGTTCATCAAGCCCGAGGAGCTCACGGAGATCATGGCGCGCCACGGGCTCGTCAAGGGAGAGGCGAAGGGGATCCGCCCTGGCAAGGGCGGCTTCAAGGTCGGCGGCAGGCCGTGGATCGCATACATCGGCTATGCGACGAAACAACAGTTGCCGTGCTGCTAATCGGTAGCGTACACCTCACTCGGCTGTGGGGCTAGACTTGACGGCGTCAGCAGCAAGCAGCCCACCGCGGCCCTTGCGGGCCGATTTTAGATCGGAACTAACAGGGATATTCCGTCGACAACGAAGCTGTTAGTTAGGAGCCTGAGCTGCGCCTTTGTCATGAGTCGGAAATTCAAGTGATTCGAGTCCGCATAACGTCTTGGTTTCAGCCGCGGCCCAATCAGCAGCAGAAACAGGCAACAGGATGCCAGAACAGCGAAGCGAGTACAATGGATGCGAGCGATAGCGAGCCACGAGCGTAGCAGCCCAGACCCAACAGCAAGGCCAAGGCCCTCGGCTGCAAACCAGAGTTATGCCCGGCCGCCACGACTTCAAACTATCTGCAGCGGGGGCCGGAGTTAACTGAAGGCACGCCAACACAAGCGACGACGTATCAGCCCCGACCAGCGCCACCCATCAAGTTGCCAGCAAGCGAGACGATTCAGATCAGTTCGGCACAACGAACCAGACCAGCGGCGCTGCACACGCGTCCAGGGCTGCTCCCATTTGACAGCCGGGCATCGTCTGAGTGAGCGACAGTGAACTTCGGCGGTGATCGAGGCCAGTGATGGCAAGGCGACGGGCTTTTGGATCACCTGGACCCGAGAGATACGCGGTTTGGCCGGGCAAGAGTCGCTGATCCCCGAGGTCGAACGTGCTCTCCGTAGCCGTGGTCACGGTCCAGCGCACGATATCGGAGAGACCCGGCGCCCCGTACAACCCGGCTATTTCTGGAATGCATTGGTAAGCCGCCCGAGGCGCTGACGGAAGCCGATATCCGAGGGTACATACTGCACCTCAGAGATGAAAAGCGACAGGCACCGTCGAGTATCAACATCGCCATCTGTGCGCTGAGGTTCTTCTTCAACTTCACGCTACAGCGGGACTACGAGGTCTTTGCGTTGCTGCGTGTCAACCGACCGCGCACATTGCCGGTCGTGCTCAGCCGTGCGGAGGTCAAGCGACTGCTGGGTGCAGTTCAACATCCGGTGCGTCGTATGGCATTGACCACTATCTACGCGCTCGGTCTTCGTTTGGGGGAAGGGTTGCACTTGCAATCGAGTCACATCGACAGCGCGCGGCAAATGGTCTGGGTGCGCAGCGGCAAAGGCGCCAAAGACAGGCGAGTGCCACTGCCCAAACCACTCCTGCACAAGCTGCGTCAGTATTGGAAGAATGAGCGTCCGGTTTCGACCCTGCCGTTGCTCTTCGTGTCCGCCGAAGGCAAGCCGATTCACGAAACCACACTGCAGAAGACGTTTACGGCGGCGCAGCTCGAGTTGAATCTGCCGCGGCGCGCCACCATCCACACACTTCGCCACAGCTACGCGACTCACTTGGTCGAGCACGGTATTTCACTGCGTACTATCCAAGATGTGCTGGGTCACAAGAGCCTGCACACGACCGAAGTCTACATGCACGTCACCGTGCCAGGGACCGAGCGTCTGCAAGCGGTGCTCGACCAGTTGATGGCTGACCTGTAGCCCCGCGGTCACCACAGGATGTTGCGGCTAGCCGACGTTGTGCGGCGGCACGCGGCTGGGTACTTGGCACGCTTCGGCGATGCGGTGCTGCCGAGCCACGTGCGCGCTCTGCGAGCGATTGCCTTGTGTCGTACACCCGCGCTGGGCGGGCACTCTGCCCGCTGCACGCAGTGCGGACGCGAGCACTTGCTGTATCATTCGTGTCGGAATCGCGTGTGTCCGCAATGTGGCCACGATGCAACCGAGCGATGGCTCACCCATCAATGCGACTTGTTGCTACCCGTGCCGTACTTCCACGTCGTGTTCACACTGCCGTCGGAGTTGCGACGGGTGGTGCGCTCACACCAACGCGTCCTTCTGGCTGTGCTCTGCCAAGCAGCGTTTGAGACACTGGCGAGTCTTTGCGCTGACCCGCAATGGCTCGGTGGACGCGTTGGAGCGCTTGCAGTACTGCATACTTGGACTCGGACGATTGAGTGGCATCCACATGTGCACCTGTTGGTCCCCGGTGGTGCTCTGGCCCCTGACGCTCGAACGTGGCTTGAACCACCCAGGTATCGCAAGCTCTTCTTGGTGCCCGAGCGCGCTCTAGCGAAGCGCTTCCGAGGTCGGTTTCTCGCCCTGGCGCGTCGGGCGTTGCCCGATGTTACGTTTCCACATATCCCCTGGGGCAAGCGGTGGGTCGTATCTGCAAGGCGCCCGGTGCATGATCCCAATATCGTATTGGAGTATCTCGGTCGTTACGTGCATCGCACCGCGCTCAGTGACAAGGCAATCGTTGGGTGCACGGGAAAGGACGTGACCTTCACTTTCCGCGACAGTCAAACCCATCAAAGAAAAACGATGACGCTTGGGGTGCACGAATTCTTGCGCCGCTTTCTGCAGCATGTTCCTCCGAAAGGCATGCATCGGGTGCGCGCATTCGGGCTGCTACATCCGAGCCAGCGCCACACCCTGCGGCGGTTGCAGCTGCTGCTAGCCCCACGTTACATGCCCACGCGAAAGCCTCCGCGCCAAAGACACAAACCCCGCTGCCGCTATTGCCAAGGCGGGACTCTGCAGCTGCTCCGCCGGCTGACCCCGGAGCAGTGCCTTGCCTTTGAGTCACATAGTGTTACCAGCCGCGTTCATTGAGCCGATTGGGCACCTTTCTGATCCAGATCGATGATGTGTTTGACGGCGAGCAAGTTGCTGAAGCCATCAAGCTGCAGGATTGGGTCCAATCCAACTACTTGGTGTAGGTCGGCGGAATGGAGACGAGCATTGGCGCGGGGCCAGCCGACAAAAGGGTGACGAGAAGCCGCAGATTTCGACAGCTTCGGATTCTCGTCGTGCTCCGAATCGAA
>Ga0265340_10001474_pt1 | contig 13487 bp, 13 predicted proteins | sample 4CB225metaG_FD_202082 | JGI IMG/M metagenome (GOLD analysis project Ga0265340, IMG submission 202082) | Rhizosphere microbial communities from Carex aquatilis grown in University of Washington, Seatle, WA, United States - 4-CB2-25 metaG | ecosystem: Host-associated > Plants > Roots >...
TATCGAAGATCCAAGAACCAAACAAATTGACTGCATGTGACTCAACCTCAAACCAGCAGGTCAAACGACCTCACAGCCAAGGAGTTCCGGAGGTCTGAGACCCAGACCGGCGAGGCGACCTACTACAACGACATCGGTTACGGGGCCTGCGGTACCTCCATCAACGCGTCCACCGAAATGCTGGTCGCCGTCTCCTACACCTGGTGGACCGCGGCCAACCCGAACAATGACCCGCTCTGCTCGGGGATCTCGGTCGAGGTGACCTACCTGGGCAAGACCATCACGGTTCCGGTACGGGACAAATGCCCGTCCTGCGACGCGACCCATATCGATCTGAGCCAGCCGGCGTTCGGGGAGTACGCCTCGACCAACCCCGCCGACACCCCCGGAGTGCTTCAACCGGTCACCTGGAAATTCGTCAGCACCGGGACGACCACCCCACCGACCACGGCTCCTCCGACCACCGTGCCGCCCACGACCGTGCCGCCCACGACCGTGCCGCCCACGACCGTCCCACCGACCACCATTCCGCCGACCACCTGCACCGGTGCGGCGGCGTGGAACTCGACAACGGCGTACACCGGTGGCGCGGTGGTCAGCTACGGCGGTCACAAGTGGACGGCGAAGTGGTGGACCCAGGGTGACACCCCGGGCAGCAACAGCCAGGGGGTCTGGGCCGACACCGGCGCCTGCACCGGCAGCAGCCCCACCGCACCGACCGGCACCTGTACGGCCACCGCCTGGGTCTCGGCCACCGCTTACACCGGTGGGGCCGTGGTCAGCTACGGCGCTCACACCTGGACGGCGAAGTGGTGGACCCAGGGTGACACCCCGGGCAATAACAGCCAGGGGGTCTGGACCGACAACGGCCCCTGCTGAACGTTCCCCTTTCACCGGACCGTTTGACTGAATGCCCCGATCCGGATGCCCACATCCGGATGTTCCGATCCGGATGTTCCGATCCGGATGTTCTGGTCCGGCGAAATGATGACGCCGCCGGCGCGGATGTATTTCCCGCGCCGGCGGTTACTCATGTATGGACCAGAACAGACCGGAACACAGACAGCCGGACCATCAGAGTGAGGACGGATCATGAAGCTTGGAAAGACGCCGGCCCGACCGAATGCCGTGACATTCAAACTGGCCCGGTATATCGATACCAGCGTGCTGCCGACACCGCCGGCCGAGTTCGGTCACGAGAATCTGGTCCCGGCGCAGTCCTGGGGCATGCTCGGTAACGACGCCCACGGCGACTGCGTCTGGGCCGGCGCCGCGCACGAGACCATGCTGTGGAATCTCGAGCGGGACAAGACCATCACCTTCGACCCGGAACAGGTGCTGAGCGACTACAGCGCGGTCACCGGATTCGACCCGGACAAGCCGGACACCGATCAGGGCACCGACATGGAGGCCGCGGCCGCCTACCGCCGCAAGACCGGCGTCATCGACGCCGCCGGCAAGCGTCACAAGGTGGCCGCGTACCTGGCCATCACGCCCGGCGACGTGCAGGAACACCTGCTCGCGCTCTATGTCTTCGGTGTCGTCGGTCTCGGGGTCGAATTCCCGGGCTCGGCGATGGACCAGTTCAATGCCGGCAAACCCTGGGACGTGGTGCCCGGATCGAAGGTCGAGGGTGGCCACTACATCCCGCTGGTCGCCAAGCGCGACAACCTGGAGATCGTCACCTGGGGCCGGATCCAGGAGATGACCCCGGCCTTCCTGGAGAAGTACAACGACGAGAGCGTGGTCTACATCTCGCGGGAAATGCTGACCAGTGGCAAGAGCCCCGAGGGATTCGACCTGGCTCAGCTCAAGGCGGACCTCGCGGCCCTGAAAGACTGAGCGCTCCGGAGCGCCCGCGATGCGTGTCAGGATTGGCGGATGGCTGTTCCGATCGTTCTGCAGTCGATCACTGAAGAGCAGCGGCCGGTGATCGAGCGGCTGTGGCAGCTCTATACCCATGATCTGTCGGAATTCCGGGGGATGGTCCCGGACGACGAGGGACGGTTCAAGCAGACCCGGCTGGCGCTGCATCTCGGTGATCCGGAACGCTGCGGTTATTTGATCCGCAGCGGCCCGACCGGCTCCGGGCCTTCGACCGGTTCCGGCCCATCGGCTCCGGTGGGCTTCGTCTTCGTCCGGGGGCTGACCCGGCCGCCCCGGTCGATCGGCGAATTCTTCGTGGTTCGTGGTGTGCGCAAGCAGGGAGTGGGGCACGCGGCCGCTCTGGAGATCCTGCGCCGGTACCCCGGTCGCTGGGAGATCGCCTTCCAGGAGGAGAACCCGAAGGCCGCCCGGTTCTGGCGCCGGGTCGCCACCGATCTGGTCGGCTCGGCCTGGGCCGAGCAGCCACGGCCGGTGCCGGGTAAGCCGGATCTTCCACCGGACCGCTGGCTGCTCCTGGAGACCTGAGGCCGGCAACTGGGGCCGGCAACAACTGGGTCAGCAACAACTGGGTCAGCAACAACTGGGGTCAGCAATTGCGCATCACGGCGGCCTTGGCGTAACCCAGGGTCTGGCGGACGTACTGGTAGGTCCAGGAGTCCCAGGCTACGTGGACCGGTACGGGCAGCATCAGCAGGGTTCCGGAGTAGCAGCGCCGGACCAGCAGCCGGGCCCGGCTGACGTGGTACTTCGGCAGCACGACGGCGACCCGGGTCCAGCCGTTGGCCGCGGCCAGGGCCCGGATCTCCTGGGCTTCACCCCGGGTGGTGGAGGGATCGGGGGTGAAGCAGATGATCCGGTAGCCGATCGGCCGGGAGGCACAGGTCTGATGGACTTCCAGGTTGTCATCGGGCTGGTACGGATCGGACAGCACCAGTACCGGCGCGGCCCCGCCCTGGACCAGGCTCTGCGCGAACATCGCGGACTCCGGCAGGCCGCCGAGGGCCACCACCGCATCGACGGGCTGACCGGCGGTCAGGTGATCGACGGCCGGGTCGACGTAGAACCGCTGCCCACCGAAACCGACGATCAGACCCAGAGCGAGGACGACGCCGAGGGTCGGCCCCAGCCATCGTCTCCGGGCCACGGTGATGACGCCGCCGGCCGGGATCAAGGTATCGCCGGCGGGTTCACTCACACCCGAAAGTATGACGGCCCGGCCGGCCCGCCGCCGACGCCCCGGTCAGGCCGACGACGGCCGGGGCCCGGTGCTCTCCCGGATGATCACCTCGCCGCGGATCCGGACCAGCCGGGGGGCCGGTCCGGGGCTGGTCTCCAGGGCCATCACCCCGGCCCGCTCACCCATCTCGACCAGCGGTAGCCGCACCGTGGTCAGGGCCGGGGCGAGGTCGCGCAGGGTCGGGATGTCGTCGAACCCGGCCACCCCGACGTCTTGGGGCACCCGGTATCCGCGTTCGCGCAAGGCCGCCATCGCCCCCATCGCCATCACATCGTTGACGGCGAAGATGCATTCCGGCAACGGGCCCTGGGCCAGCAAGCGGACGGCGGCGGCGTGACCGCCGTCCCGGGTGAAGTCCCCAGCCAACTCGCAGACGATTCCCGGCCCGGTCAGCCCCGGCCCGGTCAGCCCTGTCCCGGTCAGCCCTGTCCCGGTCAGCCCTGTACCGGTGAGCCCTGTCCCGGTGAGCCCGGCCGCGCGCAGGCCCTCGGCAAAACCCGTGACCCGGTCCTGGGCCACCACCAGCGTGGCCGGGCCACCGAGCACGGCGAAGGACCGATACCCCTGCGCCACCAGGGCCCGGGCCAGTTCGTGCGCGCCCGCCCGGTTCTCCGGGAGCACGGTATCGGTGTCCAGTTCGTTCTGGCTGACCACGCAGACCCGGCCGCCGGCCAGGTGGAAGGCCGCGATCTCGGTGGCCAGCCGCTTGGTCTGGTCGAGGTCCGTGGTCCGGCTCCCGACGAGCACCAGCGCTTTGGCCCGCTGCGCCCGGAGCATCGTGACATAGGCCAGCTCCTGATCCGGCTCGTTCCGGGTACTACCGAGGACGACGATTCCGTGACCCTCGGCGGCCCGCATCACGCCGGCGGCGATGGCCGAGAAATACGGGTCGTCGATGTCATTGACGATCAGCCCGATGATGGTGCTGCTGCCGCGGGCCATCGCCTGGGCGTGGGCGTTCGCCGTGTAGCCGAGGTCGACCGCGACGGTCATCACCCGCTCCTGGAGCGTTGCCCCGACCGTCCGCCCGGTGCTGCCGTTGAGGACCCGGGAGGCGGTGGCGATCGACACGCCGGCGGCCTCGGCGACCTGCGCCAGGGTCACCGTCGCGCGCGGATGCGTACCCATTACCGGCTCCCGGCGGGGGCGCTCAGTCTGGCCGCGCTCAGTCTGGCCGCGGTCAGTACGGCCGGGGCCTGGTCGGTCGGGAGCACCCCGTCCAGGACCACCACCAGCACGGACCGGGTCAGGACGGCGCCTGGGTACAGCACTATCGCGCGCTCGAAGGCCAGCGCCGATCCGACGCCCGGGTAGTCCTTGGTCCGGACGAACCACGGATCGGCCCGGGTGGCGTCGTCCTGCCCGGCCAGCAGCAGGCTCCAGGATCTTCCGGTTCCGGTTCCGGTTTCGGTTCCGGTTCCGGTTTCGGTCTCGGTTTCGGTCTCGGTCTCGTTCTCGGTTCCGGTCTCGGCGGTCGTGCCACCGAAGATGATCCACTCGGCTGGGTGACCGTGCACGGCGTCCTCTCCCTGGGCCTGGGGGGTGGCCACCCTTGGCTCGCCGGCCGACCGGGCCGCTCGCCAGAAGAAGCCGCCGTAGCCGGCCCCGGCCCGGCCCCGCGAGCCCGGGCTGCCCAGACTCAGCGGCCCGGCGGTGAGATTCTTCAGGTCGAAGCGCATCTCCAGGGCCCAGGCGAAGGGCGGCTCGGCATCCCGGTCCGGCCACCGGACGGCCACGGCCCGCATCGTCCGGTGCTCGCCGAGCAGCGGTCCGGAGCCGGGCACCAGCCAGTGAAGCTCTTGTTCCACCCGGTCCGGCCTCACCTGGTCCGGGGTCCGGCCCGGACCGGGGTCCGGTCCGTCGCCGGCTTCGACCCGGCCGTGATCCTCCAACCAGGTGTAACCCTGGCCGGGCCGGTACGTCCGCCCACCCCAGAAGTTCACCGCCGCCGCGCCCTGGGCCTGGACGTGCTGAAGAGCGACGCTGACGCCGAGGTGCCAGGGGTGGTCGCGGGGCACGGCCTCGGTCACCGTCACTCCGGACAGGGTCCGGACCGGATGCAGGTAGGGCCGCGGCGACAGCATCAGGGCCAGGTCGGGCCGGATCACGTAATCGGCCACCACCCGGCCGGCGCACCGCAGGTGCGCCCGCTGGGGACCGGCCCACGGCGCGCCCAGCTCCGAGAACAGGGCCAGCCGGTCGGCCGACGCGGTCACCAGGTCCTCGATCCCGGTGATGATGCGCCGCTGGGCGGTGATCCCCGCGATCGGCACCGGGCTCACCTGCTGGAACCGGGACGGGATCGGGCTCGGCGCCGGGGCCCGCCGGATCGCCTCCACGACCTGCATGAAGGCCCAGGTCGAGGTCAGCGGGACGAGCAGCGGGACGCCGGGCGAGCGCAGGTGGGCGGTGAGGTTCTCCAGCAGATCCACCCGACGGTTCCCGGAGCTGGTCCGGCTGCCGGTGCTGGTCTCGATCTCCAGCCGGTACAGGGTGTACCAGAGCACGGCCCGGCCCCGTTCACCGTGGATGACCAGGTAGGGCGCGCTCGACCTGGCCGCACACAGGGTAACCGCCACCGTCACCGTGGTTCCCCGGCCGGTCACCAGCCGCAGGCAGGCGGTGTCGTCGCTGTCGATGTCGTAGGCGTGCCACAGTTCCAGTTCGACCTCGCCGCCGAGGTCGTCGGTCTCGCTGCCGTCGACCCGGAAGACGGTGGCCAGGGCGTGCGCGAAGGGGTTGGTCAGGGCGCCGTCGACGACGTCCACCCCGTCCAGCTTCCGCCGCCCGGCCCAGCGCGCCCGGGCATAGTACGTCGAGTCCCGTTGCCAGGCTCCGGCTGCCGAGATCGCGTGCACGGGGCCCAGTTCGCCGTCCTGGATCAGCTCGGCCGCCCGGGCGACCGCCGCCGAGCCCAGGCTCTGGAACCCGACCTGGCAGCGGACCCCCGCCGCCTCGACCCCGTTGAGGATCCGGCCGTAGGCCTCGAGCGTCGGGGCCGGTGGCTTCTCCAGCAGAAGGTGAACGCCGGCCGCGGCGGCGGTCAGGGCCAGGTCGGCGTGGGTGTGGATCGGGGTGGCGATCACCACGATGTCCGGCCCGGTCCGGGTCAGCACCTCGGTCAGGGACGGCGACTGCACCACCGCCCCGAACCCGTCCAGCGACTCGGCCGGAGCCGGGACCAGATCGCAGACGCCGACCAGCCGGGCCCGGCGCTCGAGCTGCAGCCGGCGCAGGTTGCGCAGGTGCCACTGACCGTGTCCGTGCACTCCGGCCAGCACCACCCGGGGCCCCGTCATCGCCCGGCCCGGCGTCCGGCGCCCGCCCCGGCCGGGACCACCCAGGCCACGGCCGGGGCGGCCAGGTCGACCGGTCCGGCGGCCTGGTCCTTCCCGGCGGCATAGTCGGCGCAGTCGAGCCGTTGACCGGAGGCATCGGTGTTGCCGTCGATCCGGCCCGTGCCCAGAACAACCGTGCCCAGAAGAGCTTTGTTCAGAACAGCCTTGTTCAGAACAGCCATGTCTTCCTCCTCGGGTCAGAACACGTGCTCCAGATAGCGTTTGACGACGGTGCCGAGCACGGCGTCGGGGTCGGTGTCCCAGATCGCCTGGTTGAAGATCTCGACCTCGATGTCGCCGCGATAACCGGCCGAGTCCACGGCCGCCCGCAGCGCCCGCAGATCGATGTGACCATCGCCCACCATTCCCCGGCCGAGCAGGACATCGGCCGGTAACGGCAGCACCCAGTCACACACCTGGAAGGACAGAATCCGCGGCCCGGCATCCATGATCGCGGCCCGCAGGTCCGGGTCCCACCAGACGTGATAGGCGTCCACCACCACCCCGACGGTCGGCTTGGCCTGATCCAGGGCCTGATCCGGACCTTGATCTAGGCCCTGATCCGGGCCCTGATCCGGGGCCAGCGTGGCCTCGGCCGTGCCGGCGATCTGCAGGGCCTGCCGCAGGGTCGAGAGCACCGAGCGGTCGGCGCAGAACATCGGGTGCAGTGCCTCCAGGGCCAGCCGGACCCCGTGCTCGCGCGCGGCCGGGGCCAGCAGACTCAGGGCCTCCTGGACCCGCATCCGGGCCCCGGTCAGGTCCGTGGATTCCGGGCCCATCCCGCCGACCACGAGCACCAGGCATTCGGCCCTGAGCGCGGCCGCCTCGTCGATCGCGCGCAGATTGTCGTCGATGGCGGTGTACCAGCGGTCGGGCTCCTCGGAGGTGAAGAACCCGCCCCGGCACAGCGACGAGACCCGGAGCCCGGCGGCCTCGACCAGCCGGGCGGTGCGGGTGAGCCCGTACTGCGCAACCGGCTCCCGCCAGAGCCCGACCGCGGGCAGGCCGGCCCGGGCGCAACCGTCGACGAGCTCGGGCAACGACCACCGGGGGATGGTCTGCTGGTTGAGCGACAGTCGTGAAAGCTGCTGTTCCAGTGGGATCGACGTCGCCGTCAAAGTCGCACCTCGTCCAGGGTGATCCGGCGTCCCTCGGCCGAGGAGCGCAGCCCGGCCTCGGCGAGCTGGACGCCGCGGGCCCCGGCCAGGAAGTCGTAGGCGTAGGGCGTGCCCTCGGCCACCGCGGTGAGGAACTGTTCCCATTGCCCTTTGAAGCCGTTGTCGAAGTCGGTGTTGTCGGGTACCACCTGCCACTGATCGCGGAAGCGCTCGGTGACCGGAAGATCCGGATTCCAGGTCGGCATCGGGGTGAGGGCGCGCTGCTGCACCCAGCATTCCCGCAACCCGGCCACCGCGCTGCCGGTCACGCCGTCGATCTGGAACTCGACCAGTTCGTCCCGGCGCACCCGCACGCACCAGGAGGAGTTGATCTGGGCGATCACCCCGCCGTCCAGCTCGAAGATGGCGTACGCGGCGTCGTCCGCGGTTGCCGGGTACGGTTCCCCGTTCTCGTCCCAGCGTTCCGGTAGATGCGTGACCGCGCGCGCGGTCACCGCCCGAACCCGGCCGAAAAGCTGCTCCAGCAGATAGGACCAGTGGCCGAACATGTCCAGCACGATCCCGCCGCCCTGCTCGCGCCGGTAATTCCAGCTCGGCCGCTGGGCCGGTTGCCAGTCACCCTCGAACACCCAGTAGCCGAACTCACCCCGGACCGAAAGGATCCGGCCGAAGAACCCGCTCTCGATCAGCCGGCGCAGCTTGAGGATCCCGGGCAGGAAGAGTTTGTCCTGCACGATGCCGGTGCGGACCTGGGCCTGGCCGGCCAGCCGGGCCAGGTCGAGCGCCTCGTCCAGGGTCTGGGCCAGCGGCTTCTCGGTGTAGACGTGTTTGCCGGCCGCCAGGGCCTTCCGGATCGACTTGTCCCGGGCCTGCGTGACCTGGGCGTCGAAGTAGATCTCGGCCGCCGGATCGGTGAGCGCCTGGTCCAGGTTCGTCGTCCACCGATCCAGGCCATGGGCGGCGGCGATCGCCTCCAGCTTGGCCGCGTTGCGGCCCACCAGGATCGGTTCGGGCAGTAGCCGGGTGCCGTCGCGCAGCCGCACCCCGCCCTGTTCGCGAATGGCCAGGATCGACCGGACGAGATGCTGGCGATAACCCATCCGGCCGGTGACGCCGTTCATCACGATGCCCAGGCTGGTGCTGGTCATCGCGGTCAGCCGCCCACGCGCTTGACGTACTTGGCCTGGGCCTGCGTCATTTTCGCCGCGAAGGTGTCGGCGAACCGCTGGGCGCTGAGGGTGCCCAGCAGCACCTTCTGGAACAGCGGCCCCATCTCGGTCTTGGTAATGGCCGAGAACTCCGGCAGGTAGAACGGAGCCTGCACACTGACCGTGCCCGAATCCTGGATGACTTTCAGTGCATCCCGCACCGGTTGCTGCGACTGGAGCCAGCTTTCCCCGCTGACTTCTGTATTCGCCGGGATCTGGCCGACCTTCTGGTTCCAGGTGCTGTTGGCGCTCTTCTGGGTGACGAACTGGATGAACCTCCAGGCGGCGTCCTTGTGCTTGCTCGCGGAGAAGATCACCAGCCCGTCGACCGGATTGGGGACGACGGTGTGCACGCCGTTGGCGGCCACCGGCAGGGGCACGGCGGCCACCTTGGCGGCCCCGAGGGCCTTCACATTGTTGGACGCCGAGCCGAGGTTGTGGTGCATGATGGCGATGGAGCCGCCGTCGAACTGCGCGACCATCTTGACGAAGTCATTGTTGACGTCGGCGGTCGGGGTGTCCTTCTTGTACAGGGCCGCGATTTTCGAGATCAGCTCGACGTTGCGCGGATCGTTGATCGTGCTCTTGCCGCTGGAGTCGAAGAAACTGGTGATGCCCGAGTAGGAGTACATCTCGGTGAGCAACTGGAAGATGGCCCCGGATCCGCCGCGAATGGTGAAGCCGTACTGGTTCTTCGCGGCCTCGGTGAGTCTGGGCACGTCGGTGAAGAAGTCGTCCCAGCTCGCCGGGGGCTTGAGCCCGGCCTTCTGGAACAGGTCCGTGCGGTACCACAGCACGTCCAGGTTCCCACTGGTCGGTACCTCGTACAGTTTGCCGTCGGCGGAGACCTTCCGGACCGAATCCGCGAAACTGGTGACGAGCTTCCCGGTCATCCCGGCCTGGCTGACCCGGTCGTCGAGCGGGACCAGGGCCTTCTGGGCGATCAGGCCGCCGAGATAGGAGGTGGTCGCCCCGGCCACGTCCGGGGTGCCGCCGCCGGTGACGGCGGTGTCGTACTTCTGCTGTACCGAGGCGGCCGGGATCCCCACGTACTTCACGGTGATCTTCGGGTTGGCCGCCTCGAAGTTCGCGATCAGGCCCTTCCACAACGGCGTTCGGTCGGGGCCGCCGTTGTTGTCCCAGAAGGTGATGGTCTGCCGGCGGTTGGGATCGGAGCCGGCGGAGCTCGAGCCGCAACCGGCCAGAAGCAGGCCGGAGGCGACGGCGGCGACCGTGCCCAGAGCCAGGGGACCGCGAAGATGACGCCCTCGACGTTCCATGATGAAAATCCTTTCGGTCAGCCTTTGACGGCACCGGCGCTGAGCCCGGTCACGAGATAACGCTGGACAACGGCGAACACGAGCACGACCGGCACGGCTGCGACTACGCCACCGGCGGCCAGGGCGCCGAAGTCCACGCCGAACTCGCCGAGGGTGTAGCTGAGGCCGACCGGGATGGTGAACTTCGATTGCTCGCTCATGAACATCAGGGCGAAGAGGAAGTTGTTCCAGCTACCGATGAAGGCGAACGAGCCGACCGCGACCAGGGCCGGGCGTAACAGCGGAAGCACCACGGCCAGGAACCCTCGCAGCCGGGAGCAGCCGTCCACCCAGGCCGCCTCTTCCAGGTCGATCGGGATGTTGCGAATGAACCCGCTCATCAGGATCAGCGCCAGCGGCAACTGGAACGTGGTCTCGGCCAGCACCAGGGCCCAGAGATTGTTGATCAGCCGTAGATGCCGGAAGACCTCGAAGAGCGGGATCAGCATCATCGCCCCCGGGATGAACTGGGTACAGAGCAGGGCGAGCATGAAAATCTTTCGGCCCGCAAATGCGTACCGGGCCAGGGCATAGCCGCCGGAGAGCGCGAAAACCGAGACCACCAGCAGCGTGGCCAGGCCCACCAGCAGGCTGTTGCGGAAGAACACCCCGAAACCCAGCCCGGTCCAGACCGTCCGGAAATGCTCCAGGGTCGGCCGGGTCGGCAGAATCGTGGTAGAACCGGTCGGCCGGAAGGCGAAGACCAGCATCCAGTAGAAGGGCACCAGGGTGAAGAGCAGGTAGAGGGCGAGCGGGATCAGTACCTCGGGCCGGTTGCGGGCCTGGGTCAGAGTGCTGCGCTTCAGGCGGGGTCGCTTGATGCGGGGTTGTGTCATGCTGGGTTGTCTCACGTGGAGTCCCCCCCGAGGTCACGACCGAACCGGCTGACCCGCAGGTAGAGGATCGAGAAGAAGAGCAGGACGACGAAGCCGACCACGGTCAGGGCCGACCCGTAGCCGAAATCATGGGCGTCCACGGCCTTCTGGGCCACGTAGAGCGGCAGGGTCATGGTCTGCTGGGCCGGGCCGCCCCCGGTCAGGGTGTAGAGCAGATCCACGTTGTTGAACTCCCAGACCGCCCGCAGCAGCGTGGCCAGGACGACCACGTCGCGCAGGTGCGGCAGGGTGATGTAGATGAAACGCTGGAACCGGCCCGCGCCGTCCACCGAGGCGGCGTCGTACAGTTCGGCGGGGATGCTCTGCAGGTCGGCCAGCAGCAGGATGGCGAAGAACGGTACCCCGCGCCAGAGTTCGGTGACCACGACGGCGGGGAAGACCGATCCCGGCGAGGCCAGCACCGCCGTCCCCTGATGACCGATTCCGGCATCGGCGAGATACCGGAAGATGCCCGTGGTCGGGTTGTACAGCAGCACCCAGATGCCGGTGGTGAGGACCCCGGACACCGCCCAGGGCGAGAAGACCAGCGCCCGGGCGAAGCCGCGGGCGACGAAGGTCTCGTTGACCAGCAGCGCCAGCCCCAGGCCGAAGACCAATTGCAGGCCGACCTCGACGATTACCCATTTGGCGGTGAAGCCCAGGCTGCTCCAGAACAGCGGGTCGTGGAAGAGCAGCGTGCTGAAGTTGCCGAGGCCGATGAAAGCGTTGTCCCAGGGCTGGGTGACGTTGTATCGCTGCAGGCTGTAGTAGAGAACGCTGCCGATCGGGTAGAGCAGGAAGACGACCATCAGGCCCGCCGCCGGCGCGATCAGGAGGTAGGGCGTGCGCCTTCGGCTGTGGCCGCTGCGCACCCGGGAGATCGGCTCCGTTCGGGCGACGGCGAGAGTCACGGCCAGAGCTCCTCAGCATCGGGTAAGCGCTTGCCAAAAACGTAGGGTCGGTTTCCGGAGCTGTCAACACCCGGGGGAGGGTTGTGGGAGCGTGTGCGATTTTGTTTCGACGGGACGTTGACAGCACATGTTTGCATTAGTTACGTTTGTGTTTCGTTGGTGCGGTAAGCGCTTACCCAATCTGGGCTCGGATCGACTCCGGGGCCGCCGTCGTCATGGCGGACCACTAATTCGACATTCACTTATCCGCGTTCAACTCGTGTTGAACTCAGCGTTCCGCGTTCCGGCAGGAACGTTCCGGCAGCAACGTTCAGGTCGGTCGCCATGTCCATCAGCATGTCCATCACCTCAATGGAGAGCAGTTATGACCAGCAGGAAGCCCAGTTCATCCGCCGCCCGCAAGCGCCTGGCCGCGCTGGCCTCGGTCGGGGCCGTCGCCACGGCCGTCGCCGCCGCCGGTATCGTGACCGGCGGGACGGCTCAGGCGGCCGCCCCCACTGCTCACGGGTATGCGACCGTCAGCGGCAGCACGACCGGCGGCGGAAGCGGGCCCACGGTTACCGTGACCACGCTGGCCGACTTCAAGACGGCCGCGGCCAGCAGCACCGCCGAGACGATTCTGGTCAACGGGCACTTCACCAGCAGTGGGGCCGAGGTCACGGTGGCCTCGAACAAGACCATCCGAGGGGTGGGCTCCAGTTCGGGACTCACCGGCATCGGGCTGAAGATCAAAGGCGTGAGCAACATCGTCGTCCAGAACCTGGTGATCAACAAGGTGCTGGCCTCGAGCGGCAACGGGGACGCGATTCACGTCGAGTCGAGCAACCACCTCTTCATCGACCACAACGACCTGTCCAGCGACACCACGCACGGCACGGACTACTACGACGGTCTGCTCGACATCACGCATGCCGCCGACTACGTCACCGTGTCGTACAACTACTTCCACGACCACATCAAGTGCTCCCTGATCGGTCACAGTGACGACAACGGTTCGGAAGACACCGGTCACCTGCACGTGACCTACGACCACAACTACTTCAAGAACTGCGACCAGCGCACGCCGAGCATCCGGTTCGGCACCCTGCACGCCTACAACAACTACTTCGTCAACGGCAGCACCGGCATCCACACCCGGATGGGGGCCCAGGCCCTGGTACAGAACAACGTCTGGAGCGGCGTCACCACCGCGATCGAAACCACCAAGGACAGTAGCGTCGACGGTTACGTGAACCAGTCGGGCAACGACTTCGGCGGGGGCACGAACCTGATCACGCAGACCGGAACCATGACCAGCGTGCCGTACAGCTACAACCTGGGATCGGCCGGTTCGGTGGTGGCCTACGACACGGCCAACGCCGGCACCGGCAAGATCTGAGTCAGATCGACACGATGGTCGATCGTCAACGTGTAGTTGACGATCGACCATCGTCAACCTATGGTTGACGCATGACGGAACCAGTGAGGATGACGAATCCAGTTCGCCTCGACGACCTGATCGAGGCCATCAAGAAGGTGCACTCGGATGCCCTCGACCAATTGTCCGACGCGGTCATTGCCGCCGATGCCCTGGGCGAGGTGGCCGATCATCTCA
>Ga0265340_10001475_pt1 | contig 13484 bp, 9 predicted proteins | sample 4CB225metaG_FD_202082 | JGI IMG/M metagenome (GOLD analysis project Ga0265340, IMG submission 202082) | Rhizosphere microbial communities from Carex aquatilis grown in University of Washington, Seatle, WA, United States - 4-CB2-25 metaG | ecosystem: Host-associated > Plants > Roots > Rhizosphere...
CCCGCAGACCTTGCCGTCCCGGTTGCTGGCCGAACTGGCGCACTTCGACTGGGATCTGCCGACGGTGAAGGTGAACTGGGCCCTCGACTCGGCCGTACCGTGGCGGGCCGAGGGCGTGGGCGCGGCCGGCACCGTGCACCTCGGCGCGGACGACGGTGAGCTGGCGGAGTGGTCGGCCAGCCTGGCCGCCGGGCGGACCAGTCCGCATATGTTCATGCTGCTCGGGCAGATGGCGGCCGCCGATCGCTCCCGGGCTCCGGCCGGCCACGAGAGCGTCTGGGCCTACAGCCATCTACCCCGGCCCCGGCCCGGGCAGAACCCGGACCCGGCGGCGGCGCAGGATCTGGCCGAACGAATACAGGAAACGGTGGAACGGTACGCACCCGGCTTCACCGGTCACATCGTGCACCGATCGGTACAGTTACCGGCCGATCTGCAGAGCGCGGACGCGAACCTGGGGGCCGGCGCGGTGAACGGCGGAACGGCCCAGTTGCACCAGCAGCTAATCTTCCGGCCGGTGCCGGGGCTGGGCCGGCCAGAGACTCCGATCGACAACCTCTACCTGGCCGGGGCGGCGGCTCACCCCGGCGGCGGCGTGCATGGGGGTGCCGGCGACAACGCCGCCCTGGCCGCGCTGCGCAATGCCCGGCGCGGGAGCATCCCGGGCCGGCTGATCAGTGCCGTCAACCGCCGTCTGGCCGCGGACTGACCTGGCGACCCGATCAGTCACCACCTGACTTTGGTCACGAGTAGCTAACGCCCTAGCTGGGCTGGAGAGCCTCCAGGACTTCAGCCAGGCCGTCGTCCTCAACCGTTCCGGTGACCAGGTCAGCTCCGGCCTTGACGTCGTCGGTGGCGTTACCCATTGCCACCGACCGGCCGGCCCAGCCGAACATCTCCAGGTCGTTGCGGCCGTCCCCGATCGCCAGGGTCTCGGACGGGTCGATACCGAGCCGGGACCGGACCCGCTCCAGCGCACTCGCCTTGCTGGTGCCCTCCGGGGCCAAGTCCAGCCAGGCCGTCCAGCCGACCGCATAGTTGACGCCGTGCAGGCCCATAGCGGCGGTCAGGGCCATGAAATCGGTCGAGGTGTGCTCCGGGCTGCGGACCACCACCCGGCAGGCCGGCTCCGACATCAGCTCGTCGAAGGTCGCCACCCGGGTGTAAGTCCCCTCCAGTTCACCGGGCGGGAACGGGGCGGTGAGCAGAAACTCGCCCCGGCCGGTCTCGAGCGCGTACAGCGCCATCGGCAGGTGCGTGCGCAACATGGTGAGCACCGCCGCCGGGTCGAAGGTGACGACTTCGGCGACCTCGTAACCATTGGTCTGCATCGGGTCGAGCCGGAGCGTAACCGAACCGTTACTGCAAACCGCCCAGCCGGTCAGCAGACCGAGCCGGTCCAGCACCGGAACCGTCTCGTGCAAGGACCGGCCGGTAGCGACAACGACATGGATACCGAGTTCGGCGACCTCACGGACCGCGATCCGGACCCGATCGGAGAGCTGCTGGTCGTAGTCGAGGATGGTGCCGTCGATATCGATGGCCACGAGCTTCGGCACCCAGGCGTCGACGGGCTTGCGTCGGCGGGAGGGCCCGGTACCAGTCACCCAGCCGAGCCTATCGGGCGATACGTTACCGCCCGAAGTCGGCCAGTGACACGAAGAACGGACGCGATCTGAACTCTCAGACCGCCGCCGACCCGGCTGCCCGATACCGTGATCGTCATGTCCACCAGCCTCGATGCCGCTCGCGACATCCTCCTGGCTGGCGTCCTCGGCGTGGCAATTGTACTTTTCCTAATGATTTGGGGAAACCGGGACTGGGTCGGCCGTTCACCTTCGGAGGCCGCCGAACTCGGAACGGATGGGCTTCCACCGCAGGCGGCCGTCGTCGTTCACAGCGTCAAGGTTGACGACCAAGACGCTCGCCGTCACCAGATCGAGGTTCTCTGCGGCCAGCTCGGCTGGCGCACGCCCATCTGGCTGGAGACCACGGCCGAGGATCCTGGGCGCTCCCAGACCAGGCAGGCCATCGACAGCGGGGCCTCGGTGGTGATCGCCTTCGGCGGCGACGGCACGGCCCGGGTGGTCGCCGAGATCCTCGCGGGCACCGACATCCCGATGGGCCTGCTGCCCGCCGGCACCGGCAACCTGCTGGCCCGTAACCTCGGCATCCCCCCGAGCCGGCTGGAATCCTCGCTGAACATCGCTCTGACCGGACGGGAACGAACCATCGACGTCGGTCAGGTGGAAATCGGCGCCACCATGGATGAGGCCCCCCGACGGGAGGCGTTCCTGGTGATGGCCGGGCTGGGATTCGACGCCGAGGTGATGGCCGGTACCGCTGCGCACCTGAAGGAGAAGCTGGGCTGGGCCGCGTACTTGGTGGCCGGCGCCTCCCGCCTGCGCGGGCGCCGTACCGCGGTCACCCTCCAGGTGGACGACGGCCCGGTCCAGCAACGCAAGATCCGCGCCATTGTGGTCGGCAACCTGGGCATGTTGCAGGGCGGGATTCAGCTCATGCCCGGCGCCCTCCCGGACGACGGTTTGCTCGATGTGATCGTGGTGTCGCCGCGCTCGATTCTCGGCTGGCTCTCCGTGACCAGCGCGGTGATCACCCGACGTGGGCACGCAACGGTTGAGCACTTCCGCTGCCGGACGATCGAGGTGCGGGCCGAGAAACCGCTGCACGCCCAACTGGACGGCGATACGGCGGGCACGGCGCAACTGCTCCGGGCCGGCGTGGACCCGCTCGCCCTGCTGATCAGGGTGCCGGACTGACCCGGTCCCGACCGGGCGATCGGATCTGACGGTGGTGAGTGCTTGGATGACCTCATGCAACTGGACGATGAACTCGCCGATGATGGCCTGGTGATCGACCCCCTGCTGCTGTCGGCATGGGAGGCGCTACGGCTCCGGGACATCCAACTACTCGGGCTGGCCGGGGAGGTCAGTGAAGACTCCAGCCGGGCGGCCGCCATCGTGGTGACCGACCAGCCACTGCCCGACGCCGCCAGCCTTTACCTGCGCGGCCAGCTCGACGACCTGCTCGAGGCCCCGACCGAGCTCGTCGTCCTCAACGATCCCGCTGCTGACCTGCCGAAACTGCTCCGGCAGTGGGTCAGCCAGGCCGTCCAGGGCACGGGCCGCGGAATTCCGCTGACCGTCGTCGTCCCGGACGGGCTGGCCCCGATCGAAGTGTCGGTGCAGGCCATGGACAGTTCGGCCCGGGAGTTCACGATGCGATTGAGCAGTTTGAACGAACCGGCCCTCGCCGCCCTGGAGACCTTGCTCGGCGGCCGACCGGTGATCGTGCTGGACGCCGAACAGGCCCGTTAGGCCGAAGGCGGGTCAGGCCGAAGGCGCCCGTCAGCCGGCGCGGGCCGGGGTGGAGTCCAGTTCTTCCCGTTGCCGGGCTTCTTCCCGGTGCCGGGCCTGGACAGCCGGGCGCGCCACCAGTAACCAGAGCGCGACCATGGCGAGCACCGCCCAGAGGCTGTACGAGTTCTGCACCAGCCGCGCGAGCACCCGGTTCGCGTGGTGATCCGCAACCAGGTTCGCCCCCCACCAGGGCAGCCGGATCCAGAGCAGGACGGCCGCGACCAGCGTGGCCGCAACTCGCCGCAGGTCGCGGCCGTTCCCCAGCAGTGCGCCCAGCACCACCACCCCCCAGTGCATGTGATGCACCCAGGAGACCGGTGAGACCAGGAACGCCACCATGCCGACCACCGCCACCACCGCGACCGGTTCACCCAGCCGGTCGAACTGCCGCGACAGGCTGAGCCCGCCGATCAGCACCAGGATCACGCAGATCAGCCAGATCGCACTGGCCGCCGGGCCCGGGGCGGGCCCGAGCCGGAGGACCACACCCCGGATCGACTGGTTGGAGGTTCCGCCGTTGGGTCCGAGCCGGCCCGGATCCAACAGGGCGTCGGTCCAGTAGGTGGCCGAGGCCGGCGGCAGCAACAACCAGGACCCGACGGTGACCACCACGGCCGTGGTGACCGAGGCCGCCAGCACCCGCCACCGCCGGGCCAGAGCCCAGTGCAACCAGAAGACGCCGGGGGTCAGCTTCACCGCCGCGGCCAGCGCCACCGTGATGCCGCTGCCACCGGCCCAGCTTGAAGTGTTCTCCGCTCGCTGCCGGCGCGTGACATCCCACAGGCACAGCGCCACCACCACGGCGTTGACCTGCCCGAACCGCACTCCCTCAGCCACCGGCAGCAGCCACACCCCGGCGGCGGCGACCACGCCCTGGGCCAGCCCGGCCCGGGTACCGAAGCGGTCCAGCAGCGGGCGGAAGGCCAGTCCGACGGTAAACCAGAGCAGCGCGTACTGCAGCGCCGTCCAGACCCAGACGATCACGTGGAACGGCGCCAGCAGCAGCGGCAAAGCGGTGAAGGCCGCGAACGGAGGGTAGGTGAAGGGCAGGAACTGCGGCTGGCTGGTCCGCAGGTCGTACAGCGGGGTGCCGGTGACCAGGGCCCTGGCCCCCTCCCGGTAGACCTCCAGATCGACCTGGAGGTTCTCCTGCGGGTAACTGACCAGGTAATGCCAGGCCAGCGGGAACGCGGAGGCGATCAGCAGCGCGACCCCCAGCAGTCGCCAGCGCCGGTTCGCATCCATCGTCACGGCGATGATTGTTGCGCTCAACGAAAACAAGAGCGAACCCGGCAATACAGTGACGCGGGTGAGATGCAGATTCCGGGCCCTGACCGCGCTCGCCGTGGTGGGCATCGCCATGCTCGGAACCGTTCGGCTCGAAGCCGGCCCGGCTCAGGCCTCGGTCGGGTCCGCCTCGGCCTCGGTCGGGTCCGCCTCGGCCTCGGGCGCCGGCCGGACTGCGGCGGCACCGGCGGCCGTTCCCGGACCGGTGGTGCTGCTCGGCACCGGGGGGGTGGGCTGGTCCGATGTCGGCCCCGACGAGCCGGTGCTGACCGGCCTGCTGCGCCAGGATGCCAGCGGCTGGCTGGCCGACCGCAGTGTCCGGGCGCTGACCTGCCCGGTGGACGGCTGGCTGGCGGTTTCGGCGGGTAAGCGGGCGGCCGACCGGCCGACCGGCAGCGGGCAGCCGGCCTGCCGGGAACCGCGAATCGCGCTGACCACTCCCGGTGGCCGGGCGAACATTCCGGACTGGCCGGCTTATCTGCGTGAGGCGGCCGCTGACAGCTACGAAGCGAATCCCGGGCTGCTCGGCGACACCCTGACCGGAGCGGGCCGGAGCGTCGCGGCGGTCGGCCCGGGGGCCGCGATCGCCGTGGCCGACGCCCGGGGCCAGGTGGCCCGGGCCTGGTCCGGCGGGACCGGCACGTCCGGCGGGACCGGCGGCGACGTCAATGCGACGGCCCTGGCCGCCGATGTCAAGAGCGCGCTGGCGACCGACCCGGATCTTCTGGTGGTGGACCTCGGAGGGGTCCGCGACCCGAGCCGGACCGGGGCCGGTGGGCCCGGGCTCACCATTGCCTTCGCCGAGTCCAAGGCCCAGCAGGTGCGGGCCCTGGATGCCCGGCTCGGCCTGGTACTGGCTCAGCTACCGGCCTCGGCCACCGTGATCGTCGCCTCGACCGCCGATGCCGGCGCCCCCTCCGAACTGCAACTGCTGGCCGCCCGGGGCCCGGCCCCGCTCGGTGGCGAGTATCGCCAGTCGCTGCTGGGCAGCACCTCCACCCGTCAGGACGCCATCGCCCAGACCACCGATCTGCTGCCCACGGTGCTGCGGGCCCTTGGGCTGCCGGTTCCGGACGAAGCGGTCGGCTCACCCCTGCGGCCGGTACAGGCGGGCCGGTCCCTGGCCCACCGCCGCAGCAAGCTGCTGGACGTCGGTGAGGCGGCGGCGTCCATCCATTCGATCGTGCCCTGGTTCTTCGGTGGCTTGGAGGTGGCCCAGATCATCCTCTACGGGGTGGCCACCCTGACCCTCCGGCGATTGTCCAAGAGCGTGGATCCGGGGGCGGCCGTCGACCGGCTGCGGACCCTGCGCTGGTTGCGGTGGGGCTCGCTGATCTTCGCCGCGGTCCCGGCGGCGACTTTCCTGGCCAATCTGCTGCCGTGGTGGCGTTCGAGCCTGCCCGGCCTGGCCATCACGCTGGCGACCGTCCTGTTCGTGATCCCGATCACCGGGCTGGCCCTGCTCGGCCCGTGGCGACGGGCTCTGCTCGGGCCGTTCGGGGTGATCGCCGCGGTCACCGCCCTGGTGCTGGCCGCGGACGTCACCACCGGCTCGCACCTCGTGCTGTCCAGCCTGCTGGGGATGTCGCCGGTGGTGGCCGGCCGGTTCTACGGTTTCGGCAACACGGTGTTCGCGGTGTTCGTGACCGGCGCCCTGCTGAGCGCGATCGCCCTGGCCGATTGGCAGGTCCGGCTCGGGCGGGCCCGGCGAGCCGCGCTGATCGTGGGCCTGGTCGGGATCGCCGCCACCGCCGTCGACGGCACCCCCGGTTTCGGCAGTGACTTCGGCGGCCCGCCCGCGATCATCCCCGCCTTCGCCGTACTGGCCCTGCTGGTGATGGGGGTGAGCGTCACCTGGCGCCGGATCACGCTGATCTTCGGGGCCACCGTCACGGTGATCGTCGCCCTCAGCGTGCTCGACTGGGCCCGCGGTCCCGGGAACCGGACCCACCTCGGCCGGTTCGTGCAGACCCTGATCGACGGCAAGGCCTGGCCGGTCCTGGAGCGCAAGGCGCAGGGAAACCTGGGCATCCTCTTCACCTCCTGGTGGACCTTGTTGCTGCCGCTGGCGGCCGCCTTCGTGGTGCTGGTCCTGGCCCGGCCGGTCGCGGTCGGGGTTCGGCCGCTGCAGTTGGCCTACGACCGCTCGCCGGTGCTTCGCTCCGGGGTGATCGCGTTCGGGATTCTGATGGTGATCGGGGTCCTGATGAACGACTCCGGGATCTTCATCGTGGCGATCGCGGCCACGGTCGCCATTCCGCTCCTGATCACGGCGAGCGTTCGGGCTCTCGAACTTCAGGACGGCGAGTCGGCCGGCAACGCCGAGTCGATCGGGGCCCCGCTGACTCCTTCCGCGCCCACACAATGACGGCGATCAGTACCGCCAGATTCAGCCAGGGCGCCACGTCCCGCCGGAAGTCGAGGGTGAGCCGTTCCACGGTGGCCGACATCCCGACCACCCGGCCGGGAACGTAGGCCAGCGCCAGCACGGTCAGCCGGCTCAGCAGGGCCAGGTCCAGACCGGTGGCGGCCACCAGGGCCAGCGGCGCCCAGATCATCGCGTCGTACCAGGGCAGCGCGTACGGGGTCGTGAGCACCCAGGCGGCGGCGATCAGCAGGGCCGCGCGGGCGGCGTCCGCAATCACCTGCTTCTCAACGACGGATCTTCCGCCGCCGAGTTTCCCGCCGACGGGGCTACCCGCCTGATCAAGACCGGTGGGAATCGTCAGCAACCGGCGCGCCAGGACGATCGCCAGCGCTACCCCGCAGGCCAGCGCCAGCGGTCCGACCACGGTCCGGACCACGGACCCGAAGACCGGGTCGAGCTGGTCGACCAGGGGCCGCCACGGCGTCGCCAGCGAGACCATCCGGCTGGCCTGGTGCAACTGGTCATAGGTATGCGGGCCGCTCCACAACTGCGCCGGGACCAGGACCAGCAACGCCCCGAGCAGCCCGAGCCCGAGCCGGCGGGCCAGCACCGGCGGGGGCAGCCGCCGCAGCCCCCAGAGCAGGGCCAGGGCGAACAAGCCGAACGTCACCTTGCTGCCGATGGCCGCGCCGAGCAGCATCCCGGCCGGCAGCGGGCGCCGGGCCACCAGGGCGATCGCGGCCAGCGCGAAGAACACCGCGAGCACGTCGGCGTGCCCGCCCAGCACCAACTGGCTCAGCAACAGCGGATTCAGGGTCCAGAGCACCGCCGCGCGGGTGCGGGCCCGCGGGTCCGAGCCGACCAGCCGGTCGAGGATGAACCCAGTGCCGAGGAACGCCGCCGCCGCCAGCACCTGCCAGAACCAGATGGTCAGCCGCAGCGAACCGTGCCCCAGCGCGGCCACGGCCGCCTGCGCCGCAGTGGTGACCGGTCCGTACACGCTGCGGGTGTGCTGCCAGGGTGGCGCGATGGCGCCGGCGACCGGGTCCGTGCCACCGTGCCACCGTCCCGGGTCGACGACGTAAGGGTTGTCGCCGGCGGCCGCGATCCGGCCGTAGGCGGCGTAGGAGAGATGATCGGCGGAGCCGAGCGGCGGCAGGACGCCGAGCAGGACGACCGCCCCGAGAGCGGCCACCACCAGCAGCCGGGGATTGAGCCGCGCTCCCCGGTGCAGGGCGAGCAGGCCGAAACCCACCGTCGCCGCGCCGGACAGGTACGCGACCACCAGCAGCAGGGTGACCAGACCGGAATCCGGGTGCAGCCCGGCGTCCCAGGGCGGGTACCAGGTGGCCGGGCCGAGACCGGGCACCGCGGCCGAGTCTCCGGCGGCGGCCACCCCGGCCACCAGCCCGATACTCAACCCGAAGCATCCACCGGCGATCCGTCCCGCTCCCGGTATCCGCTGCACCCGCACATCGAACCAGGTCACGCCCGGCGGGTGGGGATCCGGATCGTCAGCGGGGCGGTCCAGGCCGGGCCGGCCCGGCGCGCGAGCAGGGCCAGCCAGACATCCCGGTACTGGCGGGCCCGATGCAACTGGGCGGTGAAATCGGTGCCGGTGACCCGGTGATGCAGTTCGCACGGCACCTCGATCACCCGGTAACCGGCAGCGAGCAGGTCGATGGTCAGCCCGGTCTCGACGCCCCAGCCGGGAGCCAGCGGCAGGGCCTGTTGGAAAGCCGGCCGGTTGACGCAGCGGGTGCCGGACAACGGCTGGATCGCCGTCCAGCCGGTCGCCTTCCGAATCCCCTTCCGGGCCAGCCGGACCACCCGGCCGCTCCCCCCGCCGGCGGTTTTCTGCGGCGGGAGCAGGGCGATCGTCATGTCGGCTTCGCCGGCGAGCACCGGTTCGGCCAGCATTGCCGCCGCGGTCGCGGTCGTCCCGAGATCGGCGTCGATGAACAGCAGCGCCCGTGGCGGCCGGCTGGTGGCGTCCGCGTCCAGCTCGGTTTCAGCCTCCAGTTCGGCCACCCGGGCCGCACCGGTCTCCATCGCGGCCGCCTTGCCCCGGTTGTGCTCGTGGCTGATCACCTGGGCGCCGGCGGCCGCGGCCACGGCCACGGTCGCATCCGTCGATCCGTCGTCCACCACGACGACCAGGTCGGCGCCGTCGATCAGAAACGCGGCCTGGATGGTGCCGGCGATCCGCTCGGCCTCATCCTTGGCTGGGATGACGACGGCGACGCCACCCGGGCGCCGCTGGGCGGATTCGCCGCCGACCTGTTCCGCTGCTTCAGTCACGAGGGCCGAGGGTATTCCTTGTCCGGGCCGACCGGTATTTTTGGCTTCTCAGCGCAGCGTGAGCTGACGGGAGACCACCCCGGCCTTGGCCCGCCGCTCCAGCGCGGTCAGCGGCGTGGTCAGCGCCATCGCGGCCTGCAACCGCTGGTCGAACGCCGTGATCGGAGCTTCGACGTCGTCCGCCTCGGTGTCCTCGGCCAGGTCCCAGACCGGCACGATCAGCCCGTGGGCCCGGAACGAGCCGACGTACCGGGAGCCCGGCAGCAGTGCCGATTCCCCGGCCGCGTGCAACCGGGCCAGCCCGTCGAGCACCTGCGTCTCGTCGTCCGCAAGAACCCAGCGCAAGTGTCGCCGGGCACCGGCCTGACACCAGTAAGCAGCCTCGACCGACTTCAGCCGGATGGTCGGGATGGCGGCGCTGTTGGCCCGTTCCAGGGATTCGCGGACCTCGGGCGTCAGGTCGTCGGTGTCGGCGAACCAGAACTCGAAACCGTCATGCACGGTGACGTCGAATCCTCCGGCCGGGTCGAGCACATCCTGCAGCCGTGGGCCCGGACCAGGCCGGTCGCCCTCCTCCACCGGCGTACCGGCCTCGGCGGCCTGGGCCTTCAGCAGGACGTCGGCCAGGGAACGGCTCGGGTCACCGCTGGATCCCGCGGTCTGCAAACCGATCAGGATCACGTCGTCGGCGCGATGCAGGGCCGGCCAGGCCATCGGCAGCACGGTGGCCACGATCACCTCACCGCCGCCGAACTCGGCGTTGAGCTTGACCGTCGCGGTGGCGGACGGAACGATCTCGCGCATCGCGACCCAGTCGCGTTCGCCGGTCAGGCCCTCGAACGGCCGGGCCACCAGGCGCAGGGACTCGTCCCGAGCGAACCGGCCATGACAACCCTTGTACCGCTTGCCGGACCCGCACGGGCACAATTCCCGCCCGCCGACGACGGGGATGTCGCCGGTCGTCGTGGTGGTATCCGGACGCTCGGCCAAAGCGACGTTGCGTCGCTGCTTCTTACCCATGCGCAGGACCCTACCGATGCGGCGGCACGAGCGCGGTGGGCCGGTCGAAACGCGGTGGGCCTACCGATCAGAGCGGCTGCTCCGGAGCAATGCCGAGGTCGGCGGCGCAGGTGCGGCCGGCGGCGATCTGCTGCGGCTGGAAGTACTCGGTCGATAGCGTCACGTCGTCACCGTAGGCCTGCGGCGTGTTCGTCTTCGTGGTCTGCGGAGCGCGCACCTGGAACCGGAGCACGCCGGTGAACTGGCAGTTGGCGGCCACCGATTCGATGCTGAACTCGATCGGGGGCTGGGCCGCGCCGCGGACGATGTTGTCCAGGCCACCGGCCCCGGTCGACCCCTCGACCAGGTTGATTCCGGTGCCGGTCTGGATGTCACCAGTGGCGTTCTGAGCGTGCACATGCCCGGAATTGGTCTGCCGGATCTGCGCCGGCAGGAGTTTGAGCAGTTCGGCCGCGGCGACCGGTTCGTGGGTGGCGAAGATGTCGAACTGCTGCGGCTGACCTTTGAGGCGGGCCAGGGCGGCGTCGGTGGCCGAGCGCTCGAGGGGATTGGTGACGTCCGGGTTGTCCGCCCCGTAGACACCGGGCCCGCCGTAGACCCGTGGATCGGGGACCCCCGCGATCCGCAAGCCGTAGGCCTGCACCACCCCGGCCGAGACGGTGTACCCGTTCCCGTTCGCGGATTCCAGTTTGCGCCCGAGCACGGTCACGCCGGGAATCTTGGCCATCACGTCCTCCACCTCCGGGGAGTCGTGATTGCCCGCGAGCCAGAGCATCGGGGTGTGCCGGGTCAGGCTGGTGATCGCCTGCCGGAAGTCCGGGGTCAGTTCCTCCTTCGTCCCGAACTCGGCCTCATCCCCGGTGTTGATGATCAGGTTCACGTCGTAGTTGGCGGCGTACTGGCTTACCAGCGGGTACACGGCCGCCAGGTGGACGTCGGAAATGAACATGATCCGCAAAGCCGTGCCCGGCGTCGTGGTCTGCTCGATCTTGTCCTGCAGCGCGCCCTGAATCCCGACCACCGAACCCAGCACATCCAGCGCCTTGGACCGTTTGTAGTAGGCACTGAGCTGGTCCGGAAAGAGCCGGGCGGCCGCCAGCGTGCCGGTCAGCCGCGACTCCCGGATCCAGTCCGAATTGAACGTCACGGCTCCGTACCCGGCGACCAGAACCATCGCGATCAGCGCAACCGTGAGCTGTCGGGCTCGGTGCCTGAATTCATCGCGGCGGCGGGGCAGACCTCGCAGGTACCGGATGGCCATATTGATCGCGGCCGCCGCACCGAGCCCGATCAGCAGTCCGAGCACGGTCTCGACCGCCAGCCAGAGGATGACGTCGGGCAACCGCTCCCGAAGGCCCGCTTGCAGCCGCTGGGCATAGGCCTCGACGTCGTTGTTCGCGGCCTGAGCCAGGGCCACGATGTCCACGTTCTGCGGGCTGACGTGCGCCCCGAACGGCAATCCGTCGACCTCCGGAAATTCCCAGCTACCCACCGTGGTGTCCGCACTCAGCCCGGGACGGGTCAGCAACGTGCCCTGAACCTGGAAGGACACCCCGTTCACGCTGGTCCGGTACGGGAACGAGCGGAGCACGACCGCGGCGCTGAGCATCGGCAGCCCCAGTCGCAGGCTCCAGCGCAGGATGGCCCGCTCGATCAGGGACGCCGTCCGCAGCATGAACGCCACGAAGGCGAGCCGCCGTAGCCAGTCAAGGGCCCGGCCCAGCCGGCCGGCTGATCGCCAGGCCCAGTGGCCCAGCCGGCCGGACCCGGAACGCCAGTTGTCCGGGGCGGCAGTCCGGTCGTCCGGGGGGGCAATCGGGCCGGGCTCGGTCGTCAGCTCGGGCCCAGTCGTTGCCTCGAGGGGGATCGCCGGTTCGGGCGGGGTGGTCGGTTCGGGGATCACCGACTCGGCCGGCGTGGTTCTCGTGGGGTCTGGCCTCACTAAGCGACCCCTCCCTCAACTGGATGCGGTCAGCGGCGGTCGGCTGCGGTACGGGATGACCGTGCCGGCGCTAGGCATCTTGCGATCTGGTCAAGGGTGGCAGCGAGATCGGGCTGCGACTACTGCGTCCCGGCCCGGCAACCATGATAACCCGAGCAGAACCGCCCGGTAGATCCGACGCCTCGGCCCGCGGGCCCCTGGTGATCTGCCCCGGGTGATCTGCCCCTGGTAAGCCTGCCCAGCGATCAGGGGCAGGCTCCACCTCCAAGGGTGATCACCGGCTGTGCCCGCGGAGGTGCTGAGCTCGTGACCGATCTGTGGGGCCGAACGGTGATCATGCGGCCGAGGTGGCCGCCAAAAGGGCGTCGAGCTGCCGACGTACTTCGGCCGGGCGGTTGGTGATGATCGCCGAGACTCCGGCGTCCAGACAAACCTTGACATCGTCCAGGGTATTCGCGGTCCAGACGTGAAGTTCGTGGCCTTTTGTCCGGAGCCGTTCCGCATATCGCGGATATTCACGCAGCAACTCGATATCCGGCCCGATCGCGGTTCCGGGCGGCACCGAACTCTCGATGACCGGAATCGGGATTCGGTGCTCGATCAGGAGCACCCGCTGGATCTGCGGCGCCAGCTGGGACATCCGGCGCAGAGCCAGCGCGGAAAAGCTCATCATCCGTACCGGCGACGGCCGATCCGGGGTCGAGGTGTCCCAGCCGAACTCGTGCATCACTTCGACCAGTTTGCGCTCGACCAGGCCGCCGTAGCGGGTCGGATGCTTGGTTTCGACGACGATCTGCAGCGGCCGTCCGCAATCGGCGGCGATGCTGAACAACCGGCGTAGCGTGAGCAGGTGGGCCCGGTCAGAGTTTTCGACCACTTCGGGGACCTCGGACTCCTGGCCACCGTGGGCAGCCGACATCCGTTTCCAGGAACCCCAGTCGAGCCCCTCCAACTGGGCCAGCTCCAAGGTGGAGACCAGTCCGTTGCCGTCGGAGGTGCGGTTGACTCGTCGGTCGTGAACGCAGACCAGGTGACCGTCGGCGGTGATCCGGACGTCGCATTCGAGTGCGTCCGCCCCCACCTCGATCGCCTGCAGATAGGCCGCGAGTGTGTGTTCGGGCTCAGCGTCGCTGGCCCCGCGATGAGCGACCACTTGTGGCCGCGACAATGTCACATCGAAAATGGT
>Ga0265340_10001477_pt1 | contig 13480 bp, 13 predicted proteins | sample 4CB225metaG_FD_202082 | JGI IMG/M metagenome (GOLD analysis project Ga0265340, IMG submission 202082) | Rhizosphere microbial communities from Carex aquatilis grown in University of Washington, Seatle, WA, United States - 4-CB2-25 metaG | ecosystem: Host-associated > Plants > Roots >...
CCCACAAGGGGGGAGGGAAAGAAGACAGCGACTCCATCGGCAACGCGCAGGAACTTGCCCGCGCGGCAACCAATCTTGCCGAACTGAAAGCAGCTCTCGAAGGCTTCGAGGGTTGTGCGTTGAAGCGCTCGGCCACGAACACCGTGTTCGCCGACGGCAATCCGCTCTCGCGCATCATGCTGATCGGCGAGGCGCCGGGCCGCGACGAAGACCGCATCGGCCTGCCCTTCGTGGGCCGCGCCGGAAAGCTGCTCGACAAGATGCTGGCGGCAATCCATCTCGACCGTACCAGCGCCTACATTACGAATGTCATCAACTGGCGGCCGCCCGACAACCGCGATCCCTCGCCCGAGGAAGCCGCGATGTGCCTGCCCTTCCTGCGCCGCCACATCGAGTTGGTGAATCCGGGGATCATCATATTGCTCGGCGCGGTCGCCGCGAAGCATGTGATGGGATTCACCGAGGGCATCATGAAATTGCGTGGGCGCTGGCTGGAATATCGTGTCGGCGACGTCATGGTTCCGGTGCTGCCGACGCTGCATCCGGCTTATTTGCTGCGCCAGCCCTCGCACAAAAAGCTCGCCTGGCGCGATCTTCAGGCGGCTGAGCAAAAAGTCATCTCGCTGGGATTGCTTGAGCGCAAGGCTTAGGTCCGCTAACACTTCTTCTTCCTTATGTAAGGCTGGGCATGGCTCGCAGGATTGCGTTTGCGTTGATGTTGCTCCTTGCGGGCCCGGCGTTAGCCGACGAAGCTGTGCCGCCGGACGTTCCCACCGTCCTGTCGCCGGGCGACGTCGCGAACTACCGCGCGATTATCGTCGCCGAACGCGCGGGCAAATTCGATAAAGCGCAGGCGCTCTACGAAAGGCTCGGCGATACCTCGCTCAAAGGCTACGTCCAGGCCGAGCATCTGCTGTCGCCGCATTCCGGGCGTACGCCGATATCCGAGATGGTGACCTGGCTGCGCACCTATGGCGACCTGCCGATCGCTGAGCGCGTGAAAAAGTTGGCCACGAAACGCGCCACCAAGAAGATCCGCAAGCGCCATCACAGATTCGTCACCGTGATGACGGCATCGATCCCGGGGCTTCCTGCCGCGCGCCATCGCGGCGGCGGCTATGAGGAAATGGATTCTTCCGATCCGCCGGTCGCATCCGATGCGGCGCGGACGGTGCAGGAACAGATCAACGCCTTCATCCATGCCGACCAGCCGGACCAGGCTTACGCGACCTTGGAGGCATTGATTGCCGCAAACACAGCGCCGGCGTCGGACATCGCCCGCCTGTCGCAGCGCGTCAGCGCTTCCTATCTCGCCGAAGGGATGGACCAGCAAGCCTACGCACTCGCCGACAGCACGTCCGAGACGGGCCGCACGGCGTCGCCGATACTGGACTGGAGCGCGGGGCTCGCCGCCTTCCGGCTTGGCGATTTCGCCAATGCGGCGCGACACTTCGAGCGCCTGGCGCAAGTCGGATCGGTGCCGAGCTGGACGCGTAGCGCCGCCGCGTTCTGGGCCGCGCGCTCCTATATGCGCACCGGCGACTCCAATCGCGTCGTCACGCTGCTGACCTTCGCCGCGAAAGACGAACCGACCTTTTACGGAATTCTGGCGGAAAAACTGCTGGGCCAGGACACGCAGACGGGTTTTGCCGATCCCGTCCTGCTGCCCGGCGACTTCGACCGCATCATGCAGAATGCGCCGACCCATCGCGCCGTGGCGCTGTGGCAGATCGGCGAGAAGAAATACGATACCTTCGTGAACCAGGAGCTGAATCGCGGCTTCGGCGAAGCCGCCGACATGAAGCTCGATGCCGCCTACGCCGCCCTGGCGCGCGAACTGAACGTGCCGAATGTGGAGCTTCGCGCCAGCGAGATCAGTGCCTCGCGCGGATTGCTGCTCACCGGCCTGTTCCCCATTCCGCAATACAAGCCGCTGGGCGGCTACACCATCGACCCGTCGCTGGTGCTCGCCTTCGTGCGCATCGAGACGCGCTTCCAGGCGAATGCGCAATCGCCCGCTGGCGCGCTGGGCCTGATGCAGCTGATGCCCGGCACGGCACGGCATATCGGCGGCGCGGGAGCCGTCGATCAACTTCTCGACCCGAGCTACAACATGAGCCTCGGCCAGCGCTATATCGCGCAGCTCCTCAACCTGTATGACGGCAATCTCATCAAGCTTGGAGCGGCCTACAATGCAGGGCCGAACAAGGTCACGGCCTGGACCGCCGCGCGCGACGGCAAGGAAGACGATGCGCTGATGTTCATCGAGAGCATGCGCGCGCCCGAAACGCGCAGCTATGTGAAGCGACTCTTGACCTATTATTGGATGTATCACCGGCGCAGCGAAATGACCCCGCAGAGCATCGACGAAATCGCGCGCGGCGGCTGGCCGATCTATCACCCGCCGACGCAGAGTGCGCCGCCGCCTCCGCCGCCGAGCAACGAAGACGACACCGATGACGACGACACCGATACCCCATCGTCTTGACGAGACCCGTGCGTTCGTCCCCATCCGCATCGCGGTGATGACGGTTTCGGACACGCGCGTTGCCGGTGACGATACGTCGGGCGACACGCTGGTAGCCCGCATCGAACAGGCGGGGCATATTCTGGCCGCGCGGACCATCGTTTCCGATGACCAGGCGCGCATTGCGGCGCAGCTGCGCATTTGGATCGACGATCCGTCCGTCGACGCGGTGATCTCCACCGGCGGCACCGGATTGACCGGGCGCGACGTGACGGTGGAAGCATTCCGCTCGTGTTTCGAAAAGGAGATCGATGGGTTCTCCGCCGTTTTCCATCAGATCAGTTACGAAAAGATCGGCACCTCCACGATCCAGTCGCGCGCCTGTGCCGGCGTCGCGAAAGGAACCTATCTCTTCGCCCTGCCCGGCTCGCCCGGCGCGGTGAAAGACGCTTGGGACGGTATTTTGAAATGGCAGTTCGACAGCCGCCACAGGCCCTGCAACTTCGTCGACATCATGCCGCGGCTTAGGGAAGAATAGGGCATTGCTGGCAGACTGATAGAAGGTCCAAGCTCGCCGGGAATACCGTTTGGGGGCATCAATGAAGTGTTTTTATCATCCGACAGCGGACGCGGTGGGTTCCTGCAAGCACTGCAGCCGCGGATTGTGTGTAGAGTGTGCAGCCGAATGCGTTGGCGGGTTAGCGTGCCGGAACAAACATGAAGCCGAAGTCGATGCCGTTTCGGCTCTAATTGCGCGCAATCTCAGGCTGAGCAAGCGAGCTTGGCCGATCGTCTTGTTGGCTGGCGTCGTCTACTGGGGAATAGCAATCGGCTCCGTGTATATGCTGTTGCATACATCTGACGACAGTTTGAAACTCTTGAGTGTTGTCATGGCAGCTTTGATGACAGTGTGCGCCATTCCGCAAACTCGCTATCTGATCACCATACTGCGTAAGGGCTAAGTGGTTATTGCGATAACGAGTCCAAACGAATGAATGATCGACACCGCCTCGATAACCTCATGACCATCATTTCGAGACCGACGGAACGCTGATCCCTCTCGCGCATTCAGGACTATATGACCCACACCGCACCGCGCGAGACGCTCCGAACAAACGAAGTAAAACAGCCCGAGCGGCCAAAGCTGTTCGAGATCATGGGGCCGGGGCTGATTACCGGCGCCTCCGACGACGATCCCAGCGGCATCGCGACCTATTCCCAGGCCGGAGCGCAATTCGGCGTCAATATGGGCTGGACGCTGCTGCTGACGTTTCCGCTGATGTGCGCCATTCAGCAGGTTAGCGCCCAAATCGGCCGCGTAACGGGCTTCGGCCTTGGCGGCAATCTGCGGCGCAATTACCCGCCCTGGGCGCTCTACGCGCTGGTCGGCCTGTTGGTCGTGGCCAACACCATCAACCTCGGAGCCGATCTGGGCGCCATGGGCGCTGCGCTCAAGCTGCTGATCGGCGGACCCAGCCTTGGCTATGTCGTACTGTTCGGGGTCGTCTCTGTCCTGCTCGAAGTCTTCGTCCGCTACTCCCGCTATGTCTCGATCCTGAAATGGCTCAGCCTGTCGCTGTTTGCCTACGTCGCAACGCTGTTCGCGGTGAAGCTCGACTGGGCGGACATCGGTTACCATCTCGTGGTTCCGACGATTTCCTGGACCGGCGGCTATCTGACCGTGGTCGTCGCCGTGTTCGGAACGACGATCAGTCCCTATCTGTTTTTCTGGCAGGCCGAAGAGGAAGTCGAGGACGAAGAAGAAGACCCGCGCGAGCACCCGTTGAAGCAGGCACCCGACGAAGCCCCGTTTGAGTTGGCGCGCATTCGCCTCGACACCTGGACGGGCATGGCGTTCTCGAACCTGATTGCGTTTTGCATCGTCCTGACGACCGCGGCGACCCTTCACGCGCACGGCATCACCGACATCCAGACCTCGTCGCAGGCGGCCGAAGCCCTGCGCCCCATCGCCGGAGAGTTTGCCTTCGTCGTGTTCGCAATCGGCATCATCGGCACCGGCATGCTGGCGCTGCCCGTGCTGTCAGGTTCCAGCGCCTATGCTTTGGGCGAGGCGTTGAATTGGCCCGTTGGACTGGCGCGTCAGCCGCTCAAGGCGAAGGCCTTCTACGGAACGATCGCGGCGGCAACCTTGGTCGGCGGCGCGTTGAACTTCACGCCCATCGACCCGGTGAAGGCCTTGTTCTGGAGTGCGGTCATCAACGGCGTTGTCGCCGTTCCGGTCATGGTCATGACGATGCGCATGGCGACCAGCGCGAAAGTCATGGGCCAATTTCACGTCCGCGGCTTGTTGCGTGCGCTAGGCTGGCTGGCGACCCTGACGATGGCGGTTGCAGCGGTGGGGATGTTGGTCACCTGGGGGTCCTGAGACGGCCTGTCGGCACGTACACGGGCCGTTGGGGCGGCGATAAAATGCCGTAGTTTTCCGCGCGTCGGACCTGGCGAGAGCTACCCCAGCCTCGCCAGGATGCCCGCGGGAAGGCGCAAGACGTGCAGCGCGGTCAGCGCGAGATTGCGCAGCGCGCTCGGACGCGCCACGGTTTTGTTGATCGCACGCGTGCGCAACATCACGAGGCGCGACGCACCGATGCGGCGCACGAGGTCGATGTCTTCCATCGCGCCTTCGCTGTAGCCGCCGAGTTTGAGGTAAAGCCGCTTGGGTACCAGCAGCCCCTGATCGCCGTACGGCAATTTGAACAACCAGCAGCGTAGCGCGGTCAGCGCTTCCGCACGGCGCGACGGCCCGTCGAATTCGTCGAGACCGAAACGAAATGCGGCGGCGCGCGGCTGCTCCAGCGTGACGCGGGAAATGAAAGCCTCGGCCTCGCACTCCCAGCCGGGTTCGAGCGCGGTTTCGGGGTGGAGGAACAGGATCCAGTCGCTGCGCGCGGATTTCGCCCCGGTAGCCAGCCGCGAACCACGGGTCTTGCCGGCCTGCACGACATGCGCGCCGGCCGCGTCGGCCAGCGCGAGCGTGTCGTCGCCCGAACCGCCGTCGGCGACGATCACTTCCTTCACTACGCCGTGCACGGTCGCCCCGATTAGGCTGTCGAAACAACGGGTTAGGGTCGTTTGGCTGTTATGTGTCGGGATGACGACGCTGATCATCCGGTCAATATGGCCGAATCACGCCCCAAGGGAAATTATTATTCTGTCGCAGAGTTTATCGGGACCGTAAGTTGCGCGGATGTCGTTTGCCGCGGTGCGGCCTTCGCGCGGCCTCAGTTTCCTCCATCGACAAGGCTTTGCCGCGACGATCCGGTGGACCATACCTAGCGGACTCTACCCACAGATTTGGAATTGTTGTAAACTGCCGTCAGCCACGCGGGGTGGCTCGGACAGACCGCTACACCGTTTTCGCGCCACAACCGGGGAGTGTCAAAGTCATGCGCCCATTCCTGCCAGTCATCGGTATCATCGCTGCTTTACTTGCCTTCTCAGCGCCGGCAGCGGCCGCCGATTTCATCCTCGCCAAGATTGGTAACATTCCCGGAGGATCTACGCGGGAGGGCTACGCCGGCTGGACCACGATTGAATCCTACAGCCTGGCGCCGGCGGCGGCGTCTCCTAGGGAGACCGCGACTGGATCTGAGCGTTCGAAACTGATGATGCAACGGTTGCTTATCCGCAAACATCCCGGCTCCGTAACGATGACGAAACTCGCCGATGTCGGTTCGTCTCGGCTTCGTGCAGCTGCAGGCAACGGTCAGGTCTTTCCGTCCGTCGAGCTCAAGATCTTTAAGGTGCAGGGCGATCCAGGGCTGCGTCTCTTGCAGTCCTATTCCTTCCTAAACGCCAAGATTTCGTCCTACTCGACCTCGGGCAGCGCCGACGGAACGACGGAATCGATCACGTTAGATTTTGAGGACATGAGACAGGTGCAGGCTCCTCCGCAATCGGCGACCGGACAGTGATGGGCCGGCACCTTCAAGCGGGTTGGCACGCACGCCATCGGTGATGTTTCACATTACCAGCATTTCGCTGTTTCGCGTCTCCCCCACCTCACCAAGGCTGGTGGACCCGAAAGAACCGATCATGATTTTCAGGACTTCACGCAAAGCTTCGGCGTGGAAGTGAAGGTCGCGGCGTAGAGATACCCTGCAATCAGGTTGGCTGATTGCTGGGTGCCGGCGCCTTCTGGGCTCCGATCGGCCGTATGACGTCAGTCACAACATAGCCACGAGCTTCCAGCGTGGCTTTCTCGCTGGCGATGTCGTTTTCCGTATTCAATATCGTCAAGCCTGACGTACCCCTGTCAGGATGCCGGTACACAACCCGATACGCAGAATGCATTTGGAGGCCCAACGCGGTTGAAAGAGTTTGGACGAATTGGTGTCGATGTAGGTAGTGACCGCAAGATACGGAATCTACCCATCTACTCATAGGATTGGTAGATTAAGAGTTGGTTAACGGTGCCCAAATCGCAGGCTACCCTAGCTGCGGCGTGTCACAAATCCTCGCGGCTCGGAATATTCACACGAACACGATTGAGGGATTCTGGCGCATCTCGACGCGCGGGATCGTCGGCAGCTTTCATAAAATCAGCGGCAAATATTTCGCGCTCTATGGGGCCGAGTTCCAGTTCCGGTATAATAATTGTCGAAACAAAGATATTTTCGGGGAAGCGATTAGGGGATGTTGACGTTTCGCAAATATGCGCCGGTCGCGCTTGCGATAGCGCTGTTTGTGGGATTCTGGGGAGCGGCGCTGACTGGTTCACTTCCGGCACCCCGTCCGGTACCCAATCCATGCACCTCCAACCATCAGCCAAATTATTGCGAGCCCACCAAAGACGCTAAATCGTCCTTTTTCGCCCTCGTGGCGCAGGATCACGACGCGATTGAGTCTCTCGCGGCTGTGGCTGCGGTCATCGCTGGTGTCTGGTTGGCCGTCGTCACCGGCTATCTTTGGGGCGCAACCCATGATCTCGCCACGTCTACTCGTGAACTTGCGAGCGGCGCGCGCGAACAATCTTACGAGATGCGGAAAACGCGAGAGGTTGCTGAAAAGCAGTTCGCTGTAGGCGAAGCTCAGTTGGCTGTAACCCGAGCTCGGATGCGCGCCTTTGTGTTCTTGGAAGATTTCACTATCAACCACAGCATCCAGTGGCCGCAGGGCGGAGTGATCTTCCCGAGCATCACAATCATACCCAAATGGAAGAACAGCGGAGCAACGCCCACTCGAAATCTCGAATTACGCGTGACTGCGCGCCAGTGGGAAGGCGATCTCCCAGAAGGGCACGATTATTTCTATCTGGACGATCCGTTGTGCACGGTCATCGGGCCTGGGGCTAACGACTGGAGCTTCGCCCAGACCTTCGAGAACTTTCCCGCTGACAAGGCCGCCGCCGAAGAGCAGCACACGATTTACGTCTGGGGAGAGGCAAAATATCTCGACGTTTTTAGTGAAACCCCACGCTTCACGCGATTCTGTAGCCGAATGCGCGTATACAACATTGACGGGGACTACATTATCCAAATGTCCGCTTACGGTCCGTACAATCGAACCGACCATGACGGGGCCTGACGCGTGAATTGCTGCCGCCGGAATAAGCAATAGAAAAAGTGCGGCCCGTCGGAGCAAATTTAGCGATGGGGACCAAATTCCCGCCGGAGTGGGGCTAGGAATTTGGTCACTGTTAAGTGCCGGACACTCGGGCGATATTATACTTCCCGTTCCCAGCCGCTATATGTATACTTAGGGGGCGCTGAATGTCGCCCCGCCAAATATGGGAGGTCGCCCCGCACCTTTGCGGTTATCCGACAGCAGAGGCGCGTCGGAGGCTGCTTTTGGTTCTAAAGGCTTTCATAGACGAGAGCGGAAAATCCCAGCCGCCCGCATTTGTCATGGCGGGCTTCATTGGACGAGGTGAGCAAATCCAAGCATTCGACGACGCATGGAAAGAAGTTCTCGATGTCGCACCAGCCATTCCTGCCTTTCACCTCACTGATGCCGTGTTCCCCCGCGACGAATGGCGGTTAAGGCGTCTCGTCCATGTCGTTCAGGATCACAAGCTGGTCCCGGTTTATGAAATTGTTCTGCATGCCCATTATAACGCGGTTTTCGGTGGCAAAATTGCAAGGCGCATGGACCGCCCTTATTTCTTTATGTATCACCGCATGATGTCGCTCATCCTGCAATGGGAGGTGCAGCAAGGGATTAACGAACCGGTTGATTTCATTTTTGACGAAGAAAACATAGAAAGCGATTTTCTACAGTCCTTATGGACTCAAATCGTAGCCACTGCGCCACCGGAAGCGAAAAAGAGGCTTGGGCAACGCCCCATCCATGTTCCAGACGAACATATGCCAGCAATCCAAGCGGCTGATATTTTCGCGGGCTCGCTTCGCAGCATGAGTGAATGTGGGGCTAACAAAACAGAAGTGCCCCAACATATTCAGCATGTAATTGCTAACTTTGGGGGGTCTCCGCTATGTGTTCATCACTGGGTGACGCAGGAAATGTTGCAAGCGTCCTATGACCAAAGTCGAAAAATGACGCGGGCCAGCGGAAGCTTATTCCAGCATGAAGCGGATTCTGTTAGCCGGAATATGGATGCGTTGGTTTCTACCTTTAACGAAACCGCAATTGCGAATGCACACCCCGGAGATGTTATTTCGCTACTTCCTGTTCCGGCCAAAGAAACGAGACGATTTCTGTTGGTTCATACTTGTCCTCATTCAGACAGTCCGCATTTGCACAGGCGACAAACAAATGAGTGCCTTGCGGAAACAACCACCGCCCATACCTAGATGCGCGCGCAACATCCAGAAGTCCAATTGCAATTGGCGAGCCGCAAGCATGGCATCGAACAGCGCGATAAGCCTGTCCGGGGTGTAGCCGGAACCGTGGAAGTTTATGAGGCTTTTGGGGCACTAGGCTGTTTTGCAACTTTAACGAAGGCTCGTTCAAAATCCTTTGGGTCATTACTCGTTTCGAGAGCGCGAGCGGTCTCACGCAATCGCTTGCGCCGTTCTTCTTCTGAGATCGTGTTCTTTTTCTTTGGCACTCGTTTTTACTTTCCAGCGCGTTCCAATAAAGCCAAAAGCAGCCGGAGTTTATCCCGGCCCTCGCCAAAGTCACGCTCTTGTTTCGATCCTACCAGTGGTGCGGTAGGTCAACCGCTTGCCAGCGGCACCTTTGAGTGCCTTCACGGCCCGCGCTTCATCACCAGTCCCAAGCTTAGAGCGGTTGGAATAGCGAAAGTCGAATTCGTTCAAGTAGCGCTGCAAGTGCTGAACACCGCAATGCTGGTAGGTGCCTATCATGCCGCGCTTGAACAGGCCGAACGCGCCTTCGATGGTATTGGTCGAAGCGTCACCGCGAACGTATTCATCGGCGCTGTGGTTCACGGTCGCGTGGCTAGCAACCCATGGGTCAATCCCGAAGTAAAGCATGGACTCATCGGTGCGCAGATGCGCTTTTGGCGAAACGTGATGCGCCACAACTTCCTGCATATCGGCCTTACGCAACGCGGGCATGTACAGCGAGCGCATGCGGCCACCGCGTTCGACAAGTGCGACAACGGCGTGTTTGTGGCTGCCGCCCTTTCCGGGCAGATGGTCCTTTTTGCGGCCAATGTAGGTCTCATCGATTTCAACGAAGCCACCTTCACCGCCAAAAGGCGCTTGCCGTCCGGCAGGTTTGAATGCCTCGCGAATGCGGTGGCCCATGAACCACGCCGACTTGAGAGTGATACCCAAGGTCCGCGAAAGCTGGTTCGCGGAGACGCCCTTCTTCGACGAGCAAATCAGGTGGATCGCCGCCAGCCAGTCCCTCATCTGAATGTGGCTGGCCTCGAAGATGGTTCCCACCTTGACGGTAAAGGGCTTACGGCAGGCATAGCACTTGTAGAGGCCAATCCGGTTCGATTTGCCTTTGAGCGCCCCAGACTGGTCCACAACGCCGCAATGCGGGCAAACCCGCCCGTTGGCCCACAAATGAGCCTCAACAAAGGCGTAAGCGGCAGTTTCGTCATTAAATTGCGGGGCGGAAAAAATGGACTTGGACATTGTCTAACTCCTTGTGAAGAAACACTATCACAAGGGGATGGGAACGTCAAGTATAATATCGCCGACACTCGCCCCCTTCCATTTTGTACTTGATTTGTTCTATTTCCGTCCCTATATTCCTCCCACGATGACAACGGTCCTAGACAGAACCGCCGACCCGCGCCTGTTGCGCGGGAGGAGCGCCGTATCCAACGCCGCGGGGCGCTACGAGCGCCATGCCCGCGTGCTGGTGGACGACGGCTGGGATGACGGCTGGCGCGAGGGCGACGACGCGCCCCCTCCTCTGCGCACCGAAGTCATCGTCGACGCCACGCGCAGCATCATCGCGCGCAACCAGTCGCCGGATATTTCCTTCGACCGCTCGATCAATCCCTATCGCGGTTGCGAGCACGGCTGCATCTATTGCTTCGCGCGGCCCAGCCACGCCTGGCTCGGCATGTCGCCCGGTGCGGATTTCGAATCCCGGCTGTTCGCCAAGCCAAACGCGGCGGCGCTGCTGGCCAAGGAATTGTCGGCGCCCGGCTACGTGCCGAAGACCATCGCCATCGGCACCAACACCGATCCTTATCAGCCGATCGAGAAGAAGTTTCGCATCATGCGCGGCGTGCTGGAGGTGCTGCGCGATTTCCGCCATCCGGTCGGCATCGTCACCAAATCGCCGCTGATCCTGCGCGACGCCGACATCCTGAGCGAAATGGCGGATATGGGGCTGGCGCGCGTGGCGCTGTCGGTCACCACGCTCGACCGCAAGCTTGCCCGCGCGATGGAGCCGCGCGCCGGAACGCCCGCACGCCGCCTCGAAGCGATCAAAGCGCTCAGCGGGTTGGGCATTCCCACAGCCGTGATGTTCGCGCCGGTGATCCCCGCGCTCAACGACGACGAAATGGAATCCGTGCTCGCCGCGGCGCATGAGGCGGGCGCGCGCTCGGCCGGGTATGTGCTGCTGCGCCTGCCGCTGGAGATCAAAGACCTCTTCCGCGAATGGCTGGAGGCGAACCGTCCGGACAGCGCCAAGCATGTCATGTCGCTGATCCGTCAGATGCGCGGCGGCAAGGATTACGACGCCCAGTGGAATACCCGTATGCGCGGCACCGGGCCTTACGCCCAGATGATCGGCATGCGCTTTCATATGGCGACCAAGCGGCTCGGCCTGAACCGCGATCACACGCCGCTGCGGCTCGATCTGTTCAAGCCGCCACCGCGCAAAGGGGACCAGTTGGCGTTATTTTAACCCTGCCGCATCCAACCGCGGCCCTGGCTGCATCATGGGGGTGAAGGCAGGTTTGAGAGGGGACCAACATGCGCGCAAACGACGGCACAGGACGCAGCCGCCCGCACAATAGGTCGCTCCTGTCGGACATCCTGCAGATTGTGGCCGGCCTGGCGCTGGCCGTGTTCCTGTTCCAAAGCGACCGCGCCGCGATCGAAACGCGTGCGAACACGTTCTCGCAAGCCGTCCTGCGGAAAGACGCCATCGACTTCGGCCTGCACATGATCCGCCTGGAAGTGGTTCATCTTGCCGCCAGCCTGGGCCGCGCAATTGGCGTGGACTAAAATAAATCGTTTCGCCCTGCATCCAAACCCGGCCCCCGCTGCATCTAGCGGATGAAAGCTGAAAGGCGCTTGAGATGATGCTGTTCGATACCTGGTTTCCCGGAAACCTCGTGTTCTGGGGGGCGATCGTCCTAATCGTCTTCTTCAGCAGCTACTTCCGTTACCGGACGCGCGAGAGCCGCCACCGGATGCTGGAAAAGCTGGCCGAGAAGGGACAGACCGTTTCCACGGATTTGCTCGGCCGCATCGACGAAGGAAAACCGGATTAAACCTGAAAGGAATTCGACATGCCGTTTGGACCGTTTGGAGGAGGATGGGTGTGGTCGTCCGCGGTGTTTTGGGGGGCCATCGTCTGCTTCGTGCTGATTGGCAACTATTTCAGATACAAAACGCGCTCGAGCCAGCACCGGATGTTGGAAAGGCTGGCGGAGAAAGGCCAGACGCTTTCCCCGGAACTGCTCGGTCGCCTGGGCAACGGCAACGGCCACGACGAACGGAACCCGGTCGGCTCCGCTATCATCCTGATGTTCATCGGCGTTGCGTTGGCGATCTTCTTCTGGGCGCTCGGCGGCGGCGGAAACTTCTTCCAGGGCGAGCACGATATCCCCAATTGGCTGCCGGTGATCGGCATCTTCCCGTTCGCGATCGGGCTCGGAAAATTGGTCGGGGTGATCTTCGAGAAGCGTCCTCCCAAGTAAGGTGCTATGCTGAACGACCATGAGCGAGAGCGATTGGCTGGCGCGCGAAGCCGCGGCGGGAGATGCCGCGGCCTTCGGCGTTCTGGTACGCCAGCATCAGGGCAAGCTGCGCGGCTTTCTCTTGCGCATGACGCGCGGCAACCACGCGCTGGCGGACGATCTGGCGCAGGAGACGTTTCTCGAAGCTTTCCGCAAGATTGCGCAGTACGGCACCGGATCGTTCTTCGGCTGGCTCTGCGCCATCGGCTATTCGCGCTATCTAATGGAAGCGCGCAAACGCAAATTGGAGAGCCTGGACGAGACGTCCGAGATCGCGGCGGACTTGCCGGAGCCGGAAACCGCCAGCGCCGCCAAGCTCGATCTGGAAAAAGCGATGGCGCGGCTTGCGCCCCCGCAGCGCGCCGCGCTGACGCTGTGTTTTGCGCTGGGGTTCTCGAACGAGGAAGCCGCGGCGGCGTTAAGCATGCCGCTGGGAACTCTGAAATCGCACGTCAATCGCGGGCGCGAAAAGCTGACCGATATGCTACAATCCTGGCGTAGGGATACACCATGAACGAGCGCATCGACGACCTGCTCAATCAACCATTGGCCTCTGTGGCCGATGCCGGTTTTTCCGCGCGCGTCATGGGTCGCGTAAAGGCGCAGCGGCGCCGTCAGCTGGCCCTGACCTATGCCGGCTTTGCCGTGTGCTTCCTGCTGGCGATCCTGTTGCTTCCTTTGCCCAGCATCGG
>Ga0265340_10001480_pt1 | contig 13466 bp, 16 predicted proteins | sample 4CB225metaG_FD_202082 | JGI IMG/M metagenome (GOLD analysis project Ga0265340, IMG submission 202082) | Rhizosphere microbial communities from Carex aquatilis grown in University of Washington, Seatle, WA, United States - 4-CB2-25 metaG | ecosystem: Host-associated > Plants > Roots >...
GGCCTCGCCACCGTTCACGGCGGTGCCCGCTTTGGCTGAGCCATCGATGATCTTTGCGTCGGGCAGTAGCGTTGCTAGACTCTTCTCGTTTTTTGCTAACTCTCTAGCGGACTTCCGTGCCATGCCGCGGGCGCGCTGTTCGAACGTGTGGGACAGATCGGCTGCTAGCACCGTCGTGTCACAAAGGTGAACGAGCACGAGCGCCAAGCTCAGCCCCCCAACGACGTGTTGAAATGAGCGACGAAGGCGAGAAAGCCCGGACGCGAACGCGCCCGTGAACGCGACGAGCCCCGTGTAAGCATAGTAGCTCTTCATGGTGGGGAACCACCGGTACATCATAGTGAGTTTGATCAGCATCGCCAAGACCGCAAAGGTCAGGCAGGTGAGCCAGAGATTCCGGTTCGTCAACAAATGCACGACACCCACACGAAAGCCGTGCACCAAATGTACGACGACTCGCAGCGCCATTTTTACGCGCCATAGCAGGCCGAGCAAGAACAACGACGCTGGCACCAAACCGAGCGCAATGCCGGCGCGCGACACGTCGAGCGTGAATGGTTCGGTTGTCATCCAACTGGGAGGCCAATGGAGGTAGCGCAAGGCAAAATGATTCCCGTGCATCATCGTCCACAGCGAGCGCCGTGCCGTGGGGTAGTCGCCACCTCCGACGACGTGCGGCGTCTGTAGGAGTGAGGCAATCGGAAATGTGAGGTAACTATCGCGAATCGAGACGCAACCACCGTCACCCCGTGGCGCGGTGGTCGTCCAAGTGGGGCGTTCCTTGTCGGGCTCGAGATTGATCGCCAGCGCGTTGTGGTGGTCGAGCCAGTTGTCCCGGTATCCTGAGTACCACACTCCGACGCCGGTGAGCGCGATCAACACGAGTCCCAGCCACGCCTGCCTGCGATAGCCGCGACGGAAAAGTCCGTGCGCGATTAGGCCGGCCGCGATAGCTGCGAACGGTACGAGACCCGAGCCTTTGCTCGCCCCTGCAGCGCCGGCAGCGATGGTTGCGAGCCCGAGCCACCGCTTGCGCCTGTTGCCAGCCCAAAGCCAGTATGCGCAAATGGCAATTCCGGACATTGCAGCTACCATTGCGTCGTTGGACGGCTGCGCAGTGACGGTCGTGACGCCGGGGCTTGATGCTAGCAGCGCAAAGGCTATGGCCCGCTCGAACGCGCGAATGGGCTGAGCCCGCAGAAACCAATAGGTAGCGAGAATGAGTGCGCCCACGAGAACCCAGTTGAGGTAAGCGCCCAACTGAATCTGCCTGAGCCTGTCAGTGACTGGCAACCAGGTAAACAGCTTGGCCTCGATGATGTAATAGAGCTTCGGGTGGTAGCACTCGATGCAATCACTCATATGTGGCAATTTTTTGTCGCGCAGATAGCGCAGAGCAACTTCCAAGTGATCGTCGCCCGCCTCGGTTACATAGCGAATGACCCACAAGCGCATCAAGATAACGAGCGCGCTCAGCAGGTAGAGGCCGCACGTAACGAAGTTCTCGAATTCCCGCGATCGGTTGGTCTGGTTCGCGTCCAGCGCGCCGTGCCCGGCACTGTCCCTCGCATTCACCTCGCTTCGAAAACGAGAAAACCCCGCGCGTCCAACCCAGTTTGCCATCCGACCGTCTCTTGAAAGTTACTAAGGAGGGCGCATATTGGCAGACTCAACCGGGAAGGGGAAGGCCAAGCTGCCCGCGGGAACGGCCCGGAGCGTTCGTCGCGTGAACAATTCCGATGGGGGGCCAAGGCGAACCCAAGTTGGACAGCGCCCGACGGGAAGGCGTTGTACTCACAGCGGAAGGGAGGCAAGGCATGGCAATCGCGGCGCGTCCGACCAAGCAACCGTTAGCGGCCGAGCCGGTTGCGCCAGCGGCCACCGCCACAGAGGCCAGTGAAAGCTGTGCAGTTATACCTGGTTCCCTGCTTTCGCTGCGGTCGAGAGGGTGCGGCGAATTAGGATCGAAATGGGTACGGTCACGATGACTGCGTAGCTAATGGTCGTTGCCCAAACTACGCCAGATAGTCCCCAACGCGCGACAAGCACCCACTTTAGTGAGAATGCCGTTACGGCCATAAGGACGCCGGTGATCGCTTCACCCAAAATCTGACCGGTGCCGTTCAGGAATGCGGCGACGGATTGCCCCCAAGCCGATAGAATCGTCCAGACCGCGAGCGCGAAAAGCACTCCCAGTGCGGGATCCACAGCGTGTCGGGTCCAATGCCTGATGACGAATGGTCCAAGTACCACCGCGACGAGACCCGCTCCGGCGGCGAAAACAACGGCCAAGACTGTCGAACGCGTGAGCGTTCGACGAATCCACACTAGGTCGCCACGCGCACGCGCTTCGCCATAGGCCGGCCAAAGCGGGTTGACCATCAGCGTTACCGGCAACAGCACCAGCGTAAAGAGTTTGCCGGGAACGGCAAGCTGAGCGACGACCTCGGGCCCGAGCCGATTGGAGATAACGATGTTGTCGCTAAGAAAAGCCAACGCCGTACTCAACTGCAGCATGACGAAAAGAAAACCCATCCGTAGCAATTTGAACGCAGGTTGAAGTTGCGTCGAGCGGAACTCGGGGCGGAGTGACCGAAGTGATAGACTGAAGCACCATCCGAAGTTCACGAGTGTCACAAGAACTGGAGCGCCCGATACCGCGAGAATCAGACCGACCAGGCCCGTTCTCAGGCGCGTAGCGATCACGAGTGCTACGAGCGACGCTACCGTACCGGCCATGCTCCAGAGCGCAACTTGAAACCCTTGTTGAAGGCCACTCTGAACTCGAACTACAATGCTGATAGGCATCGCGAGGAACGTAATTAGGCCAAGAGTGAGGATCGCCTTTGGTACTTCATTCTCGACAGCCGCTGACTTGATATTAAGGAGTTGAGCCCAGTGGACGTGCGGGCAAACTACAGTCGAGACCAGTGCGAGAATGGCAGCAATGGTGCAGAGCATCGCAAAAGCGCTTGAGATGAGCACCTGTGTTCCCCTCTTATCGCCATGGCCGTCGGCTTCCGCCACTTTCGTGATTAGTCCATTGCCAATGCCAAAATCGGCGAAGTTGAGCATCGCGATGATCGAACTCACCGTAAGCCAAAGCCCGTACCGCTCGCTTCCGAGATAGCTGATAGTGAGTGGTACACTCAAGACTACAGTGAACGCTGAAGCGACCTTCCCCAGAAGAGCCGCCAAGGTAGCTAACGCAACCCGTCGCATACGCTCGGCCGCTCTGCCTTCCTCCGTATCAGTTGGAAAGGGATGAAACGTCAGATATCTCAGTTTGCGGCGCATAGCCGCAGGTGAAATGAGCATACTTAGGGCTGCAATTCAGTCGACTGCGTGCTGCTCGAGGGCCAACACTTTCGAAGGGGCTCGAAGTCATCGAGAGCGTTCATGATCCCGGAAACGAAATCATTCGGAGTAAAGCGTGTTGCTCGAGCTGCCCCTCGTTCAACGAGGCTGTTTCGCAGCGGCGAATCCGAACGTAGAGTTCTAACAGCATCCGCGATCTGAGCTGGCTTTCGAGGGTCAACGAGTAGGGCGGCGTCGCCAAGTTGCTCCCGGGCACCTGGAACATTGGAAGCAATCACTGGGCACCCGACGGAGAAGGCCTCCAGGGGTGGAAGGTTTTCTGGGCCAAAATAAGTGACGAAGGTCAGCGCAAGCGCATGGCGATAAAGCCACGCTAACTGTCCTTCCGACACGAAGCCGAGTATGCGCACGGCATCGGTGAGGTTTCGTTGTGTGATCAGATCTCGAACGTAAGCAAGATTGCCTTTGTCGGATCCAGTCAGGACAAGGGAAATGTCCACGCCGTCACGGCGCAACAGCTGCAGTGCTTCGATGAGCCCGAAGTGATTTTTGTGAGGCCAGAATTGGGCTGGATAGAAAAGAAACTCCCCCGTTAGCCCTTGCAGATCCGGTGTATCTTCCTCACTGTGTGTTAAGAACTGTGGTGTTGGGTGCGGAAGGATTAGAATTCTCTCTCTCGGAACATCGTAAAATCGTTCGATCTCGTCCCGTCCAGCCTCCGTTCCCGCCACAACCAGGCCCGCTCTTCGCAGCACGGAGGAGAATTGCCGTTCACGGACATCCCAGTCACGACCAGCGGACACCTCCGGAAAAAACGGCTGAAGGCGATGCTGTATGTCCCAAACCGTCGTCACGTATGGAACGTCCAGAGTGAGACAACTCCAGACGGACGGATACCAAACGACGTCGATCTTGTTCGTACCAAGAAACCTGTCTGCCGCGAAATTCGGGCAATAATCGAAACCCGATGCGCGATGTGCGAGACTCACTGCTTTTCGTCGCAGGCGCCTGAGCGGGGACACCGGAAGAACTCCTTCTTCGAGAGTAAGTACACTCATTCCACGGCAGGCGGATTGTAGGGCGAAATCACCTGGGGGCGCGAGAAGTACAAACTCGTGTCGATCGTGTCCAACTCGGCTCGCCAGAGCCCGACACATTTCTGAAACGATAGTGAAGCTCCCCCCATCGGGCGGTTTCGCCGGACCCGGATAGACGCCAATTCTCATGAATTGCTCCGCCTGGCAACCGTTACGACATGCCAAGTATGTAAGCCGATCGTGCCGTTGCTCGAAAACCCGTCAAAGTGTTGCAAAACCTCAAAGCCAGCCTGGCAGAGCAATATCTCCATTTCTTGCACAAGAAAATAGCGATTTGTATGTGTTTCGCGGATACGGCACACAAGCTCGCCGTTCCGAATTTCGAGGATGTCATAGGCGACGCGCGCCAGGTTCCGGGCGGGCTCCAGAGTTGTCTCCGATATTCGGATGATCTCTTGTTCAGCGCTCTCCCAGCGGCGAATACGCACGGGTTCGTACCCACGCAGCATGGCGGGAGCGTGCCAGTACTCTAGAACAACGACGCCTCCGGCTCGAAGGTGACGGCCAATAGCCAGCAATGCGCTGCTAATGGCCTCATTAGTCTGCAGGTATCCAATGGAATCGAACAAACATGTGGCGGCATCCGCGGACGGACCGCAGAGCTTCAGGTCGCGTAAGTCTTGGTGATCCAGAACCACTTTTGAGCCCGTGGCCTCGCAACGAGCCCGCGCGCAGGCCAACATGCCGCTTGAGGCGTCGATTCCCGTTACCTCGAAGCCCTGACGCTCGAACGCAACCGCATGTCTCGCAGTTCCACACGCCAGTTCGAGCAGGCGCGCAGGCAGGCTAATGCCTGCGACCTTCAAACACTCTGTAACGAAGGCAACCTCGTCGTCGTAAGGTTTGTCTGCGTAGAACAAATCATAGAGCGCAGCATGTCTTTCACCGTACGATGACATTGCGGCTCAACGCCCCCCACCGGCTTCGATGAGCGCATTTGCAACTACTTCAATGACGTCGGATGACAGATTGGGTTTTGAGGGTAGGTAGAAGCCAGAGGTCCACAGCCTGTCTGCAACTCGACAGGTTGTTTCACGGTATCCGGGGACCCGTTGAACGCAGGGTTGCTGGTTCATCGGACAGAAAAATGTGCGAGTATCGACGCCAGCAACGCGCAGACGCTGCAGTATTTCGTCGCGTTTTCTAGCGAAGCCCTCACGCACCGAAACTGCATACATCCAGTAGACGCTACGCGCCCAAGGTGCTTCTGTTGGCAGCTGCAGCCAGCTGACGTCGGCAAGAAGCTGGTTGTAGGTTGCCGCGACTCGACGCTTGTTGCCAATGATCGAGTCGAGTCTGCTGGTTTGCGACGTACCCATCGCCGCCTGAAGGCCTGTCATTCTGAAGTTATAGCCCGCGACTTCGTGGAAAAACCTTGGCTTGGCGTATGCTAGGTTCCGAAGTAACCTCAATCGATTTGCGAAGGCATCGTCGTTAGTCAGCACCATCCCGCCCTCTCCGGTCGTGATGACCTTGTTCGCATAGAAGCTAAAACAGCCCATCTGCCCGAAACTGCCCGTCATTCTGCCGCAGCAAGTTGCTCCGTGGGACTGCGCGCAGTCTTCGATGACAATCAGGCGATGCCTTTCTGCAATCGCACAAAGCCGGTCCATATCTACAGGATGACCATAGAGATGAACTGGAATTATCGCCCGCGTGCGCGGCGTGATTAGGGACTCTAACCGGTCGAGATCCAGGTTCCATGTTTCCTCCTCGGAATCAACCGGAACGGGAACTGCACCGTTGTGAATTACCGCCAGTGCCGTAGCAATGTTCGTAAGAGAGCTGAGCAGCACTTCGTCGCCAGCTCCAATCGAGGCAGTAGCAACCGCCAGTTGGAGCGCAGCCGTCCCGCTACTGACCGCGACTCCATGTTTAACGCTGCAGTACGAAGAGAATGCGCGCTCGAACTCAGGTACGGAATCGCCAAACGAGCCGGAAATCTCACCTCGACGAAACGCCGAAGTAATCGCCAGAAAATCTCCTTCGTCAAGGATCGGCTCGAATACTGGTATCACTCGTCTACCTGTACGTCGACTTTGTCGAACTCAACCCCCAAAAATGGGCCTTGCTTCACACTAATGCATTGCATATCCTCGACAACGCGCAAGCAGTGAACCCCGTGAATCAGCACGATAGCATCGCCGGGCCCGAGAGTCAATTCCGTAACGAGTCCTCCATTGTCAGCATAAAGAGCTACGATAACGACTCCTCTTTGAACAACGAACATTTGCTGAACGTCTTCGATTGTTCGGCAAAACGGCCTGTGGTAGTGGGGGCGCTCTTCGTATCCTGCCGAGTGGGCAAGCAGGCCAAACTGGAATGACGCCTCAGGTGGGGAGAAGAATGTCGTATTTTCGACCCGTGCCTCGGCTCGGATGACGTCAGCGTAGTGGATCCCGCCGTGTTCGATTCGTTCGAGCATTACCATTCCTTGGCACAACGTCTCAGAAATGCAGTGAGACCGCAAGTCTAATTTCCCTGCCTACGGGAGTCAACATGGGGTGGATCGTGTCAACGGCTCGCAATTGATTACCACCATGAGATTCGCGAGCGAAGTCCGTCCACGCAACTTGGCAGCGATAGGTCCCTCGTCGTTCTGCCGCATCGAGTACCATTGTCCATCAACGCGCAGCAATGCTAGTATCCACAACTGATCGAGGCCACGTCGACCAATTGCCGGCAGACGCGTTGCGATAACGGGTTGCTCGCTGCAGCTGTCCGCTAATTACTTGGAAAACGACAACAGGGCGAGTGACCCCGCCAAGGGCTCGTGTTCCATGCCTCCTATCACCGCCACGACCCCTGCGTGGCGTCCGAATCGAAACGGGCGACGAGGCCCGGCGTGCCGAACGTATTCCGTCTGACCGTTCATGGTCAACCACAGTTGATTGATAGCCTGATTTCGCCGGAAGAAGTCTGAGCGCCCATCCCGATTTGACGCTGGCATGATGTTCATGCCTCGTTTACCTATTAGGACGATAATCAGCAAGCGATTACGCAAGAATGGGCCGCTTCTGAAACCATCATCGCAGAGCTAAAGAGTCGACTCTCCCACTAGATGGCGCGGTAGAATAACGGGAAAAATTGTGGCGCTCAATGAAAACCCGCCGCCGGGCGAACTTTAACCATGATCCGCGCAACCTCCTAGTTTCCTTCGATGCCCCCTCGATATTCCCTAGTTACAACTTCGTTACAACTTCGTTACCAACGAGGCTGTAACGAGGTTGTTACGAAGGTGAAGCGGACCTCGCCCGGGGGTCGGGACCAGCTATGGAGCTCTAGGCCATGGAGCCCAAGTGCCTCCCGTGGCCTGGGACAAGTTTGCCGTCAATAGTTGTGTGGAAAAGCTCGGGACTTGTGAACGCATCGTCTGGTTGCGCCCCCGAGCCCGTTTCGAGCCGTTTCGTCGAGTGAAATTTATGTGCTCCGTAGCTGGTCCCGACCCTCGCCCGGAGGGTGATCGGCTTGGAGAGGTGTACTCGCCCCACTCACTCTACACTCTGTACCCTGTGTACCATGTTGCGGGTTGGGGCACCCCTGGTTCACTATTGGGCGTACCAACTGAGGGGCTTGCGGGTGAGATGCAATTTCCTCTTGCCCGAGCTCAACTTGCCTCGCTCCAAAGCAACGAGCATCGACTTCTGAGTGTCATTTGCAACCTCGCGCAGGGATACCGCAGTAGGCCGATGGCTACGTCAACAATAACACCACGGCAGCGGCAGCAGTGAACAGCAATGATGCAACCAACGTCTTGACTTGGGCCATTGAAAGTAGCTCGGGCTGGGGGTCGCGTGCGTCAACCGCTGCCTCGGCGCCCAGCGCAGCTCGGCGATTGCCTCCGCCATATGGCAAATAGTGCGGCATGTCGTCACACTCGCCCGTGCCGGTTTTTTGGATCCTCGTTGCCGCGGTCCTCGGTTCGAGTCTGGTGTTCATCGATGGCACGGTCGTCAACGTCGTGTTGCCATCCCTGCAAACTTCGCTCGGCGCAACCGTGTTCGGCGTACAGTGGGTCGTCGAGGCTTACGCGCTATTCCTCTCGGCTCTTCTGCTGTCGGTATGGCAATAACGATCGCCCCGCTCACGACGACCGTGATGAACGCCGTCGATGTCAGGCACGCCGGGGTTGCCTCCGGCGTGAATAACGCGGTATCACGCGCCGCTGGGCTCGTCGTGGTGGCGGTTTTGGGCATCGTCCTATACAGGAACTTCAATGCGTCACTGGATGGCGCACTCGTCTCCCTGAACCTTCCTTCCGCAGTAAAAGATTCGATTGATGAGCAGCGCATCAGGTTGGCTGCCATCGAGTTGCCAGGAAGTCTTGCACCTACGCTTCGGGCTGCGCTCGAAAAAGCGATTGCGCGAGCATTCTTGGACGGTTTGGTCGATGCGTGAACACGAGGCGGACGATGCGCTTGCCACCGAGGCTCGGCGCTTCGCTCCCCAAGTCGAACAGGTGCGCATCATGACTCCGGACAAGGATCTCGGGCAGTGCTTGTGCGAAGAACGCGTGGTCATGGTCGATCGAATGCGACAGAAGACCATCGACGAAGCGACGTTTCGTGCCGCGCGCGGCTTTGCTCCAGCGAGCGTGCCGGATTACCTCGCTCTCACCGGCGACAGCGCTGACGGGATTCCGGGACTTCCCGGCTTCGGTGAAAAGAGCGCTGCCACGTTGCTCGGCGCGTACGCGCACCTGGAAGACATTCCCGAACAGCCCGGGCTCTGGCGAGTTCAAGTGCGACGCTCGGCACAGTTGGCGTCGGTGTTGGTCGAACAACGCCAGGAAGCGTCGCTGTACCGCAAACTGGCAACGCTAGTCACTTTTCACGCGTGACGGCTCTTCGCTGCGACACGAAAGGACTATCTGCATCCAGCCAGCGCCAGGGTCGTGTGGCCCAAACACCGGAGTAGTCAATTCCGATCCTGGGCGTTCGTCGAACATGACGAGGCGCAGTCCCTTCGGCAATGTAGAGGGGCGGTTTGCACAAATCTGCGCCACTATGCTGACGATCGATTTTCATCGCCTTGCACAGTTTGCCGGGACCGTTGGTCAGCTGACTCAGCTTTGCTGCATTCTCCCTGTTTATGGCCGTTGAGGTCAAGCCATGGAGAGGCTCCACCGCGCGTATCAACACAGCCTCAGGTTCATCAATGCCGCCGGTCACGATATTGAAATGGTGATGAATCCCATATATCAAGAATACATACGCAATGCCGGCTTTTCCAAACATTACTTCAGTTCGCGCAGTGCGCCGGCCCCCATAGCTATGCGCGGCACGATCGGCTGGCCCCCGATAGGCTTCCACTTCGACGATTTTCGCAATCAATGTTTCTCGTTCGAGCTGATGCACCAACAGCTTTCCCAGACAATCGGGTGCGACCACAAGCACCGAACGTTGGTAAAAACCCCGAGGGAGTGGCTTGGGTATGTGCACGCCCAATGGTAGCTCTTTTCTTAGCGGAAGTGGCCTCGTTACGTCCAATTACAAAGAATCACTACGACTCGCGCTCGCGCCGAGGCACCGAATGCTTTTCTGTTTGTCGGGGCGGCACGGAAAGCCGCGAAGGGTGGACACGCTACCTGGTCAGCGTAGTATTCGACAGATTTCGAAAAACGATTCATTGGGTGATCCTAGCACGGCTCAAACGCCGACGTTTGCTTGCGCGGGTAAACTGCGCAATGTCCACGCTTCCCTGCCGCCAAGGCAATGGCTGAAGTTCGACGTGGCAGATCACTCAACCCGTCGACTCAACTGCAGCCAACGCCAAAGAGCGTGAATCCAGTTCCGGTACCAATATCAAGCCGGGTCGGCTCGCCAAACGCAGGGCTTACTTCGTCCGACGCGCGATCATTCGCGTGGCGAGAGCCGATCAACCGCGATCAGTTCGAGACAAGCGATCTATCGCGCAACATCATACAGGTCGTACTTTGCTGCTCTTTCATGCCCATTGTCTTGCTCCCGTGGATGGTTGGGAGAATGGCCGGCGCTCGTGTACCTCGGAGCAGTCACGCGATCTTTTGCCGGCATAGTGAGGCATTTATCGGGGATTTGAAATTGCCACAGTCGGAGCGCTTGGCTAGACTCGGCCGATGCAATCTTCCTTGTACACGTCTGAATCGCCGCCGCAAGCCACTGGTGTTGACCTACACCACGTCGACGGGGTGAGCAACCGATCTGCGCCTAACGACATTCGTTGCAAACTATGCGACGTTGGTTTGCGCACTCGCTTTCCTCGCGTGCGCGACCACGTGACTGGTGAGTACTTTGCTATTCACGAGTGCCCGGTCTGCGGAATCGGCGTTACCGTGCCCGGCGTCGTAGATCTGGCGCGATATTATGGCCCCGCGTATTGGGGCGGTCGCCACTCGTTTACAGCCGACTATTGCGCGCGTCGTCGCGTACGCCTCCTCTCGTCGCTCGTGCCTCCGAAAGACGGAGGTCGTCTCCTCGACTTTGGCTGCGGCGACGGTCACTTCCTCCAGCGCGCCGCACGCAAGGGGTGGCTCTCCGTGGGGTATGAGTCAACCTTTTCGCCGGTGCGGTCCGGCGCCGAATATGAAATCGTGACTTCCCAAGAGGCACTCGTGGCCCGCGCACCGTTTGACGCAATTACCGTGTGGCACGTTCTAGAACATCTCCCCGAACCGGTCGAGACGCTGCGTGAGCTCGCCGGAATGTTGACGCCGAATGGCACCATCATACTGGCGGTTCCTGATGCAAGTGGCGTACAGGCATCGACCCTGGGCGAGCACTGGATGCACCTTGATGTGCCACGGCACCTTTTTCACCTGGGTCGCTCTTCCCTTGAAAAAGCCCTAAAGCTGGCTGATCTGGGGCCAATCCGTTGGTGGAACCACGAGTTCGAGTACGACGTGATGGGTTGGTCGCAAAGCACCCTTTCACTTGCCGGAATGCCATCGGCATTTTTCAATGCCGTGACGGGACGCATGCAATTCGGTCCGCGTCAGATCGGGGCTTTGATATGCGGAGCCGCCACTTCGCTCGTCACGTTGCCCCTTGCAGCCAAGTGGGGCAGTAGCTTAACGGTCGCGGCGCGCCGTGTCGACGGAAGCAACCTACCATGAGTAACACAGCCGCTTGGCGAACAGCAGCAGCAAAGGCGCCGGCATGGATTTGCTACCTCGCGATTGCAGTAGCCGTGATTGTCCCGCTTTTGATGACACTTGACCGACTTCAGCGGCCTTTTGGCGAAAAGGTCCTTTTCCCATGCCTAGGCGGCTCCGCTGACCTGTGGCTGCCATACAATGGAGCCCGAGCGCTGCTTGCTGGCATCGACCCCTACATGCCCGTGTTGCCGCCGGCGTTCCGTGATCCCTCGAATTGGCCCCAAACGTACCCGCCCACTATGTTGTTGCTGTACGTGCCTCTCGTGCTTGCCACTCACTCCAACATTGAAAGCGCTTGCGAGATTTTTTATTGGCTGAATATTGCGGCGTTGGCGGTATTCGCCGTTGTCATTTGGCGTTTGGCGCGTTGGCTTCGCGGCAACCACAGTTTTGACTCTTTGGGGATGCTGCTGGTGCTTGTCGTGGCCCTCGGTTTGAATGGTGCCACGACGTTCGCCATCGATCGTGGACAATCGGAACTCATCAACGCCGCATTGTGTTGGACTGCGATTTTGCTCTTCACGCGCAGGCGCTTTGGCGTGGCAATGGTCTTTGTGACTCTCGCCGCAGCCATCAAGGGCTACGCAGGGGTTCTCGCTCTGGGCCTATTGCTGGCCGTACCGAACCGCCGGGCCTTCATCCGTGCTACGTGGTCGGCGGCGCTAACGACGGTGGCCGTCACACTTCCTGTCGTCTCCCATCTCAAAGCCGGGCTTGTCGCTATGCTCATGCGAAACGACTTCGGCTTCGCCGACGTTTGGTACAATCACTCTTTCAAGTCCCTTTTCTACAAATTCAATCCCGCAAGCGCTGACGACATGCGTCGTTCCATGCTGGCGTTTACTGCGGTGGTTTGCGTGCTGTCTTGGTGGCGACTCGCATCGGCCATGCGTCACGGTACTCAGACTGAGATAACCTGCAGATCCATATTATTTGGCAGCTCGGCCCTCGCACTAATGATCGGAATGCCGGCTTACAGTGGCCCGTACAACTTGGCGCTGGTGCTTCCTGGGCTCGTACTATTTGCCACTTCGTTCGACCGCTTTGTGGATATTCTGCGACTTCGGCTGACCTTGGCGTTGCCTTTGGGTCTCTGCGCTACCATTGCGCTTGCCCTGGCGCTCCACTTGAGAAAAGCCGGGAGCGAGATGACACTCGGTGGGATCGCGCTTGTCTACTTGGTTCTCGCGTTGGGCATTCTGGCTTTAGTCTCGGGCAAACGAGCCTTTAGCTGACGGCTCTGCGGGTGCGTCGGTCAACACTATTGCCCTAGTCCGGCAATTTTCTAAAGCGTAATCGATTCGGTGCCGTCTACTTTCGACTATGGGCCATCTGCCCCGTTATTCTTCCTTGCAAGGCTGCTCCAAGTTCTACTTTAGGTCAGGATTTTGTCGCTGCTCATGAGTCGGGTCGGGTAGACGGTGCTGCGACAGGGGCCAGAGAGTGTCTGGTGGAAGGTAGGGGAGCCCAGGTGTCGCGAGAATGCAGGGGCGTGGAGCAAGTCTCTCGTGCGCGACTGATGGTGAACTGAACTACCAAACATTATCCTGCTGCACATCGGCACGAACGACCAAGGTAGCTACTCTGCTACGCAGATGACCAGCGACCTGTTGGGGCTCCTTGACAAGACCATCACCAACGCGCCCGATGCTTTCCTGGTCGTCGCGCAGATCATCCCCCTTGGCTACGGCACCAACGACGTTATCAAGGCTTACAACCAGTCGATCCCTGGCCTCGTGCAGCAGCGCGCCAACGCCGGTAAGCACATCACAATTGTGGACATGTACACCGGCTTCAATGCTTCGACCATGCTGGGTTCGGACAGCATTCACCCCAATTCTACTGGCTACAAGTTCATGACAGATCGGTGGTACTCTATCATCGGATCATTGCTACCCAACTGACCATGTCCAGGA
>Ga0265340_10001481_pt1 | contig 13464 bp, 14 predicted proteins | sample 4CB225metaG_FD_202082 | JGI IMG/M metagenome (GOLD analysis project Ga0265340, IMG submission 202082) | Rhizosphere microbial communities from Carex aquatilis grown in University of Washington, Seatle, WA, United States - 4-CB2-25 metaG | ecosystem: Host-associated > Plants > Roots >...
GACAAGACAATTCGGGTATCCCGAGGAATGACCTTCAAGCGACTATCAACAACTTGAAACTCTCGTTTCAGAAATTCAGGTGCCAAATGCGGAATAAGAACCATACAGAACTAGAGCATTCCACAAGAATCACTCGGAGCCAGTAACGTATTGCGCTCTGCGCTCGCGATGGCCTTACGGAACCGACCACTCCATGGGTCCTCGTGAATGCCCCGAGTATACCCGAGAACTTCGTGCGCACCTGGCTGAACCCCGACTCGACCAGTGCGCGGGACCTACTCTACGAGATCAGGGTGTCGAACGCCCGCCACATTCTCGTACCAGGCACTCAGGTGAAAGTTGGAAGTGCTACCTATGTAGCGCGCAGTCTCTTGCGTCACGCGAGCGACCCTCGATACGGGAAGGTATGTGATGTGGACGCGCGGCTCGTATTTCCTGACGGCTCCCCGCGGATCGCTGCGGACGCGTTCACACGCGGACAGGCCGCGGCCCTCGAGAAGGCTGGTTTCAAGTTCGTCGGCATTGAACACTTGGAGACGGACGCTAAGCGTATGCACGCGGGGCTCAAAGGCGCCTACGAACAACAACTCGCTGCGTACGAACGAGACCTTGTCATACGCGCCCGCTATGCCCCAAGGCAAGTGGCCATTCGTGCGGGCATTGCGGGCGGAATTACGGTCATCGTCGCCACTGCCGGTGCCACTTATCAGTAGTACACCTACTACAAGAAAGCGGTGCGGGACGGCAAAGTTGAGGACAGTTCTGCAACCAGAAGGGAGTACGCAAAACAGGCTGCCAAGACCGTCGCAAAGCAGGCAGCAATTACTGGTGGGATTGCCGTGGCCGGCATTGCGGCAGAAGTGGCTGCATTCCACGTTGCTGAGAACTTCATGCCAACCGAAAAGGCACAAACTGCTGCAACCATTACCGTTGCCGCTGCATATGCTTCGCTCGACATTATTGAAGAGATCGTCGCGTATAGGAGAGGCGAGATTTCCGGCACCGAGGCGGCTATTTGCGGCGGTATCAGATTGACCGCTAACGCGATACCCATCGTACTGCAGGTCGTGGCGGGACGGGCGGGTTCGGCCGTTGGCATGATTGCAAGCACGGGAATCCAATGGGGGTTACGTTGCGCTCGGAAGGTGGCTTGGAATCATCCGGGCGCAATGGCGCCAGCGTGATTCCAGGAAAATGCGAGTCATTGCTCTCGCTTTTTCGTAGCTCCTGATTTCAGCGAGCACGACTGGTGGGCGCTCTGTCTGTGCCAATCTGGCGCAATCCCCTGACGCGATTGTCGCGCCTTCGCCGAGGTGCAATGCTTGCGCTGTGGGCTTGCTCCGCATTGGCCTACTTCACGCAAGAGAGCTCAACATGGTTAGTGTGGCACTTCGGGACAACGAGCAACGAGGACCCCTTCAATGTCGGTTGGTCCTTCTCTGTCGTGGATGTACTGCAAGTGCGCGTCGCGCGTCGGCCTTGCTTCTGGTTGCCAGTGTTTCGTCGTGCGGCGGGAATGTGGCGAATGGCGGTGCTGCGACTACCGCTACCACCGACGCGAGCGCGCAGAGCATCGTCGATGCTTCGTCACCTTGCAGCTACAGCGAAGCAAGTAGTGTCACGTACGAGGGCAGCGTCGAGCTCTCGTATCTGGCGGATGCTTCGGTGCAGTACTGGGTAGAGGGTGGGTTCGGAAAAGCGTCTCTGGGCAGCGCCAGCACGTGCAGCAACGGGACACTCGTCGGTGCTTGCTGCTTCATCTCCTACGCGAACGGTCTTCTTGTCCTTCCAGAATCGATACCTACCGCAGGTCAACTTGCCGTTTACGACAGCCAGGTCGAAATGACTACGCTCGAAGCCGGTAACTATCTGCAGAGCAGCGAGTTTGCGAATACGTTGCATTGGTCGCCGGGCGACACGCTTCGGCTCTCGGCGAGCGGCGCAGAGGTTGCTGCCTTCGAAGCAAGCGTGATTGCCCCGGCGATGCCTTCGGGTGTTATTCCCGAATTATCGGCTTCGTTCAACATGTCGCTCAGTGCCGACTACACGATGTCATGGCATCCAGAAGGATACGCCTGCGAGAAGGTTATCCTGACCCTGACGACGGACACCGCGGGGATGACGTGTACGGCCGACGATGCCGCGGGCGCGCTCACCGTGCCGAGCGCTTTGATGGCCCATTTCTCGAGCCAAACCGTCACCGCGGAGCTCGGTCGCCAGCAGTCAGTCTTTCTGAGCACCGCCGACGCCCGTATCAAGATTGACGCGCTAAGCGCGCATACCTCAACGGTGACGCTCGTGCCGTAGATGCGCGAGTCCGATCATCGGATGCACGGGAAACGGCCCGAGGTCACCGGTGCAGATTCTCTTGGTCACCGTCAATTCGCTCATTGCGCTTGCGCCCCTGCTACCACAAGTCCGGAGTAGTGCTGTTGCAGTTGGCCCCAGTTATCAAATTCGATTGGCGAAGTTCGCATCCGCGTCTACTGCGGCATTGCGGGGGCCAGTGCATGATGCTCACAGACTTTGACGCACTTGCGACAGCCGCTGCATTCTTCTGGTCGCCGAAACACCGCGTGCTTATGAAAGAAGAAATTCATCTTACCAATGACGCGCTGCGGGCATACTTCTACGCATTTCCAGCAAGCTTCGCACTGACGCGAATCGAGTTGGATATGCCGAGTTTGGCGACCGCTAACGTCGCGTGCTTCTGATTTCATTGCGCGTCCTATGTCCACTCATGTTTCTCGCAGAGTGACCCATCACACTCTCTGCTTTGAGCAGAATACATCAGTTCGTTGAAACTTGGCCTAAGTTCGGCATTATTTGGCCAAACTTATGACTTCTTTGCATTCGGTTGGTGTTGCTGGCGCTTGCTCTGGCAATCTCCTTCAAATCGTTTCGGACCGCCAACGGATTTCCCGGAAGCTGTCGCGATTCGTGCAATATGCTGGTCCTGCGAAGCTGGCCCGTTTCATCGAAACCAGGCAACTCATGAGGCGGCAGCAACCCCGAGGGGCAGGTTGAAATCCGAGCGAAACTTTGGGGGGAAGTGGGTTAGTCGCGGGCGGAGCCTTCATTGGCGAGCCCCAAAATCCCTAACGGTGCCCATGGTGCGCCGGGGTCCTTTGCGAGGACGCCAGTAGTTACCGTGCGGGACCACCGTCGTCGATAAGCCACCTACCAAACCAGTGGTATCAAGCGCGCCCGTCCCTGGCAGAACTCGCTATATCCGGGCAGACTCTCGAGAGTCCGCTCTTCTACGAGAATTCGTAAAACGAGCATCGGTGCTAGCGCGACGCAAATGAACGCCATGCTCACCCAGTTGAAGAACACCAGCACGAGCCCAAGATGTGCCAGAAGCATTCCGGCGTAGGCGGGATGACGGAGCCAGGCATAGGGGCCTGTTCGGACGATTCGATGTTCGCTCGTGATGCGAACGCGGTGCGAGTAGAGCACGCCGAGCTTACGAACGGCCATGAGTCGTAAGGTCAACCCAGCGCCGAACAGTACAGCGCCTGTCAGCATAAAAGCGCCGGGAAACGCTGGCCATCGAGAGTGAATGGCCATAGCTGAAAGCGCGGTAGCTCCCTGGGCGACAGCATAACCCTCGAGTGTCCACTTGTCCGTGCGGGCAGAACTTCTACTGCGGGAATCCCGAATCGAGACCCGCATCTCCCAAAGCGCCCAAGTCACGTAGGCGAGGGCCACCAGAGTACCGGCGGCGCGAGAAAAGCCCCGCCAATGGGTCAATTTCATCCATGCGAGCGCGGTCATCCCGAGTACCAACGAGATATTGAGCGCGAGCGGAAGAACACGGCGCACGGTCATGGCAGGCATTTTTGAACCCCTCAAGAGCGAGCGTCAATTGATTATCGGGGTGGGTTCTGCCGTTGGCACGATTGCAAGCACGGGAGTCCAGTGGGCCTTAGGTCACGTACGAAACGAGCCTTTGGCCCCCTGACGCTACCGAGGCAGCCTAAGCCTCGGAGGAAGAGTTGGATCAATAATGATCCTCGCTTTTCCTAGCTCCTCTGTTGTGGATACAGCCGTGCGGCGGTGAACGATAAGGAACAGGTGGTTACTGCAACACGCTAGCCCCCGAAGGTTCCTCCAGCACTTTTGGCTCTGTGTTTGTTGCTTGTTCAGTCCCTAGCCCGGAAACCTCGACAGATCCCGTTTCAACTATTCAATCGTGATCGGGCGCCTCGACCTTGATGCCGATTGGGTCCCTCAGGTCGGCGAACGTCAACTGTGCACGACTCGCCGACAAGATCGTGTACGGTTATCGCAGTCACTCGGGTAAAACGACGCGCCCCTGCGCATCGAGTTGCCAGTGGGGATTGTATGCCACCTCCCAAATATGGCCGTCTGGATCAGCGAAGTAGCCTGAATAGCCTCCCCAAAATACTTCCTGAGCTGGCTTCAGTAGCTTTGCACCGGCTTTCACAGCCGTTTGAAGGGCGCTGTCTACCTCTGACTTTGATGTAACATTCTGGGCAAGAGCAACTCCGCTGAAGCCCGAACCTTTCGGATTTGCCATTGCGTCTTCGGCGAGGAGATTCCGTGGGTACAGCCCCAACACAATGCCTCCTGCATCAATGAAAGTAATGTGTTCATTGGAACTGCTGGAGGCCTTCCAACCGAGACCCGTAACATAGAAGTTTCGCGCTAGTGCAAGATCGGCAACGCCGAGTGTTACGACGGTAATTCGTGGTTCCATAGTTGATCGTTCCTCGTTAGAAGCAAGCTTTGAATTGCATGTGGCGCCGGCGCTTCCCGACTCCAGACGTAACCCGCAGTGCGCGAAATCAAACGATATCGAACCTGTCCAGGTTCATGATCTTGGTCCACGCCGCCACGAAATCTTGGACGAATTTCTCCTGCGCATCCGAACTTGCGTAGACTTCGGCCAGCGCCCGGAGCTGGGAGTTCGAACCGAAGACGAGGTCCACTCGCGTGCCCGTCCACTTTAGTTCACCCGTTTTGCGATCACGACCTTCGAACACATCCTTGGCATCGGATACGTCCTTCCACTCGGTGCCCATATCGAGCAGGTTTACGAAAAAGTCGTTCGTGAGCGTCTCGGTTCGCTTGGTAAAGACGCCGTGGTTGGACTGTGCAGCGTTGGTTCCAAGAACTCGCATGCCACCAATGAGCACCGTCATCTCAGGCGCGGTAAGCGTCAGGAGTTGCCCTTTGTCGATGAGCAGATGCTCGGGCAAAGCAGAGTACTTGGCCTTCTGGTAGTTGCGGAAACCGTCCGCCTTCGGCTCAAGCACGGCGAAAGATTCGACGTCGGTTTGTGCCGGTGAGGCGTCCATGCGCCCGGGCGTGAAGGGCACGCTCACTTGGCGACTCGCATTCTTCACGGCCTGCTCGACTCCTGCGCAGCCTCCAAGCACAATCAGATCCGCGAGCGAGACCTTCTTACCTCCGGACTGCGCGCCATTGAAAACGCGCTGAATCTCTTCCAGTTGCTCCAATACCTCCCCAAGTTGCTTGGGCTGGTTCACTTCCCAATCTCTCTGCGGGGCCAATCGAATGCGTGCGCCGTTCGCACCGCCGCGCTGGTCCGAGCCGCGGAATGTAGACGCCGATGCCCAGGCGGTCGAAACCAGCTGTGAGACTGTCAGACCCGAAGCCAGAATCTTCGCCTTGAGGGCGGCAATGTCTTTGTCATCAATCAAGGGGTGATTGACGGTGGGAATGGGGTCCTGCCAAATGAGCTCTTCTGCAGGAACCTCGGGGCCCAGATAGCGGGCACGGGGACCCATGTCACGGTGCGTCAGCTTGAACCAGGCCCGGGCAAACGCATCCGCAAACTCATCAGGGTGCTCGTAGAAGCGCCGAGAAATCTTCTCGTAGATCGGGTCGAACCGCAGAGACAGGTCTGTAGTCAACATGGTCGGCACGTGATGCTTCGTTGGGTCGTGTGCATCTGGAATCGTGCCGGCGCCCGCGCCATTCTTCGGTATCCACTGATGCGCACCGGCGGGGCTCTTCGTCAGTTCCCACTCGTAACCGAAGAGGTTCCAGAAGAAGTTGCTGCTCCACTTGGTTGGTGTCGTGGTCCAGGTGACTTCGAGGCCACTAGTGATCGCATCGCCTGCCTTGCCGGATCCAAAAGTACTCTTCCAGCCGAAGCCCTGCTCCTCGATCCCTGCTGTTTCCGGATCGGGTCCGACATGCGTCGCGGGGCCCGCACCGTGAGTCTTGCCAAACGTGTGACCCCCGGCGATGAGAGCGACGGTCTCCTCGTCGTTCATCGCCATACGGGCGAACGTCTCGCGGATGTCCTTGGCTGCGGCGACGGGATCGGGATTACCATTCGGACCTTCCGGATTGACGTAAATCAGACCCATCTGCACGGCCGCAAGCGGGTTCTCCAAATCTCGCTCTCCAGAATAGCGCGCTTCACCACTCAGCCACGCCTTCTCGGCGCCCCAGTAAACGTCCAGATCGGATTCCCAGACGTCTTCGCGACCGCCACCGAACCCGAATGTCTTGAATCCCATTGTTTCAAGCGCAACGTTGCCCGCGAGGATCATGAGATCGGCCCAGGAAATCTTGCGGCCGTACTTCTGCTTGATGGGCCAAAGCAGGCGACGCGCCTTATCGAGGTTGACGTTGTCTGGCCAACTGTTGAGTGGAGCGAAACGCTGCTGGCCTCTGCCCGCGCCACCACGGCCGTCACCGGAGCGGTACGTGCCAGCACTGTGCCAGGCCATCCGAATGAAGAACGGTCCGTAGTGACCGAAGTCCGCTGGCCACCAATCTTTGGATTGGGTCATCAGAGCTGCGAGATCACTTTTCACGGTTGCCAGGTCAAGGCTCTTGAACTCCGCGGCGTAGTTGAACTCTGCACTCATTGGGTTGGACTTGCTCGAATGCTGGTGCAGCAGGTCGAGCCGCAATTGTTCGGGCCACCAATCCCGATTCGAAGTGCCGCCGGTGGCGTGGTTGAATGGGCATTTTGCGTCGGTGGTCATGGGTCGTTGCCTCGGTTGCCACGAGAATACTCACCGAGTGGAACGCCTCTCAATAGTCTCGTTGGCCGATTTCAACCAACGAACGTTTGCGGCAACGATTCGGTACAGAAGAGGAGTGAACCTAGTCGCGAGTCTTGATGCCAGTATTCGACAACCCTGGCTTGAGGCGGCGACGACGGGCGTCGGCTCAATGCTTCTTCAAACCCGAAACTCGCAGCCCCATTGGACTCCCCACAACTTCGCACGATGCTCGCATTTCATTGGGCAGGATTCCCCGTAGCTCACTGGGCGTGTAGGCGGCGCTGATTGAACTGACAAGACCTGGCCGCATTTCCTTCGGCTTGGCGACTATCCGAAGAAACCACCTGAACACCACCGACATGTCTCGTCGAAAGTCCAAGACCAGAAATCGTCCACCCACTTTCAAAACACGCCAAATCTCCAGAAACGTCTGCCCGGGTTCAGTCCACTCATGGAGTGAACCGGCGGTAAATACCCCGTCGAACGACGAGTCCTCGAAGGGAAGTTCAGCTCCGTTCCCTTGGACGTACTCAACGCGGTCGTGCAGTCCATAGGCATCTGCGTTCCGTAGGGCAACCTCAATCATGTCCTGGCTTATCTCGAGACCTTTGAGCGTTGTTCCCGATGTTAGCTTCAACCACTCGAGTCCGAGGTAACCAGGACCAGGTCCGATCTCGAGGGAATCTCCGCCGATAATGCCAGCCTTGAGTATCTCTGCCGTCTCGATCCATCCCTTATCGCGAAGTCGCCGCTGCATCTGGTCATAGAGTTCGACGGTCAATCCACCTTGGATCCCGACTTCGGTTTCAGGCACTCGTATCAGAGTCATAGCGTGTCTCGTATTTTTGCGAGTTGATGGACAATGACAAAACGTCTAGCGCTGGAGCATCAGAATATGCCAGCCAACTCAATGACGTGAGTAACGACTGCGAGCTATCCAGCAATTCCGCGTGTGGGCTCTGTGGGAGCCGCTGCCGCGCTGAACGACTGCAGTGCCAAGTAGTTCACACCAAACCGTCGAATGTTCTCCAGCTGCTTTTCCCAAGCGTCGTAGTGACGTTCCTCATCGGTCACGAGCGTCTCGAAAAGTTGCTTCGTCTTCGCATCGGCAGCTTTGCCACATTCGATTGCGAAGTTGTTGTAGTCGATGATGCTGGCCTCTTCCATCTTCATCGCCTTCTCGAGGATCGCGAGTGGATCTTGAATGCGCTCGACTGGGTCGGCAGCTTGCAGGTTCACGTCGCCCTTGAGAAAAAGAATACGTTCGGACAATGCGGCGATATGGCCCATCTCCTGGATAGCCGTCGTTCGAAAGAGGATCGCTAGCGGCCCTAGCCCCTGATCTTCGAGGTGGAAGTGAAAATAGAGATACTGATGAACGGCAGAAAGCTCGTCGGCGACGGCTTTGTTCAAAAGGTTGATGCTCGTTTCCCGATTCAGCATGGGGTCTCCGTACGTGCCACGTTCACGTGGACTAGCCGTTCAATAGCCTCTCGAGCAGCAACGGACCACGCCATTTAGAAACACAGAATCGCGTGAACGGACCAGGGTTACGCAAATTCTGCGCGACTTCCAATGGTCGCTCTACAACCCAATCCCAATGACGCTCCGCAACCAAATGTTTCCGAAATTGTCGCCGACCGCGACAGTTCGCCCGTAGTCATTCAGCCGCACGTACACGCCATTCGACCACCACAGTTTTCCAAACTGGAGCAATAGGGTCGGACCCAAAAAGTGATTCGGTCCCAGATTGAACACGCGGGGAGCTGAGCCATCGGGATATTCGGCGCGCATCCAATATTCGATGCCGGGCTGCACGCTTGGCGTGATCTCGAACACAGCCCCGGCGGTTGGATTGAGGACCCACTCCCGATTGCCATTGAAGTAGAATTCACGCTCGGCCCAGGCATTGGCAACGACGCGCAGTCTGCCGATGTGCCGCTGTAGAATGATCTTGGCTTCGACTTCTACTTCCCGTTGATTCTCGGAGAGCTCCCCGTACAAGGCAATGTCGAGCGGCCATTGCCCGGTCTCGCCCAGTCGATAGCGGAGACGTTGCTTTACGCCGTTGCCCTCAGGCAGCGTTGGCGTCAGCGAGTAGGCTGAGTCAGACGGAACAAAGGTGACGTACAGGCCCAGTTCCAGGCGGTCAGTAATACCGTACTCGAATTCCGTCTGATACTGACTAGCGGCGAACCAGGTGCGGTTGCCTGATGCGGAATAGGCTCGAACCGGTGTCATGTCCACGTACTGTTCGATCTCCGCATCGCCTTCGCTCAGCGTTTCGTAGATGTACGTAAACGGAAGGGGTCGCGGGTTGGCATTGGCATTTGACGCCAAGAGAGTACTGAGCGCCAACGCCACCGTCGCGATAGGGTTGCGGCATTGTAATGCATGCGGACGTGACATGACCGAGATCTCCTTGGTCGAATGATACGGGGACGTGTCTAGAAGAGCGTCAGTCGTTCAGAACGAAGACAGCTGAAGTGCGGTTGACCAAGCGAAGTCATTTGCTGCAGCTTGACTGTGGCAGTTGTTGCAAGTGGTCGGATCGCCTCCGTAGGTTTCCCCGTTGGGTGGTCCGACACCTCGCCAGAGGATAAGAACTGTGTCGTCGTCTGGTGCTTGCAGTTCGAACCACTCCCAGTCATGTGCACCCGAAGAGTTGTAACCACCCCCGCGTTTGACCATCGCGAAGATTTGAGCCGGCGTGACGCCGGGATCGGTCTCCTTGACGATAATGGTCCCGACCGGAAACTCTACGCTGCCGTGGGGGGGAGTCTTATTCCAGTACACCGTCATCGGACCGTTCGTGTGAACACCGCTTGGCGCCCCGTCGGCGGTCGCCACTGCGTGCGACCAACTTCGATAGCCAACGAAGTTGCTTGCAAACGCCAAGTAGCTTCCGGCGTCTCCACCTAGGTCATCACTCTTGGAAGTGCCGCAACCAAGGGCAGTGGCCACAGAAAGACAGGCGATGGTTTTCCAGTTCTGATTAGGTATCTTCTGCGTGCGCATAGCTACTCCACGAACTCCGGAAAACCGAGTAGCGCGGCGGCCAGGTTCATCTCTTCAACCACAGAACCTGGTCGATTGGCATCCACAGCATCGCGCACCCCGATGTAGAGCATTCCAAATGGCGTTGCTGCGTCAGCCGGAGTGGGGTTCGCACTGCTCCAATCAGCAGGGGTTGGGGGAACTGCGTCACCTGGCACCGCCGAATAGAGAGTATCCAGTGATTGGAAACCGCCTTCAATCATGGTGTTCACCGATATACCGTCATGTGCTGCATCCGGGCCAATCTTTCCCGTTTTCGAACGGAGCCACGGCTGGAACAATGCGTAGACGTCACGCGTACCCGCCAGGTTATTTCTCAAATCTTGCAGGGTGGTCTGCGAGTAGCGCGACTCTTCTTCGTTGGTCGAAGCCTTATCGACTTTCTCGCGTTGTTCGTTCATCAACGCAATCAATCCTTGGAACGCCGCATCGAGATCGTAGTTGGACGCGGCCTGCCAGGTATCGTGGAGCCCCTGCGTGTCGCTGACGAGCTTGGCGCAGAGGCGATTCTTGAAGTCGCTCGATTCGAGCTCGGTCGCCGGAAATGCCGCGGGCGCATACCCTAAGAGCGTCGACTCGAATTGAACCACTCGCTCGGGAGTCAGATTGGCGTAGAGGATGCGTTCCATAGCGTGCATGCCGGTCACGCCTTGGTCATCGAACAGGTATGCATCGCCGTTGGGGCTGAGCCTGGCGAGAAAGTCGTCGTAGCGCGCATCAATGGCCGTATCGACATCCGGAAAGAGTGGGGCAATGGCCCCCTCGATGTGTTCATAGGCAGAGCGAGCGTGATCCCATGCCACTTTCATGGCCGCGATGGCGGTTGCATCCTCGGCGCTGTCCCAGCCGCGCCCGGCTGTTACCGGAGCCGCCGATTGAAGGTTCCGTGCTGCTGTGACCAAATCAGAAAGCTTACCGAGCAGGTCGTCATGCATGCCTTTGACGACTTCACTTTGGTACTGAGCATCCGACTTGGCAGATTCCGAAGATGAAGAGGAACAACCCATAACACTTAGGCTGGCCAGGACTACAAATGAAATGCAATTTCGCATAGAGTCAGAGGTCCTTGTGCTGGCACGCGCTGGAACAACAGCTAGCTGTGCATCCGTACTCATAACGCCTCGATGAAGTTCAACAGTGTCTGTTGATCACTGTCTGAAAGCTGCAAGAACTGGGCAATGGAGTCATGCGCTTCCGAGCCATTGCTGTCATGCAGGAGCACCGCATCGCGCAGGCTTTTTGCCCGTGCGTCGTGAAGATAGGTGGTGAGGTGCTTGAGTCCGATGAGCGGAGCGGTACGCCAATCGCGCGCTCCAGCCTCTCCGTCGGTTTCCCTAAGACCGTCTGCGAGATCATCTCCCATGTCGTGGAGCAACAGATCGGTGTAGACAGGCGCGTCGATGTCAGCGAGCACTTCAATCGGATAGTCAGGTCGCGTACGGAGCGAGGGCACGTGGCATGTGGCGCATTGGACTTGAGCGAACAGGGCTTGTCCATTGCCAGACGGCAATCGGCGCGCCGGGATCGCAAGCAAGCGCGTGTAATTCGCGCGTTGATTGACATCGTCGAACGTGGCGTCTATGCCGAGCTTCAAGTCATCGGTTTGGTTGTCCGGATTCGGAATCTCGCTCGGGCGCAGTGGACTCGTGATACCCATGTCACCTTGCATGGCGTCCGCAGCAAAGTCGTCGAGCGTAGCAACGCGTGCCTTGACGCCAAAGCGACCGATGACTGAGTCGCCCGGTTGGTGGCTATGAAATCGTGTATCGGCGTTCGGCTGCGACGCGTACACAACATGGTTGATGCGACCGTGAATGCTGCCCGACGCATTGGCTTGAGCTGCTGCAACGGCAACAATCTCCTCATCAAGAATGGCTTCGAGGTAACCACGGCCGAGCACTGGAGGTCCAAAGCGCGCTGACAGCCGAATATTGCTGGCAGAGGGCGCGAGAATGGGTTTCTGGGCTCCGCCAGCCGTGAAAGGGTGAATGGTGTGACCAAAGGGCAATTCCGACTGGTCTGGATCCGGCGTGACACCGTCTGCTTGAACCACGGACATTTTCTGGACGAATCCGGCACCTCGAAGCGCACCGTCGTGACACGACGAGCATGCCTGGCGCGTGTAGAGTGGCCCGAGTCCGTCCGCGTCGCGCAGGACCACGTCGAATAGCGGATCGCCGCGATTGAATTCCGCCACCCAGTCCTGGGACACGCCCGGGATGGGAACATCGACTGCGTGATTGGCCTTGGAGGTAACCGACGAGGCATCCAAGTCCGGCATGTTCGTCGCTTCAGTTCCAACGGCAGTTGTGGACTCGCCGCAGCCGAGCAGAAGGGTAGCCACGATGACTGAACGCCAATGATGCAGCGTAAACCGAACTGCTGACCTACTCAGAACGATGCGTTTCCCCATGCGTATCGGCCGCATACTACAGGCAATTTTCTATTGCAAGTGATTATCATTATCGTATAGGAGGTGGGTGTTACAACCTGCAGCTCGTCACCAATGGGACTACACCCCCTTTTTCCACATGCCACGAGTTGCCATCGTCCTGTTGTCTGCGGTTTGGACGATTGGATGCCCACAGTCAGCGTCAGCCGAGAATAGCCACTCCACCGATTCGACGACCGTGGAAAACCCTATACGTGAAGGGAACGGCGACACAGCAGCGGTCACCGAAAATCGCGATGCCGCCGAACGACCGCAGGGCGAAAATCCCTTCTCATCCGGCGGCACCTTCAAGAGCGAGCGCTGGACGCTTGGAGGGCTGCTCTACGCGGGCGCCCATGTCGCGTACAATTTTGGCACCGCGCGCACGCAGCTCTCGAGTCTGACTCGAGAGACGTCAACCAGCGATTTTGGCAGCCTCTATGGTGGGCTACAAGTCGGGTATGTACTGCCTCTCCACTCAAAGCTTGTGGTTGGCATTGAGACCGACGTGTCATTTCCCAACTTTCTTGCGGGCAATGATGTCGTCTCATCGTTGACGACAGAGCATGCAACTTACAGCGCAGCAATCGATTGCCTGGGGCACCTGCGCAGCCGAGTCGGGTACACCTGGGGTAGCTCGCTGTGGTACGCAACCGGCGGCTTCGCTTGGTCGCGAGCGCGTTTCTCAGAAGTCCTGAGCGGTACCGATAGCAACAACGAGAGGGCACATCTGCTGGCAGGCTTCATTGCCGGCGCTGGTGTTGAAGTGGGCATCGCTCAAAAGTGGACGGCGCGACTCGAATTTCTCCACGACGAATTCACCTGGGGCAACGCCCAACGGCGAGGCGCAGAAGTCGAACTTCCCTGTGCCTCGGTTCAACGCGGCCCGAATATTCATGACGCAGACTGTTGGCCTCGGAGGTGAACAAGAGCTCATCAAAGATGGCCCCAATCAACTTGAAG
>Ga0265340_10001482_pt1 | contig 13464 bp, 15 predicted proteins | sample 4CB225metaG_FD_202082 | JGI IMG/M metagenome (GOLD analysis project Ga0265340, IMG submission 202082) | Rhizosphere microbial communities from Carex aquatilis grown in University of Washington, Seatle, WA, United States - 4-CB2-25 metaG | ecosystem: Host-associated > Plants > Roots >...
CCCGCTCTTTCAGCTGTTGCGTGCCCTGCCAATCGATGTCGAACAGCACGTCACGTCCGCGACCAAGCGCGCTCAGCACCGGTTGCTTCGGCGTACCGTAGCGGCGATCGAAGACTGTGGCATGCTCATAGAATTCATCGCTCGCCACCATGTGGTCGAACTTCTCCGAAGTGACGAAGAAGTAGTCGCGTCCTTCCGTCTCGTTCGGCCGCTTGGTGCGCGTCGTGACGGATACAGAGAGCGTTATGTTGGTATCGCCATCCAGCAGTTTGCGCGCCAGCGTCGTCTTGCCCGCGCCGGATGGCGAGGACAGCACCAGCATCAATCCGCGGCGCTTGATCCCGTCGCTCATTCGACATTCATCGCTTGTTCGCGGAACTGATCGATCGCGTGCTTGAGCGCGAGGCCCACTTTCGTCAGCGCGATGTCCGAGGATTTTGAGCACAGCGTATTGGCTTCACGATTGAATTCCTGCGCCAGAAAATCGAGCTTGCGACCGATGGCCTCGCCAGATGCCAGCAGCGCGCGCGCCTCATGCACGTGCGCATTCAGCCGGTCCAATTCTTCGCGCACATCAGCGCGCGCTGCCAGCAACGCAACTTCCTGCGCCAGACGGTCTTCGGACAATTGTGTGCCGTGGAGAAGGTCTTTCAATTGGCTAATCAGCCGGTCGCGCAAGGCCGCAGGTTGCGTGGTGGCGAGGCGCGTGGCTTCCTTTGTTAGCGTATCGATCTCACCAATCTGTCCGTTGAGCACTTCCGCGAGTTTCGCGCCCTCGTTGCGCCGCGCGCGCCGGAGGGCATCGAACGCAACCGCGATGCTTTCCAGCAACGCCGTATCGCGCGATGCACGTTCGAGATCGTTGAGCGGCACGGCATCTTCCTGCGCGATCACGCCCTTGAGCGCGAGAAGCCCATCCACGCGCGCGCGGGCCAGTCCGGTTTCGCTTGCGACTTGCCGCGCGACCTTCACGGCAGCCGCCAGCGCTTCAGCATCGATGCGAAGGCCGCGGGCATCGTCGCGCGGCTCGAGGGTGAGTGTCGCTTGCAGGTTGCCCCGCTTGAACCGCTCTACCGCCAGCATCCGGACCGCCGACTCGATGCCGTCGAATCCCGGCGGCATGCGCAGCCGCAAATCGAGTCCCTTGCCGTTCACGCTCTTCACTTCCCAGCGCCAGTGCGCGCCGTCATGTGCGCCATGCGACTCGGCAAAGCCTGTCATGCTGACAATGGTCATCAACGACTCCGTGGAGCGCGGAATTTAGACCGCAGCGCGCATCAACCGCTAGTGCGCGTGTTCCAGCTGGCGCAACTTCGCCACGTTCTTCTGATGCTCGGCGAGGCTCGATGTGAACACATGACCGCCCTGTCCCGTGGCGACGAAATAAAGATCGTTGGTCTGCTCCGGATCGAGCACGGCTGCAATCGCATCCTTGCCGGGATTGCAGATTGGCGTGGGCGGAAGCCCAGCAATCAAATAGGTGTTGTAGGGCGTGACCCCATTGAGCTCGCTCATGCGTATGCCATGGCCGAGCGGATAGCCTCTGGTGATTCCGTATATGATGGTGGGATCGGACTGCAGCTTGATGCGCTGCCTGAGGCGGTTCTCGAACACTGAGGCGATATGACGTCGCTCTTCCGCAATCGCCGTTTCCTTTTCCACGACAGAAGCCAGCGTGATCGCATCTTCGGGCGAGGTGACAGCAATGTTCGGTGCTCGCGTCGCCCAATGCGCTTTCAGGAACTTTATCTGCGCTTCGTGCATCTTGGCCAGCATCTCGGCGCGCATCATACCGCGTGTGAAGAGGTAGGTTTCCGGTAGAAGTGTTCCTTCCGGCGGCACCGGCCCCGGATCGCCCACCAGAACAGTATCGTTTTTTACGATGTCGTAGATCATCTGGCTGGTAAGGCCTTCGGCGGCGGTGATTTTGTGTTCGATGGATTTGCCGGAGACGAGAACATCCGTCACGTCCTGCATCGAAGCATGCGCGGCGAAACCATACTCGCCAGCCTTCAATGCGCCTTGTTCACCGCGAAGCCGCACACCGATCTGATACAGCAGCGCGTTCTGCACGATGCCCTGATCCTGAAGATGTTGTGCGATAGCGCCAACATGCTCGCCGGGCTTTATCATCATCACCTGATAGCCGCCGGATGGACCGGGCGCGGAGAAATTCTCCTGCTCCCACAGCCATGTACCACCAGCGACAGCGCCCAGAAAAATCAGAAATAGGAAAAAGCGGAACATCAGCCGCCCGCCTTATGAGACCGCAGAGAGAACGAGGCAGGCGTTCGTGCCGCCGAAGCCGAAGGAGTTTGACATGGCGACCTTCACGTCGCGCTTCTGCGCCTTGAGCGGCACGAGGTCCATCTTGGTTTCGACGTCCGGGTTTTCGAGATTGAGCGTCGGCGGGATAACGCCGTCGCGCATAGCGAGCAGGCAGAATATCGCTTCGACCGCGCCGGCCGCGCCCAGGAGATGGCCGATGGAGGATTTCGTGGAGGAGATCGCAACCTTGCTCGCAGCGTTGCCGAGCAGACGCTCCACCGCGCCCAACTCGATGCCGTCAGCCATGGTAGATGTGCCATGGGCATTTACGTAATCGATATCGGACGGCGAAAGATTGGCACGCTTGAGCGCCATCTTCATCGCCCTCTGACCCCCATCGCCATCTTCGGAAGGTGCAGTAATGTGGAACGCGTCGCCGGAAAGGCCATAGCCCACGACTTCGCCGTATATTTTCGCGCCGCGCTTCTTCGCATGCTCGTATTCTTCGAGGATGACAGCGCCTGCGCCTTCGCCCATCACAAAACCGTCGCGGTCCTTGTCATATGGGCGCGAAGCTTTCTCCGGCGTGTCGTTGAACGCGGTGGATAAGGCACGGCAGGCGTTGAAGCCTGCGATGCCAAGCCGGCCGACAGCTGCTTCCGTGCCGCCCGCCAGCATCACATCGGCATCGTCGAATGCGATCAGGCGCGCGGCATCGCCAATGGCATGCGCGCCGGTGGCGCAAGCCGTCACCACGGCATGGTTGGGGCCTTTGAATCCAAACTTGATCGACGCATAACCCGAAACGAGATTGATCAGTCGCCCCGGAATGAAGAACGGCGAAATCTTGCGGGGCCCCTTTTCGTGCAGCAGTACCGCTGCATCGGCAATGCCGTTCAAACCACCGATGCCGGACCCCATCAGAACACCAGTGCGGCACTTGTCATCTTCGGTTTCAGCTTTCCACCCGGAATCTTTAACGGCCTGCTGGCAAGCGGCCAAGCCGATGGTGATGAACTCATCGACACGGCGCTGTTCCTTGGGATCCTGCCACTGATCGGGATTGTAGGTACCGTTCGCGCCGTCGCCGCGTGGAATGATGCAGGCGATTTTCGTCGCAAGATCGTCGGTCGGAAACGACGCAATTTTACGGGCGCCGGATGCGCCGGCGATCAAACGGGACCAAGTCTCCTCGACGCCGCATGCGAGCGGCGTGACGAGACCCAATCCTGTGACAACTACCCTACGCATGATGAGGCGTTTGCCCCGAGCATCAAGCCTGCGACTTGTCGATGAACTTCACGGCATCGCCAACAGTGACAATGGATTCTGCCGCATCATCGGGGATTTCGATGCCGAACTCTTCTTCGAACGCCATGACCAGCTCGACGGTGTCGAGACTGTCTGCGCCCAGATCTTCGATAAAGGACGCGCTGTCCGTGACCTTATCGGCATCCACATTCAAATGCTCGACGACGATCTTCTTAACGCGTTCCGCGGTATCGCTCATTGCTCTTTTCAAAACCTCTCGTTGTTGTCGGCATCCGCGCTTTTGGAAGGGGGCGCGGCGCAGGCCCCGGGTGGTCCGCTGCTTTGAGGAGTCCGGAAGCGGGCGTTAGGTAACACAAAGCCCCGGGCCCTTGCTACAGAAGGGTTAAGCTATTGAATTTATTATCAAATCATTGCCATTCCGCCGTTGACCTGAAGGGTCTCGCCCGTGACATAGGCGGCCTCCTGGCTGGCTAGGTAAACGACCGCGGCTGCAATTTCGTTCGGTGTCCCCATGCGACTGGCCGGGATTTTTGCGAACACCGCCTGCTTCTGCGTGTCGTTGAGCGCATCCGTCATCGGCGTCGCAATGAAGCCAGGAGCGACACAGTTAACGGTGATGTTGCGGCTCGCGACTTCGGCGGCGAGCGACTTTGTCATGCCAACAAGGCCGGCTTTCGCGGCGGCGTAATTGCCCTGCCCTGCATTGCCGGTTTCGCCGACGACAGAGGTGATGGAAATGATGCGGCCCCAACGCTTTTTCATCATGCCGCGCAGAACCGCGCGTGACAGACGAAACGCTGCAGTGAGATTGACGGCGATCACCTGATCCCACTCATCGTCTTTCATGCGCATGAAAAGATTGTCGCGCGTGATGCCGGCATTATTGATGAGAATATCGATGGGACCTGCAAAACTTTCGGCAGTCTTCGGCAGCGCCTCCACGGACACGGTATTGGACAGATCGCAAGCGGTGACATGCGCGCGATCGCCCAGCGCATTCTTCGCACGCTGCAAGGCATCTTCCTTCGTGCCTGAAAGAATGACCGTCGCGCCTTGACCATAAAGCGCCTTGGCAATCGCGCCGCCGATGCCGCCGGAAGCGCCGGTGACCAATGCCACCTTACCCGTGAGATCGAACATGGCTTTCCCCTACAAGGTCTTCGCGAAGGCTTCGATGTCTGCGGCGCTGTCGAGCGTGACGTTCGCGAGATCCTTGTCGATGCGCTTGACCATTCCGGTGAGAACCTTGTTGCGGCCCGCTTCCACTGTCGTTTCCACGCCGAGCCCGCGAAATGCCAAAACACTCTCGCGCCAACGCACCCGCGCCGTCACTTGTTCCACCAGCAAACGGCGAATCGTGTCGGGCTCGCTCACTTCAGCAGCAGTGACGTTGGCGACGACCGGGGTCGAGGGAGGGCGAATGGTGATGGCGCCGAGCACGTCCCGCATTTTGTCCGCAGCCGGCTGCATCAACGGCGAATGAAACGGCGCCGACACATTTAGCGCCATCGCGCGCTTGATGCCTTTGGCTTTCGCAATTTCCGGCGCCTTGTCGATCGCGGCCTTCGATCCGGAGATGACGACCTGCCCCGGCGCGTTGTCGTTCGCGACGACGCAAACACCACCGGTCGAAGCCGCGCACTCTTTCGCGAGTTCTTCGGCCTGCTCGATTTCAGCGCCGAGCAGCGCGCTCATGCCGCCTTCGCCGACAGGCACCGCCGCCTGCATCGCCTGGCCACGCGCTTTCAACAATCGCGCTGTGTCCGCAAGTGTGAACGCACCGACCGCGCACAGCGCGGAATATTCGCCGAGCGAATGCCCTGCGACGAGACGTGCATGTTTCGCCAGATCGAGTCTCGCGCCTCTCTGCAGCACGCGGATTACCGCGATGCTCGCTACCATGATTGCTGGCTGCGCATTCTCGGTGAGAACCAGATCGCTTTCAGGCCCTTCCCACATCAGCCTTGAAAGCTTCTGCGAAAGCGCGTCATCGACTTCCTGAAAAACGTCGCGAGCCGGCGCGAACGCATCGGCGAGGGCCTTGCCCATGCCGATGGCCTGGCTGCCCTGCCCCGGAAAAATAAATGCGCGTGTCATCGTGAATCCGTTGTGGCGGCGAGACAAATCAACTGGGACAGTGGGTGTCAAGCGGCCGGCCCGAAGCCTTGTCGCACTTGCGGCCGTCCGCTATGCGCTTTTGTTCCGCTTTATACACGGAAGCATATAAACCTCGACGTTCTGCGCCATTCGTTCCGTGGCTCACCTTCGAGACACTGCACTTCAGATTGTTCGCCACGAAATCGAGCAGCGCCTGTTCAAGCGCCGGATCGTGCACGGTTGGCGGGGGCGAATAGAGGCCAGCGGAATATATCGTGGCGACGGGCTCGGGCTTATCGCTCGCCTTCTCGTTGATGCCGCGGAAATCCAGCACGCGCTTTTTCTTGTCGTAGCCGTCAATCGCGAGCGGATAAAGACGCAGGTTGTATTGCTTGCGCACACGCTCTTCGTTGAAAGCGGCGAAGCCGTGCGCAGACAGGAACTCCTCCATTGCTTGTTCGGATGCGGGATACGCAACACCCTCGCAATGAAAATTGAATGCGATATCGGGCGCGAGTTCGCGCGAGCGCCCGCAACTCACGAGAAGCAGCGGCAAAAGCAAAAAAAGAACGGAAAGCCATCTCATACCGCGAGGCAAATCAGCACTCGGCGGCGGTGTCAAATCTCAGGTTGGCTGAGTGACCCGTTTCATCGCCTGATTGAGCAAGTCCTCGATCTGGGATTCACGGTCCATCGCGTCCTGCAGATTCATCGTCGTGGTTGGCGCAGGTGCGGCATGCGGTGTCAGTGCGTTGGTGATCTTGTTGCTGCCGTCACTGCTCGGGAGCAGCGAAAGGAAAGCCGAGCCCTGTTCCTTTTCGGCCGTGCGTTCGCTCGTGCTGAGTTGCGCGTTTTGCGAACCTGCGATGCCATTATTCGTCATCTCTTGCTGGCGGATATCCTGACGGCTGGCGTCTGCCGCCTGCACCCCACCGACGAGTTCGTTTACGTTGGCGTCCGCCGCTCTCTCGGCTTGCATCAGAATGAGGAACGCAACCTCGCTGACTTCGCTTCCCGAAGCGCCGAATTTGCGGGCTGCGCTGCGCGACATGTCTTCGGAGATAAAGTGGCCGCTCGCTTCATTGACGGCTTCGGCATTGATGAAGGCTTTGCCGTCGGCGGTCTGCTTGGTGAGCAACTGGGTTTCCAGTGCTAAAGCCCCGCTCGGGAATTGCGGCGCGGCCACGACGGGCGAAACAACAAAAAGCAATCCACAAAACGGCAAACAAACAAGGCCCAGCCGGCGCATTTTCTATTTCTCCGCAACCCCGATGCTATTCTAGCACGGCCACCGGTTTTGGCACCGGCAATACACGCGCCATCACAAAAATAACAAGGGCGGTCATCATCAGCCCGACCGCCAAAACAGCCATCGGCGCGGCGTAGGTGCCAGTGAACTGCTTCAAATAGCCGACGATGGCCGGCCCCAAAAAGCCGCCAAGATTGGCGATGGCATTAACGAGCGCGATAGCCCCGGCGGCGGCTGTTCCCCCAAGAAAAGACTGAGGCAAGGTCCAAAGCACCGCCAGCGCCGCATAGATAGCAGCGGTCGCAATCGTCAGCGCCACGACGCTCCAGATGCTGGCGCCCAGTGCAGAAGCCGCGAAAAGACTCGCCGCGGCAAGCAAAGCCGGCTGTATGATGTGCCATACACGCTCGCCTTGTCGGTCGCTGAGGCGTGCCCATCCGATCATGGTAACAATCGTCACGAGATATGGGATCGCGACGATGAATCCGGTTTGCAGAGTGTCGAAGCCGAGCCCAGCGACGATCTGCGGCAGCCACAGACCTATACCGTAAACGCCCAGCACGATCCCAAAATCAGCAAGCGACAAAAGCCAGATGCGAGGATCACTCAAGCCTTCGCGCAAGCCGCCGTGTTCAATATCATCATTCGCGAGTGCTACCGCGATGGTTCGTTTTTCTTCGCTGCTTAACCAGCGCGCATCAGCCGGCTTGCTTGGGAGCCAAGCCAGTGTCGCAAACGCAAGAACGAAAGACGGTACAGCCTCGATCAGGAAGAGCCACTGCCAACCCTTCAATCCACCCATGCCACCGAGAGAATGCAATATCCATCCTGAAATCGGTGCGCCGACGATGTTCGCAACCATGATCGCCGACAAGAATAGAGCATTAAACCGTCCGCGCGACGCGGCGGGAAACCAGTAGGTGAGATAGAGGATCACGCCTGGAAAGAATCCGGCTTCGCACGCGCCGAGCAGAAAGCGAACGACGGAGAAACCGACGGCGCCATGCACGAAAGCAGTCGATGCCGAGACGACCGCCCATGACAACATGATGCGAAACATCCAGAGCCGCGCGCCGATTTTCTCCAGCGCGAGGTTCGACGGCAGTTCAAAAATGAAATAACCGATGAAGAAGATTCCCGCGCCCAGACCGTACGCACTCGCGTCGAGTCCAATGTCGCGGTTCATAGTGAGCGCGGCAAAGCTCACATTCACGCGGTCGAGGAAGTTTGCGACGTAGAGCAATCCCAGGAACGGGATCAGCCGCCAGGCACATTTAGAAAAGACGGCGGCTTCGTTCATCGAAGTACGAGCTAGTCGGGGAGCTGTACGGGCCCGCGGAACTGACGTGCCTGTGCCGCGAACCAGCTTCCATGCGTAGGCGTATTCTGTTGTGCAAATGACGCGGGAAGATCGTGCCACGGCGTTTGCGGCGAATGATGGTGCAAGCCGTGGAAATTCTGATTGAGGATCAGCCAGCGGAACGGCTTGGGAAATGTCGTGTTGCGCGCGTCCATGCCGGAATCGAGCGGCATCGCGTAGTGCGGCGCATTGTCGAGGATTGAGAGGACACACCAGCGCACAAGCAAACAGCACGCGAAAATCTCCCAATGCGCTCCCCACATCCAGAACCCGAAGGCGAACAGCGCGACGATGGCGATGAGATCAACGCGGATGGCGCGTCGGCGTGCGGGATTGGTGAAGGTACGAAGCGCTGCGTTGCGAAACCATTCCATGTCGGGGCTCTGGTTCATGAATTTGACGATCTTGGGAGTGGTGGACATCGGCAGCAGCAACGGCAATGGCGCGAGCACATAGAGAAATTCGTTGCCGATCACGAGCTGGAAGTAATAGCCGAGCGCTTTGCGGCTCCACGTCTCGCCTTCGTGCAACGATTCCGGACGGTCATAATCATGGCGATTGAAACCGTGATGCGCGAGATGACCGAAACGCATCGTCTCGAACGGAAGTCCCAGCGTGATGCCGAGCAGACGGCCCGCCGCGCGATTGGCGGTTTCGCTCTTGAACAGATTGCCGTGCATCGTCTCATGCATCAGGCCGTAGTGCATCGGCGCAGTGAGCGCGGCGATCGCGACGAGCATTATCGCCTGCCAAAGCGAGAGAGTGGTCAGCGCGGGCAAGAGCCCGAACTGCATTACAGCGAATACCGCAACCACAATCAGCAACGCCGCATCTGTCAGCCGTCTTCGCATGAACACGCCCTGCCCGAACCGGATCGAAAACGATGGCCCGGCTTTATGCAAGTTTGGTGGCAAAAACAACGCTCAAGCCAGAAACATATTCTCCAGCGAAAAGCCAGTTCCCGTGGGCGCCATGCGCTTAAACACGCCATTGGAGCGCAAACACGGCTCGCCGTCGGCTGTCGCCACGCCTTGCGCGAAGATAAGGCCCTTGGTGATCCGAACGGGTTCCGCCCGCCCCTCGACCCAGGCTCCGAGCTTGGCCGGCGACAGATAATCGCAGGTGAGATTGATCGTCGGCACGAAACCCATGTCGATTTTGCTTTGAAAGCGCGAAGCCATTGGCAGAAGCATATCGGCAAACGTCGCGAGCATGCCCCCGTGCGCGACCTGCCCCGGATTGCAGTGGCGCATTTCCACGCGGAAGCCCATCAACATATTTGTGCCGTCCCACTTTCCATAAAGCGGGCCGGCGTTCTCGATGAATCCGAAATTGAAGGCGAAAGGACGAAAACCCTCTGGGATGTTGGCGGACATGGGGCGACTCAAGGACGGCGTTCGCACAAGCCCTAACCGCGCCATCCCGAAGGCACAAGCCGCAAGAAAAACGACGTTGCGTAAACCGCTTACTGCAACTCGCCTTCAGCCTCGATAAGCAATGTTACATCATCGCCGACCATGCCCGACCACATCGCATGGGTGAGATCGAAATCGGCCCGATGGATCGTGGCTGTTGCATCGAAGCCGATGCGGTAAGGCTGAAATGGTATCGGCGGATTGCGCGCGCCTTTGAATGTCACATTCAGCGTGACCGGTCTGGTGATACCGTTCAGTGTAAGATCGCCGGTTACGATTCCTGTCGCCTCGCCTGTGCGCGCGATGCTTGTCGCCTTGAACGATGTGGTGGGATTTTTGTCGGCGTGGAAAAACGCGACGAGTTCTTTGTCCAGTTCTGGAACGTGTGTGTCGATCGCTGTCATGTCGATATCGGCACTCAGCGTGCTTGTTTCCGGCGACGCAGGATCGAATTGCAGCATGCCGCTGACTTTGCCGAAGCGGCCGAAGAACGTCGAAAGACCCATGTGCGGGATCTCGAAGATCACCTGCGAATGCCGCGGATCGATTTTATAGGTGCCTTTCTTGGCATCTACCGGACCAAACGCGGAAATGCCAATTGCCACCACGGCGACCGTAGCGGCACAAAGTAACGTTGTAAGTTTTGAATGCATGACGCACTCCCTTATTTGCCTGCGGTTACGCTAGCACGGTGCGAGATTTTGTCAGGTCAATTATGCGCTGCGTGCGCGGCGCGTGCGGCGTTGTGGCGAAAGCTCGGTCGAAAGATCGGCAAGATAATTCTCCGTTTCCACCGGGAGCGCACGCTTGCCGCTGACATATTCGTCGAAATTGCCGGGGCCATCATTGTACGCAGCGAACATCTTTGGAAATCCGTAACGGCCATGCAGCCAGCGCAGGTAGGCGGTGCCAGCGATGATGTTGTCGTGCGGATCATATGGGTTGTCACCGAGCTTGTAGGCGATGCGCATGTCTTTGTAAGTATCGGGCATCACTTGCATGAGACCGAGTGCGCCGGCTTTGGACCTAATCGGCACATCGCCTTGTATGACTGTGCGCCCGCCACTCTCCTGGCGGATGACGGCACGAATCCAGGACTCCGGCACGTTGAAACGCTGCGCAGCTTCGGTGATGAATGGCGACCAGCGGTCGATCAGTTCGGCAGTGCCCATCGCGCTCTCGCGATCGAACATCGTGGGCGGCGGCGTTGCATCGTGTACCGTCGGCATAACGGGCGCGACAAAGCGCAAGATGGGCGCCCGCACGAACTGTTCCGTTTGAGGCGCGAGGTTGAGCTTGTAGATGGCGACACACAGAAGCGTCAGCGCCATCAGGACGGTAACTTTCTCGAAGGCTGCCGCGCCGGTGCGCGCGGTAACAGAAACACGATTGGACAAGAGCGATCTCCAGCGGCGGTTGTTATGTTGTCGTCGTTGGCGCCGCGCGGAATAAAAAGTTCCAGGTAAACTTGCGGCCGTTGTGCCGATGCTGTGCATCGCGCGCCGGGGCTTACATCATGACGCGCACGGAAGGTTCAAGAGCGAACGCATTGGTTCCGTGGAACTCACATCATTTTTTCGAAATATCGCGCTTTGAATTGTCATTCGATAGGCGTGGAACAATGAAACATTGCAAATGAGATGTTTTAGCGGCGACGGCGGCGCGGTTCCGGTGCTTTTGTTTTTGGTTTCAGCAGCGCTTTGATCTTCGCTGTGTCTTCGCGCCCTGCGGGATTATAAACAACGAGGCTCAAATCCGGCCGTCCATCCACCGCGAACGCCGAATATTCCATTTTGAGTTCGCCGACGACAGGATGATTCAGCGTTTTTGCGCCATCGCCATGCGCGCGCACATCGTTGTCGCGCCACATCGCCGCGAATTCGGGGCTTGTCGCGCAAAGTTCATCAACAAGCGATTGCACGTTCCGCGCAGCACCCGCGCGCGCGACATCCGCGCGGAACGATGCCACCACATAACGCGCTACACTTTGCCAGTTGGGTTGCGCAGCACGCACGCGCGCGTCGCGAAACATCATGCGCAGCACGTTGCGTTGCCCTTCCGCCAGCGTGCTGTAATCGGTCAACACCGCCGTAGCGGCTTTATTCCACGCGATCACATCCCACGTCGCGGTGCGGATAAATGCGGGGCTATATTCCAGCGTGTCGAGCAGGCGTTGCAAACGCGGGGTGATGCTGTCGGGCGCATGATATCGGACTTCCGGCGGACGTCCCAGACCGAGCAGAAACAAGTGCTCGCGCTCGGCATCGGTCAGCATCATCGCGTGCGAGATGCGTTCAAGCACATCGGCGGAGGGGGCGCCGCCTCTGCCCTGCTCCAGCCATGTGTACCAGGTGGCACTCACATTCGCGCGTTGCGCCACTTCTTCGCGGCGAAGGCCCGGCGTGCGGCGGCGCTTGAGGGGCAGCCCAAAAGACGTTGGATCGAGTTTCGCCCGGCGATCCTTCAGATAAGTACCGAGCAGATTTTCTCGCGCCATGTTCATCCTGTTACGTATTATACCCGTATAACATCACTACTTTACCCGCATATCATAAGCGCGCACATACCTCTCGTCTATCCTTGGAAAGATTGAGTGATGAAACTGAAGGACAAGCGCATCCTCGTGATCGGCGGGGCCTCCGGTATCGGGTTTGGCATCGCGCAAGGCGCGGCGGCGGAAGGCGCAAAAGTCACCATCGCGTCGCGCAGTGCCGAGAGGATCGCGGAGAAGGCAAAAAGCATCGGCGCGACAGGCGCCGTCCTCGATGTCACCGAAGAGGCGAACATCGAAAAGTTCTTCAAGGAGCACGCCGGCTTCGACCATATCGCGTTCACCGCGGGCGATACCGATGGCCTCAGCATGGGCGTGCTGAAAGATCTGGATCTTAAGCAAGCGGCAAATCGGTTCAACACGCGCTTCTGGGGCGCGGTCGCGGTCGCCAAGCATGGCGCGATGCATCTTCCGCCCGGCGGTTCGTTCACATTCACCAACGGCATGCTCGCCCATCGGCCTATGAAAGGCATGCCTATCGTTTCGGCCAGCGCCATGGCCGCTGAAGGATTGGCGCTTGGATTGGCCGTCGATCTGGCGCCCGTGCGCGTGAACTGTGTCTGTCCGGGGCTCATCGAAACAGAATTGTTCGCCCGCTATGGCGAAGCCCGCCATGAAATGCTGAAGGCGATGGCGCAGAGACAACTCATCCAGCGTCCCGGCACACCCGCCGAAGCAGCGGAAGCCTATCTCACCTGCATGCGCAACACCTTCATGACCGGACAGGTCCTCAAAATCGAAGGCGGCATCGCGATCGCCAACTGATCGTTATCGTTGGTGATAAAGGAGAGTAACATGCGTGTATTCGTGACAGGTGCTGCCGGATTCATCGGCAGTGCAACGACGAAGGAACTGATCGCTAACGGCCATCAGGTCGTGGGCCTCGCGCGCTCCGACGCCAATGTCGAAACGCTCAAGAAGCTGGGCGCGGAAGTGCACCGCGGCTCGCTGGAAGATATCGAAAGCCTGAAGACCGGCGCGAAGAACGCGGACGGCGTGATCCATCTCGCCTTCATCCACGACTTTTCGACCTTTGCGGAGAACGGGCAAGTCGATAAACGTGCGATCGAGGCGATGGGCAGCGTTTTGGAAGGCACAAACAAACCGTTCGTCATCACTTCCGGCGTCGCCATGATCTCGCCGGGCGAATTCGCGACCGAAGACATGATGCGCCACCAACCGGGCATGCCGCGCATGTCGGAAGAAGCGGTGTTCGCGTTCACGTCACGCGGCGTTCGCACCATGGCGATGC
>Ga0265340_10001483_pt1 | contig 13455 bp, 8 predicted proteins | sample 4CB225metaG_FD_202082 | JGI IMG/M metagenome (GOLD analysis project Ga0265340, IMG submission 202082) | Rhizosphere microbial communities from Carex aquatilis grown in University of Washington, Seatle, WA, United States - 4-CB2-25 metaG | ecosystem: Host-associated > Plants > Roots > Rhizosphere...
CACAGCCAGAACTTCTCTTGGGACAATCCAGATTTGTCCGGAAATTTGTATGCGCCGACTGCAACACCAGATGGCTACTTGCCGAGTGATTTACCGCATTCGCGCATTCAGATCAAAACGCAACTCAACGAAGGGGCAATGGACGGCTTCATTAAGGTCTACTTCGGATCGCAATCATTCGATGGCAGTCCAGTGCCCATGCGCTTCTGCCGGCCACGAGACGTTCCAGTAACTGCTGCGCTTGCGCGTGCCAATACCGTTTGCGACCGCTGGTTTGCAACCATTCCAACGGACACGCAGCCCAATCGGCTGATGGCACTTAGCGGAACCACGAAAATTGATGCGACTTCAAGCGTCAAGCTGCCATTCCATTTGCTGCCAAACCAGAACACCTTTTTGGATTGGCTCGTGACCAAGGGCAAGCAATTCGAAATCTACGTGGATGCGGATCCCATCACCGATGTCGGTGTGCCCTCGAACTTGCTCCTCATGTCGTCACAGTGGAAGTACTTACTCGAGCACGGGCATACGTTGGACAAACTCGCCGTGGCCTGGGCGAGCCCGAACCGCGCACCGGACGTGATCGTGTGCGAACCATTCTATAACGATTTTGCGACCGTGCTCGGCACGCACGGCAACTGCAATCACCCACCTTTGCCGATTGGCTATGGAGAGGATTTTCTACGGCGCGTCTACAACGCACTCACGTCCAACCCCACCAAATGGCAAAAAACCGTGCTCGTAATATATTACGACGAGCACGGAGGCTTCTTCGACCACGTCGAGCCCCCAGTCATGCACTATGACGCTCCCCCCGGTAACAGCTGGGTGGACCCTTCGCCATTCGAAACGCTCGGTGTTCGCATTCCGGGCGTTGTCGTGTCGCCGCTAGTTGAGTTCGGCTCGGTTTTCAAAGGACTGCTCGACCACACGTCGCTCCTTCAGCTGCTGGTCGATCGATTCGGCGACCCCGCGGACCTGGCATATTTCGGCGACGCCGTAGCGCGCAAGAAGAGGGGTGTGCAGTCGCTCACTAATGTGCTCACGCGTGTAGCGCCGCGCAAAGACGTAACTGCAAACCTCACTTCGCCCCATGTCTCGGAAGCTGCCGCCACCACGCCGCCCATCTCCGCGTGGGGACAAATGTTCCGTGGGGTAATTGCCGACAAGCCGGGGACATTGGCAAAGTGAATCGTAACGCGCGCTGCTGCATCTCGGCCGCGCGCGTCTCTTCCGGCGGTTCACCTGTCCTAGTTCAGCGAATTTTGGCGTTGGATTTGGCCCAAATTCGACCAATAGCTCGCCCCAGGTTGGTTGGAAGTGGCTCCTCCTGGCGTGCAGACGTCAGTGTCGAAATGAGCTGTGCCCCGCCAAAAATGAGATATAGTCGCGGCCCTTGGGCGCGCCAGCGTGTCCAATTGCTAAGGAAAGGGATGCGGTATGAAAACGTACAGGGGTTTGTCTTCGGTAACAGCAGTTTCCGTGCTGCTCGGGTGTTCGGGCTTCGATCCCGGTACCACGAGTTCTCACGCCAATGGAGAGATGGCGAGTACTGAGACGCAGCAAGCCCAGGTTGCCCAGGGCATTGCCAGCTATCGCCCGGTAGGACGCAAGTTGATGATCATCGGCAATATGACGGACGAACTGGTTGGCAACGTCACAGACGACGCCATCTACGTTGACCGGATTGGTAATGACGTGGGCGGAACGCAACAGATGCATGTGCTCGTCATTCCCGGCGCGAGCGCTAGTCCCATGTGGTTCTATACGTATATGCAGGCGCTGCTGACATCGCGTGGCGTATCGTTCGATAACATCGACATCGCGCATATTGCCAGCGTGGACGACTCTGACACGCCAGACGTTGACGAGAGTACCTGGGTGCGTGGCGCGTATGATCCCCGCGAGGTGGCCAAAGTTCAGGCCGCCAATGTCATCTGGTTTGACGGGGGTGACCAAGATCTATTGGTGCCGCTCATGCTCGATAGCAAATTGCACGACACGCCGGTTCAAGCAGCGATCAAAGCGCGACTAGCAGCCAACAACATGATCATCGCGGGCTATAGCGCAGGCGCCGCCATCATGAGTGATCCGATGATTGGCAATGGCACCTCTTGGGCTGCTCTGACCCAGCCCCTCGACACCACGCTGAATTGCGAGCGTGTTGACCAACTCTGCGTCACCAAAGGACTTGGATACATTCCAGCGGAGTACAACGTACTCGTGGATCAGCACTTTACCGAGCGCGGACGCTTCCCACGTTTGGTGCGCGCGCTGGCCGCAGCCGACAAGCCAACTGGCTGGGGCGTGAGTGAATACACTGCGTTCTACGTGGATCTCCAGGCCAAGACGGCGGAAGTCGTGGGTTTGCCCGAGCGAGGCAATGTAACGATCATTGGTCGCACCGGAGCCAAGAAGAACCACGAGCAAATCGGGCCGCCTTTCTTGGGCGACAATTACACCGTGAGTTTGCTCGCCGTGGGCGACACTTACACACTACCCGACGCAGCTCATCCGCAGGGCGTTGGTGCAGATCCAAGCGCGAGTGACTACTACGCGCCCTTCTCCGCGTACTATTCGAACATGCCGCTCTTTACCGATGCGCTCGGCGACCAGGTTTTGGTTGACAACATTGCAACCTATTTTGCCGACGGCACAGCTCAAGCCTCAGGCGCTCGTGTTGACGCGATTGCGTTCGTCGCCAATGAATCGGGTCAAGCCTCGGGTTTCCTCTTTAGGTTCACCGCCGACAAACAATCGCAAGTGGCTTGGAACTTCGACGCCGGCTATTCGATGTTCAATGCCAGGCTCAAGATCTCTACCATTACCGCCCAATTCACGGGCATTGGGCCATGAGCTAATCGGCGTCTCGAGCGTGCAGCGCGCTTTCTTCTCAAATGAGGCGCACTGCACCTTTGGGGGGCAGGTCGGGGGCAGGGGGCGCGTTCGAGCAGCAAGTGTTACAGGCAGCCCAGCCCTTCGCGCGTTGCGTAGTAGTCGCTTTGCACTGAGCCGCTCGTCTGTGCGCTTGACTGTGCCTGGTCAATGATCGTCAAAAAGTTGCCCAGTGGTTGGCTGCCAACGAGCGATAGGCCATTGACGAAAAAGGTTGGGGTGCCGTCTACGCGTGCGCTATCCGCGGCTTGCAGATCGGCATCAATCAGATTCACCGGCCCATCCGTAGTGAGACAGGCTTGCCATTGGGGCACGTCGAGCCCGATCTGTGCCGCATAATTCGCTAGATCGGTATCGCTTTGGGCATCTTGGTTCGAGTAGAGCAGATCGTGCATCTGCCAGAAATACCCCTGCGCGTCAGCGCACATGGCTGCAATTGCCGTTGGCAGCGCGCGGTCATGAAAGCTCAGTGGCATGTTCTTCCAAACCCAACGCAGTCCCGGTCGCGCTGCGTCAACTTGGTGAATAGTGGGCTCCACTGCTCCACAGTAAGGGCATTGAAAATCACCAAACTCCACGATAGTGATCCACGCATCAGTTGGACCCCGGGTGGGCGAAGCACCCAGTGGAACCACACAAGGGGGGAGTTGTTCAGAAGACGTGCTCGACGAACAAGCCAAGCACAGGCTGCCAACCGCAGCCAAAGTTACTGCGGTAGTGCTCATTAGATGTTCAAATTTTGGCAACACGTGTTCTGATTAGCAGCGCCACGCCGGTTTCGCTAGCATCGGCGGGCATCGCTCCAAAACGCGCTAAGGCTTATGCTGCGCACTACTTGCCGTCGTCGACGATGAACTCAACTCGGCGGTTCTTGCTCCTGGCTTCTTCCGTAGTTCCCTTGACCAGGGGCTTGTCGGGGCCGTAGCCAACGGCGCGCACGCGCTGGGGTGCCACGCCTTTATGCACCAGGTAATGGCGCACGGACTCGGCGCGTTCTTGCGAGAGTCGCATGTTGAGGTCATGGGGACCGGTGTCATCGGTATGGCCCTCGACGCGAATCTTGACGTCGGGGTTGGCCTTGATCATCTGCGCTACCTGATCGAGTAGCCCGTGTGAGTCGGTCTTGATATCAGCGCGGCCAGTCTCGAAGTGAATACTATCGAGCACCGTGAACTTGCCGTCGTCGTAGATCACTCGCGGATCACCGGAGTCTGGGCAACCATCGTCATCGGCAATGCCGTTGATCGTCTCTTTGGCGTTCGGGCAAAGATCTTGCGAGTCGGGCACGCCATCGTGATCCGAATCCAGATCCTCTTCAGGACACCCATCGGCGTCCCGATCTGCGTCGCGGTCTTCTGGGATATCGGGGCATGCGTCTTGATCATCGGAGATCCCGTCGTGGTCCCGGTCGTGCGCGGTCGGCGCAAAGCGCACCCCAGCAAAGAACCGAATCACGGGAATTCCGTAGCCGGGCGCAAGCCCCACACTGGGGCCGCCGAAGAGCTCCCAGTCGTAGGAGAGGGCCTGCTTCACGTAGGCGAAAAGCTCCAGTGGGATCTGTTCGCGCCGAGCGCGCACCAGGCCAACGCCACCGAGCAGATCGAGTCCAATCTCCGTTTTGCCGTCATTGCCGCCGAATCGGTAGCCAACGGCCGCACCGTAGGCGAACTCGCTTCCCGTATTGACGTTGAGGTAGTTCTCACTTTCACGGAGGGCAACGCCCACGTTGACGCCCACGCGAATGCCACTGCGATACCGGTGGTCGAGCGCGATCTTTGGAATGAACTCGAAACCAGGGTTCGCCGAATAGTCGCCCGTGTGCGTGGGCAAGCGCAGTTCACCAAGTATTGCCAGGCCAATGCCGTTGCGATCATTGAGCAGCCGCACCTTAGGTACTACGCGCAAGTTGCCGATGCCCGCGCTGGACGGATCATAGGCGCCGGTTTGCGCCAAGAAGAACGGAAGGTCAAGGCCAACCGCAAACGGTTCGAAGAGCGTCACGGATGCCTGCAAGTCCATTCCGAGGCGACCCCCCACGACGCTGCGCACATAGCCATTGGCGTCTGCGATAACGAGCGGGCGATAGCCATAGTTGGCAATAAGACCAAACTCGAAGGGATCCGCCGTGGGTCGCACATCGGTTCCTTCGGAAGTCACAAAACCGTCGCGCGTGACTGCGGGTTTGAACCGTTCCGCGTCGAGTTCTGCTTGGGCCTGCGCGGCACTGGAAATAAAGAGACTCGCGTTCAATACGGCGGTTGCCGTCGCTGCCGCCCGAAAAACCCCAACCGAACTCATCGTTCATCCTTTCGCATGAGTTTGCGAGTCAGCAGCACGCAGAGACCTAGGCCCAAAAGGCCAGCCAAACCGAGCCACCCACCGCCGCGCGAGCCGAGAGCGCTGCATGCGCAAGCGCCACCCTGCAGGCGCTCTCCCGGTAGCAAAGACAGTCCCGCATCGCTGGCTGCGGATGTAGACGTAGACGTCCCATTGGGTGCTGTTATGCAACTGCCATCAGGACCGCATGCCATGCCCGTTCCGCATTGGTTGCTGTTCGTACAAGCCACGCACTGGCCTTGATCGCAAATTAGACCGTTGCAGTCGTTGACGCCGTTACAGACATCGCCACCCCGATACACGCAGCGGCCGTCCAGACACGTCTGAGCATTGGTACAGTCCGCATCAAGGATACAGGCGGGGGTCAAGCGACACCGGCCATTGACGCAGATTCCATCGTTGGGACACTGATCGCTGTTGGTGCAGTTATTCGGCGCCTTTACGATAATGTCCGGGTTGCCGCCGGTGAAGGTAGGGGTGCAGTCCATCTTGCTTCCCACGACCAGATCGCCCACCCCAAGACCCTGTGTCTGGTTGGTCGTGCGCACGAATATTCCCGCTTGGCAAGCCTGGGTGAGATTGATTAGGTTCAGGTCCACTACCGACTGCAGGTAGCCGTGGTCATTCTGATTGATGCGGATCGGGTCGAGGAACGAACCGGTCTCGGCTGTCAACTGGGTGGGTAAAGCACTGACCGACTCGAAGTGCCGCAATGTGTCGTTGAATTGAAGGATAGCGCCTTCAGCCGTGCCACTCGCCGTATGCTGCACGCGGATTACGTAGTCGTACCCGCCTTCCGTAGGGTCGTTGGTGAAACTGGCGTCGAGTTCGCTACCCGTTGCTGGCCCTCCAGTGGCTGTACTGCGGTCCGTGTCAAGGAATACGTAGGTGGTTACTTCCCCGGGAGCCACGCCCACAACGGAGAAATAGATCCGGGAGTAAAATCGGGCAGAATCATTGGCGACGTACGCCGTGCGTGCGTCAATGGCCTGTTCCGCAATGGGGAACACGGTAAGGCCGTTGTTCGCCACGTCTTCGGAGCCCCAGAGCCAGTAGTTTTCACCAGTTGCATCAATAGTGAGGATCTCGCTCAGGGCAGGGCCTTGACGACTGTCGACCCAGGTTTGAGCGTGTACCAGCCCGGGCAAAGCAATTCCCAATGTTGCAACGGTGAAGAGAAGACAGGGGCCACAGGACCATCGGGAATAGAACTTCATGGGGATTCCCTTCGCTAAACAGGCATACAAGTTACCAACAAAAGCTTTGAACAAGCCACATCTAATAATGACCCCGATGGGGGGACATTGTGCCCTCTGTCCGGCTCATATCAGCCGCAGCACATTGGAAATTGTCCAATTTGGGCGCCAATTGTGACAAATCCAAGCGCACCCACGCACCCACGCATTTGCGCGTAGGCAATAGTGAGTGGTCGGCCTCTCAAAAATGAAGACAATTGTATTACATCGGCTCCGGAGCACTATTGCGCGACGCCTGGCCGCGCTATAGTGGCGCATATGCTTCGTTACCCACATAAACGCATCGTTTGCTTGGGCGCACGAGTTGCGCTCCGAATGGGCGGCATGCTCGGGAGTCTTCTTCTCGTGCAAAGCTGCTATGGCGGCGGTGTTTATGGACCCCTCGGGGCCACGTGCCCGGCGCTAAACGCACCCGACCCGCTCAGTGTGCACGTATCGAGCAACGCGGTAGCCGATGGCAAGGTTCGAACATTCGTGGCCTCAGCCAAAGATCTGGTGAATGTCTCTCTTCAAATGGAGTCAGAAGTGCTCGACGCCTGCCGTCGAATGGCAAACGATTTGGGGATTAGTCCGGCCGAGATGGCACCCAGAAATGCCAATCAGCCCGGCGCGACAGCTCAGGCCGCCTGTGCAGCGGTGAGCTCGCGCATTGATGCGATGCTGCGCCAAGGGGCTCAGGTACAGGTACAAGTCGTGCCTCCGCAATGTCAGGCCAACCTTCAAGCCAAGGCGTATTGTGACGGGGCGTGCAGCGCGGCAATTGATCCAGGTCGGATTGTGGCCGAATGCGAGCCCGCTCGGCTCAGCGGCTTCTGCAGTGGCAGTTGCCAGGGTCAATGCGACACCAACTGCCGCGGTCAGTGCGTGGGGCAGTGCCAGGGTTCCATGTACAACGGCCAGTGCCAGGGCCATTGTGAAGGCGTGTGTCGCGGCAGCTGTGACGGTACATGCCACGCGTACTGTCAGGGAAACTGGCAGTCTCCCCAATGTCAGGGCTACGTACAACCGCCGAATGCCGATGCCGAGTGTAACGCCAGCTGCAGCGCGCAGGCCGAATTTCGTGGCTACTGCACGGCACCTCAAGTGTACGCGCGCGCCAATCAGAACTTCGACGCAACCCTGCGATTGGCCCAAACACTCCAGGCTAATCTTCCTGAACTCATTCATGCCGAGCTGGCCCTTGGCCGTCGTTTGGCAGGAAGCGGACGCGTTCTGGTGAACGTCGGCTCTCAGCTGCCGAATGTCCTGGGGGACGCGGGCGCGCAGGCCCTGGCCTGCGTGGCGGCGGCAAGTGGCGGTGTCGCCACGGCCTCGATGCGGATTGACGTATCGATTCAAGCAAGCGCCAGCGTTACCGGACGTGTGGGCGCTGGGCCTGGCCGCTGAGGTTTCTGTTCGCGTGTCGCCGTCTTGGTCGCGCAGCGCTTCAAAATGCCATGTGAATGCTCAAGTCACTTGCGGGCGCCGCAGAAGGCTGCGTAGTGCGTCGGTGCTGTGGACGGGAGCTTCGCAGTAAATGTCGCGACACACATAGACGCGTGGCTCTGGTTCGATCGCGGTGCGGCCTTGAAACAACGGAAGTGCTAGGTCTGCACTCTGTGGCTGTTCCGGGAATAGCGCCAAGATCTGCCCAGGCCAATGGCACGCGAAGCACCCCGCGCGTAACGCAGCATTTGCTTCCTGGTTGGTGCCGGGGACCATCACGACCATCGTGCGGGGTTCGTTCAGAGCGCGCGCCACGCGCAGCAGATCCGAGTGACCGCGGGGCAATCGTTCCGCGATCTTGCCGTGCGCATTGACGAGCTCTATCGCCTGCTCGCGCCACTTGGGGCGACCACAATGGTCACTCAGCCGCGCAAGTACTTCTGCAGCAACGGAAGTGGCGTTGGGGAGCGGACCATCGTGAGCTTCGGCAATGCGAAGCAGTAGCGGTTCGTGGTGCTTCGGACTCTGATAGACACGCTGAGTGGCCTCGTCATAGAAGTCTGACACGAGTCTCTCGACAAGCTTCTCAGCTGCGCGGAGCATCACGCCATCACCGGTGGTTTCGTAGAGCGTGAGTAAACCTTCAGCGGTGTATGCATAGTCATCCAATTGTGCGGGTTGCCCAACCGTGCCCCGACGTGCGCAGCGCACTAATTGGCCGTCTACCGCCGTCATCTCGCGTAACACGAACCGAGCCGCCTTCTGGGCGATCTCAATGTACCGCTGCTGGCCCAGCACTCGCCCAGCTTCCGCAAAGGCGCTTACCATTAGTCCCGTTTGCCCAGCGATGATCTTGTCGTCCGTCAATGGCCGTTGTCTCATGGCGCGCACGGCGCGGATTCGTTCACGGGCGCTCAGCAGTTGTTGCGCCAATCGCTTTTCGTCAATCCCCAGTTCGGCTGCAACTAGGGCCCCTGATTTCGGTGTCCAGAGCACGTTGGTGCCCTCCCAATTCCCTTCCGGACGGATATCGTAGTAGCGAGTGAAGATCTCCGCTTGCGGTTCGGGTAGTGTGTCGACCACCTCTTGCCAATCAAAAACGTAGTAGCGCCCCTCGACTCCCTCACTGTCTGCGTCCTGTCCGGTGTAGAAACCGCCCCTGGGATCCGTGAGCTCACGCTCGACCCAACCGAGCAGGTTCTCCAGCACACTGCGGTGCAACGGTGAACCCGTGATGCGATAGGCATACAGGTAAGACTTGGCCAACTGCGCGTTGTCATAGAGCATCTTTTCGAAGTGCGGCACGTGCCATCGTTCGTCGGTCGAATAGCGGGCAAACCCCCCACCCAGGTGATCATGAATGCCGCCCTGTTCAATATGCTCCAGCGTGGCCAGTGCGCTATCGAGGCAATCGGACGAGCCATCCCGCTGGTAAGCATCGAACAGCAGGCGCAGCGCCGCATGCGGGGGGAACTTCGGTGCCGAATCGAAACCGCCCCACTCTGAATCGAAGCTCGCGCGGAGCTGTAGTATCGCTGTTTGCGCCAGCGCACCCGAAATGGTTTGTGGCGACTCGGGAGCTAGCATGAGTTTGAGCTGTCGATTCACGTTCGCCGCTTCAGCAACCACCCGTGCCGGGTCCTGAGCCCAGAGCTCGGCGATGCTGGTCAACACGCGCAGAAAGCCTGGGTGTCCATGCCGATCCACCGGTGGAAAATAGGTGCCCGCAAAGAACACTTCACCGGCTGGCGTCAAGAACACCGTCATGGGCCAACCGCCGTGCCTGCAGAGTGCTACCGTGGCAGTCATGTACATAGCATCGATATCTGGCCGTTCCTCTCGGTCGACTTTGATGCAAACGAAGTGATCATTCATGAACGCAGCGATATTGGAGTCTCGAAATGACTCATGCTCCATCACGTGGCACCAGTGGCACGTTGCGTAGCCGATACTCAGCAATATCGGTTTGTTCTCGGACAGGGCCCGCGACAGCGCCTCGGCGCCCCATGGGTACCAATCTACCGGGTTGTCCGCATGAGCAAGCAGATAGGGACTATTCGTCGTAGCGAGGCGATTTCTCGGTGTATGGTCAGGCTGTGCCATTGCCGTAATTCGTGGGGAAACGGCCCGAAAACCGCCATGGTCCGCTATACCTCGAAGGGCACAATTGGCCAACGTTGTGCTATGCCCGGTCCGCTCCTTTGACCGTGCGCCCAAAACCTTCCACGCTCTTTACATCGCCGCTCTCGATCTCGAACTTCTTGCTGCGGCTGACCTTCTTTGCCGTAGCCCCCACTGCAATCGTGTTTGCCGCGAGTCTTTTCCCGGTGCGGGGCGCACTGATCGACGTTGGTGTTGCGCTCGGCGTATTCGTCGCCAGCGAATTGGCGCAACGTTGGGCCTCGAAGTACAAAATGCTGGGCGCGCTCTTGCACGACGCCCTCGCATTCGAGTCGTACTATCGGAGTCGCAGCCCGCGGCCATTTCTGTACTATCTCTTCTATCCACTGCTCTTTCCGTATTGGCTCATCAATCACGATGCCCGTCGCGAGTTCGTTGTCTTTCGCGGATACACACTGGGTGGGTTGCTGATCCTCCTTGTGTCGCTCGGTTGGCAATACGTGACGCAGTGGGCGCCCGAGCTCACCGTCAAACAGTACCTTCCTTATGTCTTGCTCTCACTGGTAGTGGAGATGCTGCTCGCCTTGGCGCTGTTGATGCCCATTACGACTACTGTCGTCTGGTACCATATGAGCCTGCGCCGGGGTCGATTGTTGGCGCTCTTGGTGGTGGCATTGCTTTCGACTGGCTACGCCATGTATCGTGTTGCCAACCGGCGAGCCCCGCTAGTTTCCTACGCAGCGCGGGAACGTGTGGCGCTTCGCACGGGTGTTTCCAAACGAAAAGCACACCGAGCCATGCTAGACGCTGCCTGCGCCGCCTACCGAGTGCTGCCTGCAGCTGCTGAAGAGGTCGAAGGGGATGGCAACGTTGCGGGTGAACCGCTCGAGGCAGCTCATCAGGCACTCGAGAGTTACTTCAAGCCTGACGAGGCTTCAGCATTCAGCCTTTGGGCGAGCCCACGATCCCGCCCCAAGGTTTTGGTCGTGTATTTCGAGGCTCGTCGTGGGCGGCGGCCGATTTGGGTTGCGATTCGCAAGGACGGCACAGAATTGCGCTCGGCATCGCAATTGCCAAGAGGCGCATTCAATGTCATGCGCGCCTTCTCGGAAGGCGATGACGACTGGCTCGTGATGTGGCCGGACATGATCGACGCTGTGGAAGATTCACAGGTCGCTCCTAATGCGACTCGCGGTACTGGTGCTCACCGTAAGGCTGCGGCTCCAATCCCGTCGCATGCGCATCATTCAAGCCAGCCCGATGCCTCAGTCCCTTCCGTCAGCGACGCAAGCAACTAGCCATTTTTCGCGCGGTGACGGCGCGCGAAGCGGCCTAGGGCACGGGGTGCAGTCAGAAGTTTCTTCTCTTCTCGCGTGAGTTGCTTGACGGCATGCTCCAATTTGAGTGCGTCGCTCATACTGCAACAGCGATACTGAGTGCATAACTCCAAAGGGCTGCGCCCGCGCGTGTAGCGAGCCCCGCGTCCTGCCGCATGTGCTTTCAGTCGGTCCGCTACGCTGCGCGCAATTCCCGTGTAAAGCGACCCATCGCCGCAGCGAATGATATAGAGGTACCAATATTCCAATCCGGGGGACCCTATCACGCTCGACAATTTATCGCATGGTCCTCCGACCACTCCGCTGCGTCGTCTTGCCACGACGCCCGCCGATCTCGTGCGCTGGCTGCGTTTGCCCTGCGCTCCGGTGCTCAAATCCCCAAGGATGTTCCGCTCCGGTGCTCGGTCAAACTTCGCCAGCAAACGAGCTTGACGGGCGGGCGTTCTGAAAAGTGATGAATGATGAGCCTATCACGTCGCTCGCATGGTCAAAAGCATTGGCTGAACAGACACCCACAAGTCTGAATCGACGGAAGCGTCGGATCCCCCGAATAAGCACTGCCCGACCTTGACTACCAAGGCTAAGTGCGAAATCGCACTTGGCTGTGCTTGGCACACAGACAAGAAATGTGTCGCTCAGTAATATTAAAACTGCGAACGCCTGGGGGTGCGCCGGACCTGGGTTCGAGTCCGTGAATTGGAGATTTGTCGTCTTGCGCACAACCACCGACCTTGCTGCAGGCCCCTCAAACTGAGCAAAGGCTACTGCCGATCGGCAGTAGCAAGGCGTAGCGTGCTCAAGGGGAGCCAATGCGCGAATTACCCCTGGCGCAAATGTCGTAGTCGCTGAGCCGAATTCCTTGCACGACAACGCCGCGAAGTTTTCAGAAACTCGCCAGGTGCCGGCTAGTGAGACCGCCCTAATAGTGCTACTTTCAGGACGATCGGCGCGCTCGGAGTGAATTAAAATGGCACGACTTAATCTCATTGGTTCGGCTTTGGTAACCGCCTTGGCATGCCTGACACTGCTTGCCTGTGGCGCGCAAGACAACAACAGCACCTCACCGTCCAACAATGTTGGAGGAAGAACTGGTTCGCCTAACGCTGGCGGAAGCACAAGTACGAGCCCTGGTAACGGTACCGGCGGCAATGGATTCGTAGTCTCGAGCGGAACCGGTGGGTCCAGTTCGTGTGCGGACACGAGCAAATGCAAGGCAAAGGCAGCCGAAGGCTGCGGTGACGGCATCAACAATCAGGGTGGCATCGAGGCGTGTGACGACGGCAATACCGTGCCGGGCGATGGGTGCAACGGTGCATGCAAGGTCGAGCGCAACTGGGAATGTCCAGCGGATATCTCGATCGGCCCTTGTAAGCGACTCGTTATCTGCGGTGATGGCGTGATCGGTGCCGGTGAGGCGTGCGACGACAAGAACACCACCGACGGCGACGGGTGTAACTCCACTTGTACCGTCCAAGATCCGGCCTATACGTGCTCTGCGGGCGAGGCCTGCGTGCGTGTCTCGGAGTGCGGGAACTCGCGCCGAGAAACCGGTGAGACGTGCGATGACGGCAATGACAAAGCAAACGACGGTTGCAGCGCCACTTGCCAAACAGAGGCCGGTTGGGTCTGTCCGAAACCGGGAACTGCGTGTAAGCCGGCACCTAATTGTGGTGATGGAGTCGTAAACTCGACGGTTGGTGAAGTCTGCGACGATGGCAATACAATTGATGGCGACGGCTGCTCGGCAGATTGCAAAACCAAAGGCGTAGGCTGCGTCTGCTCGCCGGGTGTTGCCTGCAAGTGCCCCAAGATTGCCTGCGGTGACGGTATTGTGGAAGGTGCCGAAGCTTGCGACGATGGCAACACCAAGAGTGGGGACGGCTGCAATTCGGACTGCTCCGCCGTGGAGACGGGCTACAGCTGCCCCTTCTCGGGTGCGCCCTGTGTGCCCAAGTGCGGCGATGGAATCGTGATGGCGCCGATGGAGCAATGTGACCCGGGTGTTCAAGCCACGAACATGGACAAGGCGTGCACGAGCACCTGCAAGTGGGCCGATGGTTGGGCTTGCTCCGGCACACCCGTGA
>Ga0265340_10001484_pt1 | contig 13452 bp, 9 predicted proteins | sample 4CB225metaG_FD_202082 | JGI IMG/M metagenome (GOLD analysis project Ga0265340, IMG submission 202082) | Rhizosphere microbial communities from Carex aquatilis grown in University of Washington, Seatle, WA, United States - 4-CB2-25 metaG | ecosystem: Host-associated > Plants > Roots > Rhizosphere...
CGTCGATCACCGTCCGTTCGATGTGTTCCGGCTTCCGCACGTCGACTGGCTGCTGGCCTTCCCGCTGTTGTTCATCATGTTGTTCGTCGTGGGCTACGCGGTGATGATCCTGTGGGCCCGGCGCTCGCCCCACACGCTCTACCGGCCGGAGCAGATCGACGTTCGGTTGAGCGACGTGGTCGGGATCGAGACGGTCAAGGAGGAGGTCGTCCGCTCGATCAACCTGTTCCTCGCCCACAAGACCTTCGCCTCCGAGATGGGTGGCACCCCGCGCCGCGGCCTGCTCTTCGAAGGCCTGCCCGGCACCGGCAAGACCCACACCGCAAAGGCGATGGCCGCCGAGGCCGGCGTTCCGTTCCTCTTCGTTTCCGGTACGTCGTTCCAGTCGATGTTCTACGGCGCGACCGCGGGCAAGATCCGCGGGTTCTTCAAGGTGTTGCGCAAGACCGCGCTCGCCGAAGGTGGCGCGATCGGCTTCATCGAGGAGATCGACGCGATCGGCGGTACCCGCAACGGCATGTCGATGACCTCGCTGGAGCAGCTGTCGAAGTCGGTGCAGTGCTGCGGCTCACTTGTCAACCTGCCCTCGAGCTTCCTCCAGGTGACCGGGTCGGGCCCGGTGGTCAACCAGGCGATCAGCGAGGGCGTCGGCGGGGTGGTCAACGAACTGCTCGTGCAGATGCAGTCGTTCGACCAGCCGATGGGCATGCAACGGTTCTGGGGCGCCACCGCAAACGGGATCAACAAGTTCCTGCCGGCCCACCGCCAGGTGCCGCGACCCAAGCCGCGGCACGCAAACATCCTGCTGATCGCCGCGACCAACCGGGCCGACTCGCTCGACCCGGCGCTGCTGCGACCTGGCCGCTTCGACCGGGCGCTGACCTTCAACGTGCCCGACCAGGCCGGCCGCCGTGCCCTCACCGATCACTTCCTGGTGAAGAAGTCCCACCACCCGGAGCTCGACGACGACGAGCGCCGCGACGTGCTCGCCAGCGTCACGCAGGGGTTCACGCCGGTGATGATCGAGCAGCTCTTCGACGAGGCGCTGGTCAACGCGGTACGCCGTGGTGACAACCGAATGGGGTGGAAGGACGTCGAGAGCGCCCGGCTGACCCTGCAGGTCGGCCTCGGTCAGCCGGTCGGCTACACCGAGCACGAGAAGCGCCTGATCGCGACCCACGAGGCCGGCCATGCGACGACGGCGTACCTGATGGCACCCGAGCGCCGGCTGGAGATCCTTTCGATCATCAAGCGCCGCGAGGCGCTGGGAATGCTGGCGCACGGCGACGCCCAAGAGGTCTACACCCGCTCGCGCAAGGAGATGATCGGCCTGATCCGGATCTCCCTGGGCGGTCAATGTGCCGAGGAGCTGTTCTTCGGTGACGTGTCGACCGGCCCGGCCGGCGACCTGCTCTACGCGACCAACGTCGCGGCTCAGATGGTCGGCGCGGCCGGCATGGCCGGAACCCTGGTGTCGTTCGCTGCGGTCCAGGGCGGCATGTTCAGCGACACCAACCTGGTCGGGCGGGTGCTCGGCGACGCCGACGGCCGGCGCCGGGTCGAGGAGCTCCTGCAGGAGCAGAAGCTCGCGGTCAAAGGCGCACTCGAAGCCAACCAGCACTTGATCGCGGCGTTGCGCGATGCCCTGGTCGAGCACGACGAACTGGTCGGCAAGGAGATCACCGCGGTTCTCGATGCGGCCGCGGCCGCCGGTCCGCCGCCGCGGGTCATCGATCTGCGCGAGGCCGAGCGGGTCCACACCGGCGACTAGTGCCCCATCACGTTCGGCGGCTCGGGTCGCCGTACTCTTTGGCGTGGCCACGCAGCGATCCGAGCGCTGGCTGCTGCTCATCACCTACCTCGTCCTGGCCGTGATCGGCGTCGTCCTGGGCGTGATCGATTCGTTCCTGGTGCCACTGCGCCTGCCGGGCGGGCTCGAGGGCCTGGCCGCCGTGCTCGCGGTGGTCGGGAACGTTGCGGCCGCCTCGTTCGGCGGACTCGCGACCCGGACCCTCACCGGCGCGGTCATGCCGATCGTCGGCTGGTTCGTCGCGGTCGGCGCGCTGCTGCTGGTGGCGCCGGGCGGCGATGTCGTCTTCGTCGGCAAGCTGCCGGCGGACCCCGGGGTGGTCGTGGTGGGCAACGCAGTCCTGTTCCTCGGCATCCTGGCCGGCGCGGTCGGGTTGTTCGTGACCTTCCGGGCGATCAAGTCGGACTACACCAAACGGGGGAATGCGCCGACACCTCAGACGTGACGGATTCGCAGGTTGCGACCGCGCCCGACGAGGCGCCGGCCGCGACGGTCCCGGCTGCCGCCGACGGCACCGGCCAGATCGCCCCGGAGGTCGCCGATTCGGGCGACGCCTCAGTCGACACCGACGCCATCCTGATCCTGCTCGGCACCGGGCGCTTCGCGATCGAGCTCGCCTCGATCGCCGAGGTCGGCCGGGTGCCGGTGATCACCCGGGTGCCGGGGCTGCCGGACTGGATGTCCGGGGTAGCGAACTGGCGTGGCCGGATCCTGCCGGTCCTCGACCTACGCCCGCTGCTCGGCGCCCCCTCAGCCGAGCTCGCCTCCACGGCCCGGCTGATCGTGTTGACCAGTGACGGGATCGCGGTCGGCATGGTGGTCGACGCGGTGGACGGTACGACGCCCCTGACGGGGGTCGCCGGCTTCCCGCCCGCGAGTGCCCCGGGCGGGCCCAGCCTGCTCAGTGGGCAGGTGCCGCGCGAGGACGGCCCGATCGCCGTGCTGGACGTGGCCGCAGTGCTGCGGATGCGTGACGCGCTGCCGAGGGGCCGACGCTCGGCGTAACGGCTTCAGCGGCACCTCGATTCGTTCGAAGAAGAATTCGACAGTGGTGGGTGCAGGAGGGCTTGTGGACTTCAGCAAGAAGCTGAGCCGCGTTGCGGCCGCTTCGACCTGGGTCGGCATCGTGCTCGCCCTGATCGGCGCGCTCGTGCTGCACTTCCATCCCACCGCCGGCGTCCACATCCACCTGGTCGCGTTGTACGGCTGGGAAGTCCTCGCGATCATCAACGCCACTGTCATGACCGTGTTGCCGGCGCTCCAGCAGCGCTTCGAGCACGTCCGGCACCGGATCACGACGTACCGGGTCGTCCTGCTGCTCTCGACCATGCTGTCGGTGAGCGCTGCGGTCGCCGTGTCGGGCGGCCTGCGTGGCCCGTTCTGGATCCTTTACCTGCCCGCGCTGCTGTTCGCGGCCACCACGCTCAAGCAATGGCAGGCGGTGCTGCTCGGCGTCGCCAACTCGGTCGGCCTGGTCGTCGCTGCCCTGATCGCCCACAGCGTCGACTCGACCACCGCGGCCTGGCTGGTGCTTGTCCTGCCGATCTTCCCGGCCCTCACCTGGTTCAACAGCGCGCTCTCCCAGTCGATCTGGGCGATGCGCGGCATGGCCCGGGCCGAGCGGGACGAGCTGCAGGCCAGGGTCGCCGAGCTCTCCGAGGTGCTCGCGCAGGCCGCCGAGGGTGACCTGAGCGTCAGCCTGGTGCTGGAAGCCAGGCGCGACGAAGCGCTCGGCCAGCTCTCGACCGCCTTCACCAACACCGTGACCAACCTCCGGGCCCTGGTGACGCAGATCCGGACCGGGGGCGAGCAGATCGGTGCCGCGGCGAGTGAGCTGCTCGAAACCGCCCACGACCACTCGTCGTCGGCCACGCAGCAGTCCTCAGCGGTCTCCGAGACGACCTCGACGATCGAGGAGCTCGCGGCGACCGCCGCGCAGATCGCCGAGACCTCCGAGGCAGTGGCGCGCTACGCCGCCGAGACGCTGCGGCACGCCGACGACGGCCGGGCTGCCGTGCAGTCGAGCGTGGCCGCGATGGACACCATCGCCGACCGGGTCGACTCGATCGCGGCCCGCGCGCTCTCGCTGGGCGAGAAGAGCCAGGAGATCGGCCGGATCCTGGAGGTCATCAACGACCTGGCCGACCAGACCAACCTGCTCGCGCTCAACGCCGCGATCGAGGCGGCCCGGGCCGGCGAGCACGGCCGCGGCTTCGCGGTGGTCGCTTCCGAGGTGCGCAAGCTGGCCGAGCGGGCCCAGGACTCGACCGGGCAGATCGCCACGCTCGTCAACGAGATCCAGAGCGAGACCAACGCCACGATCATCGCCAGCGAAGAGGGTGCCAAGGAGGTCAGGGTCGGCTCGGAGCTCGCTCGTGGCGTGGTCGACGCGCTGGAACGGATCAGCGGCATGGTCGACGAGACGACCACGGCGGCCAAGGAGATCTCGATCGCGACCCAGCAGCAGCGCTCGGCGTCCGACCAGGTGGTGTCCGCGATGACCCAGGTCTCGGAGGTCTCCCAGCAGTACGCGGTCGGCTCCAAGCAGGCGGCGACCGCGGCGAGCGAGCTGAACGTGCTGGCGGCCGAGCTGCGGGCCTCGATCGCGCAGTTCAAGGTGGCCTGATCGGCCGACCCTGATTCAAGCCGCGAGCACGGTACGCCGATCTGGCGAGGGTGACCCGTTTGGCGGATCGGTGACTCCTCCGTTCAGCCCCGACCCCGGGAGTCTGCGACTCACGCGCGCCCGGACGCCCCGATGACCGCCTCGCACAGCCGGAGCGGGTTGGGGCGGTCGGCGCGTGCCCGCCACCTTCGCCACGACGAGGCCGCCGCTGGGCTGGCCGGCGAGCCGGCCGGCGCGGCCGAGCCCGTGCCCCTGCGGCTGGTGCCGCCGATCGTCACGCCGGTCACGACTGCGCTGCCGGTCGACGTCGAACGCAAGCTCGCCGAGCTGGTCGGGATCGAACCCGTGGTCAGCGAGTCGGTGGACGAGGTCGAGCAGCCGGTCGACGTCGCCTACGACGAGGCCAAGGCGACCCACTTCGCCAAACGTGTCCTGCAGGTCGCCCAGCGGGTGACCGTCGGCAGCCTGTTGCTGCTGATCGGTTGCGCGCTCGCGGCGGCCAGGATCAACAGCACGTCGCTGCGCGTGCATCCCCTGCCGGTCACGATCTGGGCGATCGCGGCCGCACTTGCCGCCGTCGCGCTCGCGGCGCTCGTCACCGACCCGGACGTCGGCGCCCGCCTCAGCAGCGGATACCGGCGACTGCTCGGCTCGATCCTGATGGCGGCGTTGCTCGTCTCGGTCACCGGGATCGTCGCGAATGCCGACGGGGTGGCCGCGCCGACCTGGGTGCTCTTCCTGCCGGTGGTCGTGGTCGCCGGCGCGGTGCTGGGACCGTCACGCGGACTTCTGGTCGGCGCGCTCGCCGGTGCCGGGATCTACGCCGCGGCCGGCTTCTCCCACACGCTCACGATCGCCGGGATTGGCCGGTTGGTCGTCATCCTGCCCGCCTGCCCGCTGTTCGGCTGGGCCGCCGGCGCGCTCGCCAGCTGCGCTCACGAGGCGGTGGCCTCGGCCCGCCGTCAGCGACTGGCCCTGATTGACGACGTCAGCCGGCTCAGCACGCTGCTCGACTCGGTGGCGGCCGGCGACCTCTCGCGGGTGCCCTCGTTGGAGAACCCGGCCGACCAGGCCACCGCGACGCTGGCGGTGGTGTTTGCCGACACCGTGCTCTCGCTGCGACGGCTGGTTCGCCAGCTCAGCGGCGTCGCCGACCGGCTGGCCGATAACGCCAGCGATCTGGCCGGCACCGCGGCCGCCCATGTGCGGGCGGTCGAGCAGCAGGCTTCGGCGGTCGCCCAGACCACCAGCACGATCGAGCAGCTCGCCGCGACCGCGAACTCCATCTCGGAGACTGCGGAGCGAGTGGCCAGCTTTGCCGGCACCACCCGCCGCGACGTCGACGACGGGATTGTCTCGGTCGAGAAGTCGACCGCGTCGATGGTGGCGATCGGCAAGCGGGTGCACGAGCTCGGACTCAGGACCGACCGGCTCGACGAGCGGGTGGTGCGGATTGCCGCGATGACCCGCTCGATCGACGAGCTGGCCCGGCGTACGACGATGCTCGGTGTCAACGCCTCGATCGAGGCCGCCCGGGTCGGCGAGTACGGCTACGGCTTCGCCACCGTCGCGGACGAGATCGGTGCGCTGGCGAGCAAGGCCCGAGCGGCCACCGCGGGCATCGCCCGGATCGTCGCCGAGCTCGAATACGAGGTCGTGGCGACCGCCGCGGTCAACCTCGAGGGCACCGCTGCGGTCGCAGAGGGCCTGGAGCGGCAGCGCGCGGTCGAAGACGCCCTGATGCGGATCAGCGGCCGGGTCGACGACACCACCCGCGCGGTCGAGGACATCACCAGCGCGACCCGCCAGCAGCGCGAGGCCAGCGATGCGGTCGTGGCCGCGATGCGCCTGGTCACCGGTGCGAGCCACGGTGCGACCTCGGCCACGCGTAGCCACGCTGCGTCCGCGGCCCGGCTGCGCGACCTGATGGAGACCGTGCGGGGCACGGTCGGGAGGTTCAGGGTCGAATGACCCGCGCCGATGCAACCTAGGTGACGATCACCGCGGGAGTCGCCGATGGCCGGCTGGGCTGACGACCCCGAGCTGCTCGCGACGTTCCGCGCTGAGGTCGAGGAACGCATCGCGTCGCTCCAGGCCGGGCTGCTCGCGCTCGAAGAGCACCCCTCGCCGCGCCAGGTCGTCGTGAGCTTGTTCCGCGACGCACACACGGTCAAGGGCTCGGCTCGGATGCTCGGGCTGTCCGAGATGCTCGCGGTCGCGCACCGAGCGGAGGACCTGCTCGGCGCCCTGCGGGACGGCCGCCTGCCGGTACGCCGTGACGTGGTCGATCTTCTGCTCGCGTCCTGCGACGGCATTCTCGGCGCCCTTCCGGGCGTGGCCGATCCGGTGCCGGTCGAGCACCTCAGCGCGCTGGCCGACGCGATGCAGCGGGCCACCGACGGCGAAGAGCCGATCACCGTGCCGCACTGGGCCCCACCGGCCGTCGAGGACGACGAGCCGGTCGAGGAGGCCCCGCGCCGAGGCGTCGACTCGGTCCGGGTGACCACGGCCAAGGTCTACGAGCTGATCGATGTCGTGGGCGAAGCCGAGCTCGACTCCCGTCGCCTCGAGCGCGCCAGCGGCGCGATCGACGCGATCGTCGCGGACACCTCCCACTGGCTGCGCGAGCTGCGGGATTCGCTCCCGCTGCTGGACAGCGCGAGCGAGGCCAATCAAGCCATGCTGCGGCTGCTGGCAACGCACGATCAGATGATTGCCGCCTCGCGTGACCTGCACGAGCTCGCCGACGACGCTCAGGGCCGGCTCGCCCAGGTGCGGGACGGTGCGATGGGTCTCGCCATGGTGCCGGTCCGCCGGGTCGTTGCCGGTCTGCCCCGGGTGGTCCGCGACCTGGCGACCGCATCGGGCAAGGAGGTCCGGCTGGTCATGCTCGGCCAGGACGTCGAGCTCGACAAGCAGGTGCTCGACGGTGTCTCCGACGCGCTCAAGCATCTCGTCGTCAACGCGGTCGATCACGGCTGCGAGTCACCGGCCGACCGGGTCGCGGCCGGCAAGCCGCCGCACTGCACGGTGACGGTGACCGCTCGCGCCGCCGGCGGAACCGTGGTCATCGAGGTCACAGACGACGGCGTCGGCATCGACGACGACGACCTGCGGGTGCAGGCGATCGGTCGCGGCGTTCTGCCGGCCGACTCGACCGTGACCGGGCCGGCGCTGCACAACGTGCTGTTCCTTCCCGGCTTCTCGACCAGCGCCGAGGTCACCGAAGCGTCCGGTCGCGGCATCGGGCTCGACGTCGTACGGACCGCGGTCGAAAGTCTTGGCGGGTTGGTCGATCTGCGCTCCGCGGCGGGGGTGGGCAGCACGTTCAGTGTGACGCTGCCGGTCACCCTCGGCGTGTTGCGCTGCCTGATCGCCCGGGTCGGCTCCGAGCGGTTCGCGTTGCCGGTCCCCGGAATCGTCGAGTCGCTGTCGTTGAAGAACGCGGTTGTCCACGCCCTCGCCGGCAGCCCGGTGGTGGTCCGGCACGGCGAGACGCTTCCGCTGCTCGACCTCGGTCGCGCGCTCGGTGTCGACACGAACGAGACGTCGCCGCAGGCCGCCGTGGTCGTGCGCCAGGGCGATCGCCAGGTCGCGTGGGCGGTCGACGCGCTCGACGGCGAGCGCGAGCTCGTGGTCAAGGATCTCGGCGCGTTCCTCGGTCGCCCGCCGATCATCAGTGGCGCGACGATCGACGGCGACGGGAGCGTGGTCTGCCTGGTCGACCTTCGCGAGCTCACCATCGACAGCAGCCAGCGCGCGTTGCCGGCGTACTCGTCGTTGATGGCGCCGATCGACTCGACCGAGCCGGCCCTGCGGCGGGCCCGGGTCCTCGTGGTCGAGGACTCGGTCGGAGTCCGCGAGCTGGAACGTGCGATCCTCGAAGGCGCGGGGTACGACGTCACCACGGCCGTGGACGGCACCGACGGCGCGGCCAGACTGAGCGACGAGCCGGCCGACCTGGTCCTTTCCGACGTGGAGATGCCGGGCATGGACGGCTACGACCTCACCCGCGCCATCCGGCGGACCCGGGGCTGGGAGCATGTGCCTGTGGTGATCATGACCAGCAGGGTGAGTGAGGACGACCAGCGGGCCGGGCTCGACGCGGGGGCCAGCGCATACCTGCTCAAGACCGAGTTCGACCAGGATCAGCTCGTCGAGACGGTTCGCCGTCTCGTCGGACGTTAGAGGAGACAGCTATGCCGACCGTGGTCATTGCCGACGATAGCCCTACGCTGCGCCGCATCTTGACGTCTGTGCTGACCAAGGAAGGGTTCGACATCGTCCTTGCCGAAGACGGTGTCTCGACCGTCCAGCAGGTCTTCCGGACGATGCCCGACGTGGTGGTGCTCGACGTCCAGATGCCCCGGGTGTCCGGGTACGTCGCCGCGCGGCTGCTCAAGGACGACTGGCAGACCGCGGACATCCCGATCATCCTGCTGACCTCGCTCGACGCGGCCAGTGACCGCTACTGGGGCGTGCAGACCGGGGCCGAGCGCTACTTCACCAAGGACTTCGAGGCGCCACAGCTGGTGGCTGCCGTGCACGAGGTCGTCGACGCGGCCACGGCCGCGCTGAAGGGCCGCAAGCTGATGCGCGCCGATCCGGTCGAGCTCAGCGATGACGACGTGCTGTCGCGGGTCTGCGACCTGTTGGACCGCAAGCTGTTCGAGACCTCGGTCGCGGCCGAGGTCACCTCGCTCGCCGCGACCACTCACGGTTTCGAGGAGACCGTCGCCGGAGTGCTCGACGTGCTCCGACGCTTCGTCGAGTACGACCTCGCCTCGGTGCTGCTGCTCGAGGAGCGGACGGCGTACGTCGCGGTGGCTCAGGAGACCTCGCAGGTGCAGTACTCCGGGATGCTCAATGCCGCGGTCGACGCGCTGGGTGCCGTGTCGGGGCAGGCGATCTCGGTCGCCGATCTCGAGCTGCGGCTCGCCGACCCGAGCGGCCTGCTCGGCGACGAGGACGACCGCGGGATGGCGACGTTCCTCTCGATGCCGCTCAAGGGTCACGGCGGCGCGGTGATCGGGATGATCGCGCTGTCGAGTGCGGTGAAGAACGCGTTCGGCGAGACCGCGTTGTCGACCTTGCGCCTGGTCGATGGCCCGGCTGCGCTGGTGATCGACAACGCCCGGCTGGCCGGGGTCGGAGCATCCGCGTCCGGCTCGTAACCGCCGCCGCCTCGACAAGTTGATCATGGCGAAGAGCGCGCTTTTCGCGCCGATTTGCGCTCGTTTTGCCATGATCAACAGGGGCTAGCGGACTGGGTTGGGCACGACCGCGGCGAGCGTGACCTGCTCACCCGCGGGCTGCTGACGTCGCCGTCTGGTCGCACCCTCGATCGTGAAGACCGCGAGCGCGACCCACACCGTGAGGAAGCCGACCAGCCGCAGGGCGGGCAACGGCTCGTGCCGGACCGCCACGCCGATCGCGAACTGGATGGTCGGGGTGAGGTATTGCATCAGCCCCATCCGCGACAGCGGCACCCGCGAGGAAGCCGCGGCGAACAGCATCAACGGCACTGCGGTGATCGGCCCCGCGGCGACCAGCAGCAGGGCGTGGCCCGTTCCGTTCGCGGTGAACGTCCCCTGCCCGTTGGCGCCGAGCACGAGCAGGTAGCAGATCGCGAACGGGGCGAGCACCGCAGTCTCGACTGCGAGGCCGGCGGCCGGCTCGACCCCGACCACCTTCTTGATCAACCCGTAGGCCCCGAAGCTGCCGGCGAGGATCAACGCGATCCACGGCGGCCGGCCGGCCTGGATGGTCAAGACCACGACGCCGACCGCGGCGATGCCGACCGCGACCCATTGATAGCGATGCAGCCGTTCGCGCAGGACCACGACGCTCAACGCGACCGTGACGAGCGGGTTGACGAAGTACCCCAAGGACGTCTCGACCACATGGCCGTGGTTGACGCCCCAGATGTAGACGGCCCAGTTGACCGCGATCAGCACCGCGGCGAGGGTCAGCAGGCCGAGCGGTCGGCGCGACTTGGGCACCCGGCGCCAGGCGTTGCCTGACACCAGCAGGACGATCGCGACGACGAGCAGCGACCAGACCACCCGGTGGGAGAGGATCTCGATCGCGCCGGACGGTTCGAGCAACGGGAAGAAGAGCGGGAACAGCCCCCAGATGAGGTACGCAGTGACGCCGAAGCCGGTGCCACGGCGCTGCTCGCTCACGCGTCGACGTTACCGACCGGCATCCTCGTGCAGCCATGGGAAATCGGCTGGCGTGGCGGGGAGGGACCTGCTAGGCACGGTCGAGTGAGCGAGGTCGTGATGTCCCGGGTCCGGGACGAGGTCGCGCTGCGCGACTGGCATGCGGTGTCCGCCGCGAGCCTCGCGGCGGACTTCGTCGCGCTGCCGGTCGACCCGATCGAGGAGTTCCGCCCGATCCTCACCGGCCGGGTCGGCGACGAGGACATCGTCCTGCACCTCGGCGTGGTGGCGGGCACCCCGGTCGTCGCCGGGCTCGCCCGGCTGCCTGTGTACGACAACCTGACCCTCGCGACCGTCGGCCTGCAGGTGCACCCCGACCATCGCCGTCGCGGCTACGGTCGGGCCGGCCTCGCCGCGATGCTCGACGAGCTGGCCGCCACCGGCCGGCGTACCGTCCTGTTCGAGATCCCGCGCGCCGCCGACGGTGAGGGGCGCACGGCCGGCGAGACGTTTGCCGAGTCGCTCGGCGCGGTCCGCAAGACCAGTGAGGCTCGCCGGCTGCTCGACCTGGCCGGACCGTTCGAGGAGCGGTACGCCGACCTCTGGGCCGAGGCGGAGACCGCCGCCACCGGCTATTCGACCGTCGCGTGGGGTCGCCACACCCCGGAGGCGCTGGTGCCGGAGATGGCCGAGCTCCGGGCGCTGATGAGCACGGACCCGCCGCAAGGAGACTTGCAGCTCGAGCCCGAGCGCTGGGACGCCGAGCGCTACCGCGCGCACGAGCAGTCGCTGATCGCTCGACGTCGCGAGCAACTGGTGGTCGCGGCTCGCCACGACGACAGTGGGGCACTGGTCGGTTTCACCAGCATGGGGCTGCCGTGCGGCGGCGCGACGGTCGGATACCAGTGGGACACCGTGGTGCGGGCGGAGCGTCGCGGTCACCGGCTCGGGCTGCTGCTGAAGATCGCCAACCTGCGGCAGCTGCGCGCGCTCCATCCGGAGGTGCGTTTCCTCAACACCTGGAACGCCGACGAGAACAGCTACATGGTCGCGGTCAACGTCGCACTCGGCTTCGAGCTCATGGAGAGCTGGTCGGAGTGGCAGCTCGATCTCTAGTGACCATCTGAGGAAGGACCCTTCAGCTGCGCGCGGGTTTCGGCCTCGGTGTTGACGTGAGGAAACGGGACCGCGGGTTCTGGCAACCCAAGGCGTTCGCAGAGCGGCCCCCACCCGTCGCCGGCCTGCCACTCAAGGAGACGGTCGGCCGGCGCGGTCTGGCGGACGTGGTCGTTGTAGGCGAGGAACGCCGCCTTCGCGGCTCGTTCGTCCTGCCAATGCGGGGTGAAGGTGGTCATCATGCCGACGCACATGCCGGTCCAGCCGTCGTCGGGTGCATCGGGCGTGAAGTACGCCGAGGCCATCGCCGGGAAGATCGTGTTGGACGCGCTGCGCCACCAGGAATCCGCATCTCGCACGGAGAGCAGGATCAGTGAATCGGGAAATGTCTGCGCGAGCTGCGGCCAGAACGGCGCCGCCGGCCAGTCGAGGGTGGCCGCGTACCCGTCGAACATCCGGTCCCAATCGGGGAGGGCGCCGCGGTACGCCGCTGCCCACTGGTCGGGGTGTTCGGGATGCTCTTGCACTTCGTCCATGTGGTAGCTCGGCGCACCAAGCAGCAACTCGAGCGCCTGCTTGAGCGACGTCGTTCCGGTGCGGCCGAGGCCCGCACCGACCACCCGGACTGTCATGAGGGCACCCTCTCGCCGCCGGAGACCGGCGTCCAGTGTCATCCACTGACGATCCGGCACTGCTCAACCCGGCCGAGAACGTGCCGACGTCAAAGGATGGACCGACGTGAGGTCAGCGGCGACGACAGCTGGATTGCCGTGTGCCGACGCGACAGTCTGCTCGATGGCCGCGGGCGATCCGTCGAGGTCGACGGTCGTACGCTCGCGTTGTTCCTCGCCGACGGTGAGGTCTTTGCCGCGGACAATCGGTGCCCGCACCGAGACGTTCCCATCGAAGCTGGGATGGTCGAACTGGGGTGCGTGGTCTGCCCGTGGCATGGCTGGCGGTTGGACCTCACCACGGGCGACCACATTACGTCCTTCGGCCGCCGCCGCGGCCTGCGTACCTATCCGGTGACCATCAGGAACGACATGGTGTGGGTGCGCACAAGAACGCCGAGCTGCGCCGCGACGTTACGAGGCGAGCGCACCTTCGGGGTCCTTGCGGAACCACATCACTCCGGTGAAGAGTCGGCGAGGTCCTCAGGCCCGGAGTCCGGGTAGCGGTAGGTGTAGCTGTGGTGCCGGCTGAAGCCGAGTCGCTCGTACAGGTCGATGGCCGGGGCGTTCGCGGCGGTCACCTGCAGATAACAGCGCCGCGCCCCGCGCCGCCCCGCCCACCGGAGAGCGGCGGCGCTGACCAGTACGCCGAGCCCGAGCCCTCGATGGTCGGGCGCGACCTCGACCGCGAACAGCCCGGCCCACCTGTCGTCGACGACGGCGCGGGCGATCGCGACCGCACGATCCCCGTCCCGGTACGACGCAAAGACCGCGGCCGGGTGGTTGGTCAGCACCAGCCGTGCCGCCGGCGGCAGCGCGTCGCCGTCCTGGCGGTAGTTGGCCAGCCAGTCGTCGTCGGGCTCCCTGTCGAGCCGGAGTTCGAGGTCGGTCGATCCGCCGGCGGCCCGTAAGACGTGGCCGAGCTCGGCCGTCATCACCTCGACCACGGGCGACGTCGACCAGCCACGCCGGTCGAGCTCCTCGGACAGCCCGGCCGGCGCGTCGCGATCCGGGATCTGGCACAGGGCGGGCCGCCCGCGGTCGGCGTACCAGGACTCGACTGCG
>Ga0265340_10001485_pt1 | contig 13448 bp, 11 predicted proteins | sample 4CB225metaG_FD_202082 | JGI IMG/M metagenome (GOLD analysis project Ga0265340, IMG submission 202082) | Rhizosphere microbial communities from Carex aquatilis grown in University of Washington, Seatle, WA, United States - 4-CB2-25 metaG | ecosystem: Host-associated > Plants > Roots >...
GGATCAGCGCCGCCCCAAGGCTGCCTCCAAGGACATAGCACCAGCGCCGCGGTCCGCGTGCCACGGCGCGATCCATCAGCCACAGCAGGAGGGGCACCGTCGAGCCGGCGAGGCCGTTGCTGTACTGCCAGAACCCGAACATGTAGATGATCGATCCGGCCAGCACGGCGAACATGGACAGGCGCAGCGAGTCGCGCAGGAAGAGGTGCATCGAGATGCCCGCGACCGCGGCCAGCAGCCAGACGTCCACGACGTAGGCCCCGAACGGGCCGATGACGAAGCCCAGGACGACGTCGATCGCGAACGGGGTGTTCCATTGCTGCGCGAGCAGGGCGTTGCCCGAGGTCAGGTGGGTGTTCCACAGGCTGATCCCGTGGGCCAGCCAGTCCTGGAGGACGCCCGTCCGAGGTACCTCGAAGACGTCGTGGGCGTAGGCCAGACCGTTCTGACCGGCCAGGAGGTGCCCGAAGGTCGGGAATGACAGGAGGGCGAGGAGCGCGTAGAGCACGATCGGTCGCCAGCCGCCGCGCAGAGCCTCCAGGCGGGTCACCGCGCCATCATACGGTCGGGTCCCGAATGGCACGACCCGGTCAAGCCCCGGATCGCGCAGCCCCGAGTTGGTGTTCCCTGCTGCGCGACCTGTTCGGCCGTCGAGGCGATCAAGCGGCCAGACTGCACATGACACGAGCGGGCTCAGCCCGACCACCGATCGACAGGAGAGACCCGATGGCTCGCCGCCACACGCCGTACTACCACCAGTTCGTGGCGCTGGGGGCCGAGATCGTCGACCGGATCGGCTTCGATGCCGCATACCGGTTCACGACCGTCGAGGCCGAGCACATCGCGACCCGGACGGCGGCCGGGATGTACGACGTGTACTACCAGGGTGCGGTCGACGTGAAAGGCCGCGAAGCGGAGGCATTCCTCAACTCGGTCCTGGTCAACGATGTCCGGCGGCTGACCGACGGCGGCGTGCTGTACAGCTCGGCGGCCAACGAGACGGGCGGGATGATCGACGACCTGACGGTCTTCCGCTTCTCGACCGAGCACTATTGGCTGTGCCCGACCCCATCGCGAGTCGACCGCGTCGTGGCCCACCTCACGGAGCAGGCCCGCGGCCACCTGGCCTACGTCACGAACTGCGTCCCCGGCACGGCCTACCTCTCGATCCAGGGTCCGCTCAGCCGGACGATCCTGGCCGGCCTGACCGACCTCGACCTGTCGACCGAGGCGCTGCCCTACTACCGCTTCACCGAGGGAACCCTCGCCGAGGTGCCGGTCGTCCTTTCCCGGACGGGCTATTCGGGCGAGCTCGGTTACGAGATCTTCTACTCGCGTGACTACGCCGACCACATGTGGATGGCGCTCCTCGAAGCAGGCGAGGCGCATGAGCTCCAGCCCGCCGGCCTGGGCGCCCTGCGCAGCGTGCGGATCGAGAAGAAATACCCGCTCTACGGCCTCGACCTCGACGAGACGACCAGCCCCTATGAGGCCGGCGTGGGTTGGACGGTCCGCCTCGACAAAGGCCCCTTCGTCGGCCGAGAGGCGCTCGTCCGGCAGCGCGACGCCGGGCTGACCAGGTCGCTCGTCGGAATCGCGTTCGAGGGCGTCGGATTCCTGCCCAAGCCTGGCGATCCGGTGACCATCGACGGCCGGGACGTGGGCAAGATCACCTCGGCCGACACCGGCTACACCCTCGGCCGGACGCTGGCCCTCGGATATCTCGAGCCGTCGCTCGCCGACGGCACGGCCGTGGTCGTGACCACCGGCGACGGCACGAGCGCGAGCGGCATCGTCCATCACGCGGCCCTGTACGACCCGGATCGGAGTCGCGTCCGGGCCTGATCGCGCTACGATTCGGGCATGTGCAGAAGCATCAAGACCCTTCGCCGGCCCGAGATCGAAGCCACGGACGCGGAGGTCGCCGCCGCGGCCCTCCAGTTCGTGCGCAAGGTGAGCGGCTATCGCGTCCCGTCGCGCAAGAACGCCGAGGCGTTCGACGGGGCCGTGGCCGAGATCGCCGCGGCCTCGAAACGGCTCCTGGAGTCCCTCGCGTCCTGAGTCACCGCGGCCCGACGCCGGCGGCCGCTAACCGTCCGCGGCGGCCCACCGGATCGCGCTGGTCACTTCCACGGCGATGATCGGCCGCGTCTCGAGGTCGTGGTTGCGGTATTGCGGGTAGCGCTCGCGGAGCCGTTCGATCGCGGCGCGCCGCTCCAGGACCGCGCCCGGTTCGTCCGGCTCGAGCAGGATGGCCGTGCCGTGGAGCCGGAGCCAGGCCAGCTTCGACCAGTCCTCCGACCAGCGATCGACCAGCAGGCTGACCGCGGGCCACGCGGTGAGATCGGCCACCCGCCCGAGCTGGCGGGGATCCGGCGAGCGCTTGGGCTTCTCGTCGATCGGCGTCCAGATCCGGTCGCGCGCTGGGTCCGGCGTGAAACAGCAGGGGACGAGCCGCGGGCGGCCATTCGGGTCGAGGGTGGCCAGGGTCGCGGTCCGGCTGGCAAGCAGCAGGCGACGATCGCCGGCCGTCAGGATCCGGGGTGCCGTTGGGTCCGACATCGAGCCCATCGTAGACTGCGGCCGTGACCGATCCCACCCGCCACGTCTCGCGCAACCGGATCCTGGCGATCCGCGGCGAAACGGTCGAGGAGCGCGACGACACGCTGGTTGGCGAGGAGCCGATGGAGATCCGGGCGGCCGGTCCGGGCCAGGAGCCCGTGGCCGTGGCGATCACGATGCGCACGCCCGGCTCGGAGGCCGAGCTGGCGGTCGGCTTCCTGCGCACCGAGGGCCTGATCGCCGACGGCGACGTCGAGTCCGTCGAGTTCGGCGATCCGGCGACGTTGTCGCAACCCGACGACACCGTGATTGTCCGGCTCCGGACGTCGTTCGACGCGTCGGTCGTCCCCGAGCGCCACTTCGTGGCCACCGCCAGCTGCGGAATCTGCGGCAAGGCCTCGCTCGACGAGGTCGCGATCCGCTGCGAGCCGATGCCGCCTGGGCCGCTCGTGACCCGGACCACGATCCTGGCCCTGCCCGGCCGGCTGCGGGAGGGTCAGGCGGTCTTCGAACGGACCGGCGGGCTGCACGCCTCGGGCCTGTTCGATCCCCAGGGCCGGCTCATCGCCCTGCGCGAGGACGTCGGCCGCCACAACGCCCTCGACAAGTTGGTCGGCTGGGCCGTGCTGGCCGGACTGATGCCCCTCAACGACAGGATCCTGATGGTCAGCGGCCGGGTCAGCCTGGAGATCGTCCAGAAGGCCGCCGTTGCCGGCATCCCGATCGTCTGCGCCGTGTCGGCGCCGTCGGACCTCGCCGTCGAGGCGGCCGAGCGCTTCGGCCAGACCCTGGTCGGCTTCCTGCGCGGCGACGGCTTCAACGTCTATATGGGCCGGGAGCGGATCAGCCTGTGAGCCAGTTGCCCTAGCGCTCGGACTTGGGGCCGCGCTCCTGCACGAAGGCGAAACCGAAGCGGCCCTTGACGCACAGGTGGCCTTCGGTCACCGACGAGTCGAGGGGCGAGGTCACCTTGACGATCTCGTTGTCCTGGACGTGCAGGCTGAGGGTGCAGCCGACGCCGCAGTACGGGCAGATCGTGTCGGTGGTCGTCTGGGCTTCCTCGTCCCAGGTGCCCGCCTCGCGCATCTCATGCTCGGAGCGGAACATCAGGGCGCCGGTCGGGCAGACGCCGATGCAGTTGCCGCAGTAGACGCAGGCCGAATCGGGCAGGCCGACGTTCCACTCCGTCGAAATCCGGGCGTCGAAGCCCCGCCCGGCGACGGCAATCGCGAAGGTGTTCTGGGCATCGACCCCGCACGCCTCGACGCATTTGTAGCAGAGGATGCACTTCGAGTAGTCGCGGACGTACAGCTCATTGTCGATCTTGACCGGCTGGGCGACCGTCGCGGCCGTCGCCTCACCCGCGGCGGCGTGATGATGTCCGGCCTCGTTCTGGTCGCGCTCACCGGCCGCGGCCGGCTGGGCCCGGGGGCCAAAGCGCTCGGGATCGGCGCCGTAGCGCTCGAAGTAGGCCGGCGCCTGGGGCGCCGTGGACAGGTCGACCGACGATCCGAGGAGCTCGAGGACGACCTTGCGCGAGGTCCGGACCCGCTCGGTGTCGGTCTGGACGGCCATCCCGGCCTCGACCTTGCGCGAGCAGGCCGGGGCGAGGACCCGCGATCCGGCGACTTCGACGACGCACACCCGGCAGGCATTGACCGGCGTCAGGTTCTCGAGGTAGCACAGCGTCGGGGTGTCGACGCCGTTCGCCCGGCAGGCGTCGAGGATCGTCGAGCCGGCCTCGACGCTGACAGGCTGGCCGTCGATGGTCAGCTCGAGCTGGGCCGGCGGCTCCTCCAACGGCGCGGCCGGCGGTTTGCCCGGCCGGGCCGGCGGGTAGAACTGGATCGGCGGGACCAGGCTCATGCTGACACGATACCCGCCCGGACGGCGCTCTCGATCGCGGACGAGGCCGTCTGGCCCAGCCCGCAGATCGACGCGTCGCGCATCGCCTGGCCGATCTCCGCGAGCAGGCGCAGCTCGTCGCCGCGCGAACCATTCGGGGTGCCCGCCGCCAGCCGGGCCAGGAGCTCCTCCTGGCGAACAGTGCCCACCCGGCAGGGCACGCACTGGCCGCATGACTCATCGCGGAAGAAGGCCGCGATCCGGCGCAAGGTGCCGGCCAGGTCGACGGTCTGGTCGAAGACCATCACCACGCCCGAGCCGAGAGTTGCCCCGATCGCCCGGGTGCCCTCGAAGGTCAGCGGCGTGTCGAGCACCTCGGGCCCGACGAAGACCCCGGCGGCCCCACCCAGCAGAATCGTCCGGATCGCCGCCTCGATCGTCACGCCGGCCGCGGCCGGGACGCCGCCGGCCAGCTCGAGCAGCTCGCGCAGGGTCGTCCCGAAGGAGACCTCATAGATCCCCGGCCGGGCGACATGGCCGGAGACGCAGAACAGCTTCGGGCCGGCCGAGCCATCGGTCCCGATCGCGGCATAGGCTGCGCCACCATCGCGCAGGATCAAGGGCACATTGGCCAGGGTCTCGACGTTGTTGACGGCGGTCGGCTTGCCGAACAGGCCCACCTCGACCGGGAACGGTGGCTTGTTGCGCGGCTCGCCGCGCTTGCCCTCGATCGAGTTGAAGAGGGCCGTCTCCTCGCCGCAGATGTAGGCCCCGGCACCGATCCGCAGCTCGAGCTCGAACCCGAAGCCCGAGCCCAGGACGCTCGGTCCGAGGAGGCCGGCGGCCCGGGCCTGGGCGATTGCCCGGCGCAACCGGTCGGCCGCCAGCGGGTACTCGCCGCGCAGGTAGATGAAGCCCCGGCTGGCGCCGGTGGCGAACGCCTCGATCGTCATGGCCTCGATCACGACGAAGGGATCGCCTTCGAGGAGGGCCCGGTCCTTGAACGTGCCCGGCTCGGATTCGTCCGCGTTGCAGACCACGTACTTGGGCGAGCCCTTGGCGGCCCGCACCGCGGCCCATTTGCGGCCGGTGGGAAACGCCGCACCGCCTCGGCCGAGGAGCTTCGAGGCGGTCACCTCGGCAATGACGGCCTCGGGGCCCAGCTCGAGGGCCCGAGCCAGGGCCGCATAGCCGCCCGCCTCCCGGTACGACTCGAGCGACGCCGGGTCGCCTCGGCCGACCCGCGCCAGCAGCCGGAGCTGGTCCTGGCCCGCCTGCGGGACCGAGATCCGGGCGGTCGCCAGGCGGACGTCCGGCGTTGTCGCCGCGGCCGGATCCGGGGCAATCGACTCGCCCCTCGCTGCAGCTTCGAGGCGGCGGGCCACGCCCACAGCGTCGATCGGGGCGACGGCCACCTGCTCTGGCCGCTCGCCGGCCACGGTGAACAGTGCCGCAGGGGCACGCTCGCACAGGCCGAGGCACGGACTGCGCAACCAGGTGGTCGTGCCCTCGGGGCCTGCCTCACCGGCCGGACCGAACGTCCGGCTGAGGTCCCCGCAGATCGCCTCGCCACCGGCCAGCCGGCAGGCGATGTCATCGCAGACGTGAGCGACGACTGGTGCCCGCTCGCGCGTTGCCAGGAGGGCATAGAACGTCGCGACGCCGTACGCCTCGGCCGGTGGGATGCTCAGCCGCCGGCAGATATACGAGAGGGCCGGCTGGCTGATCCAGCCGATTCGATCCTGGACGGCGTGGAGGGCCGGCAGCAGCAGGTCGCGCTCGGCCCGGGCGGCGTGCCCGCCGTGTGCCGAGTGGCCGTCGGTCGGCGAATCGCGCTCACCGCCGGCCCAGCCCGAGGTCGCCGGGCCGAGCAGGGCGTCAACGGCAGCTCGCTCGGCGGGGGTCGCCAGCGGCGCGATGACGTGGATGTCCATCGCCCGCCAGTGTAGCGAGGGGTGGTGATGGCCTGGCGTGGTGGCCCTCGCTGGTACCTCTGGGCGGGGCCGGTGCGCACCGACTGGGCGAGCTTCCGCGCACGATTCAGGATTCGGAAGCGTAGGCTAGGCCGAACGCAACGGGGGAACCCGCTCGGAGCAGGGCCCAAGCCAGGCCAGGACTCCGACAGGCCACGCGAGGGAGTTTTGTTGATGCGCTCATCGATCAGTGCCCGTCTTGCCGGCCTCGGTGCCGCGACCTTCCTGATCGCCGGGCTCTTCGCCCAGGCCACGCCCATCCTGGCTGCGTCACCGGGCCATGTCGCACCGGCCCTTCAGGCCGTTCCGGATTCGAAGGTCCGGATCAGTCGCAGTCGCACGGCGAACCTCAAGGAGCTCGCCCTCGCGCCAAAGGTCAAGCAGACCTTCAGCTCGAAGGTCGTTGCCACGGCCGTTGCCAAGGCCGACGCGAAGCTGAATCCGAAGGCCGCCGGCGGCAACCAGCCCGATGTCGTCGGGCCGCCCAGTCCGGATCCTGTGACGAGCTCGGGCGCTCCGGCGGCGGCAACGCCGGTCGCCGCCGCGGGCCATACCGCCACGACCACCCCGGACTCGTCGGTCGCCGTCGGACCGGACGAGACTCTCGAGGCCGACACGACCGGGCTCCAGATTCGCGATCGCGCCGGCAACGCCCTGGACGCCAACGTCGACCTGACGACCCTCTTCGGCCTGCCGGAATCCCCGTTCTCGACCTTCTTCGCGCATCCCGAGGTCCTGTTCGACTCCGTTCATCAGCGCTGGATCGTGAGCGAGCTGAGCTGGGACTGCGCCACAGGCACGTTCAGCGGCGACACGGCCGCGTTCGGTCATGGCTACATCGACTTCGCTGTCTCCGACACGGCGGACCCACTCGGCGTCTGGACCTTCTCCGGCTTCGCCTGGCCAGACGCGCTGCCCGACCGTCCGATGGTCGGGACATCGACCGACAAGGTGGCCTTCACGACAAGCCTCATCGCGATGGGCGCCGGCGGGAGCTCAAGCACGCCGGGCTGCGCAAGCGGTGCCCTGCTTGGCGCCGAGTTCGTTGCCGTCGACTGGGCCAGCCTGCCGGCCGGCTTCGGCCCGTCGTTCAAGTACAACTCGGGGGGCTTCGACAGCCTCGACTCGATCCGCCCGGCCGTGGCGCAGCCCGCGGTCGACGCCGACCTGCGGATGATCGGCATCGGCAATGGCGCCAGTGCCGGCGATGTCTGGTACGTCGACGTCGCGGGTTCGGCTGCGAGCAACACGATCTTCGAGCCGGTCACGGTCGACTTGACCGCGGCCGCGATCATCCCCGGCTTCGGCACGCCCACGCCACCCGCCCAATCCGGAGGCACGCTGACCAGCACCATCTCCGGCGGTCCTGAGAGCCCGGTGTATGCCGCGGGCCTGCTCGCCTTCGACTCGACCTATCCCTGTACGCCGACGGGCGACACCCTGGTCCGCGACTGCATCCGGGTCACGACGCTCGGCAGCGCCAACCCGCGGACGACGCCGACCCGGGTCCATGACGTGCTCCTCGGCACGAGCGGTTTCGACAGCTCGTTCGGCGGCCTGGCCTGGTCGGGCAATGGCGTCCTGACCGCGGTCTACACGCAATCGTCGAGCAGCACGTTCGCTTCATCCGTCGCCCAGTACACCCTGCCCGGCGGCGGGACGGCCTGGAGCGATCCACAGACCCTCACCCCGGGCGCAGCCGCATACACGGGCACCGGCTGGGGCAGCTACCTCACGGTGGCCACCGATCCCCAGGTCCCGAGCGCGGTCTGGGTCGGCGACCCCGCGGCCGCCGCCGATGGCAGCTGGGCGACGACGATCCACGAGCTGGTCGTGGGCGATACCGGCGCCGGCTACGTCGCCCTGAGCCCGACCCGGGTCCTCGACACCCGGGCCGGCATCGGACTGTCCGGGGCGATGGTGGCCAATGTCCCGCGCAGCTTCGTCGTGGGCAACTTCAACCCCAAGCACCTGATCACCCCGATCATCCCGGCCAACGCCGTCGCGATCACCGCCAACCTGACCGTCACCGGGGCGACCGCCGGCGGCTACGTCGCCTTGAGCCCGCTGCCCAGTGGCAGCCCGACGACCGAGGCCCTGACCTTCCCGACCGGTGACAACCGGGCCAACAACGTGACGATCGGCCTCGCGCCCAACGGCAGCCTGGCCGCGGTCTACCGGGCCGCCGCCGGCAAGCATGCCGACCTGATCCTCGACGTGACCGGCTACTTCCTGGCCGGCTCCGGCTCGCGCTATACGCCCATTACCCCGGTCCGGATCCTCGATAGCCGGAGCGGCCTGGGCACGACCAAGTTCCATGCCAACGTCGCCCGCAGCTTCCTGGTGGCCGGCTTCAAGGACAAGACCAACACGGTCCTGATCCCGGCCGACGCGGTCGCGGTCAGCGCCAACCTGACGGTCACCAACCAGACCGTCGCCGGGCACGTCACCGTCACCCCCACCCAGAACAACCACCCGGGCACCTCCACGATCAACTTCCCGCTCAAAGACAACCGGGCCAACGGGCTGACGATCCCGATCGATCCGCTGACCGGCAAGATCTGGGCGGTGTTCACCGCCAAGAGCGGCACGCTCGATCTGACGATGGACGTGACCGGCTACTACAGCGCCGCTCCGAGCGGCCTGCTCTTCCATCCCCTCGATCCCGGCCGGCGGGTCGATACCCGGGTCGCGCTGGGCACGGGCGGCTTCGGCAACGGCCTGACCGGGGTCCAGGGCACGACCCCCCGCTCGGCGGTCATCGCCGGCCACCTGGGCGTGCCGGCCGCGGCCGCCGCGATCACCGGCGATCTGACGATCACGGGGCAAACCGCCCTGGGGCACGTCACGATCACCCCCGATTCGGAAGCCAGCCCGATCACCAGCACCCTGAACTTCCCGCTCGGGGACACCCGCTCCAACGGGGTCACCGTGCCCCTCGGCACGGGCGCGGTCTGGTTCGTCTACCAGGGCGCGTCAGGCAAGCACGTCCAGGTCATCCTCGACCTGACCGGCTACTTCGAATAGCAGCGTGACGTAGCGGCGGGCTGGGCCCGCCGCATACCCTTCGGTCGTGGTCGTTCGCGTCAGCTGGGACCAGGCGCTCGCCTGGCGGATGAGCCGGCAGCTCCTGGATCCGGTGGGTCAGCTGCCGGTTGAGGACGTCGTCCGGCGCCTGTGCGGTGTCCAGGCCCAGGTCGCCTCGAGCGCCGAGCTCGCGATTCGGGTCCGCCAACGATCCTCGCAGCCGGGTGAGGTCGGGCGTGCCCTGGCGGACGGCCGGCTGATCAAGACTTGGGCGATGCGTGGGACTCTGCACCTGCTCGCGTCCGGGGAAGCCGGCGCGTTCCTGTCGCTGATGGCCGCCGGTCGGACGTGGGAGCGGCCCAGCTGGCAGCGCTATTTCGGGATGCCGGTCGAGGCCTGGGACCGGCTGCGTCCGGTCGTTCGCGAGGCGCTCGAGAATGGACCGCTGAGCCGTGACGAGCTGGTCGCGGCGATCGTCGCACGGCCAGGTCTGGACCATCTGGGCGAGGCCCTCCGGGCCGGCTGGGGGACGCTCCTCAAGCCGCTCGCATGGCAAGGCGACCTGTGCTTCGGGCCAAGTCGTGGGGCGCGGGTCACGTTCATGCGGCCGGAGGCGGCGAGCCCGCTCTGGTCGGGAATCCCGGACTCGGACGAGGCCGGTCCGGCAGTGATCGCTGCCTATCTCGCCGGCTACGGTCCGGCGACCGCCGACAACTTCCATAACTGGCTGGCGCGAGGCTGGATCGGCGCCCGCCGGGCGCGGGCCTGGTTCGCCGCGTTGGGTGATCGGGTGGTGGAGATCGACGTCGAGGGCGAGCGCCGGCTGGGCCTGGCCGGCGACCTCGACGAGCTGGTCCGGGCGACGAGCACGACAGCAATCCGCCTGTTGCCCGGCTTCGACCAGTACGTCCTCGGCCCGGGAACGGACGAAACCCACGTCATCCCCGCCGCCCGGCGGACCACAGTCAGCAAGCAGAGCGGCTGGATCGCGCCGACCGTTGTCTCGAATGGCGTGGTGGCCGGCACCTGGGAGCTGGTCGACGACGAGGTTCGGGTCGGCTGGTTCAGGGAGGCGGCCCGGCCCCGGGCGGCGTCCCTCGAAGACGCCGTTGCCGGCTATGCGGCGATCGCCGACCGCGCTCTCCGCTCGGTCGTCACCTTCATCTAGGCGCCCGCCGCGACTTCGTGCGGGTCGTCGTACCCTACCGGGGCCGGGGAACCGCTTGAGTGGACCTGCCAGGGCGATCCCGGTCGTGATCGGTTGGACTGGGGGCCTTGGACATGGCATCGGACAGCGTGCGCCGACTGGCACTCAGCGTGGCGGCGATCGGCCTCGTGGCCGGCGCCTGTGGTGGAACGACCGGCGCGACACCGCCTCCTGCGACCGTCCCGGCCGGCACGATCGCCCCGGCGATCACCCCGACGACGGCGCCTGGGGCGAGTGTTTCGATCACGGCGGCGGCGCCCGACTGCCCGACTGGGACGGCGGTCGGGACCGCGCTCGGGATCACACTCCCGGCTCCGGTTGGCGTGAAGGGTGGCGGCGGCGAGAAGCTGCCGGCCGGCGCGACCGGGATCTCGTGCGAGTACCACGCGGCAAGCTACAACGTGATCCTGGAGATCGTGACCGGGGTGCCGCCATCGTTCATCTCGAACTACAGCAACAAATTCCCGGTCAAGTACACGTCGGTGTCAGGCGTGGGCGATCAGGCCCGCTCCTTCCGGCAGGCGCTGAACGGCGGTCACGACAATGAGGGCGTGGTAGCCACCAAGGGCACCAACCTGGTCGACGTCACGGCGACCGCGACGCCGGCCTCGTTGGCCCAGGTCGAGGCGCTGGTCAGCCAGCTCCTCTAGCGGTTCCCGCGGTGCGCCGGCGGACCAGGATCGTCAGCATCGCGACCGACGCGCCGGCCAGGACCAGCACCCAGGCCAGGGCAGCGTTCGACGCCGGGGCCGGGGCCTGGTCGACGGTGATCGTCGCGGTGGCAGGCGGGGTGGCCGCGGGATCGACGAGCTTGATCGTGACCGCGGCCGACGTCGAGATCCCGGACTGACCGATCGTGCCGGTGGAATGGACCTTGGCGCAAACGTTCTGGCCCGCGTCGTTGACGAGGGCCGTCTTGGCGGCCGCGCTCAGGATCGAGGCGGGCAGGTGCGCCTTGCCGACCTTGGCGACGCCGGCCTTGACCGGCGTGGCCTTGCCGCAGAAGGCGGCATGGCCGTCGAAGCCCGAGAACCCGCCGCTCGTCGTGTCGACGTCGAACGCGATCGTCAGGGTCGAGCCCGCCTGGTAGCTCGTCGCGAAGAGGCCATCGAGGGCCGGGTAGGCATCGGTCACGGAGGTCGGGATGATCAGCCGGTCGGCGAGGATGTAGTAGCCCGAGCCGCTGTCGAACGTAACCGGCCCGCTGAGCGTGCCGTGAGGCGCGAAATCGATCGAGGTCACCTTGCCGCTGCCGTCGAGGCCGAGCGCCAGGCAGGTCGGACCATTTCCGCCACCGCTCGGCAGGGCGCTCGCCGCGGCCGGCGAGATCGTGGCGGTGGCCAGGATGTCCCAGGTGCTCGACAGGCCCAGGGTCAGGCTGCCGTCGGTCGGGCCGGACGGATCTGGCGCCGTGTACGCGGCCAGCTGGCCGCATTCGACGCTGGACGTATCGGCCAGGATCGGGCCGCTGCCCAGGCTCAGAAGCAGGAGCGCGGCCGTGCCCGTGGCAGCGGCGGCGCGACGAAGATCAACCAAGGGATCCACCCACACTCAATCACTCCGATACCCCCGCCGCGACGGTATCGGGGACGTAGCGCCCTGGCTTGATGACGATCGTCCGGGTGGCCGGACCCATCCGTTCCGGTCCTGACGGCTCCGGACCACCCGTGGGTCGCGGCCTTGGGCCGCGACAGCTGGGCTCAGTAGCCGGGCTTGCCCGACGCGCTGGGCACCGCGACCGGTCCACCGACCGTGGCGACCACGAACCCGTTGACGCCTTCGCCGGTCGTGTCACCGGGCTTCGCATCGCCCTTCCAGCCGTACAGCGGCAGGCCCTGGTAGGTGACCTGGACCGTTCCGTCGGCACGGGTCAGGGTGGCGAACGTCCCGGTCACGCCGCTGCCCCCGGTTGCCGAGCCGCCCGTGGCGACGAGGACCGGCGGCCAGGCGACGGCACATGGCCCGGTGCAGGTGGACGTCGTCGCGCTGTCGCCGCTCTTGGTGTACAGGGTCAGGCCGGTCGGGTCGGTGAGGTACGTGCCGAGGCTGCCCGAGGAGGCCGAGCCGATGACGATGCTCATCGGGGCGCTGGCGCCCTGGCTGGCAGCAGCCTGGCTGGCGGCGGCCTGGCTCGGCGCGGTCGTCGGCTGGACGACCGGCGCGCTCGTCGCGCCCGCGGCGGTACAGGCCGAAGCGAGGGTGGCGGTCAAGGCGATCGTGGCGAGCAGGCGACGTACGGGCATCGGGGCCCTCCGTGACTTCAATTCGCAGGCGCAGGTGCGCACTGATCGTACGTCGCCGGATCCGCGTCGGTTCTCAAAAGCAGATGCCGGTGCAGTAGTTGATGAGGTAGTAGTCGGCCCAGTTGGCCTCCACGGCCGGCGGACTGTGCACCAGCTGGACGCCCTCGCTGCCCTGGTAGTTGGCGACACCCTGGACGTTGCCCGTCCAGGCCGCACCCGAATTCGGGTATGTCGATCCAAGGCGCAGGTTCCAGGGACCGAGGGTGCTCGGGCAGATCTGGCCGGAGACGCTGCCCCCGATCGTGATCCCGTTGTTCGTCCCGGTGGCCGTCACGGTCCACGGCGTGCAGGCCCCGAATGACTGGGTCGTCGTCGGTGCGACGCTGTAGATCGTGTTGCCGGGATGCCAGGTCGTCTCGAACGCGACGCCCTGGAGGTGGAGGCCGAGCGGGCCCTGCCAGCTGGTGAGCGAGGCGCTCGCCCAGTACTCGTTCGAGAGGTACCAGTCGCCGCCGTTGACGTGCTTCTTGTAGACGTTGTTGCAGGCCGAGCCCTGGACGGCCCCGCCCAGGACATTGATGTTGAGGCAGG
>Ga0265340_10001488_pt1 | contig 13428 bp, 13 predicted proteins | sample 4CB225metaG_FD_202082 | JGI IMG/M metagenome (GOLD analysis project Ga0265340, IMG submission 202082) | Rhizosphere microbial communities from Carex aquatilis grown in University of Washington, Seatle, WA, United States - 4-CB2-25 metaG | ecosystem: Host-associated > Plants > Roots >...
ACGCGGTCGGCAGACACGCGGCTTCGGCCCAGCTCAGCTCGGCCGGTTTCGGCACCAGGTTGCGCTTGGGCACCACCACCTCCTCGGCCAGGGTGCCCTGGTAACGCTCGGACAGCAGCGAGCGCCTGGGGTCAAGAGTCTCGTCGCCACGCCACTGCGGGTCGCTGATCACCGCATGCACGATCACTTCGTGACCGTCGTCGTCGATCCCGGCACCGTCGCAGCCGAGGATCATCGGCAGCCGTTCGGCCGGCAGGCCCACCCCACGCAGGCTCCACAGATCGTGATGATTCAGGCTGGCGGCCTTGAGCCGGACGCGGGCCCAGCCGTCGGACACCTCGGGTGTGGGTCTGTCGCCCAGCCGCAACGCGGAGAGAGGATCCTCGGAACTGGTCTGGTCGGCATAAACGGCAAGCATGCCCCGACGCTAGCAAGCCGGCCGGGACCCTTGGCTCTGGTCCGGTCCCGGTCGGCTGCCGGTCCGCCGTCAGCGCCGGGTGCGCTCACCCACTCGATCACGAAGATCGATCTGGTTGTCGGCGTCCGTCCCGACCGCCTTCTGCACGATCGTCGCGTCCACCGCTGCCTGCACCGTGGTCCGGTCCGGGTCGTGATCGGGGGGCTCGGCCTGGTCCTGGGCATTGCTCCCAGCCTCGTCGGCGATCTGGGCTTCGGCCGTTGCCGCCTCGACCGCCGCCGTAGGCTCCTCGACCTCCGCCGAAGCCGGCTCGGCGCCCACCGGCTCGACCCAGACCGCAGCCGACCCAGCCGCGACCGGGGCCGGTTCGGCCTCGACCTCGACCTCGGCCGGGAGTTCCGCCGGGAGTTCCTCCGGCGTCAATTCGGGTTCCAGGTCCGGCTGAAGTTCCAAGTCCGGCTGAAGTTCCGGATCTGGCTGAACCTGCGCCTCGACCGGTTCGGGCTCCGGCTCCGGTACCGGTTCGGGCTCCGGTACCGGCTCCGGCTCCGGTTCGGGCTCCGGTTCGGGCGCAAGCTCCGACACCGGTTCCGGTTCCAATTCCAGTTCCAGTTCCGGTTGAGCCACCGATGCCCCCGGCGGGGCGATCACCGCGTCGACGACCTGGGAGAGCGATCCGGCGGCGGCATCCCGATCGAGCAGATCGGCCAGCACGTCCCGGATCTGCCCCAGCCGCAGAACGGCCTCACCGTGGGTGCCGGTGAGGGTGTCCAGCCGCTGGGTGGACACCTCGTTGATCGCACCGGCCCGGCGCTGGGCCTCGTCCAGAATTTCCTCGGCCTGACGCGCGGAGACCGTCCGGAGCCGCTCGGCTTCCTCCCGGGCGGCACTGACTTCCCGCTCCACATCGGCGCGGGCCTGCGCCACCTGACTTTCGGCCTCCTCCCGGGCCTGCGAGAGGTCACGATCGGCGGTCAGCCGGGCCTGCGAGAGCAACCGCTCGGCCTCGGCCTGAGACTCACTGCGCAAAGCGGCGATCTCGGCCTCGGCCGTGGCCCGCTCCTGGTCGGCTTCCTCCCGGGCCAACTGGAGGATCTGGGACAGCCGGGCGCTGAGTTCCTCGTGCGCCGGGGCCGGTCTGGGCGGACCGGCCGGCTGGTTACGTAAACGCGCTACCTCGGCCTGAGCCTGCTCCGCGTCCGAACGAGCCCGCTGGGCGTCCGCCCGGGCCGCGGCCAGATGTTGCTCGAGGGCGGCTAGAAGTTGGTTACTACGTGAGATGTACTCCATGACCTGCTGGCGGTTGTAGCCGCGAACAGCAATATCGAAGGAGTCCTCGCGGTGGGTTCCGGAAAAGCCCGGCAGATTCTCGTCCATGAGCCTTCGAGTTGAGTTGAGGGATCCGAGGTGATGCGTACAACTCTTCCGTCGCCGGTCCGGCAACGCAACCGTTTCGACGCTATGAGTCGCAATCGGACCTTGAGTAATTACCGCGTGTTACGAACCGTAGTGCGAGCTAACCCTTCCGTTCGGGCGGCGGTCGCGACCGCGTCGGCCACGGCGACCACAACCCGCGGGTCGAAGACACTCGGGATCACCTCGCCCGCGGTCGGCGCTCCGACGCAGCCGGCGATCGCAACCGCGGCCGCCAGCTTCATTCCCTCACTGATCCGCGATGCCCGCACATCCAGGGCGCCACGGAAGATCCCCGGGAAGGCCAGCACATTGTTGATCTGGTTGGGGAAGTCACTGCGGCCGGTCCCGACCACGGCCGCATAGCGGTTCGCGACCTGTGGGTGCACCTCGGGCATCGGGTTGGCGAGCGCGAAGACGATGGCGTCCTGGGCCAGGCTAGCGATCATGGTCTCGGGAACCGTACCGCCTGAGACTCCGATGTAGACGTCGGCGCCACGGATCGCCTCGGCCAGTCCGCCGCGCAACCCGCGCGGATTGGTCCGGGCCGCCAGGTCCACCTTGTGCGCGGCCTTCGGCCCGCTCCGGGCCCCGATCAGGTCGGGACGGCCCGACTCGACGATTCCGCGGCTGTCGCAGACCACAACGTCGCGCACTCCGGCCCGGAGCAGGATGCTCGCGATCGCCACCCCGGCGGCGCCGGCCCCGGCCACCACCACCCGCAGGCCGAGCAGCGGCTTGTCGACGACGATGGCCGCGTTCCAGAGCGCGGCCAGAGCCACCACGGCGGTGCCGTGCTGGTCGTCGTGGAAGACCGGAAGATCCAGCCGTTCCTGCAGCCGCCGCTCGATGTCGAAACAGCGCGGGGCGGAGATGTCCTCCAGGTTGATGCCACCGAACGTGGGCGCCAGCCGGGCCACGGTCTCGACGATCTCGTCCGGATCGGTGGTGCCCAGGCAGATCGGCACGGCGTTGATACCGGCGAAATGCTTGAACAGCATCGCCTTGCCCTCCATCACCGGCAGGGCCGCGCCGGGCCCGATATCGCCGAGGCCGAGCACCGCCGTCCCGTCGGTGACCACGGCCACCGTGTTTCCCCGGCCGGTGTAGACGTCCAGCAGTTCCGGATCGGCCGCGATGGCCAGTGAAACCTCGGCCACACCGGGGGTGTAAGCCAGCGCGAGATCTTCCCGCGAACGCAGCGCGGTCCGGGCGACGGTCTCGATCTTGCCGCCCCGGTGAAGAGCGAATACGGGGTTGGCCGGATCGGGCCGAGCCGGGCACGCGGGCCGGGCGACCGGGGACGCGACGGACGGAGCTGTGGACGCGACGGGCGGAGCTGTGGACGCGACGGGCAGGGCTGTGGACAGTGTTTCGGCAGACACAGTGACCTCTCGGACGGCGAGCGGTGGCTGGGCGGAGGGAAACCACGGCCTGGATGGCGATCGTGAACAGGCACTCGTGAACGGGTGCTCGTGAATAGGTGCTCGTGAATAGGCACTCGTGAATGGCGGGGCCCGGGACGGACGACACCAATGAGCCGCCTGGCGACCCGTAGTCGCCCACCTGACGACCGGCGTGTGGTCGCGGGGAGAAAGGTGTTCAGGGGGTCGCCCGTGCGTCCATGGTGCCACAGATCCCTTAGCGTTACCGGGATGCTCAGTGGATGGCTCGCAGCGACCTGGGGCGTCGTCGTGGTCCGGGGCCGGTCGATGGAGCCGGCCCTGCACGACGGCGACCGCCTGCTGGTCCGCTGGGGAGCGGGCCGGGCCCGGCCCGGAGCCGTGGCCGTGGTCCGGCTGCCCGACCGCCCGCTAGCGATCAAGAGGATCGCCTGGCGGGAACGGGACGGCTGGTGGGTCGAGCGCGACAACCCCCTCGCCGGGGTGGATTCCTGGCTGGTCGGCGCCGTCCCGGACGAGGATCTGGCCGGGGTGGCGGTGTTCCGGCTCACGCCGTCACCGGGCCGGATCGCCGGTCGATGACGATAGCCCGCACCCGCCGCCACGAGCCCCGGGACGCGCGCCGGCCCCGCCCGAGAGGTAGCGTGGCGGCATCACGGACGTCCCCTCGCAAAGGAGTGAATTAATGCTCTCGCGTTTCCTCAATGCCATCGCGGCGACGGAGGTCAGCGCTCACTGTGACCTCCCCTGCGGCGTGTACGACCCAGCCCAGGCCAAGATCGAGGCCCAGTCCGTCAAGGCGTGCATCGCCAAGTACAACGCTTCCGACGACCCGGTCTTCAAGGAACGGGCCCTGCTCATCAAGGAGGAGCGCAGCGACCTGGTGAAGCATCACCTCTGGGTGCTGTGGACCGACTACTTCAAGCCTCCGCATTTCGAGAAGTACCCGCAGTTGCACCAGCTCTTCAACGACGCGACCAAGCTCGCCGGCGGTGGCGGCGGCACCAAGTCGTCCCTGGACGAGAAGGTGGCCGACCAGTTGCTGGAGAAGATCGACGAGATCAGCACCATCTTCTGGGAGACCAAGCAGGCGGCCTGAGCCCAAGACACGCTCTCACTTCGGTGGCGCCCAGGAAGCCGCTTCAGGCCGATCGGGCGCCACCGGTGTGTGATGGGTCACATGACGATGCGTGGCCATATCCCCCGAAACGCGCAACTATGGACAGATCGGGCGCCTAGGCAAACGGCGCCCCGGCTCATACTGACCTCAACGTCGAGGTGAGGTTGCGCCCCGTAGGGGGTAGCGGCCGGCTACGGGACCCCGTCCGCCGCCCCCTACGGACCCTCAAACGCCCCACGAGCCCCCGACAAAACCCCCGACTGGCGGCCAAACGGTCAGCTACCTCGGCTCGAACGGCCAGTAGCCTCGGTCCATGAGCGACGCGACTGAGGACCAGGGCCACGCGGGTCACGAGGATCAGATCGAGGGTCACGGCGGCGAACTGGCGGTCCGGGCCGCCCAGGCCCATGGCGTCCGGGCGATGTTCACCCTTTCCGGCGCCCACGTCTTCCCGCTGTACGACGGGGCGGTCAAGGCCGATCCTCCCCTCCCCCTGATCGATGTCCGGCACGAACAGACTGCCGTCTTCGCCGCCGAGGCCACGGCCAAGCTGACCCGGACCCCCGGCCTGGCCGTGGTCACCGCCGGTCCTGGCGTGACGAACGCCATCAGCGCGATCACCACGGCGCACTACAACGGCTCGCCGTTACTGGTGATCGGTGGCCGCGCCCCGGAATTCCGCTGGGGCACCGGAGCCCTCCAGGAAATGGATCATCCGCCGCTGCTGACCACGATCACCAAACGTTCCCGGACGGTCCCCGGTCCGGGCGAGATGATCACCGCGGTGGACGACGCGCTGCGGCTGGCCACCAGCCCGCACCGCGGTCCGGTCTTCCTCGACATCGGGATGGATCATCTGTATTCCCGCGCCCAGGTGCGCCGGCCGTCCTTCGGCCGAGCCGAACCGGCGATACCGGACGGCGACGCCCTCGACGCCGTCGCCCTCGCCCTGGCCGCGGCCCAGCGCCCGGTGCTGATCCTGGGATCCGACGTCTGGACCGACGGCGCCGAGCAACCGGCTCGGGAACTGGCCGAGGAACTGGGGCTGCCGGTGATCGCCAACGGCATGGGGCGGGGCATTCTCGGGCCCAGCCACCCGAACCTGATCACCCGCGCCCGGTCGATCGCCTTCGGAACCGCGGATCTCGTGGTGGTGGCCGGCACTCCGCTGGATTTCCGGCTCGGCTACGGGCAGTTCGGCGGCAAGGGCGAGTCGCCGTCCGCCGCGGTGATCCAGCTCGTGGACGACGCGAGCCAGCTCGCCGAGCACGTCACCCTCACCGCCTCGGCGGCCGGGAACCTCGGCCTGATCCTTTCCGGGCTGCGGGACCGGCTGGCCGGAGGCGGCCTGGCCGCCGGAGTGGCCCAGTGGCGCAGCGACCTGCGGTCCGCCCACGAGGCCGCGGTCAAGGCGGACCAGGACATCCTCAGCAGCGATCAGGATCCGATCCATCCGGCGCGGATCTACGGTGAGCTCAACGCTCAGCTCGCGGACGACGCGGTGGTGATCGGGGACGGCGGCGACTTCGTCTCGTTCGCCGGGCGGTTCATCGAGCCCGCGACGCCCGGCCGCTGGCTGGACCCCGGCCCGTTCGGCTGTCTCGGCACCGGGCTCGGGTACGCCGTCGCCGCCCGGCTGGCCCACCCGTCGTCCCAGATCGTGCTGCTGCTCGGCGACGGCGCGGCCGGATTCTCGCTGATGGACGTCGACACCCTGGTCCGGCACAAGCTGCCGGTGGTGATGGTGGTCGGCAACAACGGGATGTGGGGCCTGGAGAAGTTCCCGATGCAGTTTCTCTACGGCTACGACGTGGCCGCCGAGCTCACCCCCGGCACCCGCTACGACGAGGTGGTGCGGGCCCTGGGCGGGGGCGGCGAGCTGGTCACCAGGCCCGGCGAACTCGGTCCGGCGCTGCGGCGGGCCTTCGCCTCCGACGTCCCCTACTGCGTCAACGTACTCACCGACCCCGCCGTCGCCTACCCCCGTTCGACCACTGGCGTCTGATCTGACCCTGCACTCAGGCCGGGGGAATCCGGGCCAGGAACCGCTGCCGATCGACGATCACCCGGGTCACCTCGCCGCTGGCGATCAGCCGGCCGCTATCGTCCACCGCACTGACCGCGAACCGCACCAGCCGGCCATCCCGGTGCTCGAGCTCGGCCGTCACCTCGACCGTCCCGCCGACGCCGGTGGCCGCGACATGCTCGAGCCGGATCCGGGTACCGACACTGGTCTGGTCGGGGGTCAGCTCATCGGCCAGCTCCGCGACGGTGGCGGCCTCGCACCAGGCCAGCAACCGGGGAGTGGCCAGCACCTCAAGATCCCCGCTACCCAAAGCCTGGGCCGTGTCCCCCGCCCGAACCCGAAACTCCACCTTCACCCGCCTCAACCTACCTCCACCCCCCAACCGCTGAACTGCGCCGGGGCGACCGGGCTGAGGTGACTGAGCCGGCCTGCCTCCAGCCATGATCACCCGTAGTCCCCGCGAAGGCGCCGGGATCTTGGCCGATTCGCGGGGCGAGCCGGTGATCACGCGCGACGGTCTCGGGGACGCCGGGTCTAGGCGACCAGGCCCAGGCGGCGGAGCTCGACGGTGAGGTCGTGGGGGTTGCTGGCCACCTGGAGGCCCTCCTCGATCGACACCACGCCGTCGCGAATCAGGGTGACCAGGTGGTTGTCGAAGGTCTGCATTCCGTAGAAGCCGCCCTCCTTGATCAGCTCCGTGATGGTGGAGGTCTTGTCCGGGTCGGAGATGGCCTCGGCCACCCGGCCGGTGTTGACACAGATCTCGACCGCAAGGCAACGGCCCAGGCCGTCCGACCGCGGCACCAGTCGCTGGCAGATGATGCCCCGCAGCGAACCGGCCAGCGACAACCGGACCTGCTTCTGCTCATGCGGCGGGAAGAAGTCGATGATCCGGGCGACCGTTTCCTGAGCGTCCTGGGTGTGCAACGTGGAAAGCACGAAGTGACCGGTCTCGGCCGCGGAGAGGGCCGATTGAACGGTCTCCTGATCACGCATCTCGCCGATCAGGATCACATCGGGGTCCTGGCGCATGGCCGCCCGCAACGCCACCGCGAAGTTTTCGGTATCGACCCGCACTTCGCGCTGGTTCACCATCGCGAGCCGGTCCTCATGGAGCACCTCGATCGGGTCCTCCACGGTGACGATGTGCACCTCACGCTCGGAGTTGATCTTGTGGACCATGCCGGCCAGGGTCGTCGTCTTGCCCGACCCGGTGGGCCCGGTGACCAGCACCAGACCTCGCCGCTCCATCGCCAGCACACCGATCTTCTCCGGTAGACCGAGATCCTCCAGCGGGATGGCCCCGATCGCGACCCGGCGAAACACCAGGCCGGCCGCACCCCGCTGGCGGAAAGCGTTGACCCGGAACCGGCCGACCCCCGGAATGGAATAGGCGAAGTCGGCCTCGTTGGTCCGGGCGAAGTCGGCCCGCAGATCCTCCCGCAGCACCTCAGCCACCATGGCCTCGGTGTCTTCAGCGGTGAGCTTCGCGGCCTCAAGCCGGCGCAGGCTGCCGTCGATCCGGATCCGTGGCGGTGAACCCACCTTGCAGTGCAAGTCGGAGCCGAACAGCTCGGCGAGGGCCTTCAGAAAGGGCACGACCGATACCGGGGCTCGACTCACCTTCAGAAGATCGGCCGCCGGGCCACCGAGCTTGAGCCGGGCGTCAGGCGAGGGTGACCAGCAGATCGCCTTCGGAGACGACGTCGCCGGGGGTCACGGCGATGCTGGCGACCGTCCCCGCGTGCTCGGGATGGACCGGAATCTCCATCTTCATGGACTCAAGGATCACCAGTGGGTCGCTGGGAGTGACGACATCGCCGGGGGCGACTTCGACTCGCAGCACGCTACCGACCAGCTCGGCATGAACTTCCTCAGACATTTCCCGACCTCTCCTAGATGCGCTGCGCAGCGTGAAGATCGTCACTCTAGAGCGTCGCTCATCGATCGTGCGTGTGAACCCCTGGTCCGGACCTGTCAGGATGGGGCGTAGCCGAAGACGAAGGAGAACACCATGAGCAAGCGCGGACGCAAGCGGCGGGCCCGTAAGGGCAACGGAGCCAACCACGGTAACCGTCCCAACGCCTGATCCATCGGCGACCGGTCAGGAACCGGTCCGTCTCTGGACCCGACGAGACTGCTGAACCGGACGGTGCTGCCTGCGCTCCTCAGCGCGGACAGCACCGTTTTTGGTGTGCAGTTTCTTTTTTCCGCATGTAATTCTGCTCGGGCAAGCCGGTCCGGCGGCTTCTCCTGCGGGCCGGGCCCGGCGGCTTTCAGCTACCGAGCTCGATCCGAACCTCGGTAATCTTCACCATGATGCGCTCCCGGAGGTCGGCCGGGGCCGATTCTCGACAACTGCGGCGGACCAGCGCTTTCAGCGCCTTGTCGAGGTCATATTGGCGTAGGCACGGACCACAGTCGTCCAGATGCTCGCGGATCTGCATCAGATCGTCGGCGCTCATCTCGCCGTCCAGGTACTCGTAAACCCGGGCCAGGGCTTGGACGCAGTCGTCGTCTTCGCCATCACAGCTCATGCCGCACCATCCTCAGGCCGTGAGGTCGCCATACCTCGCTCAGCGGCGTACTCCTCCAGCATGCCCCGCAACTGGCGTCGGCCTCGGTGCAGTCGGGACATCACTGTGCCGATGGGGGTACCCATGATATCGGCGATCTCCCGGTAGGCGAAGCCCTCCACATCGGCGAGGTAGACCGCGATCCGGAATTCCTCCGGGATTCGCTGCAGAGCCTCTTTGACGTCCGAGTCCGGCAGCCGATCCAGCGCCTCGGCCTCGGCCGAGCGCAGGCCGGCGGAGGTGTGCGAACCGGCTCGGGCGATCTGCCAGTCCTCGATCTCATCCGTCTGCGCCTGCAGCGGTTCGCGCTGCTTCTTCCGGTAGGTGTTGATATACGCGTTGGTCAGAATCCGGTACAGCCAGGCCTTCAGGTTGGTACCGGGCTGATACTGGTGGAACGACGCGAAGGCCTTGGTAAAGGTCTCCTGGACCAGGTCCTCGGCATCTGTCGGATTGCGTGTCATCCGCAACGCAGCAGAATAAAGCTGGTCCAGATATTGCAGTGCATCACGCTCGAAGCGGGCAGACCGCTCCTGCGTCGTCTCGGTCGCCGGTGCGCGACCCGCTTGGCCATCCATCACAGTCGAGCCTAGCCGTACAGGCGCGGGCGCACCCGCCCAGGCCTGTGCTCCGGACCCGCCGGGCGACCGGTCGGCCGATCCGGACGCCTCGTCCACCGTCGTCACGAGTAGCAACGGACGATCTCCTCCCTGTTCACACAAGCGCAACAGCGAGCCCCGCCGGTACGTCATGGGTGCACAACACACCCGGGCGGGGCCTCATTCCTGGCCCTTGGCCCGGACGGCAATCAAACCCCGGACGGCGGTCAAACCCCGGCCCAGCCCGGCAATCGCCGGGCCACCGCCTCGGCGACCGGATCGGAACGGGAAAGCCCATGATCGCCCGGAACCCCGACCACCTCGACGTGGGCCAGGCCGAGCGCGGAGATCTCGGCCGGAGTACCGAAACCGTCCCGCAGACCCTGCACCACCAGCACCTCGACGCCGGCCCCGGCCAGCTCGGCCGCCCGGGACCGCTCCGGCCGGCCCGGAGGGTGCAGGGGAAAGGCCAGCGCACACACGGCCTGCGCCCCGAGCAGCAGCGCTGTCCGGCAGGCCACCCGGGCCCCGGCGCTGCGGCCACCGATCACCAGCGGCAGCCGGGGTCCGCTGGTCGACGCCAGCACGGCCAGCGCCGCGATCCAGCCCAGATCGAGCCGGGCCGGGGCGGGCGCGACTCTCTTCCCGGCCACCCGCCACGGTTGCTCGACCAGGATCACCTCCCAGCCTTCGGCCACGGCCCGGATCCGGACCGCAGTCAGGTCCGGGGCGCCGATCCCGCCGCCGGCCCCGTGGCCGAGCACCAGCCGGCCCCGGGCGTCCTCGGTACCGCCGCCCGGTGACCAGATATTCAGACGGGCCGGGCCCAACGCGGTCGACACCTCGATCACCTGGTCGGGCCCGGTCGGTTCGGATGGGCCGGTCGGTTCGGATGGCTTGGTCGGCTTGGTCGGGCTGGTCGGCTTGGTCGAGCTGGTCGGTTCGGATGGGCTGGTCGGCTTGGTCGGGCCGATACCGGATTTGGCGCTCAGAACAGCGGCTCCGACGGCGCCACAGCCTGGTCGGGGCCGCCGATCAGGTCCTGGGCCGGTACCGGCTCCAGCAATTCGGGCCCGTCATTGCGGACCGAATTCACCCGGTTGCTCACCGGCAGGGCCACGAACCGTCCCGGTGGCGGTGGCTCGATCATCGACCGGACGGCGCCCTGGTCCCGCACCCGCGGGTCGAGCCAGCCGGACCAGCGTTCCGGCGGCAGCACCAGCGGCATCCGCTGATGGATGACGTCGAGTCCGGGTTCGGCCGCCGTGGTGATCACCGCGAAGGTCACCAGCCACGCTCCGGGGTCGTCATCGGGCCGGGCTCGGTCACGCCAGAACTCGTAGAGGCCGGCGAAGGCGAGGCCGGCACCGTCGGCCAGGTGGACGAAGAACGGCTGTTTGCGCGGTTTTCCCTTCCCCTCGCGGCCGGCCGGATCGACCTGCCACTCGTACCAGCCATCGGCCGGGACCAGGCAACGCCGGCTCAGGGCCGCCTTCCGGTAGGCCGGTTTGTCAAGCAGGGTCTCCGCCCGGGCATTGATCATCCGGGCGCCTCCGGTCCGGTCCTTGCTCCAGGACGGCACCAGCCCCCAGGTCAGCGGGCGCAACTGGCGAACCGGCGAGCCGGATTCCGAGCCGGATTCCGAGCTGGGCTCCGAGCCGGGCTCCGGGTCATCCGGGTCGGGGACGCGCAGGCGTTCCAGCACGACCGGCACGGTGTTGGTCGGAGCGATGTTGTAACCGGTGAGCTTCACGCCGGGATCGGTGGCCGGACCCCGGTCGGATTCCGGTTCCGGTTCCGGTTCCGGTTCCGGTTCCGGTTCCGGTTCGAGCTTGTTCTCATCGATCTCGAAAATCTCGATCAGGTCCCCGGCATTCCGGCTGGAGGCATACCGTCCGCACATCGCAACAGCGTAGAACGGCAACCGGGGACGCACTCTCGGTGTCCCGGTGGGATTAGGGCGGATTTCTGGCCTGTCTGGCTCGCACTCGCGCTCAGTTCGCGGTAGCAAGGGACCATGACGATCGTCCGACGCCTCGCCCGTCCCCTGCTCGCCGCGCCGCTGATCCAAAGCGGCCTCGCCGCCGCCCGGCATCCTGGTCCCCAGGTGGAGCTCGCGCGGCCGGTTCTGCAAAAGGTCTCCGGTCCACTCCGGCTGCCCGAGGATCCGACCGTGGTGGTTCGCGGCGCCGGGGTCGTGACCACGGCCGCGGGGCTGCTGCTCGCCGCCGGCAAACTGCCCCGGTTGTCGGCACTGGCGATCGTGGTGGCCGCCCCCGCCGTCCAGAACAGTCAGCCGTTCTGGAAGGAGAAGGACCCGGAACTGCGCCGGGCCCAGCGCACCGCTTTCGTGAAGAACCTGGGGTTGCTGGGTGGTGCCCTGCTGGCCGCCGTCGACACCGAGGGCCGGCCCGGTCTGGCCTGGCGGAGCCGGCGGGCGGGCCACCTGGCCGCCGACACCGCGCGGGAGGCCGGAGCCGCCACCGTGCTCACGGTCAAGGAAGCCCGGGAAACCGCCCGGAAGGAGGCCCGCGAAGCTCGTAAGGCCGTGAGGAAGGCCCAGAAGAAGGCCCTCAAATCGGCCGACCAGCAGGCGGCGCGAGCCGGCAAAAAGGTGGCCAGGGCCAGGCAGTCGCTTCCGGTCTGAGCCCGCGGGCTACTCTCGGTGCATCATGAGTGACGATCTCTGGTTGGCCCCGGCCATCGACCACCCGGTCAGGGCAATCGTTTCGCTGCCCGGTTCCAAATCGCTCACCAACCGCTATCTGGTCCTCTCGGCCGTGGCCGACGAACCGTCGCGACTGCGAGCGCCGCTTCGCTCACGCGACACCTTGCTGATGGCGGCGGCCCTGTCCCGGCTGGGAACCCGGATCGACGACGTCACCGCGACCGGTGGGTTCGGCGCCGACTGGCTGATCAACCCCGGGGCTCTGCACGGTCCGGCGACCATCGACGTGGGACTGGCCGGGACCGTGATGCGCTTCCTGCCCCCGGTGGCGGCGCTGGCCAACGGCGACATCAGCTTCGACGGCGATCCGCGGGCCCGGGAACGACCGATGGCCCCGATCGTCACCGCACTGCGTGACCTCGGGGTGCACGTGGACGACGCCGGCACCGGCCGGTTGCCGTTCACCGTGCGCGGCAGCGGCAAGGTCCTCGGCGGTCTGATCACCCTGGACGCCTCGGCGTCGTCCCAGTTCGTTTCCGCGTTGCTGCTGGCCGGTCCCCGTTTCGAGGAGGGCCTGACGGTCCGGCATGTCGGGCCACCGATCCCGAGTCAGCCGCACATCTCGATGACCGTCGAGGCGCTACGCGACGTCGGCGTCGTGGTGGACGATTCCCAGCCCTCGCTCTGGCGGGTGGAACCGGGCCGGGTCGGGGGCCTGGATGTCCTGGTCGAACCGGACCTGTCGAATGCCGCACCGTTCCTGGCCGCCGCGGCGGTCACCGGTGGCTCGGTCCGGATCACCGGCTGGCCGCAGTACACCACCCAGGCCGGCGACGAGCTGCGCGACCTGCTGGACTCGATGGGGGCGGAGGTCTCGCTGGACCGGGAGGGCCTGACCGTCGCCGGCAGCGGGGAACTGTACGGCATCGACGCCGATCTGCGTTCGGCCGGCGAGCTGACCCCCGTGGTGGCCGCCCTCGCCGCTCTCGCCGAAACGCCGTCCCACCTGCGCGGCATCGCCCACCTGCGTGGGCACGAGACCGACCGGCTGGCCGCGCTGGCCACCGAGCTGAACAAACTGGGCGGCGACGTCACCGAGACCGCGGACGGCCTGGTGATCCGGCCGGCCCGGCTGCACGGCGGCACCTTTGCCACCTACGACGATCACCGGCTGGCCACCGCGGCGGCCGTGATCGGCTTGCGGG
>Ga0265340_10001489_pt1 | contig 13421 bp, 7 predicted proteins | sample 4CB225metaG_FD_202082 | JGI IMG/M metagenome (GOLD analysis project Ga0265340, IMG submission 202082) | Rhizosphere microbial communities from Carex aquatilis grown in University of Washington, Seatle, WA, United States - 4-CB2-25 metaG | ecosystem: Host-associated > Plants > Roots > Rhizosphere...
TTGGATCACGCTCGTTCACGAACACTCCGAAGGCAGTCTGATAAGCTATCTCCAGAGCTGTGCCCGACAGACTCGCGGAGCTTTTCCTGCGAAAGTGGCGTCGCGTGTGGCACTCGACGTCATCGAGGGTTTGGAACAGAGCCGTGACCTCTGCGCTTCGGCTGGAATCCCATGGCGGCCGGGCAGCGTTTCGCCCGGTTCACTCCTGGTTGGGCCCGATGGTCGCGTGCGTGCATTGGACGGTCAGATCACGGCCGCTGCCTTGCGCGTGCCGACACTTCGACATCGACCGGGCGTTGCAAGTCACGCTGCCCCGGAGTTCATGGACGACACGCGAGAGCCCGGCGAGCGCTCGGATGTGTTCGCAGTGGGTGTTCTGCTGTGGGAGCTATTGACGGGGCAAACGCTGTTTGCCGAGGGCTCTAGTGCATCGCTCGGTCACGGTTTCAAGATACCAAAGGTCGCCCAATCAGTTCCTACCGGGACGAAAGTTCCCCAAGGTTTGGTGCACACGGTGCACACGGCATTGGAAGCTGATCCGAGCAAACGGCAGTCATCGCTCCGTGAACTTGCGGTTGCCATTGTCATGGGCGTCGAGGACGTATCCACCTATGAACAAGTTCTCGAATTCACCGATGGTCTGCTGCTGTCAACACCAGCGGATGCGCCGGCCCCCGCTGCCGATGAATCCAGTTCTGTTTCGCTTACTGCGCCGGTGAATGCATCCGGTGCAAGTCCGATGATTTTCAGTGTTGAAAGTCCGGCAGATGCCAGTGCTCAGGTTTCGGTGCAGCAAACCAATCTGGCACCATCAGATGGTACTGGAGAGACCACACACGTTGAGCCTCCCATCGAACAACCGAGCTCATTGGGCACTGAACGCGCGGCGGAATCTCCGCACGTTGGCGATCCACAGGACGAAATCACGGGCCAGCGACCTGCAGTGACAGCCACGCCAGCAATGAACGATGCCGTTCCTCCGCAAGGCGCTGACGAATATCGACAGAAGCACGGGACACTCCCAGGCCAAGGTGAGCAAGGGGCCAAGGGAACTTCGGGAATGGCGTCTTCGGTTGTCTCCGCCCCTCCTGCAGCTCGCACGGACCTTGGCGCCTCGACTGTGACTCCCGAACCATCCAACAGGGCAACTGCGAGTGTGCCCCCAGCGAGCAGCGCCACGACGAGTGCGCCGCCGGCGAGCAGCGCCACAGCGTCCACCGCAGGGCCATTCCGACTCGTTCACGATGAGCCATTCGTACCTATCGCGATAAAGCCGGTTCAGGTTGTGGGTGCTGCAGAACCGCCTGTAAGTGCACAGACTCAGTCTCCATCGTCTAGACCGCCCATTTCCGCTGCGCCCGCCGCTGCGGCCTCGGTGATCGATGCCTCTTTTGCCCCCAAACGCACAGTGCAGTTGAGCATGGGCACAATTGTCTTTGGCATACTTACGACAGTGCTCGCGGTGGTCGTTGTTATGATGGTGCTACAGCGATCACACGGGAATGCAGCAGAAGCTCCGGCTGCGAGCGCGCCGAACAGAGTCGGTGTGTCATTCGGGGAACGCGTCGAGCAACAGAACGTTGTTGCAGCAGAAGCTGTTGCCCCCAATCGCGCGCCGGCGCTGGCTCCGATCGTCGATGCAGGCATCGCAGCGGCGGCGTCCGCAAAAGCAGATCACCACAAACACGTCTCCGCCACACCGAACAAGGCTGGCAGCAAACCTGCTGCGAACGAGGGCGATCCACACGGTACTGACTCCAAGACAACAGAGCAGCCAAACAAGCACTTCATTCCCAACGAACTTTGAAACAAAGGCCGCCGTGGTGAGTTCTGGTGGCAATCTCAGCTGAGCCGAGAGAAGATTAGCAATGAATCGTAGAGAAAAACTGGCTCTTTCGACCTCGACCATCTTGATTGCTTTGCTCAGCTGCATTTCGGCAGGTGCGGCGGGCGTGTCGGTTATCGACGCCGGCCACACTGAGCTCGACGATGCCAAAGTCCCATACATGGACGGCGTCAAGTTCATGAACTCTAGGCAGTACAAGGAAGCCGCAGATAAGTTCAGGGACTCGTATAACATCGTCGCGAGCCCGAACTCGCGCCTCATGCTGGGCCGCGCGCTCGCTAAGCTTCATCAGCCACTCGAAGCCTACAATGAATTCGAAGCAACGGTTACGCTGGCGACCGAGCTTGCCTCCAAGCAGTCCAAGTACCAGAAGACCGCCGATGCGGCGCGCAAAGAACTCGACGACATCAGAGTCGAGTTGGCGTTCATTACGGTAATTCCAGGGACTGAAGTCAGCATCGGGGGGCGCAAGTTGTCCGACGGCGACTGGGGCAAGCCAATCGCCGTGACGCCGGGCAAAGTTTCGATAGAAATCGCCGCCCAAGACGGTCGTGTGCGCAGAAGGCGACTTCGCCTCGAACCGGGCGTCACGAGGGTTCTCACAGCAGACCTCACGGCAGCCACTAACGGCGGGGGAGCCGACGCAAATGACGACTCCGATAAAGAACAGAAATCCGAAGGGAGTTCATCCAGCTCGTCTTCGCCTTCGGGTGGGCTCAAGCGCAGCACAGTCGGTTACATTGTTGGCGGCGTCGGTGTTGCCGGTGTTGCCGGATTCATTGGTATGACTCTGGCTGCGAGCTCAATCTACGGCGACACCAAGCAAAACTGCAACAAGCTCGGCATAACTAGCTCAACCCTCTGTTCGAGAACCGCCGTGGACAACGCAGAAGGCAAGGGAAAGTACGAAGGCTTTGGACTAGCCGCCCTCGGCGTTGGGATCGTCGGCCTCGGCGTGGGTGCGTACTTGCTACTCACAGATAGCTCGAGCGACTCCTCGTCTGCGTCAGCGAAGACCAGCGCGGGTCCCACGACGGCGCTACAGATCGGCCCTACCTCGTTCGCCTTGCAACGAACTTTCTAGTTGTTCGTTCTGCCGACCAAGCCTGGAAACAGTTGTGCCGGTGTTCTGGATCGACCAAAGCACCGGCACTTGACTGTTACTATGCGATGAGCGCGCTACTTGGTGCTCTCGACCTTTGAAGTGTCTGAGTCCGACTCCAAGATGATGAACTGCACGCGGCGGTTGTTTTGCCTGCCCTCGCTGGTTTCATTCGAGTCTACGGGCTGGTCTTGGCCGAAGCCCTTCGACTGCAATCGACCGGCATCGACACCTGCCTTGACTAGCCAATCCTTGACTGCTTCAGCGCGCTTCGTACTCAGGGTCTGGTTGTATCGTCTGGTGCCACGATTGTCGGTGTAACCCTGAACCTGAACCAGCTTGATCTCTCTGTGCCTAGTTAATGTTTCAGCGATTTCCTTTAGAATGCCGTCGCTTTCCGGTCTGAGCGCGGCCTTGTTGTTGTCGAACTCGATGCGTTCGAGGATTCTAACTTCGCCAGCAACGACGATTACTTTTGGGCAGCCATTTTTCTTTGGATCGTCGCTGGCTGACCCGGGTTCATTGACGCAGGCGTCTTGGTCATCGGTGATGCCATCGCCGTCCGTGTCTTTCGGTTTGGGGTACCCATTTTTCTGCGGGTCGTCCGAGGGCTCGCCAAACACATCCGGGCACGCGTCGTCCTTGTCTAGGATCTTATCGTTGTCGCGGTCTTTGGGTTCCGGACACCCATTGAGCTTGGGATTGCTGGATGCGACGCCCGCTTCGTCCGGGCACGCGTCGTTCGCGTCAACAATACCGTCGCCATCGCGGTCTTTGGGCTTGGGGCAGCCGTTGAGCTTGGGATCGCTGTTCTCTTCACCGGGTGTGTCTGGGCAGGCATCAATTGCGTCGCCAATCCCATCCCCATCACGATCCGTAATCGGGGCTTGTACCGGTTTCTTCTGGTCTGGGAACCAGACAATCGAAGCCACGTAACGAACCTCTGGAGTTCCTAGGCCTCGCGTTAGACCCGGGCCAACGCCTGCGCCGAATAGAAAGTCACCCACCCGAGCATGCGCGCCAAAGAGCAGCTCTGCAGGTGTTGACTGGCGCTTGAGGAATCCGTTGCCGGAGTCACTGATGACAGTAGACGTCGATAATTCAGGGCCGACAAGGATTCGCTTGTCGAAAAACCGCACGCCCGTTGACGCAGCCACTAACAATTCGGATCCAAACGCTGAGCCTGCATAGTTCTCAGACTGAAACCGTCCGTTGACGCCCACCATCGTGGCATAGGCGAATGGCCCAATGTCACCAGCGACGAGCCAGTGGGGAACCAGGCGGACCTTGCCATCGCTGGCATAGGCTTCACGCGAGCCAGTGGGCAGATACACTTGAAGACCAAGTGCCGTGGTGAAAGCACCGCCGTACTCACCGAGCAGCCGCAGGTCCGCCGAAAGACGCAAATCGCCCACAGCAGCGCCGGTCTTGTCCGCGTAAGTGACCCCGCCAACCGTGCCGCTCGTACCTTGGTTGACTGTCACGATAGGCAGATTAGCTGCAAGTCGTAGGCGGTCAGCGATGATGACAGCGCCACCCAAGTGCAGATTGAGACGGTCCTTAATGATCGCTCGGGTGGGATGATGGCCATTGGGCATGTAGATGGCGAGAGGAAAGTGTGACCAATCTCCAACCACACCAAGTGCCAAGCGCCCACCGCCGCGCAAATCGAGCGAATCCGTCACGAACCAATCACTGCCGCGTTCCGATGGCTGAAACCGATCGACGGCGAAACCGTTCGCAATCTGTGCCCCAGCCAGCCCTGTCAGCGAAGAGGCTGCCAAGAACACTGACAACCCTCGTGTTAGATGCTTGTTCACGTCGATACTCACCCTTGATATTTAGTTGTAAAAATATTCCCAGAAACTCTTTGGCAAGAGGCTTGGCCAAGGTTTGGTTATAAACCAGCCAAGCCTCTTGCCTGCGTCGATCAGTGTGAGCGACGTCGTCGCCAGAATGCCAGAGCCCCGGCAATCAGAGCCAACCATGCGTCAGACGGCTTGCGTGAGCCAACGAAGTTACAGGTGCAGCCACCGCCTTCGACGCTAGTGCCGGAGTTGTGAATCGGAATAGTTACTACGACTGCTGGTCCACCAGCCGCGGATGCGTCGCCTACGTCTTCGCCTGGCCCGCCTCCAGTGCCAGTCGCACCAGCGGTTTCGTTTCCTGCGTCAAGGGCTCCACTGTCAACGTTGCTTGAGCCACCGATAGCACCGGCATCGGCTGAACTGACGCCGCCCGTTGTTGCTGCGCCACCCATTGCACTACTGCCGCCAGTTTCCTGCACCCCCGTCGAAATGGCGCCCCCTTTTGCTGTCGCGCCGCCCGCACCAGTGTTGCCACCTGTGGTTTGCGCGCCGCCCGCACCAGTGTTGCCACCCGTGGCTTGCGCGCCGCCCGCACCAGTGTTGCCACCCGTGGCTTGCGCGCCACCCGCACCAGTGTCGCCACCCGTGGCTTGCGCGCCGCCCGCACCAGTGTCGCCACCTGTGGCTTGCGCGCCGCCCGCACCAGTGTCGCCACCTGTGGCTTGCGCGCCGCCCGCACCAGTATCGCCACCAACGCTCGTGGCCGCAGCCCCACCTGTTCCTGGAGCGCCGCCTGTTCCCTGAGAAGCAGAACAGGTCCCAACGGCTTCATTGCTCGAGCTGCAGACTTGACCCTGCTCGCAGTTGTTGCCACTGGCACCTCGACATCCATTAATGCACACGTGTGGGGCATCGCAGACCCGACCGCTCGCTGTCGTGCCGCACTCTATGTCGGCATAACACTCTGCGTGATCGTCACTGGCAAGGTTGGGGTTGCGCTCATTCCAGTCCACACGACCGTCATGGTTGCGGTCTTCTAAACCATCGCTCATCCCGCCGCGGTCAGTGTCAGAGATCAACGGTGAGGTCTTACTTTGACCGCCGTCTGCGTCTGCGATGCAATGGCCGGCGCTGACATCAGTGCCGGGATCAGAACATCCGAGGCCCATCTCCGTGCCGTCGAATAGCCCATCATTGTCGCTGTCGAAATCGAGCACGGTGATCAGTCCATCGCCATCGCCGTCGTCAGTCGGGTTCGCTTCAGCCCCGTCCACAACCCCATCATCGTCGGTGTCACGGTCATTGGGATTGCTACCAATACGAATCTCGAGCGCGTCGGACAACCCATCCTTGTCCGTATCAACGACTGTTGCGTCATCGGATCTGAGGTTTGGATCGGTTTCGCCGTTGTCGACCATTCCATTAAGATTGCTGTCTTCCGAACCGTCCGAAACGCCGCCGTCATCAGTGTCCGCCTTGATTGGGTTGGTCTTCGTAGCTCCGAGGTCAGCGTCAGCCACACAGCGCTTAGCACCCATGTTCGTGTCCCGGTTGGTGCAATCGAAGCCCATTTCGGTGCCGTCGAACAGTCCGTCATTGTCACTATCGGGGTCCAGAGCATTGATAAGCCCGTCACCGTCCGAATCAATGCCAGGATCGTATTCACTTCCATCAGGAACGCCGTCGTCGTCGCTGTCTGCATCATTTGGATTCGTTCCAATCGATACTTCGGTTGCATCCGTCAGCCCATCGCCATCGGTGTCTACGCAGTACAGAGCACCAGCGGGGCACTCGCACAGGTGCGTTGTAGTGTTGCATTCGGGCGCAGTCGCGTTCGTGCACTGAGCGCTGGTAATGCAGCCAACGCACACCTGGGGACTGGATACGGTATCGCAATAGGGTGTCGGATTTGCACATTCGGAATCCGCGCCGCAGCTATCCACGACAATAGTCGTTGGTGGCACACCGTCATTCGACCCATTTCCGTCGGTTGGAAAGGTGCCGGTGGGTGCACCGAGACTGCCATCCGCCGTAATGACCGCTTGATTGTCGATGTTACTGGAAGCACTGGCATTGAGCGTTGCTTGGAACTTGAGGGTGATCGAATCACCGGGTGCCATACTATTGGCTAGATTGTCGTCTGGGCGTGACTCGAGCCGTACAGTTAGGGTGTGCGTCGTTCCGTTGTACTCACCAGCATCGCTATCGATTGCGTCCGATAACGCCGTGCCAACGATCGTGGTAGTGTCATTCGTGATTGAAACCACCGTGAGCGAGCCGGGAACGTAGGTTACCTGGGTCGGCAACTGATCCGTCATCAACGTATTGATGGACGTGTCGTTACCCGTATTTTTGGCGGTGACTGTGTATTCGAGCACACTGCCCGGACGAAGCGCACCGGACGTGACCTTACTGACAGTCTTTCCAGAGGCCGTGAAATCTGGCCTATACGTCGAAATTGACGTCACAAAGGCCCCGAGTACGTACCGGTCGGAATTGGTACCGTTGTTGGTGATGGCACCAATCGTCGCGCTGGTGTCGCCCTGCTTTACCAGTGAAGTCACGTCGACAACGTCGATATCAATGCCACCCATGCTCCGCGCCGTACCTGTGAGCCTTGGTAGATTGCCAACATCGCTGACGGCGACGCCCAAATTGGAATAGGTAGAGTTGAAGAAGTTGTTAACGGGGTTAAGAGCGTCGCTCAACGCCGTACCGTTGAAAAGAAATTGGTCGCCGGTGAGCTGATCGTCTCCCTCGTAGGCCAAAACACCCAGTTTGGCTTTGAACCCCGATTGAGGAACGAGAAAGCCGGTCAAGTTGGAGGAAAGAGTCACGCCCGGACCAACTGCGTCCAGACCATCGAATAGCGCCAGATTGCGCGTTGTATCCCCACCAAGTTCATAGAACACCACCACGGACCAACCTGCCATGGCATTCTCACTGGTGGAGGCTGGCAGATTCGCGTATGCGTTCACGCCGCTTACCCGATACGCGCCCGGTCCTCCTTGCTGTAATAACGTCGTTACGTCCGCTGAGCTTTGGTACCAGTAATAGTTCGCTACACCGGGGACTTGGACAGTCCAAGTTTCGCCCGTGCCCGCCTGAGCTTCCTGCGAAAGTTCCGTGCCTGGGCGTTCGATCAGGGCCGATGAGTCCGCAGTGCGCGTGGTGCCCGTTAAGAACCCGGCCCAGTACATTCTAGCGTAGGTGATGCGCGCCCCTGAGGGCAATACAAGCATGGCGGTACTTCGCGCATTCGTCAGAGTGATGTTACTCGAGGCCGTTGCCTGACCCGTTCCGGGTGTGTCCGAGCTCCAATAGACATCAATGGCAGTATCATCAGTGGCAGTTCCACTGGGTACCCCCGCGCAGTCGACCTCTCCGAGGAGTGGGGCCGGAACTCCGGGGCCACAGTCCCACCCGAGAGTGTTGCCAAACATAGCGAAATCGCCGTGGACATCGACTTGTTTGCGCAAAGCTGGTGCGGACCAACTCAACGTCGCCCAGGTGATTGCAAGCAGGCTGGCACGACAGCCCAATCTCAAAGTCCGATAGCGCGTCATAGTGACTCCAGTATGAAAACAGATCGCGACGGATCCCACTTGGTGGCAATATCTGACTTGCCCAATCGCCACCAGAGTCGACAAATCGCAGACAGCTACGATTGCCACATCCCGTGGCCAACTGTAAAGCAGAAATCCGTCTTTCAGGGCTCCACTGCATGTCGGTACAGCCCACTAGGATGACAAATACTGTCGTTGGTAAGGCTCGAAGCCGCATGGCCAATGGCTTCGATAGCCCCGCAGGCAAGTACCAGCCACCTTTTTACCCAAGAGGGTCGATGGTTGGCGGTCGTCGTTCGGCCCCCGGTGCGTTGGCGCGGAAGCACATGCCCAGGCAACGAACCAAGTCCGTGCTTGACGAGATCCGGCAATCGTTCGAGGTTCGCCTCAATGAGCAAACATACCAAGGTGCAAGCACGATTGCAGAAGGCAAAGGTTCCGCCACTGCAGACACGTGTCGTGACACATGCGCTGCTGCAGCGAGTCGACCAGCGCGCGGCTGCTACGGGCGCATTGACGATTCCTGCGGTGCCGGCTTTGCTCGACTTCTACGTGGATCTGTGCGCCTCCGTGTTTGCCGCGGTTGGGCGTCGCTTCACGGCAGCCGAGGGTGAGCAAGCAAGGTCGGTCATCGAAAATAGGTTACGTGATGCCTTTGACCAATCGCCGCGCTCGAAAATCGTCATCCAATTCGAAGCCGAACCTGGGCGCACGCTTGGCTACGAGGTGCAGGCCAAGATCAGCAGTATTGCCGACGCCTACGAACGCTGGATCGGGACCAGTGATCGACCCTTGTTTGGTACGCACGCAGATGCACGTATCTGGTCACTGGCCAAACAAGTCGGTGACCCGACAGCGAGTCCGTTGCTCGACCTAGGTGCCGGAACTGGCCGCAATGCGTTCGCGCTGGCAAGGCGAGGCCACCCGGTTGACGCAATCGAGATAACGCCAAAGTTTGCAGACATGTTGTCAGCGACTGCTGCCCAAGATTACCTGCCAGTAAGGGTGATCGCTTGTGACGTTCTGCACGACGCAAGTGCTCTGCGCCGTGACTACCGCATGCTGTTTGCCTCCGAAGTCGTCCCTGATTTTCGAGGCGTTCCTGACCTGCGGCTGTTGTTCACGCTCGCCAATCAAGTACTCGTCGTCGGAGGTCTTCTGATTTTCAACGTGCATCTGGCAGCGCAAGGCTACACCCCCGATCGGGCCGCGCGCGAATTTGCGCAACAGTGCTACTCAGCGCTGTATACGCCAAGCGATGTCACTGAAGCCGCAGAAGGACTACCCTTCGAGCTGGTATCCAACGATTCCGTTCACGACTACGAGCTTGAACACCTGCCAACTGAAGCCTGGCCCCCAACGCCCTGGTTCATCAACTGGGCACTGGGTCTCGATGTCTTTGAAACGGACCGCGAGCACTGCCCCGTTGAATTGCGCTGGTTGGTTTTCAGGAAAAAACCTGCTCAGTCCGCAGTCAAGTCGCCGCTCACTGAAAAGTGCGTGAAGTCGCATTCGGCTACGGATTTGAACGCGGGTGTTTCACTGCGCCCCAGACGATTCGATGCCATCGAGGTTCGCAAGGCCCTCTTGCAGCGGCTCAAGCGCCGCTGGCTGGCCTCAGGTTCATTCACGTTTCCTGCCGTACCTGGGTTGTGTGACCACTACGTAAGCCAGTGCCTAAAGCTGTTCGAGGCGCTGGGTCGCAGCTATTCCAGCGACCAGCGTGTCCAAGCGGGTCGGATATTCGAGCGCGTACTGAGCGAGGCCTATGCGCAGTCACCGCGCTCCAATATCGTGGTCAACTACGAAGCATCCATGGGCACGGAACTTCACTACGCGGTGACCGCCGACGCTGTGCCACTTGCGGCCGCGTACGAACACTGGCTGGCGCAGCTGCCGCCGCCTCTATTTGGCGATTACCCCGATGCTCGCTTGCTGGCATTACTAGACCAACTCAAGAGTCCCTGCAAACTCGAAGTGCTCGATCTTGGGGCAGGCACCGGCAGAAATGCTCTTTATCTTGCCGAATGCGGGCATTCAGTGCGGGCGATCGAGATGACACCGAAGCTGGCAGAGGTCATTCGTAGTGAAGCGCAGAACAGGCAGGTGTCAGTGCAAGTGGAGACGACTGACCTGTTCGATGCCCTGGCTGCCACTGACCGCGCATATTCTCTGTTAGTGCTTAGTGGTGTCGTGGGTGACTTCCGCAACACCGAGCAGCTACGGCGGTTCTTCGAACTGGCTGTCCATCGGCTTTCCAGCGGAGGGCACTTGTTGGTTAGCGTGCACCTGGCGGTTCGCCATTACGTCCCGGACGCCAGCGCTCGACAATGGGCCGAGCAGTGCTGCGCAATGTTCTTTACGCGCGACGAACTCGGCGCCTGTATAACGGGGCTCGGCCTCGACCTTATCTCGGATGAATCGGCCTATGAATTCGAGTCAACGCATCTACCGGAACACGCTTGGCCGCCAACGCCTGCCTTTGCTGAGTGGGCTACCTGTCAGCACCTATTTGCGCTGCCCCCCGACCGCTGCCCGGTAGAGTTGAGGTGGCTCGTGTATCAAAAGTCAACCGATTGACACGGCCGCCAGCTTTGGCCCCAGGGATTTATCGCATGGTCCTTCGATGACGCCAGTGGACAAGCTTGACGGGCGGTTTTTCTGAGATGTGATGAATGATCAGACCTTTGGGTTTGGCTTCAATGTCGATGTTGATAAAAGAACCAAAATGCCCCAAACAGCACAGCATAGATCGCTATCCGCAATGCTATCTGTGGCGTGAGCCAGGGTTCATTGCGGCGCACGACGTGCTGGCGGACAAGTGCGCGAAGTGCAGAATATTGCTCCGGTGTCAGCGCGCGCTTGGGGACGATTTGCGCGTTGCTTCTCGATTCGAAAAGAAGAATGCTGCTGCGGGAATCGAGGACGTGAGACAACCGTGTCCATGGTGTCTCCGTTGATTCGGTGCCCGTAGTCAGTACGATGCCTTGTTGATTGAAACTCAACTCCACGTGTCGCGCCTCCGGCGGTAGTCCTTCGTATACGCGCTTTGCGATGCGCTTGGAGGGGTCACGGCCCACGAACAGCACCACCATGAGAAAGACCCCAAGGAGGATCACGTAACCTGGGTCGCGGCCCTCACGCAAGCGCCATGCGATCAGTGCCGCAACAACCAAAATACTCGACCACCCCGCAATGCGCGCCCAACGTGCTCGCGGCAGTGACGCTAACCCCTGCTCGATGTCGCTGAGTTGAAAATCGAACGCGACGGTGATGGTTTGCGAATCCGCGAGGCTGGTATCCATGGCGGGGCAGACTAGCACCACTTGCCGAAAACTCTCCTCTCAGCGCACAACCGAGTTTGTAGCGGGGCAATCGTCACGGCTGTCTGGGACCCGGCCCAGACAGCTGTGACTCGATACCCACGAGCATGTAAGGTAAGCACCGGTTTCAGGCGCTGTCTGCGACCTAGCGGCACGTCTTTTCGAACTCCGCGACCTTGCGGTTTGCTTCATCCAATAGTTGAACGAAGTTTTGGTTTGAGGGCTCGTTGCTACCCACGAGATCCGAGACGTCCTCTTTCAACTGCTTCTGTCCCTTGGCTGCCCCGTTCCACGTAATTTGCTCGGTCTCGAAAGAGCTCGAGACCAGTTCTGCCTGGTTCTCAATTCGTGACCATTTCTTTTGATAAACTTCCGATTTGACGGTCCCATCATCGCGATTGCGTATTCGTGTCGCGCCGTCTTTTACGCGAGCCCACGTCCGAGCTACGTCCATGCGGCGTCGCTCGCACTCTTCACTGTTCTTGCATGACACTGTCACCCCTAACCCTAGGAGCAACGTGCTGACGTATTTGACCACTAGTGTCATACGTACTCCTTTCTCGATGTCGCCCTGGTGTAGCTTCGAAGACTGCCAGGACGACTCCCGACACCAGTCTACGCCAAATGCGCAGCGGTTTTGCAGTGAATCGACGACTCGCATCCAAGATGCGTCTGCTGCATAATACACCGGTCCGCAAGAACCCAACCCTGCGCAGGGCGATTTGTTGACCGATATCTGAGACTTTTACGTCAGAGCGCAGAGAACCGACGCTGCGCAGGGTGATTTATCGGGAGGTGGGAGAAGTCTTTCGCCGCGGGCCAACTATTGAAATAGCGTCGAAAAACGATCACGCGTTTGTGCAATTCGGGCGGGATCGCACCTGTGGAGTCGCGCTACTAGGGCAATGCCTATATTCACGCGACAACGGCCGCAGGAAACTCGACGTTCAGCGCGCAATCCCGAACTTCGCCTGTCCGCCTGCCTGCAAAACGCGCTGTCCGCGATCGTCTGCCCCATCCATCAATATGCGCACTGAATTCGATCGCTCATAGCTCGACAGCAGATTGCCCGAGATCGAGGCTGTGGCCTGTGCGCTTCCAGTGGCCATAGCTTCGCGAATCGTCAGTTTGGCTGTCAAATCAGCCTGAGCAGAGGCGGCCAATTCACGACCCACTGCATAGCGCCGCGTAGTGATTTCCAATTTGGCGTCGGTTGCCGTCAACTCGGCCACCTTGACCATGTCGTACGTGATCCAGTCTATCCCGAACATTCGTTGTCTTGAAGTGGTCATCCAGTAGGCACCACTGCCAACACTCTCGGCAGGCAGGGCGACGGCAGCATCGACAATGCCCTGACCAGCCATTTCCAAGAGTTGACCCAACCCCTCGTTCTTGTTGCTACTGGCATCTTGTGTGCAATCGAAGCCGCCCCCGCTGCCGGCAATTTTCAGAGAGAACTTCGACCCCTTCAATTGGCGAAGCTGGGACTTGAACTCTTCTGGAACGTTGGGTACTGAAATCTCGGCCGAAAGGACACGGACGGTCACGTTCTGAATCTGCGTGTCGGCTGCGGCACCACCAGCAGGTCTGAGTTCGAGTTTGAAGTCCACCGGGGGGAGGCCCTGCCCATTGCCCATGTCCACCGCGATCTGCAATTGGCTACGCACCGGTGCCGCAAACGGGCGGTGCGCCAACTTCAAACGCGGCTCCGAGCCCGGTGAGCCCAAACTGACCTTTGGTGCCGAGTGTGCAGGCGCGATCGCGTCTGCTTTGCTG